>JACCDV010408003.1_pt1 | contig 53536 bp, 52 predicted proteins | sample 7446131 | NCBI WGS metagenome assembly JACCDV01 (sample SAMN15323448, study PRJNA562643) | freshwater metagenome | isolation source: river surface water | place: USA:Blue River Watershed | collected 2017-08-17
CAGCTAAGCCAGAAAATAACTAATGGAAGCATATTTAATTTGGTATATGTTCGCTGGGACTTTATTGGTTTTAGAAGCCTTTAGTCCGGGTTTGTTTATTTTTGTTTGTTTTGCTCTTGGCGCTTTATTAGCTGGTTTAAGCCAGCAACTTGCTGTGATGTCTGCTGCTAGTTTAAGTATTCAGTCTCAACTCGGAGTTTTTCTAGGGTTTTCAGTTGTTTGCTTGTTCTTTATTAAGCCTATTCTTCAGACGATTATAAAAATGCCCGATGGAGCCGCTGGACACTACCCTAACAATCTTATTGGCAAGGAAGCGATGGTATTTAAAGCTATTAGTCATAGTGAAATGGGTGCGGTGCGTCCTTTCGATAGTGATGAGACTTGGCTAGCGAAGTCGGCTGATGGTAGAGATATTGGGCAAGGGACTACGGTGACTATTAAAGCTATAGAATCGAATCATCTAATTGTTAACTGATAAGATATTCTTAGTGAACTTTTCCAACAAAGCACGCCTAATAGTATTCACCGGACCTTCTGGCGTTGGCAAAGGCACTATCGTTAAACGTCTATTTAGTAATCCAGCTGTAAAAAGTAATGTGATTTTTTCAGTTTCTGCTACCACCCGCAAGCAGCGAGAAGGCGAGCAAGAAGGGGTTAATTACTTCTTTAAGAGTCGCGAAGAGTTTGAGGCGATGATTGCTAATGGCGAACTGCTAGAGTGGGCGGAGTTTGTCGGTAATTACTATGGTACTCCGCGTAAATTCGTTGATGAGACGCTTGCCAAGGGTAAAAGTGTGTTCTTAGAAATAGAAGTGCAAGGTGCCTTGCAGATTATGGCGCAGTTTCCGCAAGCGATTACACTCTTTCTTATGCCACCTAGCTTCGCTGAGCTTGAGCGTAGATTGCGCGAACGCGGTACAGAATCAGGTGATATATTGCAGAAGCGCTTAAATAAAGCTAGTGACGAGATGAAAGAATCGGGGCGATTTGGATTTAAAATCGTAAATGATAATTTGGAGCATGCGACGGCTGAGCTGGAAGCTATTTTCCAAGGTTCTGGTGTAATTTAAATTGTGCACTCGCTGTGACAGCGCAATAACGTGACATTGGTCACGTTATTGCTATGCTATCGTGCAGCGCCTCTACATAAGCAATAGCAATAGTCGCTGCTAGTGAACCATCTGAAGCCGCAGTTACTGCTTGTTTAAGCGGAGTGTTGCGCACATCACCAGCAACGAAAACACCAGGAATATTAGTTTCCATTTTATGGTTAGCAATAATTTTGCCAGTCTCATCGAAAGCGATGCCAGTACCAGCGAGGAACTGAGTATTAGGACTTAAACCTACATAGATAAACGCACCTTCGCAAGGGAAATCTTTCACTTCATTAGTTTTAAGATTGCGCAAAGTGACACTAGTCATACCAAGCATATCGCCTTTAATCTCATCAACGACGGTATCCCAAATCACTTCAGTTTTAGGGTTGGCGATAAATCTGTTTTGTAGTATGCGCTCAGCTCTTAGCTCGTTACGGCGGTGTATTAGAGTGACTTTCGAGGCGAACTTAGTAAGGAAATTGCCTTCTTCGACAGCTGAAGAGCCGCCGCCTACCACTACTACGTGGCGGTTCTTAAAGAAAGCGCCATCACAAACTGCACAATAGCTCACACCCTTGCCGCTATACTCAACTTCACCAGGCACGCCTAGATGATTATGCTCAGAGCCACTAGCAAGAATTACAGAATGCGCTTTAAAAACCTTATCTCCGCATTTAATAATTTTAGGCTGAGATTTAAAATCAACTTCAGTTACTCCTAGACCAGTAATAATTTCGCAACCGAATCTTCGAGTCTGAGCTTCCATAGCATCAGAAATCTGCGGACCGGTCATATGATCCATACCCGGATAATTTTCTACTTCTAGAGTTACTTGCAGCTGTCCGCCGATTATAGCTTTCTCTAGTAACAGCGTTTTAAGATTACCGCGTGCCGCGTATAAGCCAGCACTAAGTCCAGCGGGTCCGCCGCCGATGATGATTACGTCATATATCTCTGTTGTCATAGGACCTAAAACCCCTAGCTAAAAACACCTAGGAAACTATTTTTATTGTAGCGCAGAGCGGCTCTCAACCTAATTGCGTATAAATTATTAAAAGCAATAAATCAACTTTAGTTTTGCGCTTGATAACCGAGAGTACTAGAGGTAAAGGATAAGGAGACCCCTAATGAATAAACTAACAAAAATCGCAATTGCAATATCACTGTTCACATCACTAGTAGCTAAAGCTGAAGAGATGGCTGCAGAGCCTGCTCAAGAGCAAGCTGAAGCTATTAACCACTTCGAGTCAATTCCTGGCTATGAAGCTGCTGATGAAGCTAATCTTGATTCAGAGGCTGTAGCTGCTGAAGAAACTATTCTTGATGAAGCAGTTTCTTCTGAAGAAGCTGAGCTTCCACAAAGCTAAGCAAAAACGTGACTGACGTCACGATTTTGCGCTGTCAAAGTGAGTGCATTATTTAAAAAGCCCCGCTGAATGCGGGGCTTTTTATTGGAGCAAAATCGACATATTGATGTCGATTTTGCGCTCTCAACATGAGTGCACTATCTAAGCCTCACTTTATGTAGACAAAAAAAACCCCGCTCATTGAGCGGGGTTTTTGGTTTTTACTTGTATGGTACCAGGCTAAAGCGCTCCACCCGGTGCAACAACCTTGCACTTAAGTGATTTAGCTTTAAGAGTACCGATTGTAACTTTACCGAAGTATTCAGCTTCGCCATCAGTAAAGACTACAGTGTATATGCCTGCCGTCTTCGCTGCTGCTGGTTTTTTGAAGTTAACGACGCTAGTGTCGTCACCCGCAACTACAGTACCAGTCATGCGTATGGCTTTTTTAAGACCGCTTGCGCTTGAACCTGGTGGTAGTAAGTAACCAGTTACTGAACTATTAGTGAACGTAACATCAGTTCCTGTAGTACTAACTTGTATGGTGCTGCCATCAAGCTGAGTAACTAACTGTACTGCTGTTGCTTCAACATCTAGATCTGTACTTTCAACTTTATTATCTATGTTGAGAGTAACTTTCACACTAGTTTTACTAGTACTAGGATCTATCAATACTGGAACGCTAATAGCATCAGTACTTCTAAGTAGCTTACCTGCTAAATACACACCATCACTAGCTGTGATTCTAGATTTAGCTGCTACTTTGGCATTGGTGCCTTCTGGAGCACTCACTATAACGTTAGTAACTTGACCAGTGCCTAGAGTATTTAAGCTTGCAGTGCCTAGTGTTCTTCCTGAGTTACGTTTGCGCGCATCTAGGAATTTAGCTTTAGCAGTCTTAGCAACTGTTCTAGCTGGTGGTGGAGGTGGTGGTGCCACTTCGCCGCCTGCTGGTGGTGGAGGTGGTGCGCTTGGTGCTGGCGCAGTTGGTGCAGGTACTGAAGTTCCTGTAGTTGGAGGAACTGCTGGTGCTGTACCGCCGCCCACTACTGGAGATGAGCCGCCTACAGGTGTAGTAGTGCCGCCTGTTGGTGGAACTGCTGGACCCTTAACGCCATCTGTTGGAGTTGTACCACCAGTACCTGGAGTTGCTGGACCTGTTGCACCACCTGTTGGTGGCGTAGCAGGACCCGTTGGTGTTGTGCCACCTGCTCCTGGTGTCGGTGGTTTGAAACCTGCGAATGGATCGAAACCTTCTTGCCCGAAATTAGCTGGAGGCAATACACCTGATGGTAAATTATTAGGATCGAAGAAACCAGCTACTGGTTTACCGTCAGTACCTAATGGTGGTCCTACGAATCCGCCGGTAGCACTTTTCGGATCGAAACCTTTCATTGGATCAAGTGGTGTGAAACCTTCTGCTTTGAAAGCGGAGAAATCTCCTTTCGCGCTGAAATCCATTGGAACGAAATTTGCTGGTGGTGTGAAATTAAAGCCTTCACCAAATCCTGATGGATTAAAAGTAGGAGGCATTATCGCGCCAGCCGGGAAAGTAAAATCAGCTGGGAAGGGTTGACTTTCTGCTTTAGAAAAACCTGCTGGTAATGGTGGTGCGCTGAATCCCGGTGGTGGTGGGAAGTTCATCGCGCCTGCGGGCATTTCAAATCCTTTAGGCAGCGGGAAACCGCTTGGCATACCGAAGCCGCCGTCAGAACCAGTAACAGCGAATCCAGGCGAAGGTACGAAACCTTCTGGTGCTGTAAAAGTAGTATTAGTTTTTGCGCCGAAGGCTTCAGGATTGAAACCCGGTGGAGCTATCATTCCTGGCGGGAATTGCAGACCTGCTGGAGGTACAAAACCTTCACCAACAATTATTCCAGGAGGCAACACCGCATTAGGCGGCATTTGGAAGCCCTTAGGGATTGTTACACCTTGAGGCAAGACGGGTTCATTAGGAAATTGTACTGCTGGATTTAAGGCAACACCAGCTGGCATCATAAATGATCCTGGAGGAATCATTCCTTTAAGTCCACCTGGTGGCATAATATTGTCACCGAAAGTAGCATTAAAATCAAAATCTTTAGGTGTGAATTTTTTCATTAATTCTGGTGGTATCAATCCTGGTGTTGCTGAACCTGGAGAAATATCTCCAAGCGGTTCTGGATGCTCAGAAAGAGGGTCGAAACTTGCAGCAGCAGCATCTCCCACCATGGCAGCAACTTTAAGCATATCTTCTGGGTCCACATTAAAACCAGTAGCAGCAGTTAAGAAAGCGTCTGGTTGAAGTGATAAGGCGTCAGCATAGCGACTTGCAGTAGCAGCAGTATCTTCTGCTAGTGGCACCTCTTCAAGAGCTTTTTCCATTGAAGCGGTGAATTTTTCTACCATGTCACCAGAAACCGAAGCAGGGTCTATGTCTGGAGCTTCACTCATGAAGGTAATTAAAGTTTTCATGATCGCTGTATCCATTGGCTCAATAGTTGTTTCACCTTTGGCATCTTGATCTAGATACGATATTTGTTGAGTACCTTCGCCGCTTGCGTCCTGTGTTACCAGAAAAACTGCTTTATCACCTGGTAGGCTCTCAGAAAGATCCACGGTAACATTACCTTCGCTATCAGTAGTTAGCGGAGCACCGATTGGTTCGAGTATGCCGGCGTCGTTAAATACGCAAGGAACTACTTCGGCTCCTTCGACGGCTTTGTTCACTCCAGCAGTATCAGCCTCTTCTTCAGCCTTAGCTATATTAGTAGTAGCAGTTAATAATATAGTAGTTAGTAAAAGTCTAATTATTTTGTTCATGGCGTCCTTTTATTTAATTACAGTCTCCTTAGACTAGCTCGGCAGGATTGCTAAGAACTTTATAGGTCTTTACAAGCTTTTTTGATAGCTTGTGATTTGGCAGCCTTATTTCTGGTAAATAAAAATTAAGCTAAGCTATTGCGAATTATTCTCAAGAGGTTCTATAATACGTATTGTCTTTAGTGAGAATTATTCTCAATAAGACTTTTATGACTTAATGGTTGAAACCCCTACTTTATCTAATAAGCCTTTAGCGGCCATGGAGTCTCGCGTTGCGTCGAGTTCACCCCTAGATAATAGAGTTAAACAAAATCCTGAGCCTAATCAAAAAAACAATTTTAATAAGACCGCAAATGAAGATGAATTAAAAACAATTTCAAGAGCTGTTGAAGAATCAAAACAAGAAGATCCAAATCGCACAGAAGCTAAAAATGATGGTGAAAAACTATCAATTAAACTCTATGAAGTAATTAAAGGTCTTACCGACAAGATGGGGGTTTTTTCTCTTTTTGAAATGAGTATGGCAGGAATAGGTAGCATACTTACTAAAGGTAGCCCTTATTGGCTTTCATATTTTTGTGCTTCTTTCGTTGAGTGGGTTGAGAATAAAGCTACTTCTAATAAAGATTATGCAATGCCCAAGCCGGTAACCTCACTATTTAATACTTTGTGTGGTTGGTGGGGTGTGAAGGATAAGCATGGACAGAAACTCACTTGGGATAAAGCTTTGACCCAAGGTATACGCGAGAAGGTGATAGGTACTTTTAATGCTTCGTTATCATTATTCACTCTTGCTTATTCTTTATCTAAACCATTATTAGCAATGGCAGGCATCGGGCAGAAGCAGAAGAAGCAATCTTCAAGTCCGTTGATGCGTACTATTAATACTATTGCTAAAGGCATATTGCCGGTAGTAAATGCTGGATTAATGTGGTCATCAGCTGCTGGTAAAGCTTTGCTTGGTCATGCTTTAGCTGACTTGCCTAAACCGCCAATGATGAAAGTTAATCGAGCAGATGGTAAACATGAGTTAGAGCCATTGGACATTTCAGGACATTTACAGTCGTCTAAGGAAGATGATATTTGCGGGCGTGAATCTACGGGTTTAATGATAGGGCATTTAATAGATATGATTAATCCTACGCTAGGACGTATTTATGATACTTGTTTGGGTATTTTTATATCAGGACTATCTTTCTTGAATGGTAAAAAGGGTATGGATGGAGAAGAGAATGGCAGCAATCTCTCTCTCAGAGAGCGTTATCCGTTGGGTATTTTACAGAAAGGTGCGATAGGACAAGTCTTCTATTCTAGTGTGCGTTATATTTGTAAACTCATGGGCTTAGAGCTTCCTCACGGAGAAGATCTCGCAAGTCTAATCAAAAACAACAATCCTTTAGAGCAAGTACGACTATTAAAAAAGCTTAGTTAGCTTTCATCATATTCATTGCTTCAGACGCGGCTTTTTTAGCCATTTCAGCGATAACGAGATTAGCTTTGTATTGTTTAACAGCTTCAGACATATGTAACATCTCGGCAGCGCTATCAACGTTAGACATTTCAATATTACCGTTAGCGTCAGCGAGTGGGTGATCTGGCATATAAACATGATTACCTTCAGCCATATTAGTTTCTATTCTAGCGATCATAGTACCTTGACCATGACTGTCGCTGAGCATAGAAGCGCCACCACCATCAGCCATAGAAGAGAGCATAGAGTCGAAGCTGTTGTCACCAGTGCGTGCTGTAACAATAGCGTGCTGTGCTTTATAGCCTGGAGTGTACATGTTAGCGACGTTTTGCGCTGAGATTTGCATCAATTCGCGCTGAGTCTTAAGACCATTGTTAGCCGTATTTAGTAATTCGAAAATTCCGCTCATGATTTATCCCCTTTATGAACCTCTACCTGATTGTGTTGCTTCTTGCATGTGTTGGTAAATGTGACCATTGATTTTAGTAAGCAAAATATATTTAAGTTGATTTTCAAACATAGCTGACATCTCTGTTTCAAAAGTCGGCTTTTGTTCATCAGTGTAACTAGCGTTTTCAATCGCTCTATTGATATCCATCTTGGTACCAGTGTTGTGTTTAACGCTGCGAACCACAGTGCTGAAATCTAAATCCTGTCTCTGGTCATAGCCAGGGGTGTGAATATTGGTTAAATTATGGGCCAACATTTTCTGTCTATCGCTGGCTGCGTTGATTAGAGAGTTGAGTATTTTTTCTTCGTTACTGTATAACATAGCTAGGTCCCGTGCTTATATTTACGAAACCTAGGTTAAGGGTCGGTTAAGGCTTGCAAAAGCTTAGCTAAATAATGGATAATTAACGGTAATGGTAGAAACACTCACCCAGCAAGAACAAGAGAAACTGCTAAGCCAAATCAAAGCAGCCAAGGCTTTTTCTAGGCAATTAGCGGTCTTAGGTGAGACTGCTAAAAATCAAGCATTAGAGCTAATAGAAAGAGAGCTTTTAGAGTCAGTAGAAGAAGTTATTGCGGCTAATAAACTTGACTTAGAAGAAGCGCGTAAAAACAATACTTGCGCCGCTAATATGGACAGGCTGACACTTAATGAGCAGCGCATCCAAGGTATGGCGAAAGGCATACGCAATATCATTAATATTAAAGAAGAGATTTCAAGAGTAGAAGAAGGCTGGAAACACCCTAAAGGAATGCGCATTTCTAAAGTGCGGGTGCCACTAGGTGTAATTGGCATTATTTATGAAGCGCGTCCTAATGTAACTACTGACGCTATTGCTCTTGCTATTAAGTCAGGTAATGGACTGGTTCTTAGAGGTAGTTGTCATGCTTGGCATAGTAACCTTGCGATCATGGCAGTGGTTGAACGTGCGCTTAAGCAAACAACAGTTCCTTATGAAGGGATACAGTTCTTACAATGTAAGGCTCGTGAGAGTGCCAAGCTAATGCTTTCAGCTAAAGAATATATAGATCTTGTTATTCCTCGTGGTGGCGAAGAACTGAATCATTTTGTTACTCAGAATTCACTAATTCCTGTGCTTGGTGCTGGTGGTGGTACTTGCCATACTTTTATTGACGAGACCGCTGATATCACTAAAGCTATTGAGATTTGTTATAACGCCAAGGTGCAGAGACCTAGTGTTTGTAACTCTTGCGAGACTATTTTGGTGCATAAAAATATCGCCGCTAAAACCTTGCCGCGTTTAGCTGAAAGACTAAGAGAAGCAAAGGTAGAGTTAATTGCTGATGAGCAGGTTGCTAAGTATGTTTCCGGGACCACAGCTGCTACTGAAGCGGATTGGTCTAAAGAGTATTTAGATCTTAAGGTTGCTATTAAAGTTATAGATAGTCTTGAAGCGGCAGTTGAGCATATTAATCATTATTCAACAGCACACTCTGAGTGCATAGTGACACAAGATATGGTTAATGCTGAATATTTCAAGCAGCATATCGATTCAGCCTGCGTCTATATTAATGTCAGCACTAGGTTCACTGATGGTGAGGAGTTTGGTTTTGGTGCCGAGATGGGCATCAGTACTCAGAAAATGCATGCGCGCGGACCGATAGGATTGCGTGAACTCTGCACGTATAAATACATCATTGAAGGTGAAGGACAGGTTCGATAGCCATGTTCTCCGGCATTCGGCGCCGAGATGAGTTTGTTACACTTACAATGATGACAAAATGGTGCGCACTACTAATCCTCATGTTCTTTTTTGCCTCAGCAAATGCCCACGGCGGTAATTGCGGTTGTTCGTTAGGATCTAGTCTGGGAGCTGGTCCTATCATTACTATGCCTGCTTATACTATGCCTGAAGGTACTTGGAGCGTATCTATCGGTAGTAAATATACTAATTATGGTCGCCTAAGTTCTCAGCAGATAAATCGCATTAATAATAGAGGGCAAGCAGCTGATGATGCTACTGCTGGTTTGAGAAATTATATTAGTTTGGGTTACGGCGTCACAGATGATTTAACTCTAATTGCGAGCTATCCTTTTATTTCTAATTGGGGTATTAGAGAAGTGCATGACGGTGAACTTGAGAGTTTAGATGGTAATCACGGTTTGGGTGATTTGAATTTATTTGCTCAATATCGTTTCTTAAAACTAGATAGTTTGCAAGCTGCTTTGCTGGCAGGGATTAAATTTCCTACTGGTGCTAGTGAGAGGAAATCTCAACATGGCGAATACTACGAGTCACATTTTCAGACCGGAACAGGTAGCTTTAATCCCAGTTTTGGCTTGGCTTTGAGTAAACAGTATGAGCATTTTAATGTGGACGCTAATTTTTTATATGTAGTTGCTAATACTAACGATATTGGAGCAAATATTGGCGATTCGGCTATTTATAATATTGCTGTTAGCTATCCTCTTAACCATAGTCATGAAGAACCTTATAATCACGAGCACCAAGAAGAAGGTCACGAGGAACATCAAGGACATTTCTTGGAGAAAATTTTTCCTCAACATGCATTCGGTCAGCATTTAGCTTGGGATTTAATTCTGGAAGCGAATATTCAAGCTGAAGATGCGCCTAGTCAAAGCGACCTATCTCTTGATAATCATGGTGGTACTACTATGTATATTTCTCCAGGTTTGCGTATGACTGTTGATAATAAATGGTTTTACAATTTTAGTGTTGGCTTTCCAGTCGTTGAGGCGCTTACAGGCGATCAAGGCGGTACAGATTTACAATTAATGTTTAGTATGGGGACGACTTTATGACACGATTGGGTTTATTCGGTGGTAGCTTCGATCCTATTCATAATGGACATATAGCTATTGCTCACTCAGCTCTTAAACAATTAAAATTAGATCAAATACATTTTATTACGGCAGCACAAAACCCACAGAAACCCAGCACGTTAAGTGCAGCTCAGCGTCATCAATTGGTGCAAGCAGCAATTAAAAACGAAGAATATTTTTTAGCTAATGATATAGAACTTTTAAGACCTGCTCCTAGTTACAGTTCTGAGACTATTAGTACTTATCAAGATCTCTGTCCTAATGTTGATTTGTATTGGATTATGGGTGCCGATGCCTTTGCCAGTTTGCATACTTGGCATCAAGCAGAGAAATTCGCCGAGATAAATATCATCGTTTACCCACGTCAAAGCGACTCTAAGTTAGAGATTCACAAATTTTTATCACAAGATAAGGTTCATTTTCTTAAAGAAGCCCAAATCGCTATCTCCTCATCTGGCATTAGGGAGCTGATCTTAAATCCCCCAGATGACCTAGAAGATAAGCTCAAAAAGCTGCTCCCCGAGCCAATAAAAACCCAAATACATGAACATTATTCTTAGGCTTTTTGGGCATAGAATAGATGTAATGGCAGACGATAAAAAAGCAGCAGATAAAGCACCAGTGGCAGAAAAAGCAAAACCAGTGGGGCTGAGCATAACTTCTATGCTTATGCAAACAGTACTCACTTTTGTGGCCTGTTTTGCAGCTTGTTTTCTCACGTTTCAAATTGTGCCTAAAGCAATTAACGTTGAGCAAATAATCAAGCAAGTAGAGAAGCCAGAATCTGGTGCTAATTTACCGGTCTATTCGTTAGGTGAATTTGTAGTGAATCTTGCTGATCCTGGTGGAACACGATTCCTCAAAACGGCTATTACCATCAAAGCTTACTCAGCTGTTCCTGAAGAAGAAGGTGAGCATAAGAAAGAAGAGAAAAAAGAAGGCGGCGGACATGGCGGTGGTGCTGAAGGTGCTGATCCAGAGATGGCAGCCGTGGAGCATGATCTAGCTCATTCTATGCCGGCTATTAAAGACCTTGTAATTTCTACTCTTTCTACTAAGACTGCTGATGAGCTTGCTAGTTACGAAACGAAATTAGCGCTCAAAGAAGAGATGGTAGAAGAAATGAATAAACTATTACACGGAAAATATAGAGTCTTCGATCTTTACTTCACAGACTTTATTATCCAATAAAATACAAACGGGACAATAACATGTTAGACTTCGGCGCAAATTATAGAGATAGAGAGGCAGCAACTATGCCTAAACTTGGTCAGCGTAAAAATCGCAAGATCAAGGAATATAATTTTAAGAACCCGGACAAGTTCAGCAAAGAGCATTTACGCCTATTTGGGTCGGCACATGAATTCTTCTGTCGTCAAGCTAATATGGCTATGAATGCGGCTTTAAGGATGCAAACAGAGCTTACGGTAGAAGCGGTACAACAACTTACTTATGGTGACTATACGGCCTCACTTCCAGATTCTACTATCACTGCGGTGATGAACATGTATCCGTTTACTACAGAATTTAGTGTTGCTATAGACAGAGAAGCTATTGGTCTAATGGTAGATAGACTTTTGGGTGGTAGTGGTAACGCTGGTTCTGATCGTGATGAACTTACAGACGTTGAGATCGGTATCGCTAAAGATACTTTACGCAAGATTTTATTCTATTTACCTGAAGGTTGGCAGATGCTTATTCCTACAGCTAATGATATTGAGATGAATGCTCTAGAACTCAATCCTCATACGGTTCAGATTATCCCAGCTACTGATATCATCGCTCTTATTACTATTAATATGAAGATAGGAGAGTACGAAGGCAAGATGCGCGTATGTATTCCTTATTCAGCGTTAGAGGATGTAATTAGTAGTTTGAGCAGACAGACTGCTTACAAGAATGATAGAGCCGATGATGCTCATGATGCTCGCGATACTATACTTCATCGTTTAGCTGCTACTGATCTAGAAGTGAAGATCGTTTTGGCGCGCGGACAGTTATATCTCAGCGAAATTATGAACCTGCAGAAGGGCGATGTGATTAAACTAGATTCCAGCCCAGAAGATAAATCTGAGATCTGGATAGCTGATGAGCTCAAGTTTTTTGGTCAGCCAGGCCAATTAAAGCGTAAATACGCTGTAACAATAGCTGATCAACGTATAGCCGATTAGGGAACAAATACTACTTTATATGCTTCTTCTTTACTGTTACCCTTTCTATGGGTAGCATTAGTATTGTAGGAATATAGTATATGAAAAAAATATTGAGCAGTGTAGCTTTAGCAGCCATGATGGCGCAACCAGTAATGGCTTTCGATTTGGAAGATATTGAAATCAAAGCAGATATGACTTTGACCAATCAGTTTTTCCAAGGACAAGCTGGTTCTAGTAATAACTATGATGGCTTCCTTGACTATAGAGTAGAAGGCAAAATGCCTATTTTTAAACTATCAGAGCACGAAGGTACTTTATATACTCGTGTTGAAGGCATAGCCCCGGTAGACAATAATATTGATAACTTTTTTGATGATCAATTGATTGATATCCCTGAGATTTTTGTTCGTGATGATGTTAAAGGTGATGACCTGGACTACATGTTAGTTTTCGGTAAATTCGCGAATCGTCGTTTCTTCGATAAGCAAGAAATAGCTTACGATCCATTCGATATTGGAGAGCGTAGAAGCCCAGCTGCTATCGAGGGCACGCTGTCATTGTTGAATTTAATGAACGAGTTTCGTGATTCTAATGATACTTATCAAAGTCGTATAGCAAGTGGATCTTATGGTTTCGTGCTTGGAGTAAGTGATCGTGAAGGAACAGGACTTCTTAGCAGATGGGGTGTTCGTCAAGCATTCGCTGTAACCGAGATGCAACAGTTCGGATCTAGCTACTATGGCATCACTGAAGTGAAAAAGAACTGGGGTGAAGAAGGTTCTGCTGGTCAGTTCGATATCGGATTAGTTTATGCTGGTAGCCAAGCTTATCGTTTTGCGAACCCAGACTCTACTACTTATCTACTTTATGCTTCTGCTATGCAGGAGATGGGCAAATTCACTCCATATACTAAATGGGGTTCTATGTGGTTTGACGATTTAGCTGGTAGCACTCACTTGATTAATGAGTGGAGATTAGGTGCTTATCATAAAACTACTGACAAAGACATGCTCGGTATGCACGCAGCATGGTTTGATGGAGAGGCTTTGGGATCTCACAATACTTTGATTTTGATCAATACTTGGAGACATGAATTCAACGAGCATATGGCAAGCTGGTTGTACTACATTCCAGAAATAAACCAAGCAAATTCTAGTGCTAGTGGTGGCAAGGATAATTCTTGGACTGCTGGGTTGAATTTGAATCTGATACTTTAGATAGGGATCTTTACTTTATCGTGAGACCTGCGGGGTAAACAACTATCACCCCAATATCCTTGTCTTGGTACATTTCTATTAGTCCTTGGTATGCCCCGTTTGATTTTGTATTGATAAGGTGCAGTGCTCCTCTGTTCAAAATTGTAAAACTACCAGCACTCAATGCTGCATCAGTGGTTTGAACAGTTTCTTTTTCTTTGGTTTTAATATTCTCAAGAAGCAAGGCGCCGATTTTTCTCATATCGTTATTTCTTGTTTCGGCTTTAAAAATTGGTATATTAAGGCGAAAACCTAGAACAGTACTGAAATAAAGAGGCTTAGAGTCAGCCTTGAAATCGCGGCTAATCTTATCGAATTCTGCATTAATCTCTGCTAATTTAGCAGTATTAATTGTTTTGAGGTCGGCTTCGCTTGCTCGCAGGCGAATCATTTCTGCTAGGTATTGTATGTTGGAGTTAGTTAAACTCATAGTCGATGAATTCATTGCTTTAGTCAACATTATTGCAAAACCTTGATCTGTTGTTTGCTGGCTTTCTGATTTAGTAATAAAATCAGGATACCTAGTTGTTACGATTTGTGAGTAACTATATTTTTTTACGGTAATTAGTTCTTTGAGCCCCTCAGCCTTTGTTAGAGCGGGGTTGCTGGTAGCTAAATGACTATTAGGATAATTAGTCTTATCGCCTTCAATTTGTATCTTAGCTAGTGATTTACCAAGTTTACTAGCAAGCGCATCGGTAATGCTGACAGCATTAATATGACTATTAAAAATACCCCGACTTTCGCTCTGACCAGGGACTAAATGTGTTTCAGCCAAAGCTACTACCCAGCGTTGAAATTTTTCAGGGTTTGGTGAGCTGTAAGCGATTGTTAGTTTTGGAGACAAGCTCTCGTTAACTTGGTTTAAGACGTCGATAATTTCTTTGTGACTGATAGGTGCTGCTACAGGACTTTTAGCAGCTACTAAGCGAGGCACGAAGACATCATTGGTAAAAGGCACTGATAAATCGAAAGGAGGCGGCACGCTTAGTAGATAAAACTGATTAGTGTTAGCCCGATTTATGATTGTTGAAGGGTTTATGGTGTTTGTAGCCACTAAACTTACAAAGATCTAAGTTAAGATGGCTTTATAGGTGGAATCAGCTAGTTAGTGTTTTTTATATTTATGGCTGACCCCTGACGCGAGGCTTATCTTACCCTCATGCTATAATTCTAGGCTTAAGGCTATTGTTTATGCGTCCATCTTCATTACCGCGGTCCAATGCACCTGCGCCTAAAAAACCGTCAGGAGTCTCTACCAGGAAAGCTCTAGGATGGCTTGCTCTTGCATTAGCTGGTGGTCCTGCTTTTGGACTCTACTGGGCTAATAGAAATACAGCTCCCCCCTCTACTGCTGAGACCTCTCAAATAACAAGAAATTTAGCAGCAGCGCCATTAACAAAAGCAGCAGAAGTATATGCAGCGATTCCTGATGAATTTAGAGATGAGTCTGGTACTGTTGTTGCAACAACAAAGAAACAAATTCAAGTAGCAGATGCAAAGAGAACAGTAATAGTTCTAAGGCAAATACACCCAGAGCTTTTGAGTAATGATTTAACTGCTAATAATCCTAAGCAACCAGATCTTGATCTTGTTCACCCATGTCAAAATTCTATTGATGTTGTTTTGAGAGTATTAAAAAATAACCCTCAGGTCGCTGCCGGCAAATTATACGTTGAGGGTGCTACTGGAACTGCCTTGAAAGCCAATGTTGAACAGGCTTATAAGATGGCAGTTAAGCAGCGGGTTTCTGAATCAGGGCGTGATAAGTATTTAATGGGTTTTGTTGAGAGCCAATCCAATCCTGAGCTTAGGGACTGGCTTAAAGCACATATGGCTAATAGTGCTGCTCATAGGCAATTTTACTCTGGGCAAATGCAACCGATGCTAACGGAGCCAGACGATTACCAAAGGACTAAAAAATATTTACTCGATAATAATGTACTCTCCCGTGAGGAGCTTAATTCTCTGCAAGATATTTTTCAAATTTTTGCAGACCCAGCATTAGCTGCAGACTCACCGTTAAGAACTAATTTTGTAACTAACATTGGCTACTTCTTGGTTTATAAACAAGCCTTAGAAGAGAAGTTGCTTAGTTCAAGTGCCGAATCAAAAGCCGCTTTGCTTAAAGAGGTAAAAGCCATTTTAGAAAGAGTCCAAAGGCTTGACGATACGGTTCCCCTGCCAGCGAAAGCTTACGCTCTTACTGCTCACCATATTCTTGCGGGTGACTATAAGCCTACAAGCCGCATCCCAACTAAGCACCTTGCTAATGTATATAAAGAAATATTCAAAGAAAAGAAACAGTTTGCTCTAGGACAAATGGCTAAAGAGCCAGAGAGCTCGGCTTTAATGATTGATGGAGCTATTCATAATTGGAAAGCTTTAGTTGAGGAGTGGAATAGAACTAATCCAGATGACCAATGCAATTTGATAGAAATTAGTCCAAGAGAACTTTCTAAGCATTCTTTAGCAGCAAAAGGCTTTGATTATGAGCAAAGCATAGAGATGATGATGCAAGGATATGCTCAGCTTAAAGGGCAGTTTAGAGCAAGTTTTGAGGGGAAATCTAATTAATGCGTCCACCCAAACCAGCAAGACGTTCTGCTAGTACCCTTCCGCCGAAGCCGGCTTCGGCACCCATGCCGAGAAGAAAAGTTATTGCAATGTTGGGAACAGCTCTTTTAGGAGCACCAGCTATCGGAGCTTTATTAGCAGGAGGGAAAGGTTGCCATAAGGCTGAACCAATTAACGTAACCCCTGCTAAACCTACAGAGGCCGCGACCTCACCAGTATCTGCTAAGCAAATATATGATGAATTCCCCGCAGAATTACCTGGCGCAGCTCAGGTTATTAAAATGCCGATTAAACCGGGAGTGAAACCGAAGTATTGTTTAATTCATTTACTTAATGACCATGCAGCTGAAGCAGGAGTAGATCCGCGCCGAGACCCAAGATTTTCTCAACAAGAAGCTGAGGCTGTAATTGCCTGTAGGGCTGATTCAAAAATGATACTAGAAGAATTAAAAAACAGAGGGTTTAAAAATATTTTTCTTGAAGGTACGACAGAAGCTGGAGTACAAAGGCGCAATGCATATCTAGGCAAACCTCTCCCAAGTAATGTAATTCAAGGGGCGGAATTTGACGAAGGGTATTTGGCGATGTCTCTAGGGCTAGAATGTGGTGCAACCACTGATACTAAGAAAGTCAAAGAAGATATTACTGTATTCTTAAAAAACCAAAACTATATTGGTGATAGAGAACAGGATTGGGGCTCGCTTATAGAAGCAGCTGTAGAACGAATACCTTCATTTAAAGAAGTAATTGCTAATACAACGGACACTATTAAGCCGATGTATCTTTTAGCCTATAAACTTGCAGTAAGAGATTATTACTTCTCCCTTAACCTTGATAAGCAAAAACTATTAGATGCTGAACTTGATAGTATTGCTCAAAATCAAAAGCTCAGGGGTGATTTTAGTTTAGGCTCAGAATTAGCTTTAATTACTTTAGAGCAAGTCAAAGCAAAGCGTTTTATTGGTGCCCCCGCTCAAGAAGTCTTAAGAACAGTTTGGTCCGGAAAGCAATCTATAAGACGGATGAAAACATTAGAAATGATTGCCAATAAGCCAGCTATGCGAGCAACTACGATATATGGTGCAGCTCATGATTTTACTAATACGATAGATGCCTACAATGCAGCGAATCCTAAAGCTCAGTTTGCATATATTAGGGTTGTTCCTCGGTCGCTTACTTCGGCTTTACCTAATATAGCTGAAAGCAACAACGCAGATGTTTACTATCTAAGCGACTACTCCAGGTTTATACAAATATTGAGATTTTATGGCAAACAAGCTGGTTTCAATGATTAAGACTTAAACCGCCTGCTTAGCTCTTTCGTGTGCCAAAAAATCCATTTTAGATCTTAGAGCTGCACCAACTTCTTCGATTTGATGCTCAGATTCTTTGCGGCGAGTAGCTTTGAAACTAGCTTGGCCAGCGGCATTCTCAAGAATCCAATTGCGAGCGAATTTGCCTTCTTGGATTTCAGTTAGAACTTCTTTCATGCGTGCTTTAACACCCGCATCAACTACGCGAGGACCAGAAACATAATCTCCGTACTCAGCGGTGTTCGAGATACTGTGACGCATGCGCGCTAGACCGCCCTCGTAGATTAGATCTACTATAAGTTTAACTTCATGCAAGCATTCGAAATACGCCATCTCAGGAGAATAACCTGCTTCAACCAGCGTCTCGAAACCAGCTTTAATAAGGGCAGAAAGTCCGCCGCATAATACAGCTTGCTCACCGAATAAATCAGTCTCAGTTTCTTCACGGAAATTAGTTTCGAAAACTCCAGCTCTAGTTCCGCCCACGCCTTTAGCGTAAGCAAGTGCTAGTTCTTTAGCCTTGCCACTAACATCTTGATAAACAGCGATAAGCGCAGGTACTCCGAAACCCTGTTGGTAAACGATTCTTACGCGGTGTCCAGGTCCTTTAGGTGCAACCATGATCACGTCAACGTTGTCAGGTGGAACGATTTGGCTGAAGTGTATAGAAAAGCCATGAGCCACCATTAAAGTTTTGCCAGCAGTTAAATGTGGTTTGATTTGAGTGTTGTAAACGCTTGCGTGAGTCTCATCAGGCAGAAGAATCATAATTACATCAGCTTCTTTAGCTGCTTCTTCTACGGTTACGACTTTAAGACCATCAGCTTCAGCCTTAGCTTGGCTTTTAGAGCCTTTATATAGCCCTATGCGCACGTCACAGCCGCTTTCTTTTAGGTTAAGCGCGTGGGCATGGCCTTGAGAGCCGTAGCCTATAACAGCGATTTTTTTGGATTGGATTAGCTTTAAATCAGCATCTACATCGTAATATACTTTAGTCATGGGGCATTATTGTAGCAGGTTTAGAGCTAAAGTGTATAGATAATATATTATCCTTGCTGGGGGCGGTTTCTAAGCTTGCTCAGCAGGCTAACTTAGGGTATTTAATTATGATAAAATTGTGTCTAAATGGATAAGGGACTCCATAAACTCACGAAGCAACTTGAGACAGTTTGGTCTAGGTTGTTGGTTTTTGTACTATGCAGGCAAGCAGAGAAATTTTCTCTTCATGGTTTTGTTAAAAACCCTCTGGATGAAAGAGTTGTAAAGCAATCAAGAGCAGAAATAATCAAAGATTTAGATGCAAAAATTAATCGTTGGGTATTGGACTAATAAAAAGGGGTAATAAATAACAAATATGAATGTAGAACAAATGAATCGATATCGATTTTTAGATGTTTTTGAGGAGAGATCTGATGGATCATTATCACCAAAAGCACCATTAGAGGTCAACGGTGTGAGTTTTGAGAAGGGTGTTCCTTTCGGTCCAGGATTGACTCTTAGCGGAATCAATTTCCATAATCATAGATATAGAGATATTGCTGCAGAGCAATTAGGGGGCAGGTTAGTAATCAGGGGATTTTATAAAAATGGTAGAGGAACATATTGATATTCAAGAAATAGCTAAAGATGAAATAGGGAATATAGTTGAATCTGTTAATCAGGTTTCAACACAAGATTTTGCAGAAGTAATACACAAGATTAATAGTGAATTGGGCGTTCAAAGGTCTGAAGGAAAGCAGATGATTCAAGCTGTTCTTGTAGCATCGGTCTTGATTCTTGCTACGGTTGCAGTAGAAGTTATTTACGCTCATGGAACAGATGTAAATCGTTATGATGTGTTAAATGACAAATTTACACAACAGGCAGTCAAGATCGCGATTCTTGAGCAGAAGAGCACTGCCTCATAAATGCGCCGGTAAATAAGCTCTATTCTCTAATTCTTTACCGATCTTAAACTTAGAGCGCAGCAAGTAAACAGCTACGCCAGATGGCTCCGCGCCATACGTCCTCTCGTATAATCTCGAGAGGTGCTGATAAGCAGCTTCGTCTTCCATTGATTGAACTATCATCAAGTCCTCTTCCTCAATGGCTTCCACGAAATTATTAATGATGATGTTTGTCAGATACATCCTGGTATCTATTTGCCCCTAACTTATCTAGAGGCTTCTTAGTTACTAAGACTAGGCCTAGTGGTTGTGGGTGGTCTCGCTAATACTCGTAGTTGAGCTGTATATAGTTTCAGCTAGTGTTTAGAGCTAAAAACCGCTTGCAGAGCTGATTTGTATATTAGGTAAAAACCCTAGCGTAATAGTAGGTTTACTGCTTGTGATATTGGTGGCAAATACGTGAAACGCCCTCGTAGAGTCCATATCAGGGCATAGATACTCACCAGCTGAATGAAGATCCAGTAGCCAGCTATTAGACCATCCGTAGCTTGTACTAGAAGATTTGCGCTATTTTGAAAAATAGTCAAAAGGCTTAGTAAATTGGCAATAAAGCTCACTAGTAGCCTTAATAACTGAGGCAAAAATCCAGCAATCATATTAAATAAAATCGCTTGATAACAGTGATAGCGCACGTAATCTTTGAGGTGAATATTTTTAATGCTAGCAACGATTACCCAGACCATCGGTATCCAAGAAACAAAAGGCACATAGATACCAGTATAGAAAAAAGCACAAGGAATTTTTTCGCGCCAGTCTGGGTTGTGTGAGTAAAAAGACATTAAGCCACCCTCTCTTCTAATCGAGCAATCTCAGCCACTGAGCTTAAAACCTGTTCTGAAGCGTCATTCAGGTCTTTGACCTTAAGCTTGCCGCTACTGCGCTCATCAGCCAGATAGAAGATGGCGAAGCGTGCACCACGCTTAGAGGCTTTTTCTATTTGTTTACCGACTTTGGTGTTCTCGTAGTCGAACTCAACACTAATAGTTTCTGAGCAAGCACGCAGCTCATCAGCGAGCTTAGAAGCTGCTGCTGTATCATCGCTAACTATATAGAATTTAGTGCGTTTGCTCGTTCTCTCACCGATTAACAGCGCTAATCTCTCTATCCCCAGTGCCCAACCCGCTGCCGGGCTTTCAGGACCACCCAGCATGCTTACCAAGCCATCATAACGACCTCCGGCAAGAACGGTGCTTTGCTGTCCTAGACTAGGACTGTCGCTTTTGATCTCGAAAACTAAATGACTATAATAATCCAGCCCGCGCACTAGTTTAGGATCTACCACTACTTTGGTTTTGAAAGTCTTGATCTGGTCTAATAATTCTGTCCAGATTTTCTGTGATTCAGCATCGTAATAATCATGCAAAAGCGGCGCTTTAGCGTATAAAGCTTGATCGGCTGGAACTTTACAATCCAAGACCCTAAGTGGGTTCTGACTGATACGGCGCTGGCAGTCTTCGCAGACTTCAGATTCTACGGCACTAAGAAACTTCACAAGAGCCTCTTTATAAGCAAGGCGACTAGCGTTAGAACCTAATGAATTAACATGCAAACTAAGATCATTCAAACCAAGCCTGCGCAAAAGTTCTAAACCAAGTTTAATTAGTTCAAGATCCAAATGAATACTACTACTACCGATGGCTTCAACACCGATCTGATGAAACTGCCTATAACGACCGGTTTGCGGGCGTTCGTACCTGAACATCGGACCTCGGTACCAAGCTTTATAAGGCTTAGGACCCCGATCAAGACCGTGTTCTATAAAAGCGCGCACTATAGCAGCCGTGCCTTCTGGTCTTAGGGTTAGCGATCTATCACTGCGATCACTGAACGTATACATCTCTTTATTGACGATATCTGAGCTCTCACCTACTGCGCGGCAGAATAATTCTGTGCTTTCGAAAATTGGGGTGCGGATCTCAGCGTAGCCAGCCGCGCTAAATACGGCAATTGCCTCAGCTTCTATCTCTTGCCAGAGGCTAGAATCTGGTGGCAATATGTCTTGAGTTCCTCTGGCTGCGCTAACCTTGCTCATCGTTCGGGATAGTGGTGTAAGCATTAAGCGTAAAAGTTACGTTTAAAGTATCGTCCTGGATACTATCCATAATGCTAGCACCGCGACCTTTAGCGAAGCGAGCATCTACAGCACCGCCTGCGCCACCAGCTTTGTCGCTAGCTTTAGTCATGTTGATATCACTAATATCTACTGCTTTATAGTAGCTAATAATACCTTCGAAGAAATTACGATAATCCTGAAACTTACCGCTAGAATCAATGTTAATCACGGTTTTAAGTACTTTACCTTTAGGTAGGTTTTGATTTTTCTTGCGCATTTGATTCTTGATGCGTTTATTGATTTCTTGTCCGCCCATAGCAATCGCAATCGCGTCTTTAGGAGTGAAACTCTTAATCTCGATCATATTGTTGCGCGCTAAAGTCTCAAGGTCTCTAATTAAAATGCCGCGTCTAGCGGTGCTAGGAATCTGTGCTTTCAGGCTGCTGATCTCATTTACCAGTTCTTCAATCTGATGATTAAGAGCATCAATATCTTCTTCCTTGTATTTAGGATTACGCATCTCAGATTTGAGATCATGAATTTCTTTAATCAGAGTGTTTTGCTCATTAATCACTGGCCAAGTCCAAAAATAGCCAGCGGCTAAGACGATTAGCACTGAGCCGATAGCAAGTATAGTTTTGTCTTTTTCTTGTAGTGTCATAAGCAAACCCACCTAGTCTTAACCTAGGCTTAACCACACATATATATATTGAAGCATAAAGGCGGGGAGAGGACAATGCAAGGATCATCAATAGGAGCTGAACAGAGAATGGCAGAAATAGAGATACGCTGTGAGCGTGCTCTAGGGCCTATTGAACAGCCAGATACACACGCAAGCCTAGCTAAAGGCTTACATAAACAATTTAAAGAACCAGATTTTAAAGCCATAGCTGCTGTAATGCAAAACCAAATGTATTCTGCGGCTTTTGCGAAAGATACTGACAAAGAAGAATCTAGCGCTTTTGATATGACCATGATGCAGCAAATGATGCCTGGTGCCACCGCTGAAGAATTACCAGTAGAAATGCAAAACCTGATGCACGGTACTAATGGTTTAGATGCGATGTCTTACATTAATAAATCTAAAACTATGGCACCTATGTCGCCATTTAATAAAAGTGCTGCACCAGTTGCGGCTCCTTTTACAAGCGAGTTATTACCAGGGGCTTACACTAATAAAGTTGCTGAAGCGGAGTTGCCTGTAGATGGCAGAATTTCAAGTCATTATGGTGATAGAACTCACCCAGTAAACGGACATCATCATTTTCATAGTGGTGTTGATATCGCAGCTCCTCTAGGTGCAGCTATTAAAGCACCTTGGCAAGGCAAAGTAGTTTATGTAGGTAACGTAAGTGGTTTCGGTGCTAACACCGTCATCATGGCGCATCCAGAGACTGCCCAAAAAGATGGCAAAATAGTTTATTCGATATTCGGTCACAACGATTCTGTTAGCGTTGCTGCTGGAGATGTCATTAATAAAGGTGATAGCTTTGCAACAGTAGGTAGTGAAGGGCGTTCAACTGGTCCGCACTTGCATTGGGAGACACGTTTAGCTGAGCCTGGGCTTGCGGGCAAAGATATTTTTAAGCATGAAGTATCCATGACGGTTAATCCGTTAAAGTTTTGCTAATAACTTAGATTCCATCAGTTTTACCGCACGTGCGCGGTGACTAAAATTATTTTTCTCGCTGTCATTAAGCTGAGCAATAGTTCTTAAGCTAGCGAGCACAGCTTCTGTCGCGCTGCGATTAAAATACAATTGCTGTCTTAATTCATCAAAAGATTTGTAGTGTTTGAAAATCTCCTCTTCGGGGATAACAAGTGGATCAAAACCAAAACCCTGTTCACCACGTGGTTCGCGCACTACCCAACCATGCCAGTAAGCTTCTACTTCTTGGATAATATTATTATCCAAATCGGATAATACAAGGCTGCAAATAAATCTACAACCTCTATCGACATGATAATCAGGTCTATCTTCGGCGTTAATCTCAGTAGCTAGCGCAGCAAGACCCTTTTCGCGTAGATATCTTCCGGAATAAATCCCGGGCTCACCATAAAGCGCATTGATCTCTATGCCGCTATCATCAGCAAGCGAATAAACACCTTCGATATTAGGCTCGGCTGTTTTCATCGCCGCCACACCGGCGAGTGCTTTTATGCGCGCATTCTCTCTATAAGTAAAAGCTGTTTCCTCTGGCTCGAAGGGAGCTGCGCCGATAATCTCGTTGATGCTATAAAGTTGTTGCGAACCAGCGAAGATTTGTTTAAACTCAGCGAGTTTGCCTTGATTGGAGCTGGCGAGGATGAGTTTCATCTAACTTGGTAGGTTAGCATGAAAAGTTATCAAGTAAAAACTTTAGACTTAATCCCTAGATTCTGATTTTATGGGGGCAGGTGGAACTTGTTGATTTTGTTCCGCAGTAATACGGCTAGCAGTCGGCTGAGCAGCTGACATTAAGCGAGTTAAAGTAGCAGTGCATAAATTAAGCGTAGGATCTCCTGACCCAGTCGCTGCTGGTCTAATTAAGGCTCTAAACATTGCGCCAGGTAATATACCAGGAGGCGGTTGAGTACCTTCGGCAAGGGCCATTCTTAGCCTAGCCAGGTGTTCACGAGTTTTAGGACAATGTGTTTGTATTTCAAATGCAGCCATATCTATTACAAAGTCTTATCCTAATACAATTTGTCATAACAGAATATTATGCTATTATTAAATTTACTTAAGAAGTCTAAGAAAAGCTTAAGCCAGCAAGGATTCTCAGGCCGTGTTCAAAACCATACAACGTGAAATTAAAAACGTATATCGCAAGGATCCAGCTTGCAATTCTTTTCTCGAGATTCTTTTTTGTTACCCGGGAGTGCAGGCGATAATCGCTCACAGGTTTTTCCATTGGTGGTGGACTCACTCTACCAAGTGGGGTCCGTTTAAAGGTCCTGTTAGGTTCGCTACGCGTTTCGCAGCCTACATAGTTAGGGCTGTTACTGGTATTGAGATACATCCTGCTGCTAAACTTGGTATGCAGTTTTTTATAGATCATGGAATGGGCGTGGTGATTGGTGAGACAGCGGTAGTCGGTGAGAACGTCACTATCTATCAAGGAGTCACTCTGGGAGGCACTTCCACCAAGAAAGAGAAACGTCACCCAACTCTCGGCAGCAATATCGTCATCGGTGCCGGCGCGCAGGTGCTTGGTAATATCACTGTAGGCAACTACGTGCAGATCGGCGCGAACTCAGTGGTGGTGAGAGATGTACCACCATATAGTACGGTCGTTGGTATCCCTGGTCGCATAGTGAAGATGAATGGTAAGACCATCGCTGCGATCGATAATCTTGAACACAACAAGACACCGGATTGGGTTGGCGAATCTATTCAGGATATTCAAAAACGACTTGAAGAATTAGAAGAGCTTCGCAATAATCGTACGACTTGCTAGAATCTTCTCTCCAAGGGCCCATAGCGTAGTTGGTAGCGCGCTTCCATGGCATGGAAGAGGTCGAGAGTTCAAGTCTCTCTGGGTCCACCACTAATTATTCTTAAACCCCGGCTCCCCGCGCTCATTAGAGAGACTTTGGAACCAGCGATTAAGCGCACTAAAAGCAAAGCTCAATGGATCACAAACATTTTTTACTTTCTTGAGAACAGTCTCACCGAGCATATGAGTAATAGCTCCTAGTACCTGCGAATAACCTGAAGCGAACATATAGTGTCGCCCTGAGCGTATATGTCCGAACTTCATACTCTCGAAAGCTTGGCAGAAGCGACCGAGATCCACTAGAACTACTGAGATCTTGCGACCGAAACTACCGAAGATAGTCTCAAGTGGTTTCCACAACACCACAGCAGCAGTAGAAAAAACTCCAGAGAGCACATCGAACATCGCAAACTTGTGATTAAGAAGATTTTTGGGAATATCACGCCAATTAGTAAAGAACTTGTCTTTGATTTTGTCCCAAGCTTTAACTAAGTGATTTTTATAATCAGCTGCAGATTTGAATTCATCTTTCTCGTTCATGATATTAAAACCACGAGCAGCGACATATTGTCCTAGTGGTAGTCCCCGCGCGATGAAGTAATTTTCGCCCTTAGCAGTGAACGGCACCACTAGATCCCAGAAATGCCCTAGAACCCCGAGATAGTCTCGGTTTGGTAGCAGCTTGGTTATATTGCGGAACGAGTTAACCAATTGAAATCCGCGATTAGCTATATCCGCGAATTTACTAAAAGGTTTTACTATAGTAGAGGGCACATTAAGCAGCCCAGTTTCTAATAATGCTGACGAGAAGAGTGAAGCCATAGCGCCGATACTAGTAATATCTACGGTTTTACTGAAGAGTTTATTCTTGCTCAGATTTCTGAACATTTGATGCCAATCGAAATCATTCGCTGTTTCTTTAGCGCTTGAGTTTATTGTGTTTAAAGAATTTTTGCCACTAGGTGGCTGAGGGAGCTTACTATGCGACTGCACAAAGACAAGCACCGCCTTGAGCGTTTGCTAGTCTTACTAAGTTGTTTTGTGCGATTTGCATAATGGAATATTTTAATATAAGTCACAGGTGCGAATCTTAAAACTCAAGAAATCTTAATATTTAGTATTTACCGGTTGAAATCCTCTACTAGTCTAGAATTGCGCTAGGTTAAGAGCCGGCTCAGGGCTTCTAGCACCAGCAAGCGGCATAGCAGCGAGCTCAGTTTTATTGAGGCTAATTAACCAAGTGTTTTCGTAGTTATTTTTCACCAAGGCATTGACCACATGCGAGAGCTGAGAGATCTCTGTAAGCGATCCGTCGTTATTCTCAACAAAAATCGCGCGCGAATAATTACTAGCATCAGGATTATAGAAACTATAAGGGCTAGAAGCGATCTTCATCACATCGATGTAGTATTCCGCATCTAGATTGCGTTTGCGCAGTTCTTCAGTAAGAGCCGCGATCTCAGTATCAAGACCAGCAGGGTCACTAACTTTATAAGCTTTGAAAATATCACGCTCAGTAAACCTGCGCGCAAGATCCTTGAGAATATAATCACGCTCGTCTACCCAATGTTTAATATGGTGCAAGACGTAAGTATCATCGATCTTGAGGAAGTCTTTCACGGTGAGGGTATCAGGATTCATAACCCAGCTGTAGAGCTCGTTCTCGAGGTAAGTGATGCGTTTATTGCGCACTAGAACTTTCACGCGCTTGAACAGTTTCTGTAATAGAGAATCAGTCGCGAGACATTTCTTGTGCTGGTAAACCTGAAGGTACATCGAATAGCGCGCATAGAGGTAATCCTCTACCGCCAGCATCCCTTTCTCACCGCGCACCACTAGGCAGTCATGCTCAGTATTCACTGAGATACTACTAATCACTCGCTGCAAATCAAACTGCCCGTAAGCGGTGCCAGTATAGTAACTATCGCGAAGTAAATAATCGAATCTATCGCAATCAATCTGACTGCTAACTATATTGCAGAGGAATTTGCGCGGATAAGTTTTATCTAAGATCTGCACCACTAGCTCAGGCAGCTTAGGGTCAAAAGCACTCAGCAACTGGTTTACACCAGTCTCAGGTGAGAGTATAAGTTTACGCGTCCAGACCTCATGATTAATACGAATAATCTGCTCGCAGCTATGACTAAAAGGTCCGTGTCCGATATCATGCAATAACGCTGCTGACATTACCGCTGCTCTATAACTAGTTTCTGTATCTGGCTCAAGATCCAGATCCGCAAGACACTGGTTGAGCATCAAGCGCGCGACATGCATCGCACCAAGACTGTGCTGGAAGCGCGAAGCCTCAGCCCCATGAAAAGTAAACCAACTAGTACCCAGCTGTCTGATCCATCTCAAACGCTGCAATTCTTTAGTGTCTATAAGTTTAATTAAGAGTGCTTCAACAGAGTCTCTCTCGTCTAAAGTAATTTCGCGGTGAATAGGATCTCTGTAAGTGCGGGGCATTATCCTTATTTTACGCCTTAGTTTGCTTTGCTTTGATTAGATTTTGCCTCTAATTTAGGTTATGGGCTCTAAATTGAGGTTTATTTAGCCCCTATTTCCTGTGGATTATATCATCGTAATGATACAGTTGGCTTAAATCCCTTTATTTTTTCTTTAGAATTTGTGCTATAGTGTATTCATTAAATAAAGCCGAGTACATAGTCTAGAGGATTCTCTCTTGCGTCACTACAGGGCAGAATATCTAGGTTAAGGTGAGGTTAAAGATCTTGTCAAAAAATATAAACAGCGGCTTTATATATAGCAAGGAGATATAGAAATCATGTCAGGTCCAGGTGATATTAGTCCACTTATGCAAGCAGCCAATGCTTTTATGAATAGAGCTGCTCAGCTCAAACAAAATATTGCTGCGGCTGGAATGTTAGGTTTGGCAGCTGCAACGACGGCATTAGGATCAGAGGCACCAAGTAATAATCATGCAGCTCGAGCAACAAGAGGTCAGCTCGCTGTTGAACAAAGTGTGCAAAAAATGCATAAACCAGAAATCTATGTTGCCCCATCCCCTGAGGCTACTACTTTAGCTCAAAATTTACACACAACTTTCTTTGTTGATAGTCCAGAAGCGATGAGAAACTTTGAACAGCTTGCAGAAAAAGCTTCTCGTGGTGCTACTAAGAACGCCGATAATACTTTTTCTATAAATCTCAATGGAGAACATGTAGTTGTTGATCCAAAGCAGGTGATAGGTTTTGGTGACAGGTTAAATAGAGCAGCAGAAAATATTGATCCTAAAGCTAGTTAATCAATTTTCCAACGTAAGTTTTCCACTCCGCATACCTCGTTTCTAATTTTAGTTTTGGCTGATAACAGGTGTCTTTCCTCAAACTGATTTTCTCCTCTTTCCATCCTGTTGTTTTCGCCATAATGGCCGCACCTAGTGCGGTCATTTCTTTTTCGGAGTATCTTTGCACAGGAGTTTGCAAGAGGTCTGCTTGGAATTGCATTAGTAAATTATTCGCTGTTGCGCCACCATCGACGTTAACTTGAGCTAGCTTAGCGCCGCCTAGCGCCTCGAAAATATCTCTGACTCTAAATGCCATCGCTTCAAGTGCCGCGCGTGCTATGTGACCTCGCTGAGTACCGCGAGTGATACCTAAGATAGTGCCGCGTACATCTTCGCGCCAGTAAGGAGCACCGAGCCCCGCTAGAGCAGGCACGAAATAAATTCCACCATGGTCAGGGACTGTGCGAGCGAGTGCTTCTATCTCTGAAGAGCTTTGAATGATTTGCAAACCATCGCGCAGCCATTGTATTAATGCGCCGCCCACGAAAACACTGCCTTCAATAGCGTAATGATGTTTGCCGCCATCATCATAGAAGACAGTAGTAACTAAACCATCGCGCAGAGTAAATTCTGGAAGCTCGACAAGAACGAAAGTGCCGGTGCCGTAGGTAACCTTGGAGCTAAGGGATCCTTCGCTGCGCTCAGGATGACTAGCGGCGTGGTAGGCATAGAGCGCTGCTTGCTGGTCACCAAGTACTCCGGTAATAGGCAGAGCGTGCCCAACCAAATCAGTGAAGAGATCACAAGTGCCGAAATTAGAATTACTAGGCACTACTTTAGGAAGTACTGAGACTGGAATTTTAAGCTCGGCGAGTATTTCTTCTGACCATTTACCATCGACTATATCGTAGAGCATAGTGCGCGAAGCATTACTCGGTTCAGTGAGGTGCTCGCCGCTGAGTTTATAAATCAACCAGCTATCAATAGTACCGAAAGCTAGATTTTTCGCGTCACCTACGCGATCAAGAACCCATCTCAACTTAGGTCCCGAGAAATAAGAATCTATATATAGTCCAGTGCGCTTGCGCACAAGATCAGCGAATGCTGTATGGGTGCGCAGTTCAGCACAGTAATCACTGGTGCGACGGCACTGCCAGACTATGGCGTTATGAACAGGTTTACCAGTGCTGCGATCCCAGACTACTGTGGTTTCGCGCTGGTTAGTGATGGCGATATTAGTTATGTCGCTGGCTTTGATTTTTTGATTAACTGTAATAAGGATTTTAGGGTTATGGTTATCAGCGTCTTGACTGCATGCCGTTATAACCGTGCGCGCAACTTCAAGGGTTTTAGTCCAGATCTCTTCAGCATCATGTTCTACCCAGCCAGTTTGCGGGAAGAATTGGGTGAATTCTTGTTGGGCGATACCGCAGATACTACCGTCGTCAGCAATTAACAGCGCGCGGGTACTGGTGGTGCCTTCATCGATAGTTAAAGTAATGGACATTAGACAAGCCTACGCTTACTCAATTCTAATTCATTATTTAGGTGTTGCGAAATAATATTAAGCACATTCATTGGTATATCACTGCGACTCAGACCAATAGTCAGTCTGCGCTCAAGAATATCATCGAGAGTGCAAGCCTTTTCATAGCGTACAGCATAGATAATTTGTGCTTCTATATCTTCGAAATCAGGGTGTAGTTTTTCTTTGAGGGCTGGATTGATTTTGCAGATCTCTAATATATCTTCAGCACGGCTGCCATAAAGTAAGATCAAGTGCATGATAGTTTGCGCTTCAAGATCATAGCGGCTCATATACTCTGTAAGTTTATTACGGAGATAATCTTCGAAAGCGATATCACCGAATTCTGAACCAAGAGTTGGTTGAATATGGGTGATGCAATCGACACCAGTAATTTTATCGACAATTTCTTTAGCTAGACTTCTAAAAGTAGTGATCTTACCACCGAGTATAGAATAGTAATTAATTACACCGTTGTCTTCTTTACCGTGGTCAGTGATGAAATGTTTGCGAGTGACAGCCCCAGCACTATTGGCTTTGGGCACGTAAGGCAGCGGTCTAACACCACAGAAGGTTTTGACTACATCATCAGTTCTAAGATGTGCGTGCGGAAATAATTTATTAGTCTCGCTCAGTAGATATTCGATTTCAGCGGGAGTGATTTTAAGTTCATGTGGCTTAGCCGTCTCTGCTTCACTAAGAAAAATATCAGTAGTGCCAATAAGATATAGATCTTTATTGAAACCGAGCTTAAATGGCAAGATGAAAAAAGGTCTGCCATCACTAGCGGCTTCAGCATAGATACCATGTTCTTTAGGCGCGCCTTTGAAAGCTTCTACTACTATATGACTTCCTTTAGTACCTTTGATACGCTGAGCTAGAGGGTGCGTTGGATAAAAACTTTCGCTTTGACGTAGCTTGGTGTTGAGCAAATCTACAGCCGGTCCTGTCATATTAATTACATGCTTGGCGGTAGCAGTATAAGGAATGCCAGCGTTCATCAAGTCTTTGAAGCGCACGCCTTCTACTTGGTATTTAGGACCCTTGCTAGGTTTTTTAAGTTTATGAGCAGCACTATATTCTTCAGTGAAGCCTTGAACATCTTCTAGTGGGGCACATTGTATCTCTGTAACTTCACAGTGATTAAGACAGATAGCACCCATCTCGTCAGCACTGAGAATATTCTCAAGCGCTATTCTTTCGATAAAACACGCTTGCCCATCATAGTAACTGACAGCACCCTGAAGACTATGTTTATTAAGTCCAGGATCTAGGCTCATCACTTGATTGCGCGAAAAGCTGCTGAATTTCTTCAGGGATTTTTGTCCAGAAAGAAAGTCATAGGCGGTCAAACCCATTTGTAGTTTAAGTTTGCCAAGACGACTATCTTCATAGATTGGAATTAATAGTTGCAGACGATGAACTAAATTAGGATAGTTTTTAATTAGAATTTCTCTTTCGTGCAGACTTTCTTTAACAAGGTCGAATTCGAAGTGTTCTAAGTATCTCAGTCCGCCGTGTATCAGGCGTGTAGAGTGAGCTGTGCAACCAGAAGCAAAATCACTTTTCTCTAATAAAAGAACTCTTAGTCCGCGCTCGGCAGCATCACGTGCAACACCAGCACCATTAATACCACCACCAATAATGATGAGATCAAAAGGTTTTTTAAGTAAGCCGGGATCTATGCGTTGAGTTAGGTCCACTTAAATTATTATTCCCATAGTGGGGTTGGCTTTTTCGTAAGCTTGAATAAAATTTGAAATAGTATTATCTTCATGATATTTCTTTTCAATGCTTTTAGCGAGTATATAAGCGTCAGTGTATTTTTTTTGTAAAAACAAAGCGTTGTAGTGATGTATAACGATGTCTATATTATTTGGGTAAAGCTTGCTGTATTTTTCTGCAAGTGGGTCGTGGTATTTAGAATGACTGCGAGTTAATGCTTTTAATAAAGCCAAAGCATAAAAGCTATTAGTCTCACTAGCTTTATCAGCGATGCTTACTAGCTCATCAGTCAAAGCATCATCAATATTACGTTTCTCGATTAAGTGTATGCACGCTCCTATATTGTTTGGATTATATTTTCGAGCAAGAGTTAACACGGCAATTAATAAAGGAGTTTGTTCTTGGCGAGTTAGCCTTGTTGCCATATCAGATAAAGCGGCAGAGATATTAATAGCTTCTTGACCTTTTGCTTTAACGTTTATTAGGTCGTTTTTGTTAATAAATTGATTGTAGTCATTGAGAGTTTGTGTTTTGAGGCTAGGGTTAGCGACGAAAGTCTTGGTACCAGGATTTAAATAGTAGTTAACTAATGAGCCGCGCCAGAGTTGCTGAATGCCAATATCAGAGCCGGAGCTAGCTATGGTTGCAGTCCATAATTTTTCACCGTTTTGCCAATCATTATTTCTAATAATTGATCTAGTTGAACTTGTTATTAAAACAACTAGAAATAAAACAATGAACAGCACTTTATTTTTAAAGTACTGATTAATAAGAGCAAAAATCAAAAGGTAAGTAGCAAGTACGAAGATATAGCAGTATCTTTCCCTCGCATAGACATAGAGCGGAATAATATGCAAGACCATACTCAAACTAAGCACCATAGCTACTATCGATAAAACTATGCTGCTGCTTGATTTTTGGCGCAGATAGTAGAGGAAGGCTAGAAACAAAATACCAACGACACTTAAACTGATTAAATGATTGGAACTCCAGGCTTCGCCTAGGATGACGTGACGATGCTGGTCAACGCTTAGTATTTGCGGATAGATAAAGAGTTTCAGGTAATGCAAGAAAATTTGAGGTGCAGTGACGAAGACTCGATATGAGAGGTCTGAGACAAGCATATGGTCTTCAGTGAGTATTGAAGATCGATATTTGAGATAAGCAAAAATACTAAATAAGGCGATGGCTGACTTAAGTTTAGTTTGGCTTAAGTGTTTTTGATAAATGAATATAAGTATTAAATAGAGAGGACCTAATATTGCCATCTCTGAGCCAAGGTAAGCAAGAAGAAAGCTTAGAAAACTAATAGCGATCAATATTAGGTTAGAACTGTAGAGGTTAATGGCTATAGCAGTTAGCATAAAGCAAGTACCCAGAAGGAAACCGGTGCCTGAAGTGAGCATGTTGACTGCTTCACAGTGTAAGGGGTGCACGCACCAAAGGGCTGTGATTGCAAATGCTTTTAAAATCTTATCTCTGTGTTCATCTGCCGCAAGTGCTTTTAGTAAAATGAAAAATATTAACAGCGTATTGAATATATGTATGCTGAAGTTAAAAAAGAAATGAGAAGCAGTAGGATTAATGCCCCAGAGAGAGAAGCCGATAGCTGATCCAACAAACTCAAGAGGTCTATAAATATAATTAGGATTAGGATTCCAAGCTATGTTCCTGCTGAGACTTGGATGCTCTATATAGAATTTAGCGGCTGGAGCGATTCCATTTTGGATACGCGGATTAGTAGCTAATAATGTGATGTCATCATAACCACAATATTCTGAGGTGATAGAATTTACCCAACATATACTAGCTATTAAGACCAATGCCACTATGGCATTGCGTTTACTGACATAGTTTAGCCACTTTTCCATCTAGATTTATTATACGGTTACTTGGCTAATCCAGCTTGCACTTGATAATTAGCATTATAGTTGCCATCACTATTAACTAGTTTAAGGCTCACAGCCGCACCTTCGATGCTGATTTCATAGTGACTTAAAATATAATCGTCAAGGCTTAGTATCTCGTGCTCGCCGTCATCATCATAGTAGACGTAATTTATTTTGCGTTTTTTGCTTTTAGTAGCTGTGGCGAAAACATTTAACCTAAGTATTTGTTTGCCGCGCTGAGTTTCTAGAGTTGGGATTACAGCACCTTCGCGCACATAGACAGGGTAAGTCTTAATATTGAAATCCTCTTCTATCCACTCGCCGCCATTGTATTCTTTGCGCGTGAACCAATTAATCCAACGCGAACCTGCTGGCAGATATATACGTTGCTTGATGCTTGAACCCTGCATGGGAACTGAGATTGGAGCGACTAATATCGAATCACCAAACATATACTGGAAGCTTAGATCATGAGTATTAGCATCATCAGTGAAATCATAAACCAGCGGACGCATGATTGGCGTGCCGTCGAGATGCGCGCGATAACTAGCTTGATAAATATATGGCAGTAGTCTATCTCTTAAAGCCATAAAATCTTTAATAACAGTAAAATGCTCAGGATGAGTTTTAGAATGCATCCACGGTTCAGTAGGATCTTCTTTATACGAGTGCAGGCAGAATCTAGGTTGGAATACTCCATTCTGAATCCAGCGTGTAAGCAACTCTGAATCTGGACTATCACCCCAGAAACCACCAATATCACAACCACTATGAGTGAGCCCTGAAAGCCCCATAGACATTAGGATTGAGTTGTCATATTTAAGGGATTCCCAACTACTATAATTATCACCAGTCCAAGTTTGAGCGTAGCGTTGTATGCCAGCATAACCACTGCGGCTAAGTATCCAAGGACGCTTAGGTTTAGCTGGACTAAGCTCGCGGTAATATTCTTGACTCGCTTGATAGGCGATCTTAGACATCAGTAGCGGCATTTGAATTTCTTTATGCGCTTGGTTGTGCTCAGCGAAAATCTCGTACTCATTATTATCGTTCCAGATACCACGAATACCCTGAGCGAGTATATGGCGTTTAAGTTTGTCTTTCCACCAAGCTTGAGTATCTGCGCGGGTGAAATCCATATACGATCCCATACCACTCCAATAGCTGGTCACTAGTGGTTTGTAGGGTTTCTTAGCTTCGCCGACGAAGAGTTTAAGCTTGGCGGCTTCATCATAAAGTACATGTTCAGTGAGTAACACTGGTTTAACATTGGCGCAGAGTTCAGCACCGAACTCGCTGCAAGTAGTAGAGAAACCTTGAGGGTTAGGAAACTTACTACGATTCCAGTTGAACTGCAAGCGGCGTTTGTCTTTATCCATGGTGTAACCAGAAGATAAATGGAAAGCTGTGGTTTTAATATTCAGAGCGTTAGCTTTACTAAGCATCTCGACTATACGCTGCGCTGATTTATCAGCCTCGGTGTAGATCATGCCACTAGCAAGATAGCCAAGCGTGAATTTAGGCACTAATGGAACCCTGCCAGTAAGCAGAGTGTAGCGGCTCACTACCTCATGGATGCTAGGACCTGGGATGAAGTAATAACAAAGCTCACCAGAGTCGGCTCCGAAATGATAATAAGGAATAGGCTTGCGCTCGCGCCCGAAATCAAAGAACTTATGACTGTAATTATCGAAAAATATTCCGTGGGCTTGCTTAGTCTCACGGTTGAAGTCAATAAAAAACGGAATGTCTTTATAGAGTGGATCGCTGGATTTAGAATCGTAACCGAGGGCGTCTAAGGGTGCGTTGCGAAAACGCTGACCCCAGTGATTAATCTCACCAGTCTTATCACCGAGTCCGTAGATAGCTGGCGGGCTCTTAAGATTAGAGATCTTCTTGTAACAGCGAAGCTCCTTAGAATCAGTCCAGAAGCCGAGTCCAGGGACGTCTTCTGATAGGATGTTGCCTGCCGCATCAGTGATACGTAGAGCCAGAGGTTCTTTATCTATCTCTATGCTGATAGTTTCTATTGAGATTTTGTTTTTACTGAGTTTTGCTTTGGTATTTAGGTCGAGCTTGAGATCTAGATGCTCGCTAATGCTGAACTTCTTATTGCGAGCATAACGTAGCTGCATAAGCCCAGTCTCGAGAAAACAAATATGCAAATACCAAGTGTTCTTATCGCCAGTCAGTTCAGCTAGGAAATGCGCGTCATTAATTTTGGTCAGAGTATTTAAACTCAGACCATTTTGCAGACCATAGAATGTGTTGTTATTGGATTTTGCCATGGGGACGCAAGGCGAAAATAGGGCTCGTTATGAGTCCATATAGAGGTTATACCCCAGCAGAAACGTGACGTCAGTCACGTTTCTGCGCTTTATGCTGGTGCGCAGAGTTTTAGCTTTATAACTCTTGTATTTATTGCTTTTGAGTAGAATTTTTAAAAACACCCTTGACAGATAATACTCCCCCTGTGTTATTTTTAATAATCTTGATAAATCTTGCATTAAAAAAATTTGATAGAGCCGCGAATTTGCTTGCCCTTCGAGAGATTGAAGAGTCTTTTGCAAAGGCACCTAATGATGATGTTCGTCATCGAATGTTTGAAGAAAGAAGAGAAGATATAACTTCTCGTGCTCGCAATGAGATTCTTTGTGCCACTCTTGCTACTCCTGTAAGTAAAGATACGGGAACTGCATTTTTGCCTCAATGGCTTTTGCATGAAGAGTTTTTACGATCTCATAGATCTGAAATAGCTACTTGTGTTGGTAGGTTTATTAAGATGGCTTATTATAGGATCCCACCGGATGAAGTTTTACGTACTATGCACACTTCAATTGATTTTAATGCTGAAATTCCTGCTAGTTTAACCTTGATAAGAAAACCAGAAGGTTCATTTGATGAGCGTGCGCCGCGGCCAGGAAGATGAAAGGCTGTTGAGCTATTTTAAGCCATAAAATACCCGTCTTAACATATTGTGTTATAATAGCCCTACAGGCATGCCCAAAGCAGAAATCCAAGCTAATACCCTAGAAACAGCGCGCTTAGTATTCTCAGATGAGATTAAGGCCCTAGAGATAGTGGCGGCTGCCTTAAATGAGAGTTTCGAAAAAGCAGTTGATGCGATAGTAAAAATCAAAGGCAGAGTAGTAGTTACTGGTATGGGCAAATCTGGTCACATCGGAGCTAAGATAGCTGCGACTTTAGCGAGCACAGGTACGCCGGCGTTTTTCGTGCACCCAGCCGAGATGGGACACGGTGATTTAGGGATGCTTACTCAAGACGATGCGGTGATAGCGATTTCGTTTAGCGGTAAGACTGATGAGCTGCGCAAAGTACTTTCACCAATCAAACGTCTTGGAGTTCCACTTATTTCTATTACTGGCAATGCTGATAGCGTGCTGGGAGAATTTTCAGATCATATTTTACTTACGCCGATTACTAAGGAAGCTTGTCCGCTGGATCTTGCTCCGACTAGTAGTACGACGGCGGCACTGGTTATGGGTGATGCGCTAGCAATAGCGCTGATGCGTAAGCGCGATTTTCGAGAGGAAGACTTCGCGCGCTCGCATCCTTTAGGTTCGCTTGGTAAGAGCCTTCTACTAGTCTCAGAGCTGATGCGTAAAGAACAGCAGGTACCAAGTGTGGAGTTGGATACACCACTTCTTACGTTACTAGCAGAAATCAATGCTAAGCGCCTTGGGCTTACTACTGTAGTAGATAATCAAGGTAAACTGAAGGGCATAATTACAGATGGAGATCTGCGCCGTGCTCAACTGAAATTCGAGGCGGAGATATTTAATAAACAAGCCAAAGATATAATGGCTACAGAACCTAAAACCATCTCAGAGAGTTCAGCGGCTCTAACTGCGCTTAAAATTATGGAAGAGCATAGGATTTCTAATTTGATAGTATTAGATACTGAAGAGAGACCTTGCGGTATAGTTGATCTTAAGGACTTTTTGCAGGCGGGGCTGTTATAAAATGAAAATGATCAGGATGAATTTTGTTGGCATATTACTACTTTTAGTAGTAGCCGCAGCACTGATTGGTTTACCTAGTCTTATTATTCAATCTATCTGGAATACAGCTTTCGAGAGAACTATTGAGCGAGATATGAGCATAGCTCTTTGGCAGGCGGTTTTATTATGGGCTGCATTATTAACTGCACTGTATAGTACTGGCATGTTTAAACTGCAAATTGATTTTCGTACTATTGAGAATATAGATACTCAGCAGATTGATGATCCGGATCTTAGAGCGGAGATAGAGAAAATTAAAGCAATCAATAAAGAGTTGCGCAGCCAAGAAGTTACTCAAGATAGCCGGAAGCCTGATTAAACTTATCTACTTGGAAATATACTAGTGAGTGCCTCATGCTCCGCAACCGGCATACTCAATTGAATACGATTTACCAGGTGAGCTTGCTGCTCTTCACCCCAATTGAAACCTAGATCCAGGCTTAATCCTATAGCATCAGCTCTGCGAGCGATCTCGCGCAATTTAGCATTAGGACGGGCTTCACTTAGTGGCAGACCATCGTAAGTCATTTTAATGGTGAGAGAATCACCTCTGTGCATTACATCAATATTAATATGAGTTAGACCTGAGTGTTTACCGTTCTCTTCGATAATACTCTCTACTAGACGTTGGATAATTCTGAATAGATTAGCTTTCTCTTCGCTGCTAAGTTCAACGTGAGCAGCGTTAGGACTTAGATAGATACGAGGTTTGCCGCGATAGATCTCGGTGATCTTGCGAGCGTAGATCTCGAGTGGATCGAGAATACCGCGCCCAGCTTCGAACTGGAAAGGCACCATAGTGAACAATAAAGTATCTAATTCATTAATTACTTTTTCGAAATCATATCTAATAAGTTCTAGTTTGGTTTGGTTGGTGACATCGAGCTCTACCCTGTCGAGTATTTCATCGAGTTGGTTCTGGATATGTGCTAAAGGTGCAACGGTGCGTTGTTGGAAATCCTTAGAAAGTAGATCTAGACTGTATTCCAGTTCTTTATATACTTTATTGCGCAATTCTTGCATGTCAAGTAATGCTGGACTAGTTTTGCGTTGGTTCATCTCTGGCAGATGCATCTTAGGCATTTGCGGTAATGGAATATTAGGCATCGCAGGTAGATTAGGTAATTTGATTTGTTTATCGAAGCCCTGACTCTCTGAGAATTTAGAACTTACTGAGCCGATTAGTTCTTGGCAATTAGTTTGTATTTGTTGCATGCCGCGTAAAGCTTTTTCTAGACCAGCGGTGATCTGAGTACTGGTTTGGAATTCTGGCATCTTAGGCAAGTTCATAGCAGGTAGCCGCCAACCACTATCAGCAAGTATCGACACAGCACATAGACCTATTAAGGCTAATATCACAGGCACGGTCTCTAGGTAGCTGCCGAAACAATACATTAACTGTCCTATCACCAATACGAACGCTGAAGCGGCTCCTAGAATAATTAATCTAGCTCTAAGTACCGTAGAAGCGAAAAGCACTCCAGCACATGTAAGTAAGAGGAAACCCAGTACAGGATGGAACTTCATATATGGCAGCCAATTACCAGCAGCATAGTTAATTACGCTATTGATTTTATTACCACTAAAAGATTTCTTGTCGAAATCAGATCGAATTACTATTGCTTTACCTTGCAGATCGCTAGGCGAGATTTTGCCATTGAGGAAATCAGCAAGTGATAATTTACGATAACTAGTACCACTTTTATCGAGGATATAGGTTTTGTCGTCTTTCTTCTTGAGGTCTTCTACCTTGAAATCTTCTGTAACTATATCTATAGGAGCGAAGGTAGTAAGTCCAGATCTAAGGTTAAGTGAGCTAGTAATATTGCCACCAATATTATTTATGGCAATCATTACCGAACTTACATTCTCAGCGTCGAGGTTACGAATTATGCCTTGAAAAAAATCTTTAATGAATACAGCGTCATAGTTAGCTGAGTCACTAAGGTCTTGGTTCATCATGCGCATGGTGCGCTGATCGAGGTTAAGAACCAGGACAGATTTATTAGGGCTGAAGAATTTAAAGACGTTGAAGAAGTTACGGCTCGCTAGAATAGGCTTCTCCAGGCCCAACCAAGCGGAACTTGGGATAAGAGCCGTGAAGATAAACATAAGAGCGCCGATAAAACCGCTTATTAGGAGTCTTTGTTGAAAAGAAGACATTACTACCAATTATAGCAAAAACGTGATTTTAATCACGTTTTTGCGCATGCGTGGGCGAGAGCACCCTCTAAGCGTTACTTCTTAAATATTCTATCCCTAGTTCAGTTATAACTCTCCCCCTAGGCGTGCGAGCGATTAGTCCTTGTTGCAAGAGGAAAGGTTCGTAGTAATCTTCAACAGTCTCTCTGTCTTCACCAATAATGGCGGCGATAGCATTAAGTCCAACTGGATTAGCACCATAGCGATCTTGCATAGTACTTAGTATGCGTCTATCCATTTGATCTAAACCATTGCGATCTATCTTATAAGCATCGAGTGCTTGATGAGCGAGCTGAGTGCTAATAATATTAGTGCCTTTATGCTGCGCATAGTCGCGCACTAATCTTAAGAGACGATTCACTATGCGAGGAGTACCACGAGCGCGCATAGCAATAGCAAGACCAGCATCTGGTTCTGTAGTCACTCCTAAGATGCGTGAGTTGCGTTGCACTAGTGCTGATAATTCTTCATTACTATAAAGTTCCATGCGATGAATATGCACGAAACGATCTCGTAATGGCGCACTGATGAGACCCAGTTTAGTAGTGGCTCCTACCATGATGAATTTATTAATACCAAGGCGCATCACTCTGCTCGAGCTGCCTTTACCGCTACTAAGATCCACTTGAAAATCTTCAAGCGCTGGATAAAGAAGTTCTTCTGAGATTTTATTTAGGCGATGAATCTCATCGATGAAAAGAACATCACCTTGATTTAATGACATGAGAATACCGATGATGTCTTTAGGTCTTTCGAGTGCTGGTGCCGAAAAAATCTTCGCTTCAGTGCCGAGCTCTTCAGCAATCATATAAGCGCAACTAGTTTTGCCTAAGCCCGGCGGTCCGTAAAGCATAATATGTCCGAGGCTAGACACATCATTGCGTTGTTGCGCAGCGCCGATAGAAATTTGCAGAAGTTCTTTGAGTTTAGTTTGACCTATATAGTCTTGAAAATTAACCGGGCGTAATTGATTCTCGACAGCTTCGAATTTAGCGTCAGCTTTAGTCTGTTCTGAGCGCAGACTGATGGCCGTATCGGCTGGGGGAGTTTCTTGACTGTATGAAGGGACGACTACCACTTACATTAATAAGTCTATCATAAGGTCGCTGATTTGCCCAATCGCTGCGTTAATCGGAGTCTATATCCTTGTATCATTATAGGGATCGTGCCTTTCAATTCCAGCTCCAAAACCTTCACTGAGAACCTAGCGGCTTCTAAGCATGAGCTTAGCGATATCGCTACTAAAGTTCTTAACTCAGAGCGTATTTCTGTAGATGATGGAGTGAGGTTAATTAATACTCCATATATGTTGGAGTTGGGTCAACTAGCTAACTATGTGCGTCAACGTAAAGCTTATGAAGTTGCGCAGCGTCAAGGATTAAGTGAAGCAGAGTCAGTAGAACGTACTAATACTGTTTGGTGGAATACGAACTTACATTTAAATCCGACTAATGTTTGTATAGGTACTTGTGATTTTTGTTCTTTCGCCCGTCGTCCCGGTGAAGAAGGCGCTTACACTATGTCTATCGCTGAAGCCGTTGATAGAGTGCATATTGCGCGCAGCGAAGGTGCTACAGAAGTGCATATAGTTGGTGGATTGAATCCCAAGACTCTTATCGAATATTATTCTGAGCTTATTCAAGCAATTAAACGCGAAGTACCGGGCATACACGTTAAAGCTTTTACTGCCGTTGAGATAGAGTTCTTCTCGCAGTTCGCGCGCAAGGCTGATGGTTCTAAGATGAACTATGGAGAAATCTTCGATGCGCTGATGGCTGCTGGCTTAGATAGTATGCCTGGTGGTGGTGCTGAGATATTCTCACGTTCGGTGCGCGACGAGATGTGCCCTGATAAGATCCCAGCAGAGGTCTGGACTGCGATACACGCGACCGCTCATAGTAAGGGTTTGCGCACTAACGCTACTATGCTTGCTGGTATTGGCGAGGAGGCTGCTGAGCGGGTAGATCATATGGATGTTTTGCGTAAGGCGCAGGATGTGAGTGCTGGTTTCCAAACATTTATTCCACTAGTCTGCCACTATGAAGGTAACGATCTTCTTGCGCGCGGAGTGAAGCCACTAACAGGCGTAGATCAATTACGTAATATTGCTGTTTCACGTTTGATGCTTGATAATTTCGATAACATCAAAGCTTATTGGATTCAGCTTGGCGAGAAACTAGCACAGATAGCTCTAAGTTTCGGAGCAAATGATCTTGATGGCACTGTGAAAGCTGAGCGTATAACTTTCGCCGCTGGTGCTAAGACTCGTTCACTTACTGAAGATACCCTAATTAACATTATTAAAGGTGCTAGGTTAATTCCGCGTGAGCGTGACACACTTTATAATCCGATAGAAGCTAGTCCTTATAAGGTTCTTACAGCAGTTTAATGTTCGGTTTAGTCCCCAAAATTAAAGACCCTGTCTTTATCATCGGTTGTTATCGCGGTGGTACTAGTATAGTCTTCAGGCTACTAAGTGAGAGTGAAGAACTCTGGTCACTATATCGTGAGTCTAATCATATGTGGCGTAAGTATCACCGTCACCCGGACGAGATGGCTGATACAGTGATCTTAGATACTAGTGACGCGCGCGATGGTGATCGTAAGTACTTCGATAATCATTATCATTATTCTAGTTATAATTCTTACGCGCTTGGACAATTAGGTAGAGTTAGATTATTGCGCGAGCGTTTAACGCCGGTTTATGACAGCATTAATATAGCTAATTATATTTCTAAATTATTATTCGTTGGCGATTACCGCATAGTCGATAAAACACCACCAAACGCTTATCGTATCGGCTTTCTTGAGAAACTATACCCGGATGCTAAGTTCATACATCTTACTCGTGATGGCATCTCTAATACTAGTTCTCTGATGAATGCTTGGCGCGATAAAGAGAGGTTTAAGTTCAGGTACCGTAAATATCTCACGGATAGATTAGAGATTTCTAACTACGATGATGATGTTTGGAAATTCTCCATTCCCGAGAACTATGAAGCATACTTAAATAAATCACTGGCGCGGGTCTGCGCTTATCAATGGGCAGACTGCCATGAGCATGCACTTAGAGCTTTCTCGCATATGGATTCGCGTAAGTATATTAGAGTGAAATTCGAAGATCTTATGGCAAGCCCGCGCGCGCAAATGCAGGGGGTTTGTGATTTCGTGGGTGTGGATTTAAGTTCTAAGATGCGCAAGATTATTGATGAGATGCCACTGGTGAATACAGCTTCTAAACCTAGTTCTGAGAAACAATCACGCAATGCTGCCGAGCTTGAAGAGATTTATGAGATGATTAAGCCGGTGCAGGAAGCCTTAGGTTATGTCTAAATTACACGTTAATGTCGATCATATTGCTACCCTCCGCCAAGCTCGGCGCACGGTAGAACCGTCACCACTTGAAGCCGTGAAGTTACTTGAAGGAACCGGTGTCGCTGGTATTACTATTCATCTGCGTGAAGATAGACGTCATATTAATGATGTCGATGTGCGAGATATAGATGGTTATTTGCGTGAGTCTCAAATGGGGCTTACTTTCGAGATGGGTGCTACTGAGCAGATTAGGGAGCGTTGTCTAGAGACTAGAGCTAAGCTCGCTACTATAGTCCCTGAGAAGCGCACAGAGCTTACTACAGAAGGTGGTATGGATTTATCAGCGCAGGCTAAATATCTCGCCGAATTTATTAAACCAATCCAAGCTAACGGTACCAAGATTAGTTTTTTTATTGATCCAGAATTTAAACAAATAGATCTAGCGCGTAAGTTAGGTGCTGAGTTCGTCGAGTTACATACAGGTTCTTACGCTAATTTATTTATAGAACATTTACCTCATATTGCTTCTGAGCGTATTGCGATTAATCTTCAAGGACAAGTGCCGAAACTTAGTGCTGCTGATTTACCGCAATTAGTTTTTAAGGAGTATGAACGTTTAAGACAAGCAGCTATCTATGCTCAATCTATAGGGCTTAAAACCAATCTAGGACATGGGCTTACCCTCTGTAATCTTGGTCCTATGCTGAATATTCCAGACATTAGTGAACTACATATCGGGCATTCAATAATAGCCAATGCTGCTTATAACGGTTTACGGCAGGAAGTAATTAAGTATGTAGATCTAATTGCTCAATGAAATCAGTAACTTCTGATAACTTCTAGCATCTCATCTGTCGCAAGGTGTTCTGGATAGATACTTATGCCACCAGTAATATTGAGCTTGCGCGCAACTTCAAGACTAGTAGCGATCTGCTCAGGCGTGGTGCGCTCACCATCTGTAATAAGGTGTATGCTGACATCGTCTCTACCAGTGTATTTGCGGATGTTCTCGACTGTATCGGTAACAAAATTCTCTACAACACCCGGTTGATGCTTGTTCTTCATGCCATGCCAGTAAGTCATAGGCATTAAGACGTCCCAATTAGCACCAATGTATTTCCACGGGTAATTAGGTCTAATGCGCGGTGAAAACACTATAGCTAGTAAAGGATAATCACTTGGAAGCCTGTCTTTAACAGCTTGAGTGTATCTTTCTACAGCACTTTCACGAATGTTTTCTTCTATATCTGCTGCCATACCGTCGAACCTGTGTCCGTCGCTAGTTTGATAGAGAGCTGGTTTTACGAATCTGTCCACATCACCGCTGATATTATTCAAATAGCAATATGACCAACCGATAACTTTAATATCGTTCTGGTGAGCTTTGCGCAGTATCTCATCGATCTGCCCAGCGTTTCTAAATACAGGAGTATTAGAACGATTTACTTGAAGATAGATTGTATCTATGTCATAGCGTCGTAACTTAGTCATAAATTCGTCAACTTTAGTAGGGTAATTCCAAACGTTAACCCAGGTGCCTTTGCCTTTAGTTATAGCTTTTAAATTATCGACTTCTATACCTTTGATTTTTTTGAGCTTGCTTATTCTTAGTTCTATTTCTTGATGGCTAGGCATGCGCTCTTCCAGTGCAGCCTCCGCAAATTGCTTACATTCTGTAAAACGTTCATGGTTCGTATTGGAACTTTCGAGTATGCCGGAGCAAGTAATAGATAATTTGTCATTTTTTACGTCACCAATGACTAAAGCCTGAGCTGGCATAAGGGCCAAAAGGGAAACAAGAGCAGTATAAAAAAGCTTGGTCATAAATTAGACTCTATCCCTATAATATTCCACATTTTGGAGCTTTGCATGCGTTATGAACTTAAAACCTTAGCAAAGGCGAAATCTGCAATTTTAGCGGCATGAATTTTAGTGGTTTCAAACAAGCGAAGCCATGAGTAGATGGTAACACTGTAGATTTTCTTATACAAGCATTGCCACAAACTTACTAATCAAAGTTAAATAAACTGTAAACGACAAGATATCAATGGTGGTGGTTATCAGCGGTCCGCTCGCCACCGCTGGATCTATGTCGAGCTGCTTGAATATCATTGGTGTAACAGTGCCAAGGCAGACTGCTAAGGCCATAGAGAGCACCAGTGAGAAAGCGATTAGGAAAGAGAGTGTGAAATTATGATAGACGTAGTAAGACATCAGTCCAGTCATCAGTGCGCAAGTGCCACCGATAGCGAAGCTCACAAGTAGCTCGTGGAAGAAAATCCCGAAAGCGTCTTTAAGTTCGATCTCGCCTGTTGAAATACCACGAACAATAATGGTTGTGGATTGGTTACCGACGTTACCAGAGAGCCCCGAGAGTAGAGGCATAAAAGAAATAGCGATAGGCACTGACATTACTGTTGTGTCGAAGCCAGCGATGATGGTAGCTGCTAAGTATTGCCCTAATAGAGTGATGATTAGCCAAGGTGTGCGAGATTTATAAGCGTTAAAGTAAGACTTGAAAGTCAATGATGGTGCGGTGATATTAGTCTCTGGTTCAACGTTAATACCGCTCGATTGATAGATATCAGCTGTAGCTTCTTCTTCAATAACTTCAACGGCGTCATCGATAGTAATAATACCGACCAGTTGATTATTCTCGTTTACTACTGGCATCGCTAAGAAACGATATTTAGAAATCAACTCTGCAGCTTCTTCCCTGTCGTCATCAACCTTTACGGCAACAACGTCAGTAGCCATATGATCAGCGACAGTGTCATTATCAGCAGCAAGAAAAAGTTGACGCAAACTTATTACACCAGCAAGCTCACCGAATTTATGAGTTACATAAACATAGACGATTTGGCTGCGAATTTCTCTGGCTTTAAGCCTGACGTAACGTACAGCAGCATTACACTTGAGATCACCGCGCACACTAATAAAATGCGGACTCATGATGCCGCCGCAAGTATGTGGTTCGTATTCAAGTAAAGCTTTTAGTTCGTATGGTCTCTGAATGCGTTCAAGAATAGTTGCCATACGCTCATCCTCAAGCAAGCCGATAATATCAGCGGCATCGTCTAATTCCATCTCGTTAGCGAAGCGCGCTAATTGTTCATCGGATAAACCTTTGAGCAAATGAATTATTTCATCGGGTTCTAACTCAACAAGTACCTGAGCGCCTTGATGATATGAAAGTATGTCGAATAAAGTTTTTTGTTCGTCTTTATCTAGGTCGCGATACTCTTCTGCGATATCCTGCGCCAAATACTCGTCTAAGCTAAGCCTAAGCTCGCCAATACGTGTCTCATCAACGCTTTCTAATATGTTTTTTAGGTCAATGGCGCCCATAAATAGCTTTCTCAATTAAGCCGAAACCTAGTACAATAATACAATTATCCGATGGCAAAAGTCTCTTCTAGTCGCATAGTTATAGGATTTGCGTTAGCATTTTTTGTGCTTGGAGTTAATTTTATCGGTATGATTCCTTGGGCTATCTTAGTCCTGGTCACTACTCTGCTCGGTTATCAAGAGTTTCTCAGTCTTTGTGCGAATAAAGAAATATACCCTTCTAAGCAAGCTGGTAAGGTCGCGCTAGTTTTATTTATGTTAGCTCCACTTTTATTGCCGGATCAGCATAATCCACTTGCAATGTTTGTTATTCAAGCTGCCATTCTAGGGCTTTCTTCTTTTATGGCGATATTGCGTTTACTTATGCGCGGTAAGACCAATTTTGAAGATATATCAGCAACAATTTTTGGAATTGTTTATTTAGGTCTTTTGCCTTCGTATTTAGTTTGGATTAGAGATTTAAATCAAGGCGCTTTATTTATCGCGATCTTTATTTTTACTGTTGGGCTAAATGATGTCGCCGCCTTGTTTATTGGTAGATATTTTGGTAAGACAGCGCTGTCGCCACAAATAAGCCCTAATAAGACCGTTGAAGGAAGCCTTGCGGGACTTATTACTGGTGCTGCTACCTTTTATTTTATAGTTAAAATTTTTCATTTAAAAATGAACTATGCAGTTTTGCATTTAGGTTTGCAACCTGGACTAGCAGATGAGTTTATACCTTTAGTTGTTGGTTTGCTAATTGCTTTAGTCGGGCAGATCGGTGATTTAGTTGAAAGTCTTTTTAAGCGCGGCGTTGGTGTGAAAGATTCAGGCTCTTTATTCCAGTCACATGGTGGTGTACTAGATAGGACTGACAGTCAATTTGCTAGTGGCTGGTTGGCTTATTTTATTTTTGCTTATTTGTTAAGTTGAGCAAAAACGAGCCCGACGGCTCGTTTTTGCGCTGTCAACACGAGTGCACCATTTAAACTGTGCTTAATGGATTGCTTCGTCGCGCTGACGCACTCCTCGCAATGACGCCAGTGACCTTGCCACCAAGGTTTCATTACGCAATTTTTTATTACGCGCTAGTTTAGGATCTAAGTCGAAGTTAATTAAGCCCCAATTAGAATTCATCGGCTGGAAATCTTGTCCGCTCGCGGCGATCTCTTCTGAGCTAACGTAATTAATCAAAGCGCCAAGCATAGTTTCCTTAGGCAGCTCGAAAGCCTCTTGGCTCAGGAGCTTGGCTATTATATCTCTAGCTACCACTATGCCAGTTGCGGCAGATTCGGTGTAACCTTCCACGCCAGTGATTTGACCGGCGAAGTATATTCTAGGATTGTTTTTAAGAGCTAGTGAGTGGTTGAGACAACTAGGACTATGGATATAAATATTCTGGTGCATTACTCCGTAGCGCACGATTTCAGAGTTCTCTAAACCCGGTATCATCGAGAAGACTCGTTTCTGTTCGCCCCATTTAAGATTAGTCTGGAAGCCGACTATGTTGTAGAGACTAGCAGCACCATTGTCTTGGCGTAATTGCACCACGGCTATTGGTCTTTTATCAACGTCGCGTGGATCTCTTAGTCCTACTGGTTTAAGCGGACCGAAGCATAGGGTTTTCTTACCGCGCCTAGCGATTTCTTCTATCGGCAAACATGATTCGAAGAATTTGGCTTTCTTCTCGAAATCCTTTTGTGGAGCCTGCTCAGCACTTACTAGAGCTTGATAGAAAGCTTCGAAATCTTCTTCCTCATAGAATGGACAGTTGATATAGTCGTCTTCGCCTTTGTCGTAGCGAGAAGCCTTGAAAGCTATATCCATATTAATAGTCTCAGCGCTAATGATTGGACTAGCGGCGTCGAAGAATTTTAGGAAATCTTGTTCATTATTAAGTAGTTGCGCAATTTGCTTAGCAAGCGTTTCACTAGTTAATGGTCCAGTAGCAATAATTACTATTCCATCTTCTGGAATTTTAGTCAGTTCTTCGCGGATAATATTTACATTAGGCAGCTTGCTGATTTTCTTTGTTATTAATTCAGCGAACAGTTCACGATCCACGGCTAGAGCTTGCCCGGCTGGCACTTTAGAGGCTTTAGCGCAATTAATAATAAGGCTGTCAAGCATTTCCATCTCAGCGATCAGTAATCCGCGCGCGGTGGTGAGCAATTCAGAGCCCAGACTGTTACTACAGACTAGTTCAGCGAAATTACTAGTATGATGCGCTGGAGTTTTAACCACAGGACGCATCTCGTATAAATCGATGCTGATGTTTAGCTTGTTTTCTGTGGCAAGCGTTGAGAGCTGGTGGGCCGCTTCGCTACCCGCTAAACCAGCGCCAATAATAGTTATCCGTGTTTGCACTTGGATAATTGTAGCCGTTCGCTTCCTGGATCCTTCGCTGCGCTCAGGATGTTAGGCGTGGCGATCAACATATCGAGTAGTGTAAAATGTAATATATATGACTACTACAACCGAAGAAACTAGCGTAAACATAGAAATCCCTAAAGTACTTAAAGGCAAGAAAGCCTTAGTATCTGGTGTGGCGAACAAACGCAGCATAGCTTGGGCTATAGCTAAAGCGATCGCGCAAGCTGGAGCAGAAGTTGTTTTTAGTTACCAAGGTGAGCGCCTTAAGCCTGAACTTGAAAAATTAGTTCTAGAAGGTGAAGATGCAGCGCTATTCAATAAACCTTTATTAGTAGATTTAGACGTTACTAAAGATGATCAAATCGAAGCGGCTTTCAAAGCTACTGGTGAGAAGTTCAACGGCAAACTTGACATTCTTGTGCATTGCCTAGCTTACGCACCGCGTGAGACTCTGCAAGGTGGTTACGTCGATACTATTCGCGAGCATTACGCTATGGCTCAGGATATTTCTAGTTATTCGCTCGCGGCTATGGCACGTGCAGCAAGACCGCTTATGCAAAACGCTGGTGGCGGATCGATTATCACTCTTACTTATCTTGGCGCTGAGAAAGTAGTACCTAACTACAATATGATGGGCATTGCTAAAGCTGCTCTTGAAGCTGGTCTTAAATATCTAGCTTATGATCTTGGTCCAAACAACATTCGCGTTAATGGTATCTCAGCTGGTCCAGTGAAGACTCTTGCTGCGCGCGGCATTAGTGATTTTACTAAAATGCTTAATCATCATGCTGACGTGGCGCCGCTTAAGCGTAACGTAGAACTTGAAGAGGTTGCAGGCACAGCAGTGTTTCTAGCTAGTCCTCTTAGTGGTGGGATTACAGGTGAAGTTATACACGTGGATTGTGGATATAGTATTGTGGCGATGTGAGCAAAAAGCTGACTTACGTCAGGTTTTTGCGCTTTGGATTACGAGTAGAGATTTGGCTTTTAGGAGCGAGACAGCTTAGATTCTGCACTGGTCTGGAATGCGCATACTTAATACGCAAAATTTAGATTTTGCACTCGCTGTGACAGCGCTAATTCGTGACGTTTAGTCACGAATTAACTCTCCCAGTCATCAATAATCGAACCCTTAGAATACTCGGTTGCGCGAGTCTCGAAGAAATTAGCATGCTCTTTACCGTTGATCATCAAGTTCAACCAAGGTAATGGATTCTGTTTAACATCGAATATTGGTTCAAGCATTAGATCTTGTAATCTGCGATTCGCGATATAACGAATATATTTCTTGACTTCATCCGGCGTCAAACCTTCTACAGGACCTAGCGCGAAGCAAGTATCAATAAAGTTATCCTCAAGACCGATCATATCGTTACAAGCTTGATATAGTTCGTCTTTAAGTTCTTTATCCCAAAGCTTAGGATTCTCTTTGACGTAGTCTCTGAACAAGGCTGATACACCTTCAGAGTGCAAGGACTCATCACGGATAGACCAAGTAATAATTTGACCGACGTTCTTTAATAGTCCACGACGTGGGAAATTCATCAAGATAGCGAAACTGGCGAAGAGGCTCACACCCTCCATAAAGCCACCGAAAATCGCTAGGTTCTTAGCGATATCACGCTTGGTATTAACTTTGAACTGTTGTAGATACTCGTATTTGTTCTTCATTGCCTCGTAGTCGAGGAAAGCGCTGTACTCGACTTCTGGTAAGCCCAGAGTATCGTTTAAGTGAGAATAAGCCCAGACGTGTACTGTTTCCATTGCAGCAAACGCTGTAAGCATCATGGTCACCTCAGGTTTCGGGAAAAGATGGATGAGCTTAGTGTTGTAGTTGTTCTGTACTTCGATATCACCCTGGGTAAAGAATCTCAAGACTTGAATAATAAGGTTCGATTCTTGAGCTGTAAGTTTGCTTTTGAAATCCACGAGATCATCTGCCATCGGAACTTCAGTTGGCAGCCAATGTGCCTGCTGTTGTAGCTTGAAATATTCAAAAAATTGCGGATACTCAAACGGCTTATAATGCGCGCGCGCGCTAAGCAAATCACGACTATAAGGGACATTAACTTGTGCAGCTTTTTTAGGAGCAAGCTCTTCTTTAACCAAAGTTAAATTAGGGTTGATCTGCTCAGCTATTTCGCTAGTTATCTGGGTCTCTGTTGTCGTTTGTGCGTTCATCGTTGTGTTTACCTCGCGCCTATACCCGGGCAGAACTCTTAATCTTGGGCCCCCCAGCCTAAGTTTGGGCATTCTACCTGACGATTTTTCTTGGTCTTTGATAATTCTTTAGACGCAGAAATGTCCCGTAGGTTTCTTAAATATAGAACTTTTATTGCTAGTCTTCAATGCTAATACTTTGATTTGCTGATGATATTAATCTAATATAGCTTTAAGCCCTTAACCATGCGGGTTTTAGCTAAATTAAATATATTTCTCGATATAGTGGCTTGACGCAAGAGGGGGTTGACTGTTCTCGTCATCCTGAGCACGTAGTGCGAGGGATCTCATGGCTGAGAGACTAAGGGATCCTTCGCTGCGCTCAGGATGACAAGTTAATGCTCTTCACAACTATGACAAGTCTGACAAAGTTTCATATTAATAAAGTGCGAAGTCGCTAGTGTAAGTCCGCCTAGACCCATTAGAACTGGCTCGGTGACTATGCTTGAGAAAGACTCGACGCGTGATAGCGCAAAGAAAACTGTAGCTAATAAAAGTAAAAATAGTGGTTGGAGCTGACGGTGCTTCTGGCTAAAACCCCAAATGAGACTTAGTGAAGCCAAACCGACACTGCCCATAATTACCATATTCTCGAAACTCTCCTCGAAAATAAAACCAAGGCCGATAAGCGGAGCTAGGGTAATAAGCACAGGCGCAGCGAAACAATGCACAGCACAAGTGGTCGAAGCGACCATGCCGCATTTGTCCATTAAGCTGTGGGTTTTTGCACTCATCTTAGGTGGCCCGCTCGGGCAAACGAAAACACAGGGCTTTTGAGGTCCTGTATTTATCTATTATAGCAAGACTTCAAGTTAGCAATAATTAATAAGTATTACTGAATATGCGAATAATGGTGGCAGATTTTCGTATAATTTACCGGATGAGCTTTATAAAAGTTAAAAGGAAAGTCAAGGATTATGGAAGTGATCAGCCAATAATAACTTTAGGTTCTGACCGTCTAACCTATAACAAAGCTTTTGCATTATTAGCAGAATTAGATAAGCATAGATATGTTGAATATTTTGTGAATGAAAAAAAACGAGAAATAGGATTAAAGGTTTTTAAACAAGATAGTGGTGATGATTGCTATCAAATTGAAAGTAAAAAATCTGGTGGTTATAGAAGTAGTTGTGCAGAATTAAATAATTATTTATGGATAAGGAAAATTTCTTTTGATAAAGATTCAAATAGTAGGAAATTCAAAGTTTCTAAAATTGATGGGATGTGGGTTGCTAAATTGAGACCATCTTTTGAAGAATCATATGAAAGGGAAGAAGCTAACAACATCCCGAGTGATGCTAGTGGTATTTATAGATATTTATTTGATGATGAGGTTGTATATATCGGCAAAGGACAAATATTGCAAAGACTCAGAGAACCGGAAAGGAAGGAATGGAGCTTTAATAAAATAGAATATTCCCTCATAGGGGATGATTCAGAGCAGTATGAGTGGGAAAATTATTGGATTAACGATTATCGTGAAAAAAATAAAAATCTTCGGCCAAGATATAATTTAAATTCAGGTCATAGCAAGTAATCTCAAAATTTAGTAATACTGAGTAAAGGATTAGCCTACTGCACCATCGCCATTTGCTGCAAGCGCACTTGCTTAATCCTATGATTAGCATGCTTCTCGACAGTGATGATATAACCTTCGTATTCGACTTTATCACCGACTTTAGGCTGGTCGCCGATTAGCCCGTAAGTGAGTCCGCCGATGGTGTCGTAGTGATCTGAGTCGAACTTAGCATCGAGCTCCTCGTTGAGATCAGAGAGACTTACTGTGCCATCGACTAGATAGCTGCCAGAATTGAGCTTCTGGATACGGTGCTTAGAGACTTCTTTCTCATCTTCGATCTCACCGAAAATTTCTTCTACTATATCTTCGATAGTCACTAGCCCGCTAGTGCCGCCGTACTCGTCGATAAGAATAGCCATTTGTTTTTTCTTCTGCTGAAGTATCTTCATCAGATCGATAACGAATATCCCATCAGTGATTTTAAGGATTTCAGATTTGATACTGGCTAGAGTTTTGTTGAGGTTGCCTTGCTCTACAGATACTAGAATGTCTTTAATAGCGACATAGCCGCTTATATTATCCAAGCGGTTTTTGTAGATAGGAAATCTAGAGTGGCTGCTACGATTAATTTCAGCAAGAGCCTCTTTGATAGTCATATCTTCGCGCAGGCAGATCATATCGGTGCGCGGGGTCATAACGTCCTTGGCGACTGTATCGTTGAACTCGAAGACGTTTTGTAGTAGCTCTTCCTCTTCTTCTTCTAGCACTCCAGATTCTTGAGAGGTACTAATGATGAGTTTGAGCTCGTCTTCAGTATGAATCACTCCGCTCTCATCAGGATCTACACCGATAAGGCGCAAACAAAAATTAGAACAAGTATTAAGTACCCAGACTGGACCTCTAAAAAGCTGATGTAAAGAAACCAGGAAATAAGCAAGGGACAAGCTAGTTTCAACTGGCTTGAACAGTGCGATGTTCTTAGGTACTATCTCGCCAAGTATCACATGGAAGAAGGTAATAAAACTAATCGCAAGTGTAATAGCGATAGCGTGCCCGCTAATTTCAGCGGTGACCAGTGGCAGATTAGCAGCAGTGATTAATTGGTTCACCACAGGGCTAATCCAATGTTCGATCTTCAGCTCAGCGACAGCACCGAGAACTAGACTTGAGATAGTGATACCGACCTGACAAGCAGAGATATAGTCATTGATATTATCGAGTACTTTATGCAGGGCTTTAGCGCGCCGGATTTTGCTTTTGTTCTCAGAGACAGCAGGGTCGAGCTCCGCCATCTGGTCTATCTGAGTACGCCTAAGTCTAGCTACTGAGAACTCGGCTGCCACAAAAGTCCCATTTAGAGCTATAAGCGAAAGAATTAAAAATAAGGACCCAATTTCGTCCATTTGATTAGTGTCAGATA
>JACCDV010196578.1_pt1 | contig 53478 bp, 44 predicted proteins | sample 7446131 | NCBI WGS metagenome assembly JACCDV01 (sample SAMN15323448, study PRJNA562643) | freshwater metagenome | isolation source: river surface water | place: USA:Blue River Watershed | collected 2017-08-17
GCCATTTTTGAATTTTCTTTAATATCGGCGGCAGTGCCACGATAGGAGTATCAGCTGCGAACTGCAAAAGTGTTTCCTTATTGCAGTGATCCGTAAATGGATGAGAAATGAAAATGAAATCTGGCTGAGGAAGCGTTTCAATAGCAACTTGTGGCTGATTATGAAACTGCCGACTGAACCACGGATGAAAATCTATTTGTGACTCAGTAAACCAAGGATCAACAAGTACGTGAAGCCCATCGAAATGAAACATCCAGGAGCTGTCTGCGTTGAGTTTGGTGAGTTGCATGTTCAAATATAATCTTTGATATTATAAACCTCCCCATTGGCAAAACCTTTGTCCGTTATTGCTTTTGATATAAAACTGGCAATTACCACCGGTGAAATCAACATGTTTTCGGACTTCATTTTGACAAACCTTTCTAGCTCATGAAAATCTCGGGTATTGCTATTTCTAATTTCTTCCTGCATTCCGGTATCTATAACTCCCGGAATAAGTGCCCAGGCCTTTGCGTTGAGGCCAAGATTTGTAATTTCCAAGGCTGCCGTTTTCGTCGCCATTGACAGACCTGCTTTTGATGCGCAGTAAGCCCCCCAACCGTGATATGCTTTATTTGCAGCTCCTGAAATGATATGGAGCACTTCAACAAAAGTATGCTCACTTGCAAATTGAAGAACCCTATTTTGAAGCAAGATAGGAACCGTTGTATTTAAAAAAATGGTCTTGGCAACATCCAAAGAACTTACATTGATACAAGTTTTAATCTCTCCCAAACGTGCCGCGTTGTTAATGAGTGTTATCTTTTTCAACGTTGCTTGCTTGGTGAACATTTCCCCCAAAGTTGCCATCAATTCTTCACAATTTCGAAATTCAGTGAGGTCAAGGTTGATCTGAACAAGATGAGCCACTTCAAAATTTAGCTTGGTCCTCGAAACAGAAACCACCAAAGTATTTGGCTTCTCCAGAACATGCTTGAGTATTTCAAAACCCAAACCTTTACTTGCTCCTGTAAGTATAACTATATCTTCATATTGCATGACTATCCCTTTGGGTAAAATTAAAAAATCAAGTTACCTCAACAAGTTTAAAAACCCATTTATTTGATGATCAATGAACTGATCGTCCGTGTACCTCACTATCCAAAAATAGGTTCCTTCGGTACAATTTTTTCCGGATGAAGTACCATCCCATCCTGTGTTTTTGTTTTTTCCCTCAAACACAATTACACCCCAACGATTGAGTATTTGAATAGAATAATTCTTGAGATTATAGGTTTCAATTGGTAAATACACATCGTTTAAGCCATCACCATTGGGTGTAAAAACATTTGGCATCGAAATTATTGATGCACCACATTCTATCATGTTTACCGAAAAAACATCCGTTTTTGTACATTTTCCTGCAGTGGAAGAAACCCAGTATTCTCCTGATTCAAAGGCCAAAAACAAGGAATCAGTTGAGCCATCTTGCCATAGGTAATTTGTTGCATTAACGTTTGCCACCAAGACTGCTGTATCGGCATCGCAGATCTGTAGTTCGGTATATGTATTTGCCCAGTCTCCGGAATATTTAGCGAAGTATGAATTCCAACCAACTCCGCCCATGGTTAGCCAATATTCCTTGTTATCGTCTGGATCAAAATCTCCTGACTGTTTAAATGCACCGAATATATACTGCGAACCATTTTTAACATGAATGCCTGATTGGATAATTCCACTCCCATAACCATTGTTGCCTATACGCTTGACCCAATTAAAATTGCCTTGATCATCATACTGAGCAAAGAAGTTCATGAATGCGACAGGTGCAGAACTTTGAAGTAAATAAGTTTCTGGGCCTGGGTCAAAATCTGCCTGCTTAAAAAAACCAGTTAGATTGATATTTCCTGCACAATCCAATTCAATGTCATTTGCTACACAAAATCCATTGGTAAGCATTTTAGCCCAAAGGAAAAGTCCATTTGCGTCATATTTACAGATATAGGTTGAAGAATGATAAGCTGGAGCTGGTAACTGAAAAACCGCGCCCCCTGGGTCGAAATCAACATTTCCTTTGAAATTTCCTGTAATAAATAGGTTCTCCTGCTCGTCTAACGCCATTTCTATACTTCTGTCAGCTTCCAAAGCGAATTCGGCATTTACATCAATGCTATTCGCCCAAATAAATTCACCTTCGTTAGTGTACTTCGCAAAATATCTATCGGTTGCAGTGGTTGCAACAAGGTTGTATATTCCGGCACCCCCATCAAAATCAAGTGTGTTTCCAAAAAAACCAGAAATATAAATATTGCCAGCAGCCGACAAATCGATATCTGTTGCCTCACCCAAATTTGTACAATTTGGGATGTTTCGAGCCCACAGAAGGTCTCCGTTTTCAGTATACTTCGAAAAATACAAAGCTAATCCTGTACTCGTAAGCATGTTTTCATTGCCGCTTGGGTCAATATCCAATGATTGATAATACGATCCTGTCACATAAATTTCTCCATTCTCATCGGTTTCCAAATCGCTACCCTTTGTTGCGAATGTGCCACCAACCGCTTTTACCCATAGAAAACTTCCATTTGAATCGTATTTAGCAATAAACATTTTGTTTGCCATTCCAAAAGGAACTTGCACTAATTCTGTTGCTGAACTTGGATCAAAATCTACGTCACCTTGAATACTTCCAATGATCAAAATGTTTCCGGCATAATCCAACTTTATACCTTTCACATAATTCATCGATTGACTAATTAATACAACTTTCCAAACCAAATTTCCTTGTGGTGAGTATTTGGCAAGATAGATATCGTTTTTACCTGCAACAACGTAAGAAGTATGAGGCCCTGGGTCAAAATCTACAGAGTCATTGCATATTCCGGTAACGTATACATACTGATTGTCATCCACTACAAGACCAAAACATTCTGACGCTCCTTCTGTAAGATTTTCTATGTTAGACTCGCCCTGCCCTACAAGCGCATTAGCCCATTCTAAATTCTGTGCAGCTACTTCATTAGAATGAGTAAACAGACAAAATAAAAATAGAAGGACTTTATAATTCATGGTGGTGAGGAACCTAAAACCAAATTTAATAGATTTTTTCGACAAGTATTTTTACATTAAATCTAATTCATTAATTTCATGCAGTTTACCGCTTCATGAGCGCTAAATTAACGACAATGCGCTAAACCAAAATGCGCATACTTAAATTGTGACCTGATGAGCATATTTAAACTAATATTACTGCCATTTTTATTGCTTCAACCTATCACGCTTCTTTTTGGACAAGGTGTGTGGACGCAAAAAGCTGATTTTCCGAGCATCCATTATAATGCTGCATCTTTTTCAATTGGCACAAAAGGATATATTGTTACCGGAAATAATTTGTTTACGACTCCGTATTCAAACGTAACCTGGGAATATGATTCAGGTACAGATACATGGCTAGAAAAAGCAAATTTCATCGGTCAAGGGAGACATGATGCTGTAGGTTTTTCCGTAAATGGCAAGGGGTATTTATTCGGCGGTTACGTTGGGAATGGTCAATTTAAAAACGAATTGTTTGAATACAACCCTGTTACGGATACCTGGACTCAAAAAGCAAATTGCCCAGGAATGCAAAGAGATAATGCAATAGCCTTTGTGATCGGAGATACTGCATATATTGGAACTGGAGAAAAGTACATGAATTCAATGAACGATCTGTGGGCATATTGCCCTTCAACCGATACCTGGACACAAAAAGCAAACATTGGTGGCATTGCTAGAAGACGTGCAATAGCATTTAGCATCGGTGGTAAAGGATATGTGGGCACTGGCGATTCCTTTTCAAATGGGATTTTCATGGATTTTTGGGAATACAATCCTATCAATGATACTTGGACGCAAAAAGCTAATTTTAGTGGCGGCGTAAGAGCAGGTGCTGTCGGTTTTTCAATAGGAAATAAAGGATACATATGCTCAGGGACAACAAACCTCGTCAATACAAAAGATTTTTGGGAATACAACCCTGCAACTGACTCATGGACACAATTGATTGATTTTGGGGGGGCTGAAAGACTTGATGGGAGTTCTTTTGTTATTGGTTCAAAGGCTTATGTTGGAATCGGGATAACGAATCCTAATGAATCTGACTTTTGGCAATTTACACCTGACAAATTAAATCAAATCAATAAGGAAGAAACAAAAGATTTAATTTCAATTTATCCTATGCCGTTTTCAAACCAAACAAACATTAAATTGAACAGATCAGTAAACGATGCGCGTTTAATTTTGTACGATGTATTAGGTCAAGAGGTCCAAGAAATAAAAAATATCAATGGAAATGAAATCATATTATCCCGAGGTCATTTACCAAGCGGTATTTATTTTTCGGAGTTGAGTGAGGGAAATAGCATTTTATTTAGTTCAAAAATATCGATCAACTAATTTTGTAAATATGAATCGTTTTTATTACTTCAAAATAACCTTCTTATCCATCTCTGCCGGACTTTTTGTTGGTATTATAGTTTATGGCTTATTCGACCTGGATTTCTCCAAAAAAGAAGCCTTGACCAAATTAATTCTGAAAGCATTGTTCACTGCTACTTGTACAGGTTTTATGCTAGGCATATTAAATATGTTTTTTAAACTAAAACCTTTCACTACATCTAAAGCATAGACATTGCTAAAACAAAAAAAAGCCTCGCATTTGCAAGGCTTTTTTTTTGTTGTGGAGAAGATCGGGCTCGAACCGACGACCTCTTGACTGCCAGTCAAGCGCTCTAGCCAACTGAGCTACATCCCCAAAGATTTATTATTTCGCTTGCAGCGTATCTTCCATAGAAGAAGAAATAGCCGCTTTGTCTAGTCTGATTTTGGTGCCTTCTGACTGAATAAGTACAGTAGCATCTGAAATTTCTAGGATTTTACCGTGAATACCGCCGATAGTGACCACTTTGTCACCTGGCTTGAGCGCTTCACGGAATTTTTTGAGCTCTTTTTGCTTTTTCATTTGAGGTCTGATCATGAAAAAATAAAATACGCCGATCATTAAGACGATCATGACCAATTGATTAGCTCCAGCTCCCATAGTTTCTTTTTTAATTTGCGTACAAATGTAGTTATTTTATTCGACCCTTTATTTCCAAGATGGTAATATTCGGCTCCGTGTTGGTCATGAGCGTAATTGCCTTATGAATATTCTTGGTATGCAACTCGTCAGTGTTGATTTCCGCTTTGATAATTGTAAAATCACCGGGCTGAATAGGTTTACTAGGCTTTCCTACAACTGTACAAGAACAAGAGGGCTTTACCTCTCCGAACACCAATGGATACGAACCCGTATTAATCACTTTAAATGAAGCCTTGATGCGCTCTCCCTTCATGACCGTGCCCGCGTAAAATACCTTTTGCGGAATATCCATGGTTGTTGGCTGCCCAACCTCAATATTTTCATTTTCTTGACAACTCAGTAAGAAAATTGAAAGTAAACTGGTGAATGAAAACAGACGAATGGCGCTCATAGTAATTTCTTTAACAATTAGTTCAATAAACCTCGACCCACTTTTTGTATGCGCTTTTCTTGGGTCAGTTTTTCAATGGCTTTGTCCAAAATTCCATTGATAAAGACATTGCTTTTTGGTGTGCTGTAGAATTTAGAGATTTCAATGTATTCATTGAGCGTCACCTTTGTTGGTATACTTGGGCAAGCCTGAAGTTCAGTTAAGCCCATTTTTAAAAGCAGCATATCCATTTTGGCGATGCGATCGAGTTCCCAGTTCTCAGCAAGGGTAAGAATATCCTTTTCATGGGCTTCATCACGCTTGATGGTTTCGTGCAACAAGGTCAGGATATAATCTCGCTCGTCATCATTTTCTTTGAAAAGCGGCATGATTTCAAACGCAGATCCGGACTTCCAAGCTTTCATGGTTTTGATGGCCATTGAAGCACACAAATCGAGGTCATCGGCCCAATAAATTGATTTTTCATCAAAAAAGTGCTGCATCAGGGTTGAATTGGCTACTTCTTGCTTGAACACCTGAAGGGCAAAGTTGAGGTCTTCTTCGTCTCCCTCTTGACCATTGTTCATGTGTTCAAAATACAGTTCTGTCTCTAATAGATTGAGGTGCATTTTTCTGAAAATCTCTTGGTTTTCAGCACCTAACCAATTGACTTTACGCGCCTCTGAAACTTTATAAAGTTCTTTAGAGTTTTCAATTGCCAACACCAAAGTGTTATCGACCCACTTAGTATTCGGGTTGAGTTCTTCAGGTGTAGGGCGCATTTTTTTCTTGAGTTCAGCTTGTCTGTTCAAAGCGGCGCGCTTCATTTCAGGTAAGGCCAACATCAAAAACAAGTACATGTCATACATGCGCTCAACAGAGAGTAGCAACTCCTTTTCAGCCTTTGATCGATCAGCATCTGAACTCTGAAAAAAGGCATAAAGCACCTGCAATACTTTGATTCTTAAGTGTCTTCTATTGAGCATAATTAGATATTAAGACTGCCTTTTGCTTGTACGCGCTCTTCAGCAATTCTGTTGGCTACCTGATAACTTGGCAAACCTTCTTGCTTAGAACGAATTAAAATGTTGTCAATGGTAGTATATATTTCTTCAGCTTTTTGTTTGGCCCATTCTAAAGACAAACCTTCTACTTCTGAAAAACAATTAATGACTCCACCAGCATTCAGTGCGAAGTCAGGGGCATAAATGATTCCGCGATCCATTAAAATTTGACCGTGCTTGGCTTCTTCTTTCAATTGGTTGTTGGCGGCACCAGCAATGATAGCACATTTGAGTTGACTCAAGGTTTCATCATTGACAGTAGCTCCTAATGCACAAGGCGCATAGATATCCATGTCAATACCATAAATAAGATCTGGCGCAACCACTTTTACACCGTGTTGTGCACTGAGTTTTTGCAAGGCCTCCTGATTGATATCAGTAATTGTGACATCAGCACCTTCAGCCACCAAATACTCAACAAGGTAAGCACCAACGTGTCCGATTCCTTGAACTGCTACTTTTTTACCAGCTAAGCTATCCGAACCAAATTGGTGTTTGGCAGCGGCTTTCATCCCCATGTAAACACCAAAGGCCGTTACAGGTGATGGATCACCACTTTTTCCGGGTAAGCCAACTACATAATTGGTTTCTTTACTGACATGCACCATGTCTTCAGGAGAAATACCTACATCTTCAGCGGTAATGTAAGAACCTGCCAATGAATTGACAAAACGACCAAATCTTCTGAATAAAGCTTCAGATTTCATGGATTTGGAGTCACCGATGATGACTGCTTTACCACCACCCAAATTGAGGTTAGAAATGGCGTTTTTGTAGGTCATGCCACGAGACAAACGCAAAACATCAGTAAGCGCTTCTTGCTCGTTTTGATACATCCACATACGGGTACCGCCAAGAGCAGGCCCGAGTACGGTGTTGTGCACAGCGATGATGGCTTTTAAACCCGTTGCTTTGTCATTACAGAATAGAATTTGTTCGTGTCCCATGGCTGCCATGGGTTGAAGGATGGGATTCAGAGAGGAATCTGCCAACGGAGAGATTGTCAAATCAGACATGTTTTTGAAATGAGTTCGTTCACTAATTCTTATTTGACGTAAATTTGCAAGTCAAATAGCTTGGCAAAAGTAGAAAAAAACCATGAAGTCCCTTCGATACATCAACAAATACTTTAAGAAGTATAAATGGCGCTTTCTACTCGGCATCATTTTCACTGTGATTAGCAACTACTTCGGGGTACAAATGCCTGCCTACTTCAGTGAGTCGATTGACCGTTTTCAGAATCACTTAAGTTTACAAACAAAAGCCGATTACCTCTACCTTGCACTCGAACTTGGCGGCATCTACATGGGGCTCTCCTTATTAAAGGGTTTCTTTTTGTTTTTAATGCGCCAGACCATTATCGTGATGTCGCGTTTCATTGAATACGATTTAAAAAATGAAATCTATGGTCAGTACCAAGCGCTAGATCAAAGCTTTTACAAAAAGAATGCTACCGGTGACCTCATGAACAGAATTTCTGAAGATGTTGGTTTGGTCCGGATGTATGCTGGCCCGGGCATCATGTACACCATTAATTTAATCGTTTCTTTTATCCTGATTGTCACCAAAATGATCAGCATCTCACCGAGCCTGACGCTTTATGTCTTACTACCGCTACCATTGATGTCTATCCTCATTTACAAAGTGTCTTCTACCATGAATAAAATGAGTCTGGAAGTTCAAAAAGAACAATCTTTTCTCAGCACCTTGGCACAAGAATCTTTTTCTGGCATTCGCATCATTAAGGCCTACCAACGCGAGCAACAGGTTGCAGACAAAGTTTCTGAATCGGCAGAGCGTTATAAAAAACAAAGCATGCGTTTGGTGCTTGTCAATGCATTTTTTAGCCCCACAATCGTCTTTTTAATTGGCTTAAGCTCTATGATTGCCATTTACTACGGAGGTTTACTCACCTTTGAAAAAAAGATGACAGTCGGTGGCATTGTTGCGTTTATCATGTATGTCACCAACCTTACTTGGCCCTTTGCTAGTTTAGGTTGGATTTCCTCTATTATTCAGCGTGCTGCTGCTTCACAGCAACGTATCAATGAGTTCTTGAATACCAAACCAAAAATCACCGACGACCAACAACTGGCTCCAGACTTGAATCAAGGCATTCAAGTCGAAAATGTATCTTTTCAATATGAAAATGCAACAAATCCGGTTCTCCATAATATCAGCTTCAGTGTAAAACCCGGCGAAACGTTGGCTATTGTAGGGCAAACAGGAAGCGGTAAATCAACTATTTGCAGCTTATTAGCAAGGCACTTTGATCCGCAATCAGGAGAAATTGCAGTCGGCACAAACTCACTACGCAAACTTTCCTTGAAACAATACCGAAAAGAAATTGCATTGGTTCCTCAAGATGTCTTTTTATTTTCAGACACCATTGCAAACAACTTAAAATTCGGTTCAGAAAACCAACCAGAGCCAAGCATCGAACAACTAAAAGCCGTTTGCAAAAGTGCGCATGTCTTACACAACATCGAAGACTTCGAGCACGGCTTCGATACCATACTTGGTGAACGCGGGGTCAATTTAAGTGGCGGCCAAAAGCAGCGCATTTCAATTGCACGCGCCTTGCTTCGAGACCCTAAATTGCTGATTTTAGACGATTGCCTGAGTGCTGTCGATACTGAAACTGAGGAAATCATACTCAAAGAACTTGAGAATTTTGCGAAAAACAGGGCGACAATCATCGTGTCGCACCGAATTTCAACCATCCGAAATGCCACAAAAATCATTGTTTTGGAAGCCGGCCAGATTATTGAGTCAGGTACACACTCCGAATTAATGTCGCAAAAAGGAGCCTATTTTGACATGTATCAATTACAGCTACAGCAAGAGTTAGAGGCCAAAAACACCCAAGCTTAATATCTTATTAACAGCAAGTTGTGCGTCTTTTTTTGAAACAATTGCGTAATCGATTGCGTACATTCGGTCAAACCATAAAACAAACAACTATGAAAAAACTAATGATTTTTGTAGGAGCATTAACATTGACTGGGTCATTGTTTGCTCAAAAGCCTGCTAGTGATGACGCACGTTATTCATTAGAAGGACTTGCTAACTTAAATACCAGTAATGGTATGAGCTTCACAGCGCCTTCTTTGCGCTTGCGTTATTTTGTCAATGACAACATCGCAGCTCGTGTACAATTCGGTTTTGGCGGAGATGGCTCTTCTGTAGTCAATACACCAAGTCATGAAACACACACTTATGCAGATGTAACTGACCCAAGTAAAACTGGTACTGTACAGATTGACAGAAGTGCTTGGGATCTTAAGCTCGGTGCTGAATACCATTTAGCTGGAACAGACAAAATGTCTCCATATTTTACAGCAAACGTTGGCTTTGGAGCTGGCTCTGAAGAACAAACTTGGACAAACGTGTTTTATTCAAACCCAGTTGACCCTACCTCTGATTTAGCTTACATGAATGGATTTTCAGTAGCAGCTTCAGGAGGATACAGCACATTTAGCTGGGGTCTTGGTGCAGGTTTTGACTACTATGTAGCTGACAACCTTTACTTAGGCTTGGAACTCAACCTAACAAGCACTTCAGTTACGAATGATGATGTAGTAAAAGACATAACTACTCCTTTAAGTACATCAACAGTAACAACACTTGGGAACAAAATGACCTACACCAACATTGGTGCAGCTCATGGATCTGTTCGTATTGGTTGGAGATTCTAATCATTAACAACCTTTCAATCTAAGGGGAGCTTCGGCTCCCCTTTTTTATTGCATTATTTTTAACTTTGTAGCATGGATTTAAGAAAACACGTTGAAGTTTGCTTCACCCCCGGTGAATACCCTTATTATAAAGATGAATTTGAAATTGTGGTTGTCATTGACGTACTCAGGGCCACATCAGCCATTTGCGCTGCCTTTGACAACGGAATCAACTCGATTATTCCAGTGCCTACTGTAGAAGAAGCATGGGCCTACAAACAAAAGGGGTTTTTAGCTGGTGCGGAACGCAAAGGGCAAATTGTAGAAGGTTTTGATTTTGGTAATTCGCCGTTTTCATACATGCGCGAAGATTTCAAAGGACAAGACGTCGTGCTTACCACTACGAATGGCACTAAATCATTAGACGTTGCCAAAGATGCTGAAATTGTTGTGGTTGGGTCTTTCTTAAATCTTGACGCGCTTTGCAAGTGGCTAGCCACCCAAGATAAAAATGTGCTCTGTCTATGTTCAGGCTGGCAAGATAAGTTCAACCTAGAAGATACGATCTGTGCGGGGGCAATTTGTCAGTATTTAATCGGAACAGGGAACTACATTTCTGACGAAGACTCCTCCATTGCAGCCAAGTATCTCTACCTTTCAGCCAAGGACAACTACTTTGGCTACCTGAAGTCGAGCTCGCACCGCAGACGCTTAAAAAATCTCAACCTCAATGAAGACATCAAGTATTGTCTGACTCCGAACCAAACGGAGGTCATTCCAATACTTAAAGATGGTAAACTCGTTCAACTCCACTAAAAAAACACTTCGGCTACTTTTCCTATGTAGCCTACCCTTTTTTCTAACTTCAACGCAAAATAAATCGCAATGGGGTTTTGCAGGTCATCAGCGCATCAATGAATTTGCTGTTTATTTGCTGCCACTCGAGCTTCAGCAGTTTTTTATGGCGCATCATGAGGTACTCATAGCGCAAGCTGTTGCCCCAGATCAACGGCGTTATATTCAAGAAGCCGAGGCTGCGCGCCATTTCATCGACCTCGATCATTACTATAACAAAGGTGAAAATCCATTTTGGAACCTCCCACAAAGCTGGAATGAGGCCATAGACTGTCATGGGCTAGACACAATCCTTGCGCATGGCATTGTGCCGTGGCATGTAGTTCAAATGAAATACCGCTTACAAAAAGCTTTTGAGCAAAAAAATCTAAAACAGATATTAAAAAATGCAGCAGAAATCGGGCATTACATCGCTGATGCACATGTTCCGCTGCATACCACCCAAAATTATAATGGTCAACTCAGTAATCAGTATGGCATCCATGGCTTGTGGGAAAGCCGCCTTGTTGAACTCGAAGCCGAAAAATACAATTACTGGATTGGTCCGGCACAGTATCTTCCATCTGTTCAAAAAGCAATTTGGAAGGCTATAACAGGCTCACACGCCGCACTAGACACTGTGTTTTCCATGGAAAAATTCTGTAGCGCTCAAATACCAGAAGCAGAAAAATACAGTTTTGAGCAACGCGGCACGACCATGACACGCGTTTATTCAAGGAAGTTTTGCAAAATGTATCATGACAAACTCAATGGCATGGTTGAACGGCGCATGCGCGCAGCCATACTGATGGTGGCATCTGTGTGGTACACCGCGTGGGTAGATGCCGGCCAACCAGATTTAAAGTTAGTCAGAGAACAAATGCCTGAACTAAATGAGGAAAACGACACCTTACTTAAAGCACACCATTTCAAATGGAAAGAGCGCAGCTGCCACTAACCCAAACTTCTGTATCGAATTCTTTTAGGCCCAGCATCGCCAAGACGCTTTCTGCGGTTTTCTTCGTAGTCAGAGTATGAGCCTTCAAACCAATACACCTGAGAATCGCCCTCGAAAGCTAAAATGTGAGTACAAATTCTATCTAGGAACCAACGGTCATGGGAAATAACCACAGCACAACCAGCAAAATTCTCGATACCTTCTTCTAGCGCTCTTAAGGTGTTTACATCGATGTCGTTGGTGGGCTCATCGAGTAAAAGCACGTTGGCTTCAGTTTTAAGTGTCATTGCAAGGTGCAAACGGTTTCTTTCACCACCAGACAACACGCCTACTTTTTTATTTTGATCAGAGCCATTGAAATTGAACTTTGACAAATAAGCCCTTGAATTGATTTTCTGATTGCCAATTTCAACAAATTCAAGGCCATTAGACACGACCTCAAAAACAGTTTTGTCCGGATGAATATCTTTATGCGATTGGTCAACATAGCCAATCTGAACGGTGTCACCAACTGTAAATTCTCCTTTGTCTGGAGCTAACTCATCCATGATCATTTTGAAAATGGTAGTTTTACCCGCACCATTTGGTCCAATGATACCAACGATTCCGGCAGGAGGTAATTTAAAATTGAGGTCGTCGTAGAGCAATTTGTCGCCGAAAGCTTTGGCAACATGCACGGCATCAATGACATTGTTACCCAAACGTGGGCCATTTGGAATAGGAATTTCCAAACGCGCTTCTTTTTCACGGCTGTCTTCAGATAACATTTTATCATAGTTCTGAAGGCGCGCCTTGCTTTTCGCCTGTCTTGCTTTCGGGTTCATGCGCACCCACTCCAATTCTCGGGCCAACATCTTTTGACGTTTAGACTCCATTTTTTCTTCTTCTTGTAAGCGCTTGCCTTTTTGTTCAAGCCAAGAAGTATAGTTTCCTTTCCACGGAATGCCCTCTCCTCTATCGAGTTCAAGGATCCAGCCAGCTACGTTGTCAAGGAAATAGCGGTCGTGGGTAACGGCAATGACGGTTCCTTTGTATTGCTGAAGGTGCTGCTCTAACCAATCAATGGATTCTGCATCGAGGTGGTTGGTTGGCTCATCGAGTAATAAGATATCTGGATTCTGCAGTAGCAAACGACACAAAGCTACACGACGGCGTTCACCACCCGAGAGTGTACCTATGAGCTGATCATCTGGCGGACAACGCAAGGCATCCATGGCGCGCTCAAGTTTGGTGTCGAGTTCCCAAGCATCGAGTGCATCAATTTTGTCTTGCACTTCTCCTTGACGCGCAATGAGCTTGTCCATTTTATCGGGATCAGCCAAGACGGCTTCATCCATGAAGGCATTGTTGATCTCTTCATATTCAGCCAATACATCAACAATTTCCTGAGCGCCTTCCATCACAATTTCTTTGACGGTTTTGTTCGGGTCTAGTTCAGGTTCTTGAGGCAAGTATCCTACCGTGTAGCCAGGAGAAAATACAACATCACCTTGATAAGATTTATCGAGGCCTGCAATGATTTTCATGACCGTAGATTTACCGGAACCATTCAAACCGATGATGCCAATTTTGGCGCCATAGAAGAAGGAGAGGTAAATATCTTTAATGATTTGCTTTCCGGTAGGTGTCACTTTGGACACGCCCACCATTGAAAAGATTATTTTTTTATCGTCAGACATAATTTATAATGATGTGTTAGCTGTTGAGCGCATTAAAACTCAAATCGTATTATTTTTCGAGATTAAAATTATTATAGTTTTTGCTTTGAATTTGCTGAATGGCTTCTTGTAAGATTTCATTGGTATCGTTGTAAATCTGAAACATTTCATTGGTGCCCCATAAATCTTGTGCAATCACTGACTTCAGTCTTAATTTAATTAAGTTTTCACTGCGGCGATATTCGTCTTCATTGAATTTGAGGGTGCTATCTTCTTGGGCTACATAGGCAAAAAAGGAATCCATAAATGCAGCATCACAGACAAAATTAGCTTTGAATTCTTTGATGCTTGGATAGGACTTCAGTAAAGTTGCACGGTTCATATTGACATATTTGAAAATGAAACTATTGACATGACCACCTTGAATCAAATCTGCAAAATAAGATGAGCTTTCTGTAGTATCTAGCGCTACAAAGACGTCTGGCATGATGCCGCCACCGCCGTAGACCGTTCTTTTAGTCTTGAGGGTTTTGTACATCAATGAATCTGGTAATTTAATAGAGTCTTTGAGGAAAAATTCTCCGTTTAAATAACGCTGATTGAGGTCTTTGCGATACGTTTCTGTGTCTTGGTATGGCTTTTGAATATGACGACCAGTTGGCGTGTAATAGCGTGCAATTGTCAGGCGAATTTCAGAGCCATCGGTGAGTGGCATTGGTCTTTGAACCAATCCTTTACCATAAGTTCGACGCCCAACAATTAAGCCGCGATCCCAATCTTGGATGGCGCCAGATAATATTTCACTGGCACTTGCTGAATATTCATCTGTGAGAATAACGAGTTGTCCTTCTTCAAAAAGACCTTTTTTCATGGCTTTAAGGTCATAACGCGGTTGCGCCCTGCCTTCTGAGTAAACGATGAGTTTGTCACCGGATAAAAACTCGTCTGCTAATTTGTGGGCAGCATCTAAGAGTCCACCACCATTGCTTTGTAAATCAAAAATAAGGCTTTTCATACCCTGACTCTTGAGCGTTTGCAAAGCAGTCTGAACTTCTTGAACGGTTGTTTTTGAGAAACTATTGAGTTTGATGTAGCCAATCTCTTTGTCAATCATGTAGGCAGCATCTACTGAAAAGACTGGAATTTTATCGCGGGTTATATTGAAATCTAGGAGTTTACCTTTTCGGTTGACGGTTACCTTCACTTTTGTACCGAGGTCTCCCATGAGTTTTTGACGAACTTGGTCATTCTTTATGCCAATACCTGCAACATTATTACCATCTACCTGAACAATTTGATCGCCAGGTAAAATACCTAATTTTTCTGAAGGTCCCCCTGGAATTGTTGCAACCACACTGATGGTGTCTTTCATGAGTTGAAAACGCACGCCAATTCCGACAAAACTTCCGTTAATTGTCATTTGCGCATCGTCAAGCTCTTCTTTTGGAATGTAAGTAGAATGTGGGTCAAGCTCTTCTAACAAAGAAACAATGGCGGTTTCGGTGAGTTTAGAAATATTAGGAGCGTCGACATAATAACGATCTACGTTGAGCAAGACTTCTGTCAGTTTCTGAGAAGCGTTGAGCGTACTGTTGTTTTGTTGGCCGAAAGAAAAAAGACTAACAAACGAAAATAAAAGGAAAAATTTGTGCTGCATGGTGTAGATTTACGGAACACAAAAATAAACACTTGGCCTTCAAATATGCTAGAAAGTTTAACTTTGTTTTGAACATATGCAGCAAAAAAAACGCAAATTACATTGGTACCAAACCCGTCGTGTTCGACGAGCCACTAAACGCAGCTTAAAAGTAACCGGCTATACTCTCACTTTTTTGGGTAGCGCTATTGTTTTTTATTTGCTTTGTACATTTATCCTTTCTAGAATTCCTAGCAAAGGGAAAATCTATAAAAACGCTAGCGTCCATATTTACCTCATGAAATCTGGCGTTCACACCGACTTCGTGTTACCCGTCAAAAATGAGATCCATGACTGGCGCCAAGAATTTCCTATTGCCAACACTGACTTCAAGGACAGCAGCAACCAACTGATCTCTATAGGTTGGGGCGACCAAACTTTTTACATGAACACCCCTACTTGGGCTGACCTCACCCTCAAAACGGCACTCACTACGCCCTTTGGCCTTGGGCCTTCAGCAATCCATGCCACCTACTACAGACAACTCCTAGATGATCGCCCAATTATTGGCTTAAAAATCACTCCAAAACAATATCAAAAATTGGTGCATTATATTCAACGTACTTTGGTCTATCAGAACCATAAAACCATTTTGATTCGGCCAAAAATCAAGGGCGTTGTTACAGGAAACGATGCCTACTACCAAGCGAAAGGGCGCTATAGCCTCTTCTTTACATGTAATTCCTGGATCAATTCAGGATTAAAAACAGCTGAGCAAAATGCGAGTTTTTGGACAGCCTTTGCCAGCGGTATTTTCTATCAATATGGGAAGTAAATTTTTGCTCATTCCTCTTTTTTTTCTGTTGTCTACTCATATGCTAGCACAAGAATATATCCTGTTTATCAATGGTTATCGTGGGCCTAAGCACGACGCCGAAATCACCAATAATCAGCTGCACCAAAAAGACCCAACGGGCTATTGGTATGCAATCGACGACTCCATTAAAAAAAGATTCCCAGCAGCAAAAGCGCTTTACCTCGATGCGCACCACCCGATAAGCACGTCTACGCATCTCAGAATGGGAAAAGCAGTGCGTTCCTATATTTTTTCTCGTTTTTGCTGGATCCGACGCAAGAGCAAATGGGTTTTAAACACCCAACCCAACCCTAATGGTTTTGAAATCAGAGTTGAAAACGGCGCAAAAGCAGGAAAACTCCTACTCAGATACTTTGAAGAAAACCCAGCAACCAAAGTTCATGTGGTTTGCCATAGCATGGGCTATGCCTATTTTTTGGGTATCTATGATATCCTTGCACCAACACAAACTTTTGGCAAAGCCCTGATTTTATCACCTGAGGCTGCAAGCACCGCCAGCCGTGACTGGTCTATTTTTGAAGAAGTTTGGCAATATGGTGCCAATGCAGACGTCCCAGAAGCAGACCCTATCTTTTTGCAAGATGGGATTGCCCCACAACAAGCTGTTCCTGGCCTCGATCAACTCAAAGACCCAACGAAAGGTGGACGCATTTATATCCCAAGCACTTATCCAAAAAGCAAGCTAGGCTTTATCAAAAGTCACCACCTTGCCTATTATGACTGGTTCTTTTGGATCAAGCCAACTGATCGCGGCTATTTCAGTGCTGACTAACTTTTTTCTTGAAAAGAAAATAACTCAAGCCTGCTGAGATAAAGAAAAGACAGGCGGCGAAAAGAATAGCATTTGAAGGAGTCTGACCTAAAAATGAATGATAAAGTTTTCCAAAAGTCAGGGTTTGAAATATCATTGGCAAAACAATCATCATATTGATGATACCCATATAAACACCATATTTTTCTTTAGGCAATTCAGGTACCACCATTAAAAAAGGTACGCCCATGATACTTGCCCAAGCAATACCTAAACCAACAATATTAATGATTTGCATCGTTGGATCTTGGGTCATCGAAAAGTTAAGTAAACCAAACCCAGCGATCATTAAGGCTACTGCATGTACCTTGTGCGCCGCAAACTTTGCCAAAATACGCATGAGTAAAAGCGCAACTATAAACGTAACAATATTATAACTGGCATTCAAAAGGCCAGAAAAACTCACAGCCTGTTCAAAGTCAGGATGCTCATTCATATTGTTTCCGAGCGGAATATCATAGATAGTTTGAGCCACTGAAAGCGCGGAGAATTGCCAATAAATAAAAAGGGCATACCACTGAAACAAATAAAGAATAGCCAATTTCCATAATACCCGAGGCATCCCTTTGATTGCTCTGAGAATGTCTATTATTGGGGCTATTGCACTTTTTTTACTCGCTTGAAGTTCGGCTAATTCTTCTGCTGATGGTGGCTCTTCTTTGGTTTTATACATCGCCCATAAAATCGTTGTTATGGAGGCAATACCGCCTACGAAAAAGGCTACATAGACCCAATAAGGCAAACCGTTTTCGCTTTTTTGTCCAAGCCACTCACTCTTCTGCAACAGATAAAGACACAAATTGGCAAGTGTAATACCAAAACCGGTAAAAAAGCTCTGGATTAAAAAACCACGGCGCTGTTCATGTTCCGGTAAAACATCAGCTACAAAAGCCCTGTAGGGTTCCATTGCTGTATTATTACCGGCATCTAATATCCATAGTAAGCCCGCAGCCATCCAAATTGAACTACTATAAGGAAACGCAAAAAGCGCCAAGGAGCACAAAATGGCGCCGATGAGAAAGTATGGTTTGCGACGTCCTAATTTTGGGTGCCAGGTTTTATCGCTTAGTGCACCGATGAGCGGTTGAACCAATAAGCCTGTCATTGGCCCTGCTAAATTCAATAAAGGCAGCTCGTCGGGATTAGCTCCCAAGAGCATATAAATTGGATTGATTGCAGTTTGTTGGAGCCCAAAACTGTACTGAATTCCTAAGAATCCGAAGTTCATGTTCCACAACTGCCAAAAACTCAAACGCGGAAATATTTTTTTCATTTGAGCTTTAAATTAAAATGAAAATCGATCAGTGCATCAGCTTTACTTGCACTTTCTGATATGAGTTGATGTTCAATCTCCAAAACACGGTCAACAAATTCGTCCTGTGCTTCAGAACCGCGATTGCGCGCGAGCCTCAACTCTTTGGTTTGTTTGTAATCTCTGGACATGAAAAGATGAAAATCAGTATTTTCAAGATAAAAGGCATACGTACCTTCTATTATCAAAACCTTTACTTCGTTGAACTCAATTTCTATTTCTGAGCTACTATTTTGGTAATAATCAACTAAGGGAACAATTTGCTGGGTTGCGCCGTTTTTAAATGCTGAAATACAGTTGTTTAATCTTGCAAGATCAACTTCCTCTGGACCAACATGCCCGATATCTTGCAATCTTTTTGCATGATTACTTGCTGGCGGTAATTTAAAGAAATCATCCATGTGCAAAATAAGTGCTTGACATCCTTTTTCTGCCAAAGCTTGCTGCAAGGATGTCGCCATGTGCGTCTTACCACTGCCAGATTCTCCGGCAATTACCATTACTGACCTCTGTGTATTTTTCCAGAAATCAAAGGCAGCTAAAATTTGATCTGCTGCACTGATATTCAGAAAGGTAGTATCAATTTTTTCTCCTATCATAATGAAAAGATTGCAAGGATTTGTGCTGGATCAGCACACATAAATAAATATCCAGAAGCAGAAAAACACATCTGTTGCTTCCCTCCTGGTTTGAAGTCATTGGTTGAGATGTATTCTGAGAAATGAAATGTATCAGTTTGTTCTAAAAACTGCTCATAACTCTGAGCAATTTGACGAGCAAGTTCTGTGGATTGTTTTTGCAAGCCCATTGCTAAGATTCCGGACATCACCGGCCAAGAGCCCCCATTATGAAATTGGTAAGGCTCGTTTTTAAAACTATAATTATACTGGTTTTCAAGTAAAGCCCAAGCGGCATCTTGTTTTTGTATCACTGGCCAAAACGACGGAATAAAAAGTTGTTGCTGCTCGCTTTCAAACTTTTTGATGTAGGCTGTTAATCCGGGGATTTCAAAACCTAATAATAGAGCCAAGCCATTTGCTGCGGCATCCCATTGTAATGTATATTGAGCGGCATCAAAACAAGCAGGTAAAAATGGAATTTGCTGTTTTTGGAGCGTTTGGAAAATTCTTGGATGCAGGGTTTGCTCGCTGGTTGGCTTTGTTGAACAAAAGTTATGTTCAATGGCATTTCTTACTAATAGGATCTTTTGTTGAAGCTGCTGTACTTCAGGCCAACAGCTTGAACAAAGTTTCAAGGCCCAATAACGAAGTAAGTTATCGTAAAGTGTATAACCCGACAAGATGTATTCATCAGCCCAATTCCCACCTAAAGGCGTGTAAACCAGATGTCGTGCATTGAATTCCCAGGCATCTAGTAAATTGAGTACTTGAAACGCGGGTGCTTTCAATTTGGTTTTAAGTTCGAGGTCTTGTGTTTTTGATAAATACAAACAAGTTTGAATGAGCCACCATGTTTGGGCATCTACCCTCCCCACTAATGTGCCATAACTAACACTTGCGTTTTCTGTAGCGGCAACAGCAACATTTGAAGGTATGAGTCCTTGGTCATTTTGTTGCTGCGCTAGTGTCAAGATACTTGCCTTCACGGACGGGTAAAGCTCTTCGCGCTCGTGCAACAAAATTGCCAAAGCTGCAATAGCGCTATCTCTTGACCAAACGCGATTGTAATTTTCATCACCCGTAGCCGTAGCGAGAAAACCAGCTGCAGTGCTGCTATTTTTTAAAACTTGAAATGCTTGTTCTTTGTACATAGGACCCTCTATAAAAAAGAAATGAGGTGTAAAGTTACACCTCATCTCTATCACTCTAAAACACAGTCTTAAAAACGGTAGCGAATGCTAATTGCTGTAGAACGTCCAGCAATTGATCTAGCTCTTACGTAGTTTGTAGTACCTTCTGTGATTGAACCTTCTTCAGATTCTGTAACTCCCATTGCGTTTAAAATGTTGTTTGATTGCAACATGACGCTTAGGTTTTTAATTGGAGTCCAGCTGATGTACGGATTCAAGTAGAAATAAGCACTCATGACCAACTCATTGTTATCTTGAGCAAATGAACTTCCTGTACCGATCAAGTTTGCACCAATTTGGAAATCCTTGTTGATGTTGTATACTGGTGTTACAGAATAGATAAGTGGTGCCTGACGACGTGGTGTTTTACCTACGTTGCTAGGCGTTACTTCATCTGCAGCGATTTTTGCATTGGTATAAGTTAAGTTACCATAGATTTGGAAATTCTTAACAGTATAACCAGCTTCTAATTCAAGACCAACTGCGTTGTACGTGCGATCAAAGAATTTTTGAGTAGTCGCTTCGAAGTTCTTTTCATCTGTTTGCGCGAAGAATGCAGTTGCATTTAACAATACACCATTCTTACGCATTTTGTAACCAAGCTCCGCTTGTGATGTGAAGTCAACAACATTATTTGGATCTGTTAAACCTCCTTGCGGATTTAAGTAAGTTCCGAAAAGAACGCGGTCAGCGCCTGCACGTCCGCCTTTAGAGTAGCGTGCAAAAACACCACTCGTTTGATCAAGTTGGTAGTTAGCTCCTACTGAATAAGATAGGTAGTTCCAGTTGTAATTAACAACATTTGGATTATTGTTGTCAATCATAGAAACACTGTTTTCTACTGCAGAAACAGTTCCGTTACCGTTGATGTCATTCATTGGCGATTGTACTGAACCTGAATAGGTACCGTTAGCTGTTCCCATATCGTAGCGCGCACCAACAGAAAGTGTCAAGGCTTCAGTCACTTCGATATCTCCGTTGAGGTATGGTGCTAAAATGTTGTAAGCAACATTGTAATTGCGTTGGCAACAGTTACCCCATGCAGGCACACCGTAAGCCAATAGACCATTTTCAGTCAACGCAGTAGCAGCACCTGTAGAATCTACACGGTTGATGTCAATTAACTGACCATAACCATTTTCAGCATCTGCTGCACTCATGAGGTAAGAATTCCACAACCAAGACATATTGAGTTGCTGTGTTGCTTGGTAAAGACCAAAATTCAAGTTACCAAAAGAGGTCTTCTTGTTGATATTGTAATCGTTGGTCATGTTGTTGAAGTTATTCAATTTGGTATTGAATAAGTGCATCAACATCAAAGTCTCACCTTGATAGTCTGAACCATCTTGGTTAGTCAATGTGTAAGTATTTCCGGCACCAGCTAAACCGCCAGCAATAGCAGCTGTTGTTCCGAAGTTAGCCGGGAATGGCGCTACAAAACGACCATTTACACCTGCATAACGCGAACGACCTGTAAGCGTCCAGTCGTTGCCGAGATCAAACTTAAATTCAGTACCAACTGAAGTATAGTTTGAAGTCATGCCGTCATGTACATTTACCATTTCTGGTTGATTCGCTTCGTTCAAAGCCACTACATTCGACATAAATGGCGTTTGTAAACCACCTGTTAATGCGTTGTAGCCAGTCACTGAACCCCAAACCGGAGCATCATTTGACCCGCTAACTGTCATTGGCATTGGCATGTATGCTGCCGTGTGATCTCTGAGGGCTTTCACGTATACTTTTACATATCCGTTGTCGAACTCTTTTAATAAGTTCGCCTTGATTTGACCGCCGTCGTTACCATTGAAACCGATGTCGCGTGGCCCTACACCTTGACGGTAAAAACCACCAACGTGCATATATAAACCATCACCTACTTTTGTTCCGTATTCAACATCCTGACGTAAATTTCTGTAGTCAACACCGATTGAAGTAGCAATAGATCCTCCTTCACGACGTCCGTCTTTAGAAATAAAGTTAATGATACCCGCTGGTGAGTTTGAAGCAAGCGTAGAGGCAGATCCACCACGAACAGACTCAACTCTTCCGATCGTTGCATCAGCTCTAACAAATTGATCTTGTGTTCCAAAAGCGATATCTCCAAATTGAAGTACTGGTAAACCGTCTTCTTGGATCAATAAATACTTAGAACCTCCTGTTGCTAATGGAACCCCACGAACAGATAAGTTTGTATTACCGTCTCCAGCTGAAGATTCTGAACGAATACCAGGGATTTGACGGAAAATTTCTGCAGTTGTGCGCGGAGCGGCACGTTCAATCTGATCAGGACGCAATGTCGATACTGAAATAGATGAACTCAGCGCTGCTTTAGGATTGGTTACACCTGTTACAACTACTTCGTTGATGTTTTTGACAGAATCCTTCTCTTTGCCAACTTGGGCAAAGGTGGTCTGTGCAACACCCAACTGGAGCATTAAAAGCCCAGCTAGTGTTTTTACATTTAAGTAACTTTTGTTTTCCATAGTTTTAGTTTTGGTTCGACCAAATTAGAGCAATTTAACATTGAGAAAACATGAAATTGAGGTCAAAAACGCTGCAAACGATTGTGCAAACGATTGCGCAAACGATTGCGGTTGAATACTTTTTCACATTTTTTTGAATTGTCCTAAAAAAATAGGATACTTGTAATCATGAAACCGATGACAATTAAAGATTTGGCCATTTTTTTAAAAGTGAGCCCTTCAACGGTTTCTCGTGCACTCAATAATCATCCAGATATCAGCCTAGAGGTCAGGCAACGCGTACAGCAACTCGCTGAAGAGCTTCAATTCAAGCCCAATAGCTTTGCGGCCAACTTTAGAAAGAAGCAATCAAAACTCATCGCAGTTGTACTTCCTAAAATATATCGTTCTTTCATTCCAGATGTCATTGAAGGAATTACAAAAACACTGAAACAAAATAATTACCAAACGCTAATTCTATTAACTGAGGATCAACTCGAAAACGAAATAGCAGCTATTCAACAATGTTGCGACATGCGGGTCGATGGTATTTTGCTTTCACTGAGTAACCAGACCAAGAATCTAGACCACTTAACTAGCTGTAAAAGTTTAGGAATCCCGCTGGTTTTGTTTGACAACACGCTTGAAAGCCAGGACTTCCCCTCTGTTCATATCAATGATGCTATGGCAGCTGCAGCCTGTGCAAACTACCTCAATGACAAAAAAATAAAACGGGTAGCGGCTGTTTTCGGTCCTGAAGAACTCAATATTTCTAAAAATAGAAAATCAGGTTTTCACAAAGCACTCCAAGAAAACATCATTTGTGATATTTGCTACGCCAAAGATGCGAAGGCCGCCTATGATTTTGTCAATGAACAAATTGCCTTGCACCAAACGGCTGCCTTTTTCGGCATTTCTGATGAGGTCTTATTAGGAATAATAACTGCTATTAAAGAAAATAGACTTTCCAAAAAGACGATTGTTATTGGATTTTCGGACGGATTAACCATGCCATTTCTACACAAACAACTGCATTATATTTTCCACGATGGTAAAATTGTAGGAGATCAAGCGGCTCAATTGATCTTAAGACATATCGAAGAAAGCCCCGTTCATAAACAAGATGTCGAAATCAAGGTCGAATTATTCGGCGCATAGGGCTGTTTTATACAATATTTCTAACTTTGAGCTAGAAATGCAACACGAGCTCAATTTAAAACCCTTCAATACTTTTGGTATTGCTGCACAGGCGCAACACTTTGCTTCCTTTCAAGATGTTCAGCAACTGCCTGCTTTACTTGCTTCCTATCCAAACCTTCCCTTATTAATTTTGGGTGGCGGTAGCAATATCCTATTCACAGCTGACTTCCAAGGTTTGGTTTTGCGCAATGAAATCAAAGGCATCCAACTGCTTCAGGAAGACGCTGAAAATGTCTATGTAAAATCTGGAGCTGGTGAAGTTTGGCATGAATTTGTTTGTCATTGCATCGACCACAATTGGGCGGGGCTAGAGAATTTATCTTTGATCCCCGGTTCTGTCGGAGCCAGCCCCATGCAAAATATTGGTGCCTATGGTGTGGAAATCAAAGATGTGTTCCACGAATTAAGTGCTTATCACATTGCCTCTGGCGAAATACATACTTTTGACAAGCAGCAGTGTCAGTTTGGTTACCGTGAAAGCGTTTTCAAACGCGCGCTCAAGAATCAATACATCATCATCGATGTTACTTTCAAGCTGCACAAACGAGCTGAAGTCAAAACGAGTTACGGTGCTATTCAACAAGAACTTGAGAAAATGGGGGTTACTGAACCCACTATTCAAAATGTTTCTCAGGCGGTCATCGCGATCAGACAATCAAAGTTACCCGACCCAAAAGTACTTGGCAATGCCGGAAGTTTTTTCAAAAACCCGGTTGTATCCATTGAACGCTTCGAAACAATTCAACGCAATTACCCAGAGGTTTCCTTCTACCCTGTTTCCGACACAGAAGTAAAACTAGCTGCTGGCTGGCTCATCGAAAGAGCTGGCTTCAAAGGTCTTAGAAAAGAAAATTGCGGTGTCCATGACAAACAAGCCTTGGTATTAGTCAATTACGGTGGCAGTACTGGGCAAGAAATCTTGGACTTATCTACTCAAATCATTGAACAAATTCAAAAACTTTTCGGCCTAACCCTAGAACGAGAAGTCAATATCATTCCCCAATATGAAAGTCTCTTATAACTGGCTCAAAGATTTACTTAATTTTCCTTATTCTCCTGAAGAACTCGATGCTGTCTTGACAGAAACAGGTCTTGAGGTTGAAGGAATCGAACACATTGAAGACATCAAAGGTGGACTCAAGGGGGTTGTTGTTGGTGAAGTATTGAGCTGTGAAAAACACCCAGACGCTGACAAACTCAAAGTGACCACAGTGAATGTAGGTACCGATGAACCTTTGCAAATTGTTTGTGGCGCACCAAATGTGGCCCAAGGTCAAAAAGTACTTGTAGCAACAGTCGGAACTACGCTTTACCCACAACCAGATCAAGCATTTGAAATTAGAAAAGCTAAAATACGCGGTGTTGCATCCGAAGGCATGCTTTGTGCCGAAGATGAACTGGGTTTAGGTAGTAGCCATGACGGTATTTTAGTTTTAGACAAGCATATTGTTGTTGGTACGCCTGCCGCTGAATTATTTGATTTACAAAATGATGCGCAACTAGAAATAGGACTGACGCCAAACAGAGCAGATGCCATGGGGCACCTCGGCGTGTGCCGCGACATCAAAGCATACATGCATGCGCAACTTAACGTGAGTTCAGACCTCATTTGGCCGCAAATTGCGGAAATTCAAAATAGCGGTAGTGCATTGCAGATCGTTATACAAGACCTAGAGGCTTGCAAAGCCTACTACGGCATTGAACTAACAAACATCAAGATTGAAGCCTCCCCTGCTTGGTTGCAGAGCAGGCTTCGCGCAGTAGGCATTAAACCGATCAACAATGTAGTTGATATCAGCAACTATGTGATGCGTGAATTAGGAACGCCATTACACATTTTTGATGCAGCTAAAATCCAAGGAGCAGCAACAGTTCGTCTGGCCAATAAAGGTGAAAAATTCGTAGCCCTAGATGAGCAAACATACGAACTACAAGGTACCGAATTGCTGATTGCAGATCAGAATGGCCCGCTTTGCTTAGCCGGAATTATGGGTGGCAAAGAAAGTGGTGTCAATGAAAACACCACACACATTCTCATCGAGTCAGCAGTTTTTGATGCGGTAAGTGTGCGCAAATCAGCGCGTTTGCACGGATTTAACACCGATGCTTCATTTCGCTTCGAACGCGGTGTAGATCCAGACTTAACGCTTTATGCCTTAAAACGTTGTGTTTATTTACTTCAACAAATAACTGAAGCAAAACAACACTCTCAGTTGTTTACTTTTGAAGGAAATACCGCAGCAGCTATTTCACTTGAGCTCAATCTTCAACAGGTCAAAAAATTGATCGGCACCGCCCTTGACACAAGCCTCATTAAGCGCATTTTAACAGATCTCGATTTCGAAATTTTAGAAGAGCAAGCCGATCATTTACAATTACGCGTGCCACGCTATAGAGTTGATGTGACAAGACCTGTAGACGTCATCGAAGAAATCTTGCGTATCTACGGACTCAACCAAGTGCCGCTTCCAGAAAAATGGAACTTCTCTTTGCCAGTACGTCCAAGATTTTATCCTGAAAAACACAAAGAAAGCATCTGCGAATTCTTGGTCGGAAGAGGCTATTCAGAGATCCTGAACAATTCATTGACCAAACTTGCCTACGCTGAGAAAATTTCTAGTGCAAAACCTGAACAGGCCATTCAAATCTTGAATCCGCTGAGCCAAGATCTCGGGATACTCAGACAGTCTTTATTATTTGGCTTATTAGAATGCCTGCAATACAACCAAAACAGACAGCAAAGCAACCTGCGCATCTTTGAATTTGGACAGCACTATAATCTTATAGATGGCTTACGCCAGGAAAAAAGTCAACTTGCGCTAGCACTCATGGGCCAGCATTCAGAAGAAAATTGGCAAAACACAGATGCTAAAGCGCTTAAGTACAATTTCTACGATTTAAAAGCAGAGGTTTTGTCTTTATTTGAACGCCTCGGACTTGCTACAAAAGTACTTGAATCAGCAATTCAGGATCCTCATTTTGAAGATGGAATATCGTTTGAAATCAATGGTAAATGTATGGCTCAGCTAGGTTGGGTTAGCCAAGAAATTCAAACTATTTTTGACCTCAAGCAAAGACCATTTATCGCACTCATCAATTGGGATGACCTCATGCATGCCATTCGCAAGCAGCAAATCACCTTTCAAGAACTGCCCAAATCATTTGCGGTTCGCCGTGACCTCTCGCTACTCGTAGCAAAAGATATCAAATACAACGACTTAAAATTGGCTGCGCAAAAAGCCGAGCGCAAGCTTTTACAAGCTGTCAATTTATTTGATGTTTACGAAGGTAAAAACTTAGCTGAAGGGATGAAATCATATGCCCTTTCTTTCTATTTGCAGGATGCACAACAAACGCTTACAGACAAACACATTGAAAAAGCAATGCAACAAATATTGCAAGCTCTAGAAAAGGACTGTGGCGCTAAACTTAGAATGTAAACCATTCTTATTGCAAAAAAAGAAACAAGGAAAGGTATTAAGCCGTAATGTAGCGCTCCAAATTTGGATTGCTGGTCAATTCTTCTGATCCTAAAATAAGCAAGGATTTCACTTTGTTGGTTTCTAACCACAATTCAAAGTTGGTGATACCAACGCGCAAAGTACCATTAATATCAATTTTATGAACGGGCTTTTGCTGCTTATCAAAGAGCGCTTTAACTTCTAAAATTTCAGCCGACAATTCTTGGTTCTGATTGAAAATGAGCAAGCTATCTGTAGCTTCGAAAAAATCAGCAGGCTTTTCTTGCGCAACAATAAGTTCCTGAGCTTTGGCTGCAGCCCAGTTTTGGATGGCACTAGAAAATTGATTGGCGGCTAATAAATAAATCGTGGCTACTTTCATGCTTACTCTAAAATTGTCCGCAAATATAGCGCTAATAAGCTTCTCCTACTTTTCGTAACCTAAAATTTTCAGATAATCTTGTGCAGTTTGCTCATTACTAAACACTTCTGTCTGAATTTTTCCATCTTCGTCCCTTCTGATCAAGATATGCTTAGGTTCTGGTATCAGACAGTGCTTCAAACCGCCATAGCCACCAATTGTTTCTTGATATGCCCCGGTATTGAAAAATCCGATGAAAAGCGTGTTGTTTTTATCAAATTTAGGCAAGTAAATGGCATTGGAATGCTGCTCTGAATTGTAGTAGTCATCGGAGTCACAGGTGAGCCCACCGAGTAAGACACGCTCGTAGTCATCATTCCAACGATTGATAGGCAACATGATAAAACGCTGGTTAATAGCCCAAGTATCTGGAAGGTTCGTCATGAATGAAGAATCAATCATGTTCCATTTTTCGCGGTCATTTTGCTGTTTCTGGTGTAAAACACTAAAAATAGCACCGCCACTCTCTCCTACTGTAAATGATCCGAATTCTGTAAAGATATTTGGCTCCGGAATGTCATTATCTTGACAAACGCGCTTCACCTGTGTGAGGATTTCACGCACCATGTAAGCATAATCAAAATCAAAGGCCAATGATTTCTTAATCGGGAAACCGCCACCAATGTTCAATGAATCTAGCTCAGGGCATAGTTTCTTGAGGTCAGAGTAAACGCGTAAACACTTGGTTAATTCGTTCCAGTAGTAAGCCGTATCGTTGATACCCGTATTGATGAAAAAATGCAGCATTTTGACGCGCACTCTAGGGTTTTCCTTGAGAATAGCTTTATAAAATGGCACAATTTCGCGGTAACGAATGCCCAAGCGCGAGGTATAAAACTCGAACTTTGGCTCTTCTTCTGAAGCAATTCGAATACCGATATTTAGTTCTTTGGTAGTTGAACTGATCAATTGTTTGAGCTCATCGATGTTATCTACAACCGGAACAATACGCAATTGATCTTCCTCAATCAGCTGCGCGATGTTATCCAAATATGGCTTTGGTTTATAGCCATTACAAATGACATAACTTTTTTCTTTGAGTTTACCTGCTGCATGCAAACTTTTGACAATATCAATATCAAAAGCAGAGGAAGTTTCGATGTGGACATCGTTTTTGAGGACTTCGTCGAGCACAAAAGCAAAGTGTGAACTTTTGGTACAGTAAGAATAATAGTAATTACCCTGATAACCAAGGTTATTAATGGCTTCGCGAAACCACCCTTTAGCGCGTTGAATATTATTCGAAACCTGGGGCAAATAATGAAATTTGAGTGGAGTCCCATACTCATGCACCAAACGCATCAGATCAATTCCGTGAAAGAATAAGCGATCTTCTCTAAGAAAAAACTCGTTCTGAGGAAAATCGAAGGTTTGATCAATTAAATCAATGTATTTGGTTCTCATGCTTTTTCAAATAATAACTGAGTTCTGTACGTAAATACTGCAGTTTGGTTTCGCTTGTTCAATACGTTTTAAAACGCGCTAAAAATTTGTGCAAAAATACTGCTTTTTATATGGACCGAGCGTGTCTGAAAACACTACTTTTGAGCACAGCAAATTTTCATGTCCTACTTAGACGAATTAAACGAAAGTCAGCGGGTTGCCGTTGAACATATTTACGGCCCTATCATGGTCATAGCCGGCGCAGGCTCAGGCAAAACGCGTGTGCTCACCTATCGCATTGCCCACATGATGGAACAAGGCGTCGATCCTTTCAATATTTTAGCACTCACCTTCACCAACAAGGCAGCCAAGGAAATGACCGAAAGAATTGGTCATATTGTGGGTGGTGGCGAGGCAAAAAACATTTCCATGGGGACCTTCCACTCGGTGTTCTCAAAAATTTTGCGCTTTAATGCAGAAAGAATCGGTTTTCCGAACAACTTCACAATCTACGACACCCAAGATTCCAAGAGTTTAATCAAAGACATCATCAAAGAGTTTAACCTCGACGACAAAACCTACAAACCAAGCATGGTTTTTGGCCGTATTTCCGCTGCTAAAAACAACCTGATTTCACCAGAGGCTTACATGGCCAATCAAGAAATCCAACTCGAAGACAAACAAGCTCGCAGACCCGAACTCGGGCGTGTCTTTCAAGCCTATGCCAACCGCTGTCAAAAAGCGGGCGCCATGGACTTCGATGACCTCTTATATTTTACCAATGTTTTACTCCGAGATTTTCCAGATGTCTTGCACTACTATCAACAAAAGTTCCAGTACATCTTAGTCGACGAGTACCAAGATACCAACTACGCGCAATACCTCATCGTTAAAAAATTAGCGGCAGCATATCAAAATATATGTGTTGTCGGCGATGATGCTCAAAGTATCTACTCTTTTAGAGGCGCCAACATTGAAAACATCCTGAATTTCCGCAAAGATTACCCTGATTTTGCGCTATACAAACTCGAGCAAAATTACCGCAGCACGAAAACAATTGTAGAAGCGGCCAATAGTGTCATCAAGAAAAATAAAGATCAAATTTTTAAAACGGTCTGGACCGACAACCAAGAAGGCGGAAAAATTAAGGTCTTACGCTCCTTAACAGACAACGAAGAAGGACGCAGCATTGCCCAAGCCATTTTCGAAAAGAAAACTGCTGAGGGTGGTCGATACCAAGACTTCGCCATTCTTTACCGCACCAACAAACAGTCTAGGGCTTTTGAGGAAGCACTCCGCAAACTCAACATGCCCTACAAAATATATGGCGGTTTGTCTTTTTATCAGCGCAAAGAAATCAAAGACCTCCTCGCCTATTTCAGATTAGCAGCCAACCCCCATGATGAAGAAGCTTTCAAACGCGTGATCAATTACCCCAAGCGTGGCATCGGCAAAACAACGGTCGAAAACATCATTATTGCGGCCAATAAATACAGCACCAGCATGTGGGAGGTCGTTAAAGACTTTCACAAGTACCCTGCCGATGTAGGGTCAGCGGCCAAGAGCAAAATTTACGAATTTGTTACCATGATTGATAGCTTCGGTGCTGAACTTGAAAAAGTAGATGCCTATACCCTCGCTGACCGCATTGCGAAGTCCTCGGGCATCATTCGCGAACTCATTTCTGAAAAAGACAAAGGCCCTGAAGAAGTCGAACGCTTTCAGAACATCGAAGAATTATTAGCTGGTATTCAAGAATTTGTCAAAGGAAACGAAGATGGCACACTGCGCACCCTAGCGGACTTCATGATGGATGTCGCATTACTCACCGACGCCGACCAAGAAAACCCCGAAGAGCGCAACCACATCAGCCTCATGACCATCCACTCGAGCAAAGGTCTTGAGTTTCAACACATTTATATTGTTGGCCTCGAGGAGAACTTATTTCCTTCTCAGATGGCACTCAATTCCAGATCGGAACTAGAAGAAGAACGTCGTCTATTTTATGTGGCACTCACGCGCGGCATGAAAAGCTGCATGCTATCTTATGCCACAAGTCGCTTTACCTGGGGGCAGCCCATCATGTGTGAGTCATCACGCTTTATCGATGAGATTGATGCGCAATACCTCCAATTTGAATCGATTAGTCGTGGGCCAGCTGGCGGCCGTTCTTTAATGGGTTCCGGCGCAATTGATCGCGGTTTTACAGGTGGGCTCAATAAACCCATGGGCGCACCCGCTCCGCAACTTCGCTCCTTAAAAGAAGTGACACAAAAAGGTACTTCTTCCTCAAAAAACGAAGACAACTATGAGCAACTCATGGTCGGAAGCAATGTTTCACACGATAAGTTTGGCAAAGGAAAAGTACTCAAAATTGAAGGCGCAGGCCCCGATAAAAAAGCCACCATTTTCTTCCCGCAACACGGTTCTAAAACCGTTTTATTAAGATTTGCCAATCTTAAAATTTTAGAGGATTAAAATATCATTCTTCCAGTAAATCTGGTCTTCTTTCTTTGGTACGTTGATAAGCCTGTGCTTCACGCCAAGCTGCCACCTCTTTTGGGTTGCCTCCTAACAAAACCTCCGGCACTTTCATGCCCATGAATTCTGGCGGACGCGTGTAAACTGGCGGGGCCAATAAATTGTCTTGAAAAGAATCAGTGAGTGCGGATGTTTCATCATTAAGTACCCCAGGAATTAGACGCACCACCGCATCTACAACAATAGCTGCCGCGAGTTCTCCACCACTTAATACATAAGAGCCGATGGAAATTTCTTTGGTGATGTAATGATCTCTGATGCGTTGGTCAACGCCTTTGTAGTGCCCGCACAAAATGATCAAGTTTTGCTTCAAGGATAATTGATTGCAAGCCGCTTGATCCAAAACAGCGCCATCAGGGGTCATGTAAATGATTTCGTCATAGCTGCGTTCTGCTTTCAGTGCTTCTATGGCTTTTGAAATAGGTTCAACGCTCATGACCATCCCTGCGCCACCCCCATATTGGTAATCATCGACATTGCGATGCTTGTTGTCGGCGTAATCGCGAAGATTATGGACATGGATGGCTGCCAAACCTTTGTCTTGAGCGCGCTGCATGATTGAAGCCGCAAAAGGGCTTTCAAGCAGCTGAGGAAGTACTGTAATTATATCAATACGCATGTTACAAAGATAAGCCAATTCCATGCATTTTACTACCTTTGCACAAATCCCAATTATGATCCAATTATCTGAGCGTTTACTTGCAATGGAAGAGTCTGCTACCATTGCTATGGCAAAAAAAAGTAGAGAACTAAAAGCACAAGGAAAAGACGTCATTTCTTTATCACTTGGCGAGCCTGATTTTCATACCCCAGAGTTCATTAAAGATGCTGCGGTTCAGGCACTCAAAGATAATTACACTACTTACACGCCTGTTCCAGGCTATGACGATCTTCGCGAAAGCATCTCTCGCAAATTCCTCCGAGATAACAACCTGACCTACGCCAAAGATCAAATCGTTGTGTCTACTGGCGCGAAGCAAAGTATTGCCAATCTCGTACTCAGTTTAATCAACCCCGGAGACGAAGTCATCATTCCGGCACCATATTGGGTGTCTTATCTCGAAATTGTAAAAGTGGCTGAAGGTGTTCCGGTAGTCATTGCTGCAGGCATAGACAAAGACTTCAAAATCACAGGTGCAGACCTCGAAGCTGCTATTACGCCAAAAACAAAAATGTTGATGTTCTCCACGCCATGTAATCCGACAGGTTCGGTTTACACCAAGGAAGAACTTCAAGATATCGCACGTGTACTTGCCAAATATCCACAAATCATTGCCATGAGCGATGAAATCTATGAGCACATCAACTTCATTGGCAAGCACGAAAGCTTAGCGCAATTCCCCGAAATTTACAACCAAGTTGTGACCGTAAACGGTGTTTCTAAGGCTTGGGCTATGACCGGCTGGAGACTTGGCTATATTGGTGCTCCTAAAGAAATTGCGGCAGCCTGCGACAAAGTTCAAGGTCAGTTTACATCTGCTACCTGTTCAATTACGCAGCGCGCTACCATTGCCGCCATGGATGCTGACCCTGCCATTTTAAAAGACATGATCGCTGCTTTTGAAAGCAGAAGAAACTTGGTGCTTGCAGGCCTCAGAAATATCCCAGGCCTAAAAGTAAACAACCCAGGCGGCGCATTTTACGTTTTCCCTGACTGTTCTGCTTACTTCGGAAAAACAATAAACGGCAAAACGATTTCCAACTCAGATGAGCTTTGTATGTATCTTCTAGAAGACGCATTAGTTGCTTGTGTGGGTGGCGAAGCCTTCGGTGATCCAAATTGCTTCAGAATCAGCTATGCTGCCTCTGAAGAAACCTTACAAAAAGCGGTTGAACGCATTGCTACAGCTTTAGCCAAACTTAACTAAGATGTCTTTACAAGCGCTCTTCGATTCATTTAACGGCAAACGCGTACTTGTTATTGGCGATGTCATGATTGATGCCTATTTGCATGGTGCTGTCAATCGCATGAGCCCTGAAGCACCTGTGCCCGTTGTCGATTTTCAAAAAGAAGAACAACGCATTGGTGGCGCTGGAAATGTAGCACTCAACCTACAAGCTTTGGGCGCCACGCCGATCATGGCAAGCGTCATCGGACAAGACAACGCCAGTGAACAACTTCGTGATCTTTTTGAACAGGCTCAGATCGATACCTCAGCGCTCATTGGCTCTGCAGAACGCAAAACCACTATCAAAACCAGAGTGCTTTCAGGCAGCAAGCAACTGCTTAGAATCGATACCGAAGACCAACACGACCTCACTGCTCATGAAGCAAATGCTTTGAAAAATAGTTTGTCAAAATGTTTAGCGCAAGGTATTGATGGCATCATTCTAGAAGATTACAACAAGGGGATCCTGACCAAAGAACTCATTGAATGGATCATTGCCGAGGCTAATAAAAGAAACATACCTACAGCCGTTGACCCCAAAAAGAAAAATTTCCTGAGTTATCAGCACTGCACTCTTTTTAAGCCCAATTTAAAAGAACTCAAAGAAGGCCTAGACCTTCATTTTGACTACAGCAAAGAACCAAATGCGCTTAATTTGGCCCTCGAAAAACTCCAACAGCATCTGGGAAATCAACTTTCTTTTGTAACCTTGTCTGAACACGGCGTTCAACTTTTCGATGGTCAAACTCACCACAAATTAGCAGCTCATTTGCGCAATATCGCAGATGTTTCAGGAGCTGGTGATACCGTCATTGCAACGGCATGCTTGTGTCTCATCGCTGGTGCAAGCCCACAACAAATTGCTGCACTTGCCAATTTAGCTGGAGGCTTAGTTTGCGAAAGCCCAGGTGTAGTAAGCATCAATAAACAACTTTTACTTGAAGAAGCACTTCAAAACCTCTCTTAATTATGTCTGAAAAAGTAGTCAAACCATACGATTCCGGAAAATCCAAAAAAGAAGAAGTAGCACAAATGTTCAACAACATTTCTGCGAACTACGATTTTCTCAATCACTTTCTGTCATTAGGAATCGATCATCTTTGGCGAAAAAAAGCAGTAAAGCAACTCAAAAACCAAGCGCCAAAAGTCATGCTTGACCTCGCCACTGGTACCGGTGATTTTGCCATCGCATCTTTAAAACTGAAGCCGACAAAAATCATCGGAATGGACATCTCTTCAGGCATGCTTGAGGTTGGTAAAACCAAAATGAAAAAAAGAGCCTTTGATCACATCATTGAAATGCAGCTCGGAGACTCTGAAAACATGCCTTTCGAGGATCACACTTTTGATGCCATTACTGTTGGTTTTGGTGTTCGAAATTTTGAAAACCTTGAAAAAGGCTTGGGCGAAATGCTCAGAGTACTCAAACCAGGAGGAACAGCTGTTGTCTTGGAATTTTCAAAACCCAAGACTTTCCCCATCAAACAACTCTTTTCGTTTTATTCAAATGTCATGATTCCACTTTTTGGAAAGTATATTTCCAAAGACGAAAGGGCCTACACTTATTTGCCTGAAAGCGTTGCCGTTTTCCCTGAAGGAGCTGCTTTTGTGAGCGTGATGCAAAAAGTAGGCTTTCAAACCAAACAAACCATCCGCCTCAGTGGTGGAATCGCCAGTATTTATATTGGCCAGAAGTCAAATACACAATAATAAAGTAGTCATTTCGTTAACTGCCAATGCGTTTAGTTATTGTCTTTCTTTTATTGAGCTCATTTGGGTTGCTTGCACAAACCCAAAAACAGCAGCGCTATAAAAATTTTGACAAGCGCTTTATTCATTTCGGTTTTATGCTCGGTGTCAATAGTTCTGATTTTACCGTGATGCAGAAACCGAATGCCTACAACCAATATCAGTTGCTTTCACTTACCAATGAAGCGCAACCCGGCGGGCAGCTAGGCATATTAACTACAATTAAGCTAGGCACACCTACCATTCGTTTTCGCGTCATTCCTACCCTTTCTTTTCAAGAAAGAGTGCTGCAATATCAGAGTTTGGACACCATTTGGTTCAACAACGGCGTTGGTACCCAAAGAGTCAATTCTACTAACCTAGAATTTCCCATGATGCTGCAGTTTCGCACTAAGCGCTATAACAACTTCACGGCCTACTCCTTGTTTGGCATGCAATATTCCATTGATTTGCAGTCTCAGCAAGACGCCTCGCAAAATTTTTATGACCCCTTTGTCAAAATCAAAAAAAATGACTGGCAGGGTCAAATTGGTGCAGGTTTAGAATTCTTTGCGCCCTACTTTAAATTTGGCCTTGAACTCAAATATAGCCATGGCTTCAAGAGCAGTTTTATCCAAGATTACACACCGGTGTCCAACCCAATAGACCAACTCTATAACCGAGCTTGGTACTTTTCCCTGATTTTCGAAGGATGATGGAGCAAATACAATTCGCCTGTAGCCCAGAACAAGCACAGGATTTTGCTTTTTTGACCACTAAAATCAGAAAAGAGCTCAAACTCAAAGCCCAGCAACAACTTCATTTTCGTTGGAAAAAACGCAGCATTGATGCCCGACAGCGTCAGATTAAAATCAATGCCACATTTGAGGTCGCCATAGACCATGAATTAGGTCCGCGCTTTGCACCTTACAATTTTCCGAAAGTTGCTCAAACAGCTCAGTGCGTTCATATTATTGGTGCCGGCCCCGCCGGACTCTTTGCGGCGCTAGAAGCCATCTTATGCGGCATCAAACCCATCATTTACGAACGCGGTAAAGATATCAGGGCGCGCCGACGCGACCTCGCCAAACTCACTAAGAACCACGATCTCAATCCGGAGTCCAATTATTGTTTTGGCGAAGGCGGGGCCGGAACATACTCTGACGGAAAACTCTACACCCGCTCAAAAAAACGCGGTGATGTACAAAAGGTCTTAGAATTATTGGTTCAGTTTGGCGCCAAAGAAGACATCTTGATTGATGCGCATCCACATATTGGCACCAATAAATTGCCGCAACTCATTGAAGCCATTCGCGAACAAATTTTGGACGCTGGCGGTGAAATTCATTTTGAACACAAACTGACCAATCTGTCGCTCAAGGCTAACCAAATAACCAATATTGAAATCAACCACAAACACAAGATTTCTGTTCAAAAACTCATTTTAGCCACAGGTCATTCCGCCCGAGATATTTTTGAGTTGCTGCATCAAAACAAGATTCAAATTAAAGCCAAACCTTTTGCCTTAGGTGTACGCGTTGAACATACACAAGCATTTATAGATGGCATCCAATACCACGGCAGGCAAAATGACGAATACCTCCCACCTGCTTCTTACAGTTTGGTTACACAAGTGAAAGACCGCGGAGTTTATTCTTTCTGCATGTGTCCGGGTGGCATTATTGCACCATGCGCTACCGCTGAGCAAGAAGTGGTCACCAACGGGTGGTCTCCTTCGAAAAGAAATAATATCTATTCGAATGCAGGCATCGTGGTTGGCATAGAACCAACAGATTTTGCCCAAGCCAATGACCCGTTTGTTTGTCTAAATTTTCAAAAAGAAATAGAGAAGCGCTGTTGGGAAGCGGCAGGCCAAACACAAAAGGTACCTGCTCAGCGTCTCAAAGATTTCGTAGCAGGTAAATTGAGCACTGACTTTCCACGCAGTTCTTATCAACCAGGAATTGTGAGTGTTAATCTTCAAGAGCTCTTCCCTGCTTTCGTCTACGATCGTCTCAGACAAGCCTTCCTTGATTTCGATCAAAAAATGCCGGGCTTTTTAACCAACGATGCTGTGGTGCACGCTCCTGAATCCAGAACCTCATCACCAGTTCTCATCCCAAGAGATCCTGTAAGCTTTAAACACCTCGACATTTCAAACTTGTACCCTATTGCAGAAGGTGCAGGTTACGCTGGCGGCATCGTCTCCGCTGCCATTGACGGCCTCAATTGCCTTCAGAAAATTGCTTTAGAAAAATAGCGCTCAAGCACTAAAGAAGCGCTAACTTTGCAACATGCAAAGAGTAGTCGTTGGTCTTTCTGGTGGTGTTGATTCAAGTGTGACTGCATATCTTTTACAACAACAAGGATATGAAGTGATTGGCATGTTTATGCGCAATTGGCACGACGAAAGCGTGACGCTTTCAGATGAATGCCCTTGGATCGATGATTCTAATGATGCCCTACTCATTGCCCAACAACTTGGCATCCCCTTTCAGGTCATCGATTTATCAGAGCAGTACAAAGAACGCATCGTCAATTACATGTTCAAGGAATACGAAGCCGGGCGCACACCAAACCCAGACGTACTTTGTAACCGCGAAATCAAGTTTGACGTTTTTCTCAATGCTGCTCTAGAACTAGGCGCTGACTTCGTGGCAACCGGCCACTATTGTCAAAAAAGAGAAAATACAGACGGTTCATTTAGCTTACTAGCTGGAGCCGACCCTAATAAAGATCAATCTTATTTTTTGTGTCAGCTACGTCAAGAACAATTGGCCAAAGCACTTTTTCCGATAGGACACCTCCAAAAAGCCGAAGTAAGAGCAATCGCCGAGCAACAAGGTCTAGTTACTGCCAATAAAAAAGACTCTCAGGGTTTATGTTTTGTGGGTAAAATTGCCTTGCCAACTTTTCTTCAGCAGCAATTGGCACCCAAACAAGGTCCTATCATTGAGGTTTCGCCTGAGCTCGAACAATTCAAGACTTATCAGCAACTGCGACCAACGCCAGAGAATATTGAAGCTTTAGCAACTGCATTTGATTATCAAATTTCAGACGGCGTTGAAGTAACTACACATCAAGGCGCGCATTATTACACCATTGGTCAGCGCAAAGGCTTGCATATTGGTGGCAGACCTGAACCTAGTTTCGTTATTGGCATAGATACCAAGCTAAATATTGTTTACAGCGGTCAGACAGAAAAACATCCAGGCCTCAATCGCTGGGCTTTGAAACTTGAAAAAGAAGATCTTTCTTGGTTTAACAAGCACGAAGCATTTGAAAAAGAAGGCCTACTAAGCTGTCAGGTAAGAATTCGATACCGACAACCGCTTCAAAATGCCACCCTTATTAAAAAAGAGACGGATTATTATATTTTATTCGAGTCTTTGCAAAAAGGCATTACTCCTGGGCAGTTTGCAGCTTGGTACCAAGGTCAAGAGTTATTAGGAAGCGGCGTGATTGCCCATTAAACTTTACGGCATAAAAAAAGACCACATCAAGCGGTCTTTTCTATCTAAAAAACAACAATTTTATTGCTGAATATCGAAGTTGGGTATTAGTTTAAAATCAAGGCAAAAGCTTGTGGCTCTTCAATTAACTTGATTTCTGTATTGCGAATACTATCTAGTAAGTCAGCAACTTCAAAAATATTGAGTGAGCTTTGCGTTCCAAGTTCACGGTGCTGATCTAGTTTAAGCTTCGCTTGACGAAGTGATTTAGTGCGGAGTGATTGTATGCTTGTTGTCATGTTTGTTTGTTTTGGGTGCTCTTACGCCCGCTTTGATTTCAAAGTTTCATTTTGAGCACATTTTTTCATGCAACAAAGTAAATAATGCTAGTTATCTTTCTTATTAACAATGCTTTAAGCTAATAATTTTAACTGGCATTTTTTCAACATTTTTCAAGTAGAACTCCCTAAAAATTGTCAATAAACGTTATCTTGGTTGTGCTTATCTTTGCGTTGTGAAAAAATTTATCTATCCACTGTTCTTCGTTTTGGCAGCTTGCCAGAATGAAGCTATTGACACTACGGCTCCTGTTCAAGAAGAACAGTTACCCACTAAAGGCAAACAAAGTCTTGCAAAATATGCCGAGCGCATGATGAGGGCCAAACTTGGCATTCAAGCCGACGAGCAACTTGACTTTAAAATATACAAAGCCCAACTCGATGCAGATGGCATTGAAGACGCCATCATTACTTTAAATCGCAAAGACTTTGCCATGAAAGAAGCCATGGCCTCCCCTAACCCAGCCAAACGCGCCGAACTCGGCTTTATGGGCAACTACAATTATTTCTTCTTTTTTGATGGCAAACTCGATATGTTGTCACCACCGATAGCCATTCCATCCTCCCCACTTTTGCCGCTGAATGTCACTTTTGAAAATATAAGTTCTGAAGACTATAAAGACATTCTCATTGATTTTCGCATTCGCAATGCGAGTTACAAAGACTTCTATACAGTCAGCAATCATACCCCACGTCGTATTTTTCAATTTAAAAATTTTGATGGCTTAGGTACCGGTGTAACAGAGGCTTACCACTTTGAATTTGGCGCGGGCTCATACGGTCCTCAAAAGAATATCTTTGTCATGGAGGCTCAGTTGGGCGCATTGCCACAAGGAGAAGATAAAAATACGTTTATCCCAAGCATCAAGCCAATTGAAAAGATCAAGTATACTTTCTTTTATTTGACGAAGGAAGGTAAGTATGCAACGCTTGATCAGCACTGATTTTCACAATTTAAAATTTCTAATCAAACAAAAAGGCGGAGTTTACACCCCGCCTTTTCTTTTGTAAAAATAATTACAAGTTAATCTGCGCTTAGAAATTCCCTCTTAACGTCAGCACAAAGTTTCTTCCAGGAGCTGAAATATTTGAAGCAAATAATCTGTAGTTCGTATCTAAGATATTTTCACTGGCTGCTTGGATGCTGAAATTTTGATTCACTGAATAATTCAATCGAAGGTTTAAAGTATACCAACTTGGCATTCCTGCTGGTGTTGCAAAAGCAAAGTTATCTTCTCCAATAAAATTATAATCTTCGAGTTTTTTCCAACCCGAGTATTGCACAAAAAATTCAGCACGGATTTTCGTTTTCTGATAAATTAAAGATGCTTTACCAAAAGCCGGAGCCACATGATCTAAAGGATAAGGAATGGTATCAGTTAGGATACGCCCATGTGTGAAATTATAAGTGGCTTGAAACGAAAAGTTATTGGCAATTTTTGCATTTAACATAAGTTCTGCACCGAGTACTCTTGCCCTGGCAGCATTCGTTGTTGTCAAGACGGCGCTCATTTCGCCATCGTAAAGCACACTATCTGAGCCGTTAAAGGTTCCGTTTTGAACCGTAAGTGCATTGGTTAAATAGGTAGCATACAAATTAGTGGCAACTGTGAATCGCTTATTCAGTGCATATTGAAGCCCTAACTCTCCGTTATAAGCATATTCGCTTTTCAAATTTGGGTTTGGAACTACAACTTTACCTGGCACCGATTCAAAAACCTTAGTAAGGTCATCGACATTCGGTGCTCTGAAGGCCGTTGCCCCATTCAAGGTAAACTTCCAATTTTTAGCTGGTAGGTAAATTAAACCAAGATTTCCGTTTAAAGCAAGGTGATTTTGCTGGATCGAATTAAATGGAAATGGGAAGAACGTTTGATCAATAAATTGAGCGTTTAAAGCTACTTGAGACAAACGCAGACCATCATTTAAAATCAACTTTTCCGAAATCTCAAAAGTATGCGAGGCATACATAGCAGCTCCTTGCATTTGCGAACCTCCATCCGGATAACGCGTATCAAGAGCAGATTGCTCCGCCGTAATAATGTGCTCTGAAAAAGCCGTTGAATTGACGTTATTGATAAATGCATCTAGACCATAGCGCACCTCGTGCTTGTTGATTTTTTTCATGAAATCAGCATTTAAGGTATAGATATCTAATTTTTCAATGCGGTGATTTCGCGTATCTTTTTGATAACGACGATCAATTCTACTTTCTTCAATTCCTTGATACGCTAAAGTTACACGAGCCTGATCATAGCATTTTGTTTGATTGCTCAACTCTAAGGTGTAAGCTGCTAGTAATCTAAATTGTGGACCGTAGTACCATTCAGCAAATCTTGGTTTAGAACCAGACATTTGTGTCAGGCGATCATAGCGATCAATATTACTTGAATTAGACAATTGTAAGTTGAGTTGATGCAAAACACCTGGCTTTTGAGCGAAGGAGAATTTCTGAAGTACATCGTATTGTGAATAACCAGAACCAACTTGCAAGTTACTATCCAAATTCGTCACCATACTGTCTTGCCCATTGATGCGATCCACATACCAATTGCGCACTCCTAAATTGCCTATTGCAGCGGAGCGTCTTGACCCTTGTCTGAGATCGCCATAATTGGCATATGAAAATGAAGTAAGCGAACCAAAGCGACGATTGGCCACATTGACTTGCGCATTAGCTGCATAACCATTTGCAGCACTAAAATACCTTGTGTATGCGCCAGCCTTTACCAATAATTCATCTGAGGTACTTAACTGCACCCTCTTCGTTTGAAAGGACATCACCCCACCGATGGCATCAGAGCCGTATACGACAGATCCTGGGCCAAAAACCAGCTCAACTCTGTCCATATTTGCTTGATCTAGTGTGATGACATTTTGAAGGTGACCTCCGCGGTAGATGGCATTATTCATGCGAATACCATCTACCACAAGTAGCACTTTATTGGTTTCGAAACCCCGTATAATCGGACTTCCTCCACCTAGCTGACTTTTTTGCACAAAAATAGAACCCGATTGTGCAAGTACATCAGCCATAGATGTTTGCTGCTGAAATTGAATCTCACCTGCCCTCATGACTTGTATTTTTTGGGCAACATCCTTCCTTTTCTCTTGCGATCTGTTGGCAGAAACCACCGTTTCTTCTTCCGTTTGAGAATTGGGTTCTAGGCGAATCACAACTTCAATTGAAACATCTTTTCCTATTTGTTGATTTTCTCCTTGATTTTTATCGGCTTGCAGCGGAACAACCATGGTGAGGTAGTCTGGATGTGAAAGTTCAATGGAGTTGGGTTGCTTTTGAAAAGCAAATTCACCCTTGTTATTTGTATAATAGATGCCATCAGCGGTCTTAACCTTCACACCAAGAATTGGTTGTGCGGTAAAAGCATCATTGACCTGAATAGTTAATTTTTGCCCGATGCTTTGAAAAGCAATAAAAATAAAGATGATAGCCCCTATTATAGGGGCTATCTCCTCTCTGAATCGAGAGAAAAATTGATTTTTTTTCATTTGAAATAAATTAGTTCGAAAGGACAAGAGACTTGGTTAATATGCCCTCGCTTGTATGAATTTGAATAAAATAAACTCCTGGTAAGATTTTTTGATCAAAACGGAGCGTCCAGTGATTTGAGTTAATTAAATGAGAAGTGATGCTATTCATTTGTTGTCCGATTTGATTGGTCATAGTTATTCGCTCTATTGAACGATCACTTTCAATATGAATATCATCTTCTTTGTTGAGGTCAAATGGATTCGGATAAACACTTAGTTTAATCTCATCATTCTGAGTACTCTGCAACACACCATTAATTCTGATATTATCAATATAAAGGTTATTGGAGAAGTCAGAAGCTGTAAATAAAAACTTAAAACGAACTAACTGATCTTGACCTGTTAATGGATAACTAAATGATGCTGTTTTCCACATCAAATTTGACGTTGGAGTGAATGGATTATAACCATAATTGCCTGCTGTTAGTAGCTCCGTACCTGTAACGGTTTTTCTCGGAATCCAGGTCAAACCACAATTTCTTGAACTCAAAACAACCAATTTTTCTGTGATATCCGCCTCATTTTCTGCATTCGTGGCATAAGCATAATCGAAGGTGACTTCGACAGCTGTGGTTGTATTGAGATCAAAGGCTGGTGTAACATAAGCATCTTGAGTACCACCAAGGCGATTATAATAAAATGAATTCGGCGTAAATGGGAGTGCATTTGCTGTATTCATGTGGTTACCCAGCTTCAAAGCAGTGCTTTGATTTATTCCTACACCATTGACCTTCTGAAATCTCGCATAATTGTTCTCAGGATTCTCTGTTAGAAGCGGCAGATTTGAAGCGGCGTCAAAATCAATATTTACTGGACCCACAAAATCTGGCCAATTTGGCGATACAAAAATCATATTCTGATATATAACTGAATCTTGACCAGCACCATTAGATACCATTAACTTGATATTCTTATAACCCGGTGTGCTGAAAGTTACTATCGGGTTTGCAGCAGTTGTAGAATTTGCTACGCCATCATCAAAATGCCAAACGCGCTCCGAAACTACTCCATTAAAAGAGCGATCATAAAATGTAACGGGTTCACCCGGACAAACAAGCGTTTTATTTGCATACCCGTAAGCAATGGGCTTACAAAGCTGTGCCACCTGATGAATTCCTGTTACCAGCGCGGTGGTATCGTTAATTAATTGATTGCGATTACCTGAAATACCTTGTAAAATATTTCGCATCGCTGTTGCTTGATCCTTTGTAAACATCACAGAACAATAGGAATAATCCATGTAATTTTGAACATTTTCAATGACTCCTACTTGACATTGGGATAAAGCCAAATTACAATTCAGATCTGACCCGCGTGTTACTGGTGTATCCGGAATACCATCATCACCACAACTCACGCCTGGTTCATTTGTAGATCCCCAAGGGTGTGCCAGTCCAAGATAATGACCAATTTCATGAGTCAAAGCTCTTGAGTTATTCAAATTAGAGGTTCCGATTGATCCAATGTAATTATGTAAAATAATGATTCCATCGCGCCAAAAACCCGAGCCATCTACTGCTGTAGGGTAATAAGCATACCCTGCAACACCGTTTTCCATTTGATCAACCACCCAAACATTTAAGTAGTTAGAACGATACCACTGATTCAGTTTAGAATAATCATCACCCTGAAATGTTTCGTGCGAATAAATATGTTCAATTCCATTGGTGCAATTTCCGTAAGGGTCAATATTTGCAAGTTTAAATTCAATTCCGACATCTGAATAAACAGATTTAAATGAATTGACTACTTCGCTCGTATCGTCATTCAGGAGTCGAAAATCTCTATTTAGGATATTTACTTGATCATAAATTTGTTCATCCGTAATATTTTCAGCTCCATTATAATGAATAATGTGAAAAACAATTGGTATTGAAAAAACTACCATTGTATCGTCTCCTTTTTCTTGAAGACGATAATTCTTTTTTAATAATTCTTCTTGATCTCGTACAAAAGCAGGATCTTTTGATAATTGTACTAGCTTTTCGTTGGCACCACAACGAAACTGCGAAAACGCAGAAGTAGTCAAGCCACAAAAAGCTAGCATTAGAAATAATGCTGTTTTCATAGTATAAATTTTACGTTGATAATCTTAAATAAATAAAATGATCTACGTAAAATCTGGAGGTGGGAATGCATGAGCTAGATAAGGATCTAGGTAATTCAAGGAAAGGTAATTCGGTACTTCTTCGGTTTGTTTTGACGGAAAAAAGCTGATATTCAAAAACGAATCGTTTGAGATTTCTTCCATCGGTTCATTGAGCACTTTCAACCAAGATTTCATGGGATGTGCTGGTGGTGTATCGCTCAGGTTTTGAGCCGTTGCTGAGCCTAGACGTATAAATAATTGGGTTTCTTGGATATCGTTGATACACTGATAATACCAGATGCCTTTGTTCTTTGTTTTATGAACCACATCATAGAAACGTCCATTAAGCCTAAATTCATGGGCTTTAACCCAATGAAGTTGTGTCGCTTCTTTTTCAGAGAAATGAAAACTAATGAGCTGATTTTCAGGAACGGAAAGCTTAATTGCCTTCTTAATTTGCTTGCGCACAAGGTAATGCTCGATTTCGAAAAATGCGAAAAAGCCCACTAATTGATAGGCAAACAACAGAAGGAATCCGTACTTGATGAATTTTCGCACCCTCAAATATAAGTCTTAAATTTAGGCCTTATAAAATTTGATTCATGAAATTTGCAATTCTACTCTTAAGTTGTTTTTATATCTTAAAAACTGCAGCGCAAGCTCCTGGTTCCCTAGACCCGACCTTTGCCACCATTGGCTATGCGAGTTATGGTCCGGTATCAACAACAAGCTTTGACAACGCGCAAGACGTGGTTACCTTACCCAACGGACAAATGGTTTTCTGTGGTACGGCCGGAACTTCAGGCAATCTCGAAATGTGTGTGGTTAGGCTGAATGCAGACGGAACAATTGACAACACGTTTGGAACGAATGGGTACTACTTGCACTCAAACCCATCTGGTTCGGACTTCGCTTATGACATGGAGGTACTTGCCAACGGACAAATATTGGTTGCTGGTGCACTTTCTATTACAGCAGCGAATCCACAGTTTGCTTTAATTTGCCTCAATCCAAATGGTACGTTGAACACGTCCTTTGGTACAAATGGTGTATTTGCTAATGACATCGATGCCAGCGAAGATTACGCGCGTAAAATCTTATTATCGAGCACGCACATTACTCTTGTTGGCTCGAGTAAGCTTCCAGGTTTTACGACTAACCGCATTGCTGCCACTCGTTGCAACCTCAATGGTGCGCTAGATTTAAGCTTTGGTACTGCTGGCAAGACAACACTATCAAATGGTAACTCAAACATGACATATAGTGCTTGTTGGGCAAGTAATAACGATATCGTGATTTGTGGTGACGCTTATATTAGCAATACATATTACCCCATGATGGCAAAAATGACCAGTTCAGGTGCAGCAGTCACTACTTTTGGAACTGCCGGCATTTGGGTTTCAATGTCTCAAAATAGCCGTTATTTTGACATCGATTTTATTGCTGGTAAACTAGTGGTAACAGGAAATGATGGTGCATCATTCACTGACTTTTTACTTCAGGCCCGAAATGAAAATACCGGAGCCCTAGTAAGCACTTTTGGTGCTGGAGGTAGCACGATTACCAATCTGAATAATTCAGATACCTATTACGAAGTGTTGGCGCATCCAGATGGGAGTATTTTGGCTTGTGGCACAACAGGCGCAGTAGGTATTGGTGCTCCTCGTGATTTCATCATATCGAAATACAACGCAAACGGAATTTTAGAAACAAGCTGGGGAACCAACGGGCACACCGTAACTTCAATTTTCTCCAATTGGGATGATGCTTACGGGATGGATTTATACCCAAACAACAAAGTTGTCGTTGCTGGCTTCAGCGCGCAAGCCAATCCTCAGTTTGCCGTTGCAAGATATATTTACAGCAATACGGTGACTCCTGTTTACGGCTGCATGAACCCAGCAGCATGCAACTACAACCCTTTGGCAACCATTGACAACGGCACCTGTGTTTTACCAGGAAGCCCATGTAATGACAACAATCCAAACACGATGAATGATGTCATTGATGCCAATTGTAACTGTACGGGTACACCTATGATCATGGGTTGTATGGATCCTAATGCTTGTAATTACAATCCATTAGCCAACATGAGTAGTGGTAACTGTATTTTGCCAGGAAGCCCTTGCAATGACAACAATCCAAACACCATGAACGATAGCATTGATGCGAATTGTAACTGTGTTGGGGTTCTGATTGTGCCAGGCTGTATGAATCCGGCGGCTTGTAACTTTAATCCGTTAGCTAATGTGGACAACAATTCTTGTTTATTCCCAGGCTTGCCATGTAATGACAACAATCCAAATACCATCAATGACTCCATTAATCCTGATTGCAATTGTGTAGGTGAACTGATTGTGAACGGCTGTACAGATCCGCTTTCTTGTAATTACAATCCGTTAGCAAATGTAGATGATAACTCATGTATTTTCCCGGGAGCACTTTGTGACGACAACAACCCTGATACTTTCAATGATCTTTATGATGCCAATTGTGATTGCATCGGTACGCAAGTTGTTGTTGGCTGTATGGACTCTTCGGCTTGTAATTTCAACCCTTTAGCAAATACAAGTGACAATTCTTGTGTACTTCCAGGATCACCTTGTGATGACAACAATGCACTCACTATCAATGATTCCATTAACGACAATTGTCAGTGTGTGGGTCTGGATATTTCGGGAATTTCAGAACTTGATTTATTGGCAACCATTTCTCCAAATCCAAGTCTTGATATCATTTTCATTCAATTGACAAATCCTGATGTTGCGCAGCTGCTGATCTCAAATATTGAAGGTAAAATCATCCAACAATTTGAAATGACTGTATCGATGGCAGAAGTAGATCTTTCTGGTTTAGCTAAAGGCACCTACTTTGTTCAAGTTCGTCAAAATGGCAAGCTGATGGTTCATAAGCTCCTACTCAACTAATGTTGAAGGAAGCACATATTGAATTCAGCCAAAAGCGCCGCTATTACAGCAACGAACTCAAAGGGAAATCGAAGATACTAGTGGCCTTGCATGGCTATGGGCAACTTGCTCAGTTCTTTTCTAGAAAGTTTGCAGCACTAGATCAAGCTTATGGGCTGATCATGCCAGAAGGCCCTCATCGATTTTATTTAGAAGGTAGTAGTGGACGCGTGGGGGCTTCTTGGATGACGAAAGAATGGCGCGAGCAAGACATCGAGGAAAATACGCGTTATCTGTTAGCTTTAATTGAAAAAGTAAAAGCTGAAAATGAAGTAGCAAGTATTTATCTTTTGGGGTTCTCACAGGGTGGCGCAACAGCAACTAGACTGTATCAGATGTATCCTGATTTATTTGAAACGCTCATTTTATGGGCTAGTGTGTTCCCGCCAGATGTATCAGTTCAAGATTTTGATCAAGCAGGAAATCTGCATTTTGCCATTGGAAATCAAGACCCCTATTTTTTAGAAGCTCAAAAAGAAGATGTGCTTCAAACGTACAGAAATCTAGGATTTAAAATCCATGAATTTGAAGGTAAGCACGATATTGACCCGACTACACTGAGTAAGATACTTTTGTAATTTCTAGGCATTTTTACTTTCCCACTTGCCGACAACTGCTGTAGCAATTGAATTACCAAGCACGTTAGTAGCACTACGGAACATGTCACAAAAATGGTCTATTGGCAGAATCAAGGCAATACCTTCAATTGGAATATTGAACATGCCACAGGTAGCTGCTACCACTACCAAACTAGCTCTCGGAACACCTGCGATACCTTTACTGGTTAGCATCAGAACGAGTAACATAGTGAGTTGAGTACCTGTATCAAGCGGAATGCCATAAACTTGGGCTATGAAAATACTCGCAAAAGTCATGTACATCATGCTGCCGTCCAGGTTAAAAGAGTAACCTAAGGGCAACATGAATGAAACGATGCGATCCTTGATACCAAAACGCTCTAACTCTTCTGTTAACTTCGGAAAAACAGCTTCACTACTTGTGGTGCCAAAAGCAATTACTAGCGGGCTGACAATGCGTTTGAGCAAGGTCTTTAAATGATTTCTTAAAAACAGGTAACCGACTAGCAAGAGCACAAGCCAAAGTGAAGCAATACCTACTAAGAAAGAACTAAAAAACTTGGTGTACGTGAACATCAATTCAGAAATATCTTTGACTGCAAATACTCCAGCAATTGCCCCGAAAACACCAATTGGCGCAAATCTCATGACGAAATTGACCATTTTCAAAATGATATGAGAGGTCTTATCTAAAGCATTGATGACGGGTTTGACGTTGTCTCCGATAGATGCTGCGGCTAGCCCAAAGAATATCGAGAAAATAACAATCTGAAGTATTTCATTGGTAGACATCGCCTCAAACACCGATTTAGGTATGATGTGCTCTACAAAATGCTGAACTGAAAAATCTTGTGTTTTTTCGGTAACCTCAGTAGCTGTTGTTTGATCTACGTTGGATAAATTGACACCTTCTCCGGGTTTTAGAAAATTAACCCACATCAGGCCGATGATCAAGGAAATAAACGAGGCCGTAAAAAACCAAGCCAAAGCCCTGCCCCCTATTCGTCCTACAGATTTGATGTCGCCCAATTTAGCAATTCCTACAACTAGGGTTGTTAGAACTAAAGGAGCAATGATCATTTGAACCAAGCGAATAAAAATGGTGGCGAGCAACTTGATGTGTGTGCTAAATTGTGCTGCTGCTGCCGCACTGTAATTGCTATGAACAAAGGCTCCTAAAATACCGCCCAATATCATCGCAACTAAAATATAAAGCGTTAATCTATTTTTTTTTGTCTTTTCTGGTGCTGTGGTGTCTGAACCTTGTTGCATAATTTTTGTCTATTTAATTGCGTGCATGAAAATAGGAAAAAGCCCTAACATAACAAGATAGTGCGCTGACATTTCGTATATTTGAAACTCAATCAACACATGGCCTCAACACAAGAACTCAACTTCAATTTCAATGAAGATCAAATGCGCTTGAAAATTCGCGCATTAGAACTAGAACTCGATAAAATCCACCTCGGAGGCGGAAAATCCAAGATAGAAAAACACCATGCAAATGGGAAACTAACCGCGCGTGAACGTATCGAACGCTTACTAGACACCAACACCCCTTCTTTCGAATTAGGAGCGCTTGCTGGTTTTGGTATGTACAAAGAACACGGTGGCTGCCCGGCTGGTGGTGTTGTTATTGTCATCGGATATGTCAGTGGTAGACAATGTATTGTGGTTGCTAACGATGCAACTGTTAAGGCAGGCGCTTGGTTTCCGATCACAGGAAAGAAAAATCTAAGGGCGCAAGAAATTGCCATGGAAAACAAACTGCCGATTATCTACTTAGTAGATTCTGCGGGTGTTTACCTACCCATGCAAGAAGACATCTTTGCAGATAAGGAGCACTTTGGTCGAATTTTTAGAAACAACGCCAAAATGTCTGCGATGGGAATCACCCAAATTGCTGCCGTAATGGGGAGCTGCGTTGCTGGTGGAGCCTATTTACCAATCATGTCTGATGAATCTTTAATCGTAGACAAAACCGGAACTATATTTCTGGCGGGGTCCTATTTAGTAAAAGCCGCAATCGGAGAAGATATTGACAACGAAACACTTGGTGGCGCTACAACGCAAACCGAAATTTCTGGCGTTTGTGACTACAAAGTTCCAAATGATGAGGCTTGTTTACTCAAAATCAGAGACCTGATGTCGCGCATTGGACATCCACAAAAAGTGAATTTCCAAAGATCTGAGGCATTCGCTCCAAAAATAAGCCCCGAACAAGTCTACGGAATCATGCCTGCAGATCGCTCTAAGCCTTATTCAACAAAAAGCCTACTAGAAGCAATTGTAGATGCAGATTCCATCAATGAATACAAACCAAGCTTTGGTAAATCAATCATAACTACCTACGCCCGTATTGATGGCTGGAGTGTTGGCATCGTAGCAAACAACCGTGAAATTGTCAAGAATGCGAAAGGGGAAATGCAATTTGGAGGCGTTATTTATTCAGATTCAGCAGACAAAGCAGCCCGCTTCATCATGCTCTGCAATCAAAAGAAAATTCCTTTAGTATTTTTACACGACGTCACTGGCTTCATGGTTGGCTCAAAGAGTGAACACGGAGGCATCATTAAAGACGGAGCCAAAATGGTCAATGCAATGGCTAATAGTGTGGTACCGAAGTTTTCAGTTGTCATTGGAAATTCCTACGGGGCAGGAAATTATGCCATGTGCGGCAAGGCCTACGACCCTAGACTCATTGTAGCATGGCCGACAGCCGAAATTGCCGTGATGTCTGGTGCGGCTGCAGCAAAAACGCTTTTACAAATTGAGGTGGCTACACTTAAAGCAAAAGGAGAAGAAATCAGCCCAGAACGCGAAAAGGAACTGCTTGATCGCATTAAGAAAAACTACGACGAGCAAATCTCGCCTTATTATGCGGCTAGCAGACTTTGGATAGATGCCATTATTGACCCAAAAGAAACCAGAAAAATCATCTCTTTAGGAATTGACATGGCGAGTCATGAAGGAACCTTACCTGACTACAAAGTTGGGGTACTGCAAACTTAATCATCGAAACCTGGAGCGGTACTTTTCTTACCATTCAAATAGTAAGTATAACCAAATCCAACACTTAAAAAAGTGGAGTTTTTGAGGTATTCTTCAGGGCCATATCCGAAATCACTTTCTAAGCCAATTAACTGAGGTGTAAAGGAATAGCCATAAATAGGTAAACCAATACTTAATCTAAAACTTTGATTCACATCCGAACTCAAGATCAAACTTACGTTGGGCTCGATATAGAAAGAATTCACTTCTTTAGCTGCTATTCCCTGGGCTGTTAATTGATCAGAAACCACATAACTTCTTACTGCTCCTCCCCTCAGACCAATGTCTGTTCCGAAACGTTCAGACCAAAATTTTTCATGTCCCATTTTCAAAAAAGCGGCACCAGAATGAATGCCCCCATATACTTTGGTAGGCACCCTAAATTCATTGATCGCAAAATAAGAATAATGAACACCTGCTCCGGCATACAGGCCTGAAGAAAGCGCATATTGATAATGTAAATTGGCATGAACCAAACCTTGCATGATCAATTGAAAGGGTTTATTTCCCATTGCATTGGGCAAGCTCAATTCAAATGTAAAAGAGTCATCAGGGTCAATTGCTTGTGCACGCAACGAATTGAGAGCCGGAAGCATGGAGAAAAATAATATAAACGCTACTATTTTTTGAGCCATTTATTCTTGATTTGTTTGAAGTAGTTGACTGATTCAGGTTCAAGATTCCAATAATAAATTGGAAGTACAAAAATCAGACATAACAATACCTCTTTAACGACAAAACTCGCAAATGGTTGTACATGACCCTGAACAAAAATATTCATATCCAAAAATGCAAAGAAAAAGAAGGCGAAAAGTGCATTTAAAAATAAAAGCAATTGCCTTGGTGTAAAAGGACTTAGCTGGTAAGCCCTGAAGATATACCAACCCCGAAGTACATTATAAAAAAAATAGGCAGCACTTGTAGAAATTGCTGCGCCAACCATGCCATAAATCGGAATCAACCATAAATTGGCAAAATAGACTCCAGCAATTAATAAGACAGTAAAAAATAAATCGACTCTGTATTTTTTTGAAGTGGAAAAAATGACAGCATTCAAACCAAAATACATATCGACTATTCGCCCCATCATCAGAAAGAAAAACACCCATTTACCTGCTGCATAGGCTGGAATCAGTGTAAAAATCTCATCAATGACTATCCAAACACCAAGAAAACCTAATAAAGAAAGTAATAAACCTACAGACGAACTCTTCTGATAGAGTGTTTGCATACCTGACTTATTTCGTTCCTTCCATTGAAGTGACACTAAAGGAGTGGCCACACGCAAAATGGCGCGATACGGAAAAATAACAGCGGAAATTAAAAAGAGCATGGTGGTGTAAATCCCGGTTTGTGACAGCCCCTTGAATTTTGCAATCATGAGGGCATCCATTGAAATCACCAATAAAGTAGCTAAGGAATTCACATAACTAAAACCTGTATAGGAAAACATGATGCCTTGAAATTTCTTTGGTATTTGTATGTGAGAAAACCTTAAAGTTAACTCCTTGTGCTTCAATAAATAAAGCAACAGATACAGTGTTGGAATAAAATGAATAAAAATATAAACCCAGATAAATTCATTGAACTGCAACCACTTAAACCAGTATCCAATCAAAACAAGCGTTGTGCAAAAACGCAACACTAACTCCTGTAAAAAAACAGGCAGCACATTCTGTTTCATGCCACGTAAGTAATTTTCAAACAACTGAAAATATACCAACGCTATACCTAAGGGAAGAATTAAATCAAAATAAGAAGTGAAAAGTGGTGACTTTTCCTGGTAAGTCTCAATCACAAGATCCTTGAGTCCATACAATAAGGAACCAAAAACCAAAATACCAAATAAGACTAATAGACTATTGGCCAGTAGAAAACCATAGTGTTTTTTCTGTTCATTTCGAAAAAAGGGGAAAAATCGCCAAGTAGAATAAGTGGTTCCAAGATTTGCAAACTGGGCAAACAACAAACCAACATTCAATAGCAGATTGACTACTCCTACCTGAGCGGTAGAAAAAAGCATGATAAAAAGAATGCCTTTATTTAAATAACCCAACACCAATCCAATCAAAGAAAGGAAAGAAGTTTTGACAGCATCAGTTTGGACAATTCCCATGTAGTAAATTTAAACAAAAAAAAAGCCTCACATTTCTGTGAGGCTTTTAAAAATCGGCATCGACTTACTCTCCCACGATCAAAACCGCAGTACCATCAGCGCAAGCAGGCTTAACTTCTCTGTTCGAAATGGGAAGAGGTGGA
>JACCDV011002594.1_pt1 | contig 53373 bp, 43 predicted proteins | sample 7446131 | NCBI WGS metagenome assembly JACCDV01 (sample SAMN15323448, study PRJNA562643) | freshwater metagenome | isolation source: river surface water | place: USA:Blue River Watershed | collected 2017-08-17
CTTGATTTTGGATGAAAATACCAGGATCAGATAACTTATAATTTTGAGCGATAAGGATCTGTGTTCGAACGATATCAATACCAGTCACCTCTTCGGTAATCGTATGTTCTACTTGAATACGCGGATTTACCTCAATGAAATAGATATTCTCGTCTTTATCGACTAAAAATTCGACTGTTCCTGCGTTATAATAATTCACGGCTTTTCCGATGGAAAGCGCGTAAGCGTATAATTTCTGTTTTGTTTCTTCTCTAAGACCAAAAGAGGGAGCAATCTCCACCACTTTTTGGAAACGTCTTTGAACCGAACAATCGCGTTCGTACAAATGCACTAAATTTCCGTGTTGGTCGCCTAATAATTGCACTTCGATGTGCTTCGGATCATCGATGAATTTCTCGATAAATAAAGTCTCATCTCCGAAGGCATTTTTTGCCTCGTTTTTCGCCTCTTGGTAGGCCTTTTCTAATTCCTCTTCCGATCTTACTACGCGCATTCCACGCCCACCACCACCGGCAGCCGCTTTCACCATCACAGGGAATTTAATGCGTTTTGCTTCGGATAGAGCCAAAGAATAATCGGATAAATCACCCTTCGAATCCTCAATCATGGGCACATTGGCCTTTAATGCGGCTACTTTTGCCGCCACTTTATCGCCTAGCGCATTCATCGCTTCGGGGGATGGACCCACGAAAACGATTCCTTCTTCCCGGCAACGCGTCGCTAAAACCACATTCTCAGATAGGAAACCATAACCCGGATGAATTGCCTCAATTTTCTTTGATTTACACAACGAAATCAAGCCTTCAATATCTAAATAAGGCTTTAGCGGTTCGTCGTCTTTACCGATTTGATAGGCCTCATCCGCCTTATACCGGTGGAGAGAATAACGATCCTCAAAAGTATAGACAGCTACCGTACGAATTCCTAATTCGGAGGCAGCACGCATAATTCGGATAGCAATCTCACCGCGGTTAGCGATTAATAGGCTTGAGATTTTCTTAACGTATGATTTTGGCATAATCAATAAAGTAGGAGATTCTAACAAAAATGCTAAATATATTGTGAAAATTGCATCAAAAACGGTATTTTATTTGGCAAAACTTAAAAAAATACCATTATTATTGGGTTCGTTACCAAGAAAAATAATTCTATCGGCTTCGAGCGATTTTTCTTAACTTGCAGGTCGAACAAAAAATTGCTTTTTATGAAACCCATTATCGGTATCACGTTAGGGGATTACAACGGAATCGGACCGGAAGTAATCTTGAAATCCTTAGCTAGCCCTCGTTTGTTAAAGTGGTGCACACCGGTGATTTATGGTTCTGCCAAAGTATTGGATTTTTACCGCCAAAAATTTGAATTAAAAGAGTGGTCCATCGCCGTCATTAAAGAAGCGTCTGAGGCGAAATCAGGCGAAAGTTTTGTCATTAATTGCTGGGACGACGCTTCGACAGAAGTCGAACCTGGAAAAGAGACCAAAGAGGCAGGAAAGGCTGCTTTTGATTGCCTAGAAAGAGCCGCTAACGACCTAGATCGAGGACTTATTTCCGCTCTAGTTACCGCTCCTATCAATAAACATAACATCCAATCCGATACCTTTAAATTCCCCGGACATACCGAATATTTAACAGAACGCTTCGAATCAAAATCGTCTTTAATGATGATGGTTTCAGACGGATTTAGAATGGGCGTGGCCACGGGCCACATTCCACTTTTAGATGTTTCCAAGGCTTTGAGCGCTGATTTATTACGCACAAAAATTACCTTATTCTTAAAGAGTTTAAAGGAAGATTTCTCGATTGATAAACCTCGATTAGCCGTATTGGGATTAAATCCACACGCTGGTGAAGCGGGGTTACTAGGACAAGAGGAATTAGAGATTATTCAACCGGTAGTGGAAGAGTTTAGGACGAAAGGCAACTTAGTTTTTGGACCTTATCCAGCGGATGGATTCTTCGGAAAAGCCCAATTCAAGGATTTTGACGGGGTTTTAGGAATGTACCACGATCAAGGATTAATACCTTTTAAATACATTGCTTTTGATTCTGGCGTTAATTTTACGGCAGGATTACCCGTTATTCGCACCTCTCCAGATCACGGAACTGCCTATGATATTGCTGGCCAAAATGCAGCCGACCCAGGTTCATTTTTACAAGCCTTATTTTTAGCGTTAGATCTCGTAAAAAATCGAATGAATGCGTAAAGTCTTAATCGTCGACGAGGTTCATCCTTCGATGACAGAAGGACTAACGAATTTGGGATTCGAGGTGGAGACGCGCATAAATCTGACTCTTGCGGAGTTTACATCCATTTTACCAGCATATGATGGACTTGTCATTCGAAGTAAGTTCCAAATCACAGCAGATATTCTTAGAGATAGTACCTTAACTTTTATTGCTCGGGCAGGCGCTGGACTCGATCTAGTAGATGTGGACACCTGTATATCTCGTGGAATCGCGGTTTTCTCTGCTAACGAGGGCAATTCAGACGCAGTGGCGGAACACGTCATCGGACAACTTTTATCACTCGCCCATAAACTACATACATCAGACACCGAGGTACGCCACGGATTATGGGAAAGAGAAGGAAATCGGGGTTTTGAATTAAAAGGAAAGACGATCGGTATTATCGGTTATGGAAATATGGGCAAAGCGGTTGCGTCGCGTCTATCCAGCTTCGGAATAACCATTTTAGCCTATGATAAATATGTCCCATCTGCTGATTTTCCGGCCACGATGGAGCAAATTTTTAAACATGCTGACATAGTAAGCTTGCACATTCCCTTAACTGCCGAGACGCATGGATTGGTTTCCGTTGAGTTTGTAGACACTTTCAAGAAGCCCATTTTACTTCTAAATAGTTCCCGCGGGCCCATTACACCACTAGAGCCTTTGTTGCACGGATTGCGCTCAGGCCAAATCAAGGGATTAGCCCTAGATGTGTTACCAAATGAAAAATTGCCATCTTGGTCACCGGTAGAGAAAGAGTTGTTTACTGAAATCGCAGCCTATCCTGCCACCATTTTCAGCCCTCACGTGGCGGGTTGGACGACAGAAAGTTATTTTAAAATCAACGAGGTATTACTCGGAAAAATTAAAGCGCATTTCTCCCTATGAATTACCCGGTAAATCTTGCTGAAAAACTGGGTTTCAACCAGGTAAAAGAGGAAATTAAGCAGCTTTGCTTAAGTCCGATGGGGCTAGAATATGCAGATAAAATGCGCTTTTCGGACCGATTTCCTCTCGTCAAGCAATGGGTGGAACAGGTGGATGAGATGGGTCGTATTTTAGGCGAACACGGAGGTGAATTTCCACAAACGGATTACTTCGATTTACGCTCCTATTTAAGTCCATTGCAACTGGAGGGTCATTATTTGTCAGCAGACGAGTGGAGAGATTGGCAGCGAGCGTTAACGGTTTTGTATGAAACCATTCGCTTCTTTGGGGCCATTGATGCTACTGAATACCCTGAAATATACAAGATAACGCAGCATTTTATCGCTAAAGGGGCAGAAAGCGATGGTGATTTTAGGCAAATACTTCCCATCATTCAAGATTTAGACCGCGTATTTGATACCAATGGTCAAATCAAAGAAACGGCCTCCCCTGCTTTAGGCGATTTACGTCGCCAGCGGATTGCGGAGGAACAAAGCTTACGTAAAAAACTCGATTCCTATTTAAGCCAAGCCTACAAAGAGGGCTGGGTAAGCAAGGATTTCTCGTTGACTTTGCGCAATGGCCGGATGGTAATTCCATTAGCTGCGGAGCACAAACGGAAGATCAAAGGTTTCGTTCAAGATGAATCAGATACTGGGAAAACTGTTTTTTTAGAACCCGCGGATGCACTAGCGATGAACAATGAGATCAAGTCATTGGAATCAGCCGAGCGTCGCGAGATTATCCAGATTTTATCCAAACTGTCAGATCGAATCCGTCCTTTAACTCCCTTTTTAGCCCATGCATTTTCGTGGTTAGGATTGATTGATTTTATTCGGGCCAAAGCACTGTGGGGAGCTGAACATAAAGCCATCAAACCTACGTTTATTCAAAATAAACCAATCGTCAACTGGACCGATGCGCGTCATCCGTTGTTAGAAAAGTCGCTCGAAAAAATTGGCAAAAAGATAAAGCCGTTGACCATTCGTTTAGAGGATGATCGACGCATTATGGTCGTCTCTGGGCCTAACGCAGGAGGTAAATCCGTGACCTTAAGTACGGTAGGTTTGTTGCAATTCCTATTCCAGTCAGGATGCTTAGTGCCTTTAGCGGAAGGCAGCACGATGGGCTTCTTCTCCCAGCTCTTTTTAGATATGGGCGATGAGCAAAATCTAGAAAACGAATTAAGTACCTACTCCTCGCACTTAAGTAATATGCGTCATTTCTTACAGCAGGTGAACGAGACGACATTGATTTTAGTCGATGAATTTGGTACCGGAACTGAGCCTTCTTTAGGTGGAGCGATAGCGGAATCCATCTTAGAAAAATTGGCTGATAAAGGATGCTATGGCGCGATTAATACGCACTTCGGCAACTTAAAGAGTTTAGCAGATCGCCAAAAAGGCCTTTTCAATGCGGCCATGCGGTACGATACCGAACACTTAGAACCCCAATTCATTTTGGATATGGGGAAACCGGGTAGTTCGTTTGCGTTTGAGATCGCCCAGAAAATTGGATTACCTAAGGCCATCATCGAAAATGCACGCAAGAAATTAGGCAAGAAGCAGGTAGATTTTGATAAGTTATTGTTAGAAACAGAGACGGAAAAGCAGATATGGGAGAGCAAAAATGCCAGTTTAGCACTAGCGAATGAGCAAGCACTATCCATCAAGGAAAACTATGAGCGACTCAAGAATCACGTGCAAGAGGAGCAGAAAGCGATGTTAAATGCGGCCAAGGCCGAGGCAAAAAAGATTATTCAGGAGGCAAATCAACGGATTGAGCAAACCATTCGCCAGATAAAGGAAAAGGAAGCGGATAAGGAAAAAACGAAAGCATTGCGCGCGGATTTAGAGAAATTTGTTCAGAAAGAATTGAAAACCGAAGCCCCATTAAAGGTCGTTTCTGAAACACCAGGCATTGTTTACGCGAACTCCCCTATCGCTTTAGGGGATTGGGTGGTGATTAAAGGGAGTGGCGATGAACCTACTTTGGGACAAATACTCGAACTAAAAGGCAAAGACGCTGTCATTTCACTAGGCGCGATTCGAAGCACGATTAAACTAAATCGACTTCAAAAAATTGTTGCACCCAAGCAACAAAAGAAAAGCTCAGCTCCCCTTCGCGGCATCGATATAAACGATCGAATGGCGCAATTTCAGCTCAAACTGGATATTAGGGGCAAACGAGCAGAAGAAGTTTATGTTATTTTAGACCAATATATCAACGATTGCTTACTTTTAGGGGTACCAGAAGTACAAATTTTGCACGGGAAAGGCGACGGAATTCTACGAACCTTAATCCGCGAACAATTACGCCGATATAAAGAAATTAAAAACAGTACTGACGAACATGCAGACCGGGGTGGTGCGGGAATCACCATCGTTACATTCAAATGATACGCATTTTAGCTACTCTTTTCGCACTTTTTCTTCTAAGTAGTTGTATGTTTCAATACGCGAAAGGCCTTACCCAAATTCAACAAGAGAAATACGAGCAAGCCACCTATAACTTTTCTGTAGCACTTTCAAAAGATCCGAAAAACCCTGCAATTTACTTCGCAAGGGCTTTTTCTCGCGGTTCCATGGAACAATATTCCGGTGCTATTTCTGATTTAACCAAGGCAATACGACTGGATTCCACGAATGCAGATTACTATTTTTATCGAGGTTACTTTAAATCCAAACTAGGAAATGATAAAGGTGCCATTCGAGACTTTTCAGCCTCCATCATTCGGTATCCCTACTATGGGGAGACCTATTACAATCGTGGAATCAATCTATTGCATTTAGGCCTTATTGAAGATGCTTGCCTTGATTTCAATACGGCGATTGAGCTGGGGGATACCATGTCCTTGAAGTACCAAGCATCTTTATGTAAAGAACAAAGCATAGAGCACATAAGAATAAAGTAGAGAGGAGATGGTGAATGGTGAATGGTGAATTGTAAATGATGAATGGTGAATGATGAATGCTGGGGTCATTTGCTTGGAAAGGGAGTGAAAATTCGTGTTATTTGTAGCTTATTTTTCCATTTTTAACGATTCATTATGTCTATTGCAAAAACCGGCGACAAGGTTGCCGTACACTACACAGGTAAACACACCGACGGTTCTATTTTTGACTCTTCTGTAGGAAGAACTCCCCTTGAATTTCAATTAGGTTCAGGTATGGTCATCAAAGGTTTTGATGATGGCGTGACAGGGATGACTATTGGTGAGAAAAAAACGGTAGTTATTCCGGCTGCTGAGGCTTATGGAGAGCATTCTCCAGAGAACACGGTAACCTTAGAACGTGCACAAATTCCTGCTCACATCGAACTAGAATTAGGTGGTTCCTTATCCATGCACCAAGATGGTGGTCATGTGGTAGAAGTAGTTATCACTGATTTAACAGATTCTCATGTAACTTTAGATGCAAATCACCCTTTAGCAGGCCGTGATTTAACATTTGAATTAGAATTAGTATCGATTTCATAAACTATGAAAATTAATTTGCGCTCCTTTGCCCCCCATGGGATTGTCCTTTTGGGTTTCCTTTTGATCGCTTTTATCTATTGCGGACCCGTTTTGCAAAGAAAAGTATTGATTCAACATGATATTCAGCAGGCCCAGGCGGCGGCACAGGAGAGCATACAATACAAACAGAAAACGGGTGAAGATGCCTGGTGGTCGAACTCTATGTTTGGAGGAATGCCTACCTACCAGATTTCTGGATCTTATCCGTATTCTATTTCTGCCAAAATCGGTTCTTTCATTACCAATCTCCTTCCAAGTCCTGTGAATTTACTTGTTCTACAGATGCTAGGCATGTATATTTTGCTTTGGGCGATGGGGTCATCGCCTATTTTAGGCTTCGCTGGGGCCGTTTTTTATGCCTTTGCGACCTACAACATGGTGATTATTCCAGCAGGCCATACCTCTAAAGTGCTTGCGTTGGCTTACGCTCCTATAGTTTTGGCCGGAGTGAAACTCGGCTGGGGTAACCGAAAATGGTTAGGAGCCGCTCTGTTTACACTAGGCATGGCGTTAGAATTGTACGCTAACCACGTACAAATCACCTATTACCTTTTCTTTATCATTGGTTTTTATTTAGTCTATACTCTTACTCAAGCGATCATCCAAAAGACCGTTGCAGATTGGTTTAAACGCGGATTATTGCTTGGAGTTGGTTTAGTTTTAGCGTTGGGGACTCACTCGATGAGACTTTGGAACAACTATGAATATGCCAAAGAAACTACGCGTGGTGCCTCCGAATTAAGTGCAAATAAATCACGTGGAGATGGTTTAGACCAAACCTATGCCTTCGATTGGTCCTATGGAATTGCTGAAACAGGCACTTTATTAATCCCTAATTTCATGGGTGGTGCTTCCGCTGGTGATTTAGGGGGAACCGAATCTAATACCTACCAAACCATGACCAATGCAGGTATTGCAGACGAACAGGCTTTAGGATTCGTAGAAAAAGGACCTGCTTATTGGGGGGATCAAAGTTATACTGCTGGCCCTGCCTATGCGGGGGCACTAGTGATCTTCTTATTTTTATTTGGAGCTTTCTATATCAAAACGGCTGAAAAGTGGTGGATCATTGGATTTACGGCACTTTTTATCACCTTCGCTTGGGGTAAATATTTCTTCTTTAATGGGATTTTATTCCAGTATTTCCCTTGGTTTAACAAGTTCAGGGCAATTACAATGGTATTGTCTTTTGTTCAATTAGGTTTCGTTTCTTTAGGTATCCTAGGATTGATTCGATTCATTCAACAGAAATCGACATGGTCAGAAATCAAAAAACCTTTGTTGTATGCCGCTGGATTAAGCGGTGGACTTTCCTTGTTTTTTGGAATGGCTCCGGATTTATTCTTTGATTTCAAAGGACCTAATTTTGGTGGCTCTATCATTCAAGATACTGCCTTGAATAACCAAATCTGGCGAAGTATTCAACTAGATCGCATCGAACTATTTCAATCTGATGCATTTCGCAGTTTCTTTATCGTATTGATAGGATTTGGTATTTTATTTGTGGCGAGTACAGGAAAAGTTAAAAAATCAGTCTGGTTAATCGCCTTAGTTTTATTGGGTATTTTTGATTTAACACCGGTGGCGAAGCGCTATTTTGGCAAAGACTTTTTTGTCTCTAAAGCGACGTTAGATGAACAGGTTTTACCTACTTCAGCCGATCAAAAAATACTACAAGATTCGACGCAATACCGCGTCATTAATGTGTCAACCAACTTCATGAGTGACGCCACGGTATCCTATTATCATCAATCGGTGGGTGGCTACCATGCTGCTAAATTGCGTCGATACCAAGAGTTAATCGAGAAACAATTCACGGCAAATCCAGGACAAATGAACATCCTGAATATGTTGAATACAAAATACATTTTAAGTCCAGATTCAACCGGTCAATTAGCTCCACAGACTAATCCAGGAGCATTAGGCAACGCCTGGTTTGTAAAATCTATAACAGTTGTTCCCACAGCAGATGATGCTTTGAACGGTATCAGTAAAATCGATCCACGCACGGTGGCTTTAGTCGAACAAAAAGATGCCTCATTCGTTCCTGCTACCACCTTTAAAGCGGATGGCAGTATTCAATTAACCGAATACAAGCCAAATCATTTGACGTATACCTCTGAGTCCAAGCAAGCTGCTTTTGCCGTATTCTCAGAGATCTATTACCGCGGAAATAAGGATTGGAAAGCCTTTATCGATGGAAAAGAAACTAATCACGTTCAGGCAGATTACGTATTACGTGGATTAGCGATTCCAGCTGGGAAACATACCATTGAATTTAAATTTGCTCCTGTTTCTGTTATTACAGGGAATAAAATCGACCTAGGGGCTTCGATCGCGATGCTTTTATTTATTGCATTTGCATTTTACCAAGCGGCTAAGGCCAAAAAAGAATCCATATGATCTACTCCATGACGGGTTTTGGAAAATCCCAAAAAGAACTCCAAGACCTTCAAATTCGCGTCGAAGTCAAAAGCTTAAACTCGAAGTTTACTGATATTTTTTGCCGCGTGCCCAAGTCTTTATCCGCTAAAGAAATCGACATACGCAATTACCTGACCCAACAACTTGAACGAGGGAAAATGGAATTGAATCTACACCTGCAAAAGAATAACGAAAACGTAGAACAAAGCATTCTTCCACAAGATCAAATTGCCACCTACTATGCAGAATTAAAACGTGTTGCCACTGAATTAGGCATTATGAATATAGACGAAAACGCATTGTATTTACAAGCCATGTCCATGCCGAGTTTGAACGCATCGGATCATTCCCATGATAACGAAGAAGAGATTGAAGCACTTTGGAACCTTGTATTCGAAGCCGTACAAGAAGCAGTCAAAGAATGTAAGGAATTCCGTGCCCGCGAAGGCAAGGTCGTAGAAGACAAATTCCGGGAATATATCGCCGCTATTAAATCAGGACTAGCACAAGTGCTCGAGCAAGATAAAATCCGCATGCCAGGTATCCGTGAACGGATGCGCAATGCCCTACTAGAACTAGGCTTGAAAGAAGATTTCGATAAGAACCGCTTCGAACAAGAGGTCGTTTATTACATTGAGAAATTCGATATCTCTGAAGAAAAAGTCCGTTTAGCAACTCACCTCGACTATTTCATCGAGATTCTCCAGGAAGGAAATGGCAAAAAACTAAACTTCATGGCCCAAGAAATCGGCCGGGAGATCAACACCATAGGATCGAAAGCAAATGATTCCACTATTCAACGTTTGGTGGTGAATATGAAGGATGAGTTAGAAAAGATTAAGGAGCAAACGGCTAATGTTTTATAATTGCGAAGCAATTATAAAACATTCAAAGCAAAAAGAACAAAGCAAAAAGAACAAAGTTGGATATTGCTTCGCAACCGTACAAGAAACATTTTAAATACTATAAAAAAAGGGAGCTTCGCTCCCTTTTTTTATTCCAACTTTGAACTTTGCTCTTTGAACTTTGAAATTTAAAGAATGATTAATGCGATTCCAAGGCATCCTAACCCAATCCCCACCCACTGTTTACTTGTCAACTTTTCTTTGAAGAAAACTAATGCGGTAATAGCGCTTAAAAGAATCACTCCAAGGTTATAAATTGTTAAAACCACTGCTCCATTTTGTTGGTAAGCATCTAACGCTTTTAGCAAGAAATAAAAGGAGAAGAAATTAGGAAGACCTAAGGGTATGGCAGCTAAAACGGATCTTAATGACCAAGTAACACCACCTGTTATCGTCCAATAAACTAAGACAACGGCAGATGTGGCCATAGAACCAAGTAAAAGCATTAAGGTAAATGAGATACTTCCACCTACTTGCTGAACGATGGCTGCATTCAAATAATTAAAAGCCGTATTGGTAATCCCATAGGCTATGAAAACCGCAACTAATGCCCAAATGACTGGTTTTTGGACAGAACCTGAATCAGATGGACTACAGAAATAAATAGCCGCAAAAGATAATGCGAGTCCAGCCATCACCGATACAGTCAAGTCACCACCTGTCTTCCAAATAAATAGATTCACCATCACCGGAATCACTAACGAGATATTATTCGCTAGAGACGTGGGCGCCATTCCATTCTTAACGGTCGAATAGCCTGATAATAAGAAAGTGATCACAAAACCGATTCCAATGCCTAGAATCCCTAAGGAATAACCTGTAGAGGGCCAATGAAAAGGAATCGCATCTAGTTGGTGAAAATAACCCGTTAGAAAACAAACTGGATAATTCAGAAGAATGGCTATTCGGGTATCGATATTGAATTTAGCATGTGCTCGAAAATTCACTAACAACAATACCGAGAATACAATAGTTAATAATAGTGCAACCATGTTATGAATTCTTTACAAGGTCCTCTAAAAGGGCTACGTATTCTGGTGAGTTGTTCAAACTTTCCACTAACTGCCAGTGCTCGCCACCTGCTTCTTCGAACAATTCTTTGTACTCCTCTCCTACTTCGATTGTCGTTTCTAAACAATCCGCAACGAAGGCTGGAGAGAAGGCTAAAATCTTCTTTTTGCCCTCTTTGACAAGCTTTTTAATCGTATCGTCCGTGTAGGGTTGTAACCAAGGATCGCGGCCTAAACGGCTTTGGAATGCTGTTCCGTAGGTTCCGGGCTTTAGGCCCATTTCTTTGGCAATTAAGCGGGTCGTTTCATGGCACTGAGCCCGGTAACAACCGTGATTTTTTTCGGTAATCGTTTCACAGCAGGTGCCAAAAACACAGGTATTCTTTGTTAAGTCCCCTCTGCGAATATGTCGCTCTGGAACCCCGTGGTAGGAGAACAAATAATAATCAAAATCTACGTCTTTTTGGTAATTCGCCGCTTTATCCGCAAAATACTTAGCAAATATGGGGTGTTGGTAAAAATAACTCACCATAGATAAAGAAGGCATGATCTGCCAATTGGACATCAATTCCATTACCCGTTCGTATACTGAACCGGTGGTAGCGGAGGCGTATTGAGGGAAGAAAGGAATGACGATTAGCTTCTTCAGGTTCGCTTTTTCCATCTCAGCCATAGCTGTTTTCAAATCTGGACTCTGATAGCGCATGGCTAAACGAACCATATACCCTTCACCTAAGGAGGCCGCTAAAGATGCGCAAACATCTTCTCCATAAAACTTAAGTGGAGAGCCACGCTCTTCCCATAACTCTTTATAGATTTTAGCAGATTGAGGTGCTCTAAATGGAGCAATGATACCATTTACTAGCAAGTAGCGAAATGGATAAGGGATATCAATCACACGGCCATCCATTAAGAACTCCCGTAAATATTTACGGACACTGGATGTACCTGGGTCATCTGGTGTTCCCAGATTCACTAATAAAACTCCGATCATAGCTATAATTAAAGCACAAATTTGTGCCTAAAAAACTAGAATACCCAACCTTCCGGAGTAATTTTTGTTCTAGTAGGCGATTCAACACAAGGTGCCTTATCAAGACAACCTACTGATCCCGGAGGACATGAGTAGGTTTCTCCTGGAACAACCGTTATAATAGGAAACTCCCCTGCTGGTATATCCTTCCTGCGGTCAATGATAAAAATTTTCTTACGAACGGAAAATACATTAAATATACCTATTACTCGCTCAGTAGGATTCGTCAACGATTTAATATTTAAACTAAAACGCGTTTCAGCAGGAACGTCAAACAAGGATCCTGATGATTGTACTTGGGAGATTAATGATTGATAAAAGGCGTAGGCATTTTTAGTAACAGAACGTTGTTCTAAACGGAAATAGTAGGGTGTCCAATTATCAAACGGTATTCTTGCCACCTGGCGACCCACTACTCGCTGACCATTCGTTAATACATCCGAAAATACATTCAAATCGTTGTTAGTGGTAATGTCCCAGCAATTTCCATCGCACATATAATTCAAAATGGCCTCCGTACGATTCCTTGGCTGAACACATTCATTTCTTCTAAAGTCAAAAGTACCTCCATCAGTACAAGTGGCACAATAACCTACTTTGGAATAATGTTTCCAATTCCAAAGGTAATAATCCCCCTCTGTAGGATTATCTTTAAAATCTAAATAGACCGTGAAGCCAGCTCTGCGAATATCTACTTTAGAATACTGGTTAAAAATTTCGAAACGAGAAATAGCATTCTCAATCTCCGGAACTGCCTTCATTGTTTCTGTAGTACTCTCATAAGTTTGACCCGTTAACATTCTTACATTCAACTTATAAGAAGATCCAACTTTTCCAACGAATCCTTTAGGTGGATAATAGGTTCCTACTGGAACCCCTTCTGTGAAGGTTGTTTTTACACCATTTTGGTCAGTAACTGAAACTACGGCCTTTGATATAGGAAGAGATAATTGTGACGTTAAACGATTAGCAGAACTAGTTAATCGAACTTTACTTAATTCTGCATCATCGGAAATATCCGCCTCAATTGTAGTAAAGGAGGTAGAGTCAATTTGAACAAAATCAGTAATCGGATTCACGCATGCCCAGGTCACACAACCGATGAGCAAGACATAAAAACTTATATTTTTGAATGATAAAGACATATTACAAGAATTTGAAATTATAAGTTAGAGAGATAAATGGAGAGGCGAATACACTTAATTCATAGGCGCGCAAACCTCGCTTCGTCGATTTAAAGAATACAGAATAGGGGTTTTGGCGACCATACAAATTGTATACCGTGAATACCCAACTACCCTCCCAACGTTGCTTTTTCATAGACGGATTATTGATTGTCCATGAAAAATCTAAGCGGTGGTAATCCCGAATTCGATCATTATTTCGCTCTGCAAAAACAGGGAATTTTTTACCTCCAATCTCATACGATCCTGACGGGGACGAAAAAGGACGACCCGTATTATAGGCAAAGGTAAAGGAGAAACTATGGTGAGTCGTAGGCTGAATATTTAACATCATATTCAAGGTATGTGGCTTATCATAATTCGTTGCAAACCATTCTCCCCCATTAATTGACTGCACTTCAGGAAAATCCCCAATCATCTGATTAAAGGCCCGAGCATAGGTATAAGATACCCAACCGGACACTTCTCCTTTCTTCTTTTGTACCATTAATTCCATTCCATACGCCTTACTTTTACCAGTAACCAACTGCGTTTCGATATTCGGATTCAATTGAAGATTTGCTCCAGAAACGAAATCCAAGGTATTTCTGACGTCTCTGTAATAGGTTTCAATAGACGCCTCATAGACGTTTTCATTAAAGGTCTTAAATAGACCTAACGAGAGAAAATCACTCTGTTGAGGCTTGATGAAATTATCTGCTGTCTTCCAGCGAGAGGTAGGTAAAGGAGTGGTGTTATTAGATAATAATTGGAAAAATTGTTGCTGTCTATTATAGCCAAATTTCATGGTTGCAGTCTCCGCTAAGGAATACTTCATCGTAACTCGAGGTTCGAAACCTCCATAAGAGGCCATTACCTCCCCTGGAGCATACGTATTTTTGCGAATCACAGAATTCAAAGATGGCATTTGACCAGGTGCATATACATTTTCTGTCCCCGCACCCATGCGGTAATAATGAGAATAACGCAAACCTGCCTGCAAGGTGAACTTCGGACTTAGCGTCCACTCATCATCCGCAAATAGGCCAAACTCATACGATTGTTCATCAGGCAATTTCACTGAAGCCACTCTGGAAACAACACCCTCATTCAAATTACCTGGATCTATATCGTATCGAGTTCCCGTAATACCAAAATTCATTTTATGGTTTTCCCGAGGTTGGTAATCGAAGCTTGCTGTTACGTTTCGGTACAGAATTGAACTTAGTAAATTAATGGTATTGACCGAATCTGGAGCAAAAGTCTTGGTTGAGTAATCCGTCACAGCACCACTGATCATCATGTTAAGTTTGGATGAAAAATAGTGATTCCAGTGCAAAGCCAAATTTTTATGGCCATAATTAAACGAGGTTTGCTTTGCTACAACGTTCTCAATACTAAACAATGAATCCACTCGGTAAAAATCATGACTCAAATAAGTCGAAAGAGAGATCGTGTTTTTTGTATTAGGGCGGAAATAAATCTTCGTCGCCACATCAGAGAAGTTAGCCCGAAGATTTTTCAGATAATCCGGCGCAAACCATTTAAACATAAAGTCATTGACAGAAAGTCGTCCAGCTACTAATACCGACAACTTATCTTTAATAATCGGAATTTCAGCCATTACTCGGTTTGAAACTAAACCAATGCCCCCTTGCATCTTGAACTTTTCGGTGTTAGGCTCAATCATCTTAATGTCTAATACCGAAGCTGTACGACCGCCAAAACGAGTGGGCACCCCACCTTTGTATAATTCTAAGTCGCGAATGGCATCTGAAGCAAACACAGAGAATAAACCGAACATATGGGTCGGATTAAAAATAGGGGTATCATCGATGTAGATTAAATTTTGGTCTACATTCGAACCCCGAATATTCAATCCATTGGCGCCTTCACCCACGGAAGAAACTCCGGGAAGGGATTGTAAACTCCTGATCACGTCTACCTCGCCCATCATGGTAGGTAACTTCTTAATTCCTTTTAAGCTTAACACGGTTACTCCCAAAGAAGGTGTCTGAATATCCCGCTTCGTTGCCGCACTTGAAACAATGACCTCCTCTAATTGCTTCGTGACGTTATTCAATTCAACATTTAATTCTGTATTCCCTTTGAGATTAATTTTCGTTCGGTAAGGATTGTAACCTACATAACTAACCTTCACGACCCATTCCCCATAGGGTAAATACACCCTATAATTCCCAAGCGTATCCGTTGTGACTCCAGATTTTTTAAAATCAACAGAAATATCTGCTCCTTTCAACGGCTCTCCTGTTGAGGCATCAATAACCTTACCAAATAAGGCAGGAAGTGAGGTGGTTTGTGCAATGCTTTGATGCGAAAGGATAAATAAAAGCCCTAGGCAAAAGACTCTGGGTAAGAGTTTGATCATAGAAAAGAGGTTTGCAAACGTAATCGGTAAAGAAACAAAGAATAAAGCAGATTACTTACATCATTAGCGACCAAAGCGCAGATATTGCGACGAAAATCAGGACAAAGGGGGTCAATACTTTCCAGCACAAATACATCAATTGATCTACCCGAAGACGAGGAAGGGTCCAACGAACCCACATTTGGATACCAATTAGGATATAGGTTTTAAGTAACAACCAAAAAAAACCGGCTATCGTAGCATAAACCGAACCAGGCTGCCCATTCGTCCAATCAGCTAATCGAATCGGGCCCACATTTGGAAAAGGAGAATACCACGATCCCCAGAATAAAATGACCCCTAAAACACTTACCAAGAGCATCATGCCATATTCCGACAAGAACAGCAAGGCCCAGCGCATTCCCGCATATTCAGTATGAAAACCACCCACTAATTCAGATTCAGCCTCTGGAATATCAAATGGAGCCCGATTCGCTTCCGCTAAAGAGGCAATGAAATAGATCACGAATAAAAAGAAAAACAAAGGCATCCTCACCACATTCCAACTCAGTATACCACCTACCTGCGTAATATCGATACCTAGACTTTTTAGGCCAAATAAATACTGGGTTTCTGCTGAATAAATCCCTTGCTGCATGGAAATATCCTGCAAATTCAATGATCCAGAAATCAAAACAACGCACAAAAGAGCTAATCCTAAGGGGATCTCATACGAAACCAATTGCGCCGCAGAACGAATAGCACCTAACAAAGAATACTTGTTATTCGAGGTCCAACCCGCTAATAAAATCCCCAAACTATCTAACGAAACAATGCCCATCAAAAGCATCAAACCCATTTCGGTTTGGCTTCCTTGTAGAAATGTACCTGAACTTAAAGGGATGACGGCAAAAGCTCCAAAAACGGATAAGAAAATAATCCAAGGTGCGAAAAGGAATAAACGCTTTTGGGCGTTTTCTGGGACGATATCTTCTTTTTGGAATAACTTCAGAAGATCCGCAAAAACTTGTAGCAAACCCCATTTACCCACATTCATAGGCCCTAATCGATCTTGCATAAATGCAGATAGCTTTCGCTCCACATAAACGCCAATCACGACATTTACGGTCAACAAAAGCAAACAAACGATCAGAGCGATCCACATTAGCTAATCTGATTAAGTGCCTGTAAGAAATCAGCTTTCAAATCTTCTATGGACTCTAAACCAACGGCTATACGAACTAAGCCATCCGTGATTCCTAAAGATATTTTCTCTTCAGACGGCAATTTCGAGTGAGTGGTGGAAGCTGGATGGGTAATAATCGTACGCGTGTCACCTAAATTAGGTGAGATTGAGGCTATCTTCAAAAACTTACTAAAGGCAACCACCTTTTCAAATCCACCATTAATGTCGATGGTAAGAATACCTCCACCGTATTTCATTTGGCGCTTTGCTAATTCAAATTGTGGATGTGATTTTAAAAAAGGATACTTCACTGCATTTAGGGCTTTATTTCCTTCCAAAGCTTCCGCTAAAGCCATCGCATTTTCTGAATGCTTCTGCATTCTTAAATCCAATAATTCCAAACTCTTCGAAAGCACCCACGCATTAAACGGTGATAAGGAAGGTCCCGTGTGACGCGCAAAGAAGCGGATTTCATCGATGTAGACTTTTTTTCCACAGATCACACCGCCTAACACTCGACCTTGGCCATCAATGTATTTCGTCGCCGAATGTATGACTAAATCAGCCCCTAAATCCAATGGTGTTTGTAAAATAGGCGTCGCAAAACAGTTATCTACCGCTAGAATAATATCTTTCCCCTCTTTCAACGCGGCTAATGCTTTTAAGTCAATCAACTCTAAACCCGGATTAGACGGGGATTCACAGAATAAAAACTTGGTATTGGGTTTGATCGCTGCTTTCCACGCGTTTATATCTGCGCCTGGTACGAAAGTGCATTCAATACCCCATTTGGAGGTAATCTTCGTTAAAATCTGGATGCAGGAACCAAACAAAGCATTGGACGCGACTACATGGTCTCCTGCTTTTAATAGACCCGCCATAGAAGCAAAAATCGCCGCCATTCCTGTAGAAAATGCAATGCCATCCTCCGCATTCTCCAGCATATTCATCTTAGCCACAAATTCATCCACATTAGGATTCATATAGCGAGAATAGATATTGCCAGCCATTTCTTCCGCAAAAATCGCTCTACCCTGCTCAGCATCATCAAATGTAAAGCTAGATGTCAAATACAAAGGCACAGAATGCTCTCTGTTTTGAGATCTTTCGGCTTGAATGCGAATGGCTTTGGTCTGTTTTTGCATATTCTTCAAATTAATCTACAAATTTAATAGAATACCGCTGATATCCGCCCCCGGATGATTACAAATTTCTTGACCTGATTTTGACCCCCACAAGAAGTAAATTATTTTAAGATATTTGAGTAAATTTCGAAGAAGTAAGCCTTCTGAATAAAACAAAATCTACTATGAAAAAATTGATTATTCCCTTTTTAAGCTTGTTTTTAGCAATTGGATTGCAACCTGTACAGGCTCAAAAATGGACCAACCTATTCGACGGAAAAACCTTCAAAGGTTTCAAACAACTCAATGGACAGGCAAAATATGAAGTAAAGGATGGCGTCATGGTGGGAACTACCGTGGCGAATACTCCTAACTCTTTCATGGCCACCGAACAAGAATACGGCGATTTCATCCTTGAGTTTGATGTCAAAGTAGACAACAAAATGAATTCAGGGGTTCAATTCAGAAGCCTTTCTATCCCAGAATACCAAAATGGTCGAGTGCATGGCTACCAAGTAGAAATCGACCCATCATCTCGCGGATGGTCTGGGGGTATTTACGATGAATCTAGACGCGGTTGGTTAGCACAAAATGAGCTAAAACCAGATGCGAAGAAGGCATTTAAATTAGGGGATGTTTGGAACCATTACCGGGTAGAGGCGATTGGATCTACTATCAGAACCTGGATTAATGACATCCCTGTAAGTTATTTAGTTGATGACATGACCGCTAAAGGTTTTATTGCTTTCCAAGTACATGCCATTTATGCAGATATGAAGCCTGGCATGCAAGTGATGTGGAAAAACATCCGTATCCAAACCGGAAAAGACATGCAACCTCGTCCTTTGGACAACAAAGTGGTGGTAGACAATTACCTGCTAAATAATATCTCAGATCAAGAGAAAGCACAAGGTTTCCGCTTATTGTTTAATGGAAAAGACTTAACAGGTTTCCGTTCTGCTTTCAAGACAACGGCTCCTCCATCAGTTTGGACAGTTGAAGATGGTACATTACACGTGAACAGTTCGGGCGGAAAAGAGTCAGGAAATGGCGGTGACATTCTAACCAATGACAAATTTGGTGCTTTTGAATTAACGTTTGATTTCAAGTTAACAGAAGGCGCTAACTCAGGGGTTAAATATTTCGTAAACGAATCCTATAATTCCGGTATGTCAGCCATCGGCTTAGAATACCAAGTGTTAGATGATGCAAAACACCCAGATGCGAAATTAGGAACCGTAGGAAACCGCACATTAGCGAGTTTATATGACATCATTCCTTCGAATAAAATCGATGGCCGTTTCCAAAAGAAAATAGGCGAGTGGAATCAAGGTCGTATCATAGTGTATCCAAATAACATCGTTCAACACTGGTTGAATGGCTTCAAAGTAGTCGAATACGAACGCAAGAGCAATATTTTCAAAGTGCTAGTCGCTCACAGTAAGCATAAAGTATGGGATGGTTTTGGGGCACAAGATTCAGGTCCAATCCTTTTCCAAGAGCACGGGGATTCCGTATTCTATAAAAACATTAAAATCAGAGAAATTAACTAAACCAACCTATGGAAAGAAGAGAATTTTTACACAAAGGTGCCCTAGCTTCTCTAGGTACTTTAGCTTTTAGCCCAAAATCTTATAGCAAGATTCTTGGCGCAAACGACCGCGTTCGCGTAGCATGTGTCGGTTTTTCAGATCGCCACCGTGCCTCACACGTGCCTCCATTTAAGGCATTAGCGAAAGGTATGAACTTCGAAATGGTTGCCCTTTCAGATCTATGGAATCGCCGTAGAGACGAGGGTAAAGCCTTTTTAGAAAAAGAATTAGGTGGATCTATCCAGACCTACAGAAACAATGAAGAATTGTATTCTGCTAAAGGAATCGATGCCGTTTTCATCTCGACAGCTGACTTCCAACACGCTTTACACACCATCGAGGCAGTAAAAGCGGGTTGCGATACGTATACAGAAAAGCCATTAGCTGAAACGATGGAAGATAACCGTGCGGTTTTAAAGGCGGTGAAGGATTCTGGTAAAATCGTTCAAATCGGTTCACAACGTCGTTCAGGTGAAAACTACTGGGCTGCGGATGAATTTATCAAATCGGGTAAATTTGGCGATATCAAAATGGTGGAATTAATGTGGAACGTGAATCAACCAGGTCGCTGGAGACGTCCAGAATTAACGAGCATTTTAAAGGAATCAGATATCGACTGGAAGCGTTTCTTAATGAACCGCCCAGCAGACAAGTTTGATCCTCGTAAATACTTAGAATACCGTTTATTCTGGCCTTATTCATCCGGAATCCCAGGACAATGGATGTCGCACCAAATCGATACCGTGCACTGGTTCTCAGGTCTTTCTCACCCTAATTCAGTGGTGGCAAACGGTGGTATCTACCAATGGAACGATGGTCGTGTAAACGCAGACACCATGACCGTGGTATTTGATTATGGTAAAGGAAACAAAGGTTTCCAAGTTCAATTCACGTCTCGCTTCTCTAATTCAGCGGGTGGAACAAAAGAAATTTACTACTCTAACGGGGGTGAATTAAACTTAGATACGAACACGATCTCCCCTAACGGTGGTCTTCGTGAGCGCGAGGCAAAAGCGATGGGCATGCAAGCGAACTTACTACCTACGATGAAAATCGAAGGAGCTAAAGTAGCAACTGACGCAGATACAGGTGGAGACATTTTAACTTTCAACCACGTGAAAAACTGGATGGAATGTGTTCGTTCTCGCAAAACACCTAACGCTCCTATCGAGGCGGGTTACCAACACTCGATCGCTACGATCATGTCCAATGCGGCTTACCGCACAGGACAACGCGTTACTTTCGATGAGAAAACGCAAGAAGTGATGGCGGGGGATAAGGTTTTTAAGTACTAGACAGTGGTCAGTCGACAGTGGACAGTGGACAGTGGACAGTGGTCAGTGGTCAGTGGACAGTAAACAAAAAAGGGGCAAATGCCCCTTTTTTGTTTTTAGATTAGAGATTAGAGAGTAGAGAGTATAGATAATTTCAAAATGGGGGCGCAAGCCCCTTTTTTGATGATTAATGTTAAAATTAAGTTATACAATTGCGATACTTACTTTATTCTTTGTGCTTTATGCTTTATGCTTTAATAAGATTTAGTAAATTGCAGTGTAATAGACTACCAACCGCTATGGCAATCATTTCAACTAAATCAAAAAAAGACTTCTACTTGCACGTCGCAATTATAGTGACGTTGTTTTTAGTGTTGTTTTTTGGTTTCTTTTTTGTCTATTTACCCTGGAGTACCCACCACGGGGAAACGATCAAAGTGCCTAATTTGAAGGGCATGACGATGGATAAAATGGAAGAATCTGTGGATGCAAATAGTCTAGAATACGAAATTGCTGATTGTACTTTTGTCTCTGACAAACCTCCTTTGACCATATTATCACAATATCCCTTACCCAATGCTTTGGTTAAATCGGGACGTAAAATCTACATTACAATCAATTCAGAAACGCCGCCTACCATTAGTATGCCTAATTTGATAGGGCTTTCGGTTAGAAGTGCGGAGCAACAATTAATTATTGCAGGGTTGAAAAAAGGTGTTGTACATCAGGTGAATGATCCGCGTTTGAAAGAAGTGATTGATATGCAAGCTTTGGGACGTAAAATAGCGGCAGGAAGCAGCATACCTAAGGGGACCGAAGTTGATTTGTATATCGGCAATGGAACGTCAGATTCGGAGATTGAATTGCCGGATTTGATTGGAAAACCATTGGATGAGGTGACGATTATTTTGGCAGGAATGAATTTAAAATTAGGTCGCGTTACCTACGAAGCAAATAGTGATTTAGAAGCAGGATCCGTATTCAAACAAACCTGTTCTACGTGTGATGGAACGAGTATTCATCCGGGTGATACAATTGATGTTTGGGTAGTAGGAGACGGAAATAACGAATAAGATGGATATTACAATTGAAGAATTAAAAGAGCGCCTCGATAAAGGTGAAAAATTGAACTTGTTCGATGTACGCGAGGAATATGAATTTGATGAGTTCAACATTGGAGCAATTTTGATTCCATTGGGTGAATTGCCGGATCGTTTAGACGAAATCGCTCATCTGAAAAATGAAGAAATATTGATTCATTGCCGTTCTGGAGCTCGTTCTGGTCGTGCGAAGGATTATTTAACAGCGGAAGGCTATGCGAATGTGCGCAATGTGTTAGGCGGAGTGATGGCCTGGCAAGCAGCTGGATATTAAGATGAATGCAACGCAATTCAAGCAAGCATTAACTCATTTAAACCTCCTAGATATACGGACTCCCAGGGAATGGGATGACTTTAATTTAGGAGGTTTTCACGTTTCATTGGATACTCTTTTGGAGCGAATTGATGAAATTCCCAAAGAGAAAAACTGGGTGATTATCTGTTATAATGGGACTCAGAGCTTAATTGCCTTGCGTTTACTAAAGGCCAAAGGTTTCACCCACATTGATCACCTTGAGGGCGGGCTCGAAGCCTATTTAAGCCTCTAATTGTTTCAAAATTTCTACGAAGGCGTTCGAAGGATGCAAATACGTAAACTCATCTTGATTTCGGAACCAAGTCATTTGTTTTTTCGCATAATGACGGTTATTACGCTTTAATAAGCGAACCATCTCCTCCTCATCGTATTCACCCCGCAAAAACGCATAGACTTCTTTATAACCTAACGTTTTTAGTGCATATAAATGTTGCTTGTCCTCGAAGGCACGCGCCTCTTCCACTAAACCAGCGGTTAGCATTTGGTCCATTCGTAGATCAATTCGAGTATATAACTCTTCCCTTGGGCGTTCAAGACAGATCTTAATGACTTGGAAAGGTCGGGCTGGTTTTTGGGCTAATCTAAATTCTGAATAGGGTTTTCCGGTTGAAAGGCAGACTTCGAGCGCTCGAATGACACGTTGCGGGTTTTTAGCATCTACTTGAGAAGAATATACTGGATCTAATTGCTTTAATTCAGAGAATAAAGCCCAAAGACCTTCTTTTTCCAAACGGCCATTCAGCGTTTCGCGCAAGGCTAAATCCGCTTCGGGCATTACATCCAGGCCTTCCATCAAAGCTTTCAAGTACAATCCAGAGCCCCCAGTTGCCACTACGACATCGTGTTTTTTGAAGAGTTTTGTCAATAATTTCATCGATTCCCTTTCAAAATCCCCCGGGGAGAAATAGTCCTCCACAGAATGAGAATCCACAAAATGATGGAATACACCACCCTGCTCATCAACAGATGGTTTTGCCGTACCGATGGAAAGTTCGCGGTAAAATTGGCGTGAATCTGCCGAAATAATGTCCGTCTGTAGGTGCTTCGCTAAATCAACACAAAGCGCGGTCTTACCGACCGCCGTGGGACCTACGATGACGAGCAATATTTTCTTAGAATTTTTCAATTATCAATAGGTATTTTTCTTACCGTACCATTTGCGGCCGGCACTTGCCTTATCGAAAGAACGTGCAGGTTTAGCATCCTTGGCTGCCGCTGCCGGAGCACCTGGACGAGAACCACCACCATGGCGTGATGGGCCCTGTGGCTTTTTCGCCGCTTTCTCCACATGTAAGACTTTCATTGGGTATTTATGCGCTTCCACCACAGGTATCTTCTTCCCAATTAACTTCTCAATGTCTTTCAAATAGGCTTTCTCTTCGATATCACAGAAAGAAATGGCGGCACCTTTCGCTCCAGCACGGCCTGTACGACCGATTCGGTGAACATAGGTTTCAGCGATGTTCGATAATTCGAAGTTGACCACGTATTCTAATTCGTCAATATCAATACCACGAGCGGCGATATCGGTAGCGACTAGAACACGGGTGGTTTGTGCTTTGAAGTTTTTAAGTGCCGTTTGACGAGCGTTTTGGGATTTATTCCCGTGAATTGCTTCTGCCTTGATGCTAGCTTTCAATAACATCTTTACCACTTTGTCTGCGCCATGTTTTGTGCGGGTGAAGACAAGGGCTGTTTTAATCGATGTGTCTTGCAGGATGTCTAGCAATAGGTCGTTTTTATTTCCTTTATCAACGAAATATACCGATTGATTGATGATTTCAACAGTAGAAGAAACTGGCGTTACAGAAACAGATGCGGGGTTTCTTAAAATACTACCCGCGAGTTTCACTATTTCTGGCGGCATAGTAGCCGAGAAGAATAGTGACTGACGTTTGTGTGGCAAGGCCGCTAATAATTTCTTTACATCGTGAATGAAACCCATATCGAGCATACGGTCAGCCTCGTCTAAGACGAAGTATTCCACGTCGGCGATAGATAAAAGGCGTTGGTTCATCAGGTCCAAAAGACGTCCCGGAGTCGCAATCACAACATCAGCACCGCTGCGGATGGCTGAGACTTGGGGACTTTGGCCTACTCCACCAAAAATAACGGCATATTTTAAATCCGTATGACGCGCATAGGCACGGAAACTTTCGCCAATCTGAATGGCTAACTCCCTAGTAGGAGTGACAATTAGGGCACGAACTTTCTTATTTTTTGAGAAGCTTTTATTCTCTTCTAAAAGCTGAATGATGGGCAACGTAAACGCTGCTGTTTTACCCGTACCCGTTTGGGCACAACCTAATAAATCCGTGCCACGAAGGACAATAGGGATCGATTGGGCTTGAATAGGTGTGGGATTAGTATAACCCTCTTCGTTGAGCGCCTTTAAAATAGGCTCAATGAGGTGTAATGATTCAAATGACATATTACTGTATAAAGATGTGTTATGAGCAATGAAATAATAACAAACATCCTCATAATGCAGCGTAAAGGTACGCCTTTTATTTCACAGATTCGGTTAATCTGCCCATTCCGGCTAAAATCTGCTTAATCTCCTCCCCTTTTTGAGTCCCAATTAATAAGGGTTCACCCTCCTTAAATTTCAGCTGAAGACCTATTTCCCCTGATACATTATAGACTAAGCCTTGACCGCCAAAGCCATATTTTATACCCCAGCCACCGTATTCCATTAAGGGACTATATGTCCTGACATAGCAAGCAGAAAGAGAATCCCAAGCATAAAATTTTTCCTTGAAGTGGAACGGAGTAAATCGCACATAGATGCCCTCCTCTGCGATTCTAGTCACTAATTTCATTTGCCAAAACAGCACAGGCAACAACATCCCTAGACCAAATGATATCATAAATGTAATGGTTGTGGGAGGTGACACAGTGGCAATGGCATACATCATCGTAATCCAAGATGCAATGATAATCAGCCATAACCACCATTGGGTGAAGCGTTGCGTTTCTGTAAACATAAACAAGAATTTTGGCTCAAATTTAGCAGAATTAGGCAGAAAATTTTAGATTTGTTAAAACCTATTTAAAATAATGTCAACCAAAAAACAAAGCCTCGCCTACATTATTAGTGCGTCGTCAGTGGGTACCTTAATCGAGTGGTATGATTTTTATATTTTTGGAAGTTTAGCCACGGTATTATCAACCAAATTCTTCCCAACAGATAATCCTACCGCCGCCTTTTTAAACACCTTAGCCACTTTTGCTGCCGGATTTGTTGTGCGCCCGTTTGGAGCCTTAGTTTTCGGACGATTGGGTGATTTAATTGGTCGAAAATATACGTTTATGGTCACCCTCATGTTAATGGGAGGCGCCACATTTGCGATAGGTTTAATTCCCTCTTATGCCACTATTGGTGCCTGGGCACCCATTTTAGTCTTAACACTACGTCTTTTACAAGGACTTGCATTAGGAGGTGAATACGGTGGAGCTGCAACTTATGTGGCTGAACATGCACCCGCTGAAAGACGGGGATTTTTTACTTCCTGGATACAAACGACAGCTACTTTAGGTTTAGTTATTTCATTAGCCGTCATTATGGCAACCAGGGCATCCATGAGTAAAGAAGCGTTCGATGACTATGGCTGGAGAATTCCATTTCTAGTCTCCATTCTGATGGTTCTCGTTTCTCTTTTGATCCGTAAAAACATGGAGGAATCACCTATGTTTGAACAGGCCAAAGCCGAGGGAAAAATTAGTAAGAACCCGCTAAAGGAATCCTTTGGCAATAAACTGAACCTAAAATATGTACTTTTAGCGCTATTCGGGGCTACAATGGGCCAAGGTTTAGTGTGGTATACCGGCCAGTTTTATGCACAAACATTCCTATTAAAAATTTGTAATCTAGATGATATTCAAACGAATACGATATTAGTCATCGGCCTTTTACTAGGAACCCCGCTATTTGTATTATTTGGTGCGTTATCTGACAAAATAGGCCGCAAAGGAATTATGATGGCAGGTATGATCATTGCGGTTCTTGCCTATCGCCCCATTTTTGATCAGATGTATAAAACGGTGGATGCGACAAATAAAACAGTAGTTCCCGGATCTGAAAAAATGGTTCTGAAAGGTAAAACGACAACCTTGACGAAGGAGTTTACGGATGGAAGTTCGTATAAAAACGTGATTACAGAGGTTTCGCCTGATAAGACGGAATCCAAAATCTCGATTAAAATTAACCAAGCGGATCAGTGGACGCTCATCGGTTATGTATTTTGCCTCATTTCTTTCGTGACTATGGCCTATGGTCCCATCGCTGCGTTTTTAGTGGAGATGTTCCCGACAAAAATTCGATATACTTCCATGTCTCTTCCCTACCACATTGGGAATGGCGTTTTTGGTGGATTAATGCCGGCCATAGCGACTTTTCTAGTCTCGAATGCGCAAACAGCTGGAGTCGTTCAAAAACCATATTTAGAAGGATTAAACTACCCAATCGTCTTAATTAGTGTGTGTATAGTTATTGGAATTATTTACATCAAATCAGATAAAAAAGCAGCATGAACCTCATCAAACGCATTTTAGGGATTGTTTGGATCGGTCTAGGAATCGGTGCAGGCATTTATTTGATTTATTTTCAAGCGGTTCCTTTATGGGCCAAAGGCGGTAACGATCTCGTCCCTGCCATCATTTATACCTTTGTATTAGCACCTCTCATTTCGATTGGAATGAGCCTTTTTGGCTATTATTCCCTTCAGGGAGAATTTGACAACATTTAATTATGAGAATTACGAGCCTAGCAGATTACCAGAAAACGTATGAATTAAGCGTGCAAGAACCAGAGAAATTCTGGGCAGGCATAGCGAATGAATTTGAATGGTCTAAACCATTTACCAAAGTCCTAGACTGGAGTTTTGACGATTATTCGGTCAAATGGTTTGAAGACGGCCAATTAAACATAACATCTAACTGCCTAGATCGCCATTTACAGACGATTCCTGATCAAGCAGCCATTATCTATGAGCCCAATGAACCGGGCGATGCAGCCATAACTCTGACCTACCGCGAACTTTACACGCGCGTTTGCAAAGTTGCCAATGCGTTAAAATCACAAGGGGTTGAAAAAGGTGATCGTGTGTGCATTTACATGCCCATGATCCCTGAATTAGCGATTGCCGTTTTAGCTTGTGCGCGAATTGGGGCCATTCACTCCGTTATTTTTGGTGGATTCTCCGCTCAATCCATCGCAGATCGTGTCAATGATGCGACCTGCAAAATCGTATTAACGACGGATGGTGCTGTGCGTGGAAACAAAGAGATTCCGATGAAAGAAACGGTGGATGACGCCATCGCTAATTGCCCGTCTGTCGAAAAAGTGATTGTTAAACGTCGGACAAATACACCAGTTTCCATGTTGGAGGGACGTGATCTTTGGTGGGATGAAGCAGAGCAAGAAGCATCAGCAGATTGCCCTGCTGAAGTCATGAACTCAGAAGATCCCTTGTTTATTTTATATACTTCAGGTTCTACAGGAAAGCCAAAAGGTGTCGTTCACACCTGTGGTGGCTACATGGTTTATTCAGCTTATACTTTTGCGAATGTATTCCAATATAACCCGGGCGAAGTTTATTTCTGCACCGCAGATATTGGATGGATTACGGGCCACTCCTACTTAGTGTATGGTCCACTTTTGAATGGTGCCAAATCCATTTTATTCGAGGGCGTTCCTACTTATCCGGATGCGGGACGTTTTTGGGACATCATAAAAAGACATAAAGTCAATATTTTCTACACCGCTCCTACAGCGATTCGATCACTGATGGGAATGGGAAATGAATACATCACAAACAAAGACTTGAGCTCATTACGTGTCCTTGGTTCCGTAGGTGAACCGTTAAATGAGGAAGCATGGCATTGGTACAATGATCACGTAGGAAAAGGAAAGTGCCCTATTGTTGATACCTGGTGGCAAACCGAGACAGGAGGTCACATGATTTCACCTATTGCTGGAATTACCCCATTAAAGCCAGCCTATGCGACTTTACCATTACCTGGTGTGCAACCTATACTTGTTGACGAAAACGGCAAAGAGATAGAAGGAAATGGAGTAAATGGAAACCTATGCATTAAATACCCATGGCCAGGAATCATTCGCACCACCTACGGTGATCATGAACGTTGCAAATCCACTTACTTCTCTACTTATCCGGGACTCTATTTCACAGGAGATGGATGTATGCGGGATGAGGATGGTTATTACCGCATAACGGGTCGTGTAGATGATGTCATGAACATTTCGGGACACCGAATTGGCACAGCTGAAGTAGAAAATGCGATCAATATGCACACAGGCGTGGTAGAATCTGCGGTAGTCGGATTCCCTCATGATGTCAAAGGACAGGGAATCTATGCTTATGTCATCTGTGAACACATGCCAGAGAATGATGCGTTAATGCGCAAAGACATTTTAGCGACCGTAACACGTGTCATTGGACCGATTGCCAAACCTGACAAAATTCAATTCGTTACAGGCCTACCTAAAACCCGTTCCGGCAAAATCATGCGTCGTATTTTACGCAAAGTAGCTGAGGGTGAATTTGGCAGTTTAGGGGATACTTCCACCTTGTTGGATCCGAGTGTGGTAGATTCGATTATTTCTGGAGCATTATAAAAACGCTTTGCGTTTTTATAATGCTCCAGAAACAAAGAACAAAGATCAAAGCAAAAAGTACAAAGTTGGAATCGCCTGCGGCGATACATTCTTTGAACTTTGCTCTTTGAAATTTGAAATTTGCCCACTGTCCACTGTCCACTGACTACTGCCTAATACTTTCCTCCAGCTTACTCAGTATTCCAAATGCCGTTTCTGCCATCTTATTCCCTTTATTATCAAGTAAAGGATTAATTTCAGCCACTTCTAAACAAGCAACTTTTCCCGTAGAAATAAATAATTCAATAATAGAAAGTGTTTCATCAGAGGTAAAGCCAGACTTAACTGGAGTACCCGTACCATAGGAAATTTGATCACAATCAAGCGAATCAACATCAAAGGAAACGAAAATAATATCCGTTGATTGTAAATGGAGAATGGCCTTTTGGACACAATCTTTAATCCCTAAATGACGCATTTGTTCAACCTTAAAATGCATTATGTCAAATTGATTAATAAGAGATTCCTCCGCACTTTCAAAATCCCGTAAACCAAAATAAACCAACTGTTCAGGCGACATTTTAGGCCCCTGAATTCCTATATTTTTTAATTGCTGCCAAGAATCAACAGTCTCATTTGAAACCTGATTTATACGGCAGTCCAAATTATCTAAATTCATAGCAGCTGCTAATGGCATACCATGAATATTGCCCGAAGGAGATGTAAATGGGGAATGTAAATCTGCATGCGCATCTATCCAAACCACCCCTAGCTTTTTCTCTGGATAGGCTTTTTTTATACCACTTATTACACCTAATGCGGAAGAATGATCTCCGGATAAAACGATCGGGAAATAGCCCTTTTGTAAATTAGTTGAAACAGAATCACAAACCCTTTCGCATTGCTGAACGACATGTTCTATTCTTTTCGCAAAACTATTGGTGTTCTTTTGGTAAATAGTTTCGTTATGAGTGGCAATATCTTCAAAAAGATGTCGATTAAAAAAATCATCTTCCTGATTGATGGCCGCAATTTCCAAGGCATCTATGCCCATGTCAGAGCCCCGCGTCCCAGCACCGATATCAGATCGGTTTTTAAAAAGTTTGATAATCATGGTTTTGTTGATGTAGTCGCCGCGAGCGGCTTAATCGCTGCTTCGTAGCTTAATCAATGTGCAGCTGCTTCGCAGCTTAGTCGTCACTCTGTGACTTAGTCGACTTCGTCTTAGTCGCTGCTGCGCAACTTAGTCGCCGTTACAAGGCTTAATCAATTAGTTTAAAGAAAAATTATCAGGTAAGGGTTTACTAAATTATTGCGCAGCACAATTTTAAAACCCTTACCTGATACTTTTACCAAAAATACGTGTAAAGAGCAATTAAACTCATCACCACCACAACCGTTCCTAAAATGAAGGACGGCTCTAACTTGAACATTTTGGCATCAATCTCTAAACCTTTCGGATTGTTCTTACTCTCCGGATCAGCTAGCGAGATAATTACCATAGAGACTACGCAGAAGATGAATACCCAGCCCATGCGGTCCATGAATGGAATCATGTACACATCGCCATCTAGGAATGCTGTATAGAAGATACAATCATTCACGCCTGTCCAAGTAGGAATGTATTTCGACAAAATCGAGAAGGTAACCCCGCCAATTAAGGCAAATAATGCTGCATTGGACGTAGTTCTTTTCCAAAAGAAACCTAGAATAAACAAGGCAAATATACCTGGAGAAACATATCCTGTATACTCTTGAATGAATTCAAAACCACCTTTTTTGTCGATACCCATAAATGGTGCAATCGCAATGGCTAACACCATGGAAGCTACAACCGCTATTCGCCCGATTGAAACTAATTGCTTCTCGGAAGCACCTGTATTGATGTATTTTTTGTAGATGTCTAACGTAAAAATCGTTGAAATAGAGTTTGCTTTACCAGCCATCGAAGCGACAACTGCAGCCGTTAATGCCGCAAAAGAAAGGCCTTTCAAACCAGCTGGCAACAAGTTCAATAACACTGGATAAGCACTATCTTGGTTGATTACACCGTCTTTCAACATCTCCTGCTGGAACATACCGTCCTTGTGCAATAAATATGCCGCTATACCTGGCAAAACCACGATAATAGGCATCAACATTTTCAAGAATGCAGCGAACAAGATACCGTTACGAGCGGTAGGAAGATCTGCACCTAACGCACGTTGAGTGATGTATTGATTACATCCCCAATAGTTCAAATTAATAATCCACATACCTCCGATTAACACGGTAAGACCTGGAAGAGACGGATAATTCGCGTTATCCTTATTCAAAATCATGTGGAAATGTTCAGGTGCTTTGGTCATCAAATGATTTAATCCGCTCATCATACCTTCACCACCGAAATGATCAGAGACCATTTGTAATGCCAAATAGGTCGTAGCAAGACCTCCTAAAATCAAGAAGAACACTTGAATAACATCCGTATATCCAATTACTTTCATTCCACCTAGGGTGATAATTACTGCAAATACGGACATTCCAATCATACAAACCGTGAAGTCAATACCTGAAATAGTAGTTACCGCTAGGGCTCCTAAATACAAAATAGAGGTCAAATTCACCGCTACGTACAACATTAGCCAGAAAACGGCCATAATTAAACTCACTGTAGGAGAGTAACGTTGCGATAAGAATTGAGGCATGGTGAAGATTTTGTTCTTCAAATAGATAGGCATGAAGAAAATCGCCACTATTAATAAGGTCGCCGCAGCCATCCATTCGTAAGTTGCAATGGCTAGACCAAGTCTGAAACCATTACCTGACATACCAATAAATTGCTCTGCAGAGATGTTAGACGCAATTAGTGACGCACCGATTGCCCACCAAGTAAGAGAACCTTCTGCTAAAAAGAAGTCATTTGAGTCAGAAAGTTCAGATTTTTTCTTGTTGTAAATCCAATAGCCGTACCCAGCTACTACCACGAAATAAAAGAGAAAAACGAGGTAATCGAGTGTTTGTAAACCGTTTGATTGCATAGAGTTTTGTAGTTAATTTGGTCTTTAATTGTCTAAATTAAGATTTTTATCGGAATTGTACTAATTCCAAAGCTCGGGTTTCACTAAAACCACCTCTTCCTCACGGTCTACAATGACCATTCCAGGTAAAAGATCCTTCGTTTTACGCACATACTTTTTAGAAGTCACTACCACGGGACAAAGGGATTCTGTCTGTCTTTTAGAGAAATAAGCAGCTAGGCTCGCTGCCTTTTCAATGACGAAAGCAGGAACGGTTTTGTTTTGTGGATTCCGAACTATCACATGAGAGCCGGAAACATCTCGAGCGTGTAACCAGATATCCTGCTTTTTGGCATATTTCAACGTTAGAAGATCATTATTCTTCGCATTTTTTCCTACCCAAATCACCCAACCCTCTATCTCAAACTGCTTGAAGGGTAATTCGTCGGTGGATTTCTTATCGGTGGCGATAGCTAAAAAGGGTTTCAAACCTTTTCTGGTTTCGACGGATTCTAAAGCGATTAATTTAGCTTTGATTTCCTCGATTTCCTGCTGCTTACGGGCAATGTTCTCCTCCCAGTGCGCTAATTCTTTGGAGAAATTCTTCGCCTTTCGGTAATAATTCTCCGCATTTGCGGCAGGACTAAGGGTGGAATTTAACTTAATCGTAATGGGCTGATTTCGGTAAAAATCTTCTAGTACTACCTTGCTTTCCCCCTCTGGAATTAAGTGTAAATAAGCCATCAAAATGTTCCCAATCTCTTCGAATGGCACATTCGTCTCTCGAATGACCTTCTGCTTCTCTAATTCCTGTAAATACAATTGGGACTTAAATAGATTTCTTTCCAAACCATCCATTACCTGTCTTTTCTCCCTGGTGAACTCCCCTACCGAATAATGCAGTACATAAAACTGATTCAGAGCTGCAATGGGATCTGAAGTTTCAAAAAGAGATTCCTCTAAAGGTGGGAATAAAGTAAATCCTATTCCTTTAGGCGTCTTAACCACATAAAAATGCCCTTTATCGAGAATTTCTAGCATTTTTTGCAATAATGCCCAACGGTCTTTCAAGTTCAAATTTTCATATCCTTGGGCGGAAAGCCAAGCCTGAGCTTCTTTTCCTAACGTAGGAAATAAAGGAAAATATTCCCCGTCTGCCTCCTGAAAGGCTTCGAAACTTTGGTCTATGGAACGAGATATGGCATTTAAAGCCAGCTCGTCGTCTTTCTTGAGGCGTTTTTGGAACTGAGAATCATATTCCCCATCCCGGTATAAAATTAAGTTAGCCCGATTCCCAAAAAGCTTAAAAACGAGTACATAATTGCCCAAAAAATGAATACCAAAGGCCCGCTCATTTTCATACATCTCTACCTCCTGCACTTCAGCCAAGAGTAAATCGGAGAAAAGATCGATAGAGTTTCGGCCAGCACGGTGGAATGAATCGGGGAATTGCAAACTGGAAAATTGAGGACCGAGGGAGCATTTGATGTAGAAATCATCGCCGTTTTGGCGTTCAAAACCCAAAACTAACTCATCCTTCTCTTGCGAAAAACACTGCTTCAAGCGCGCATACATCAATATCTGACGTAATTGACCTGATAAAATCCGCAAAAAATAATAGTTATTGTGCATCGCTTAGCCTAAATTTATCCTTATGTCATTGAATCCCGACTCTTATCTCACGATCGCAAAACCAGCTGAAGGACTTTACAAAGATAAAGGAAGTAAATTCATCAGTTGGGCATATCCGGTGAAAGATTTGGAAGAAATCAAAAGCCATTTAACATCGTTAAAAGAGGCGCATCCGAAAGCACGGCACATTTGTTATGCCTATCGACTCGGATTTACACCAGAAGAAGCTCGATCCAATGACGATGGAGAACCAGCCGGAAGTGCAGGAAAGCCGATATTAAATACGATTCTTTCCCAAAATCTTCATTATGTGTTGGTGGCGGTGGTTCGGTATTTTGGTGGAACATTACTAGGCGTTCCTGGTCTTATTCAAGCCTATAAAGAGGGTGCACTAGATGCGCTTGAGCAGGCGGAGATCTATGAGAAAGAACCTATGAAAATTCGCAGCATTCAGTTTAGCTATGCGCAGATGAATGAAGTGATGAAAATTTGTAAAAAACACCCGATTACGATAGTAAATCAGGTAATTGATAACCTTTGTACCTATGAATTGAGGTATGCATCTCGCCACGCTGCAGAGATTGATGCCTCGCTTGACAACCTATGATAACATATAAAATTTATTTAACCTCTTCAGGAATTCAGGTGCAGGATCAGCGGGGTCTGATTTGCACCGTTATGGGAAATTGGGATGACTTTATTAACCAGTCGGATCTTTTTCAACAGTGCAGCTCTCTGAATTTTACGGAGGCCAAAATCGAAAATCCACTTTGCCCAATCGATTCACAAGAAATTTGGGCGGCTGGCGTTACCTATTTGCGCAGCAAAGTGGCGCGAATGGAGGAGTCAAAAGAGTCCGGAGGAGATACCTTTTATGACAAAGTATACGATGCCGAAAGGCCCGAAATATTCTACAAAGGTAATCGCTTGCGTTCCGTGGGTCCGGGTGGGAAAGTACGCATTCGTAAGGATTCTTTTTGGAATGTACCTGAGCCGGAATTGACACTTTTTGTCAATAAGCACGGCAAATTAGCTGGATACAGTATCGGAAACGATATGAGTTCTCGTGATATAGAAGGAGAAAACCCTTTGTATTTACCTCAGGCCAAAGTCTATGACGCATCCGCCGGTCTCGGCCCATGCCTCTTAGTGACGGAAAAGCCTTTGGAACCTAACACTATCATCGCGATGGAAATCGTTCGAAACGGCGAAAGTGTATTCAATGGCGACACCCAAATCTCCCAAATGAAGCGCTCTCACGCCGAATTAGTCGACTATTTAACCCGCGAAATGTCCTTTCCATCTGGTGTTTATTTGATGACGGGCACTTGCATAGTCCCGGATCCGCCCTTCACCTTGCAATCCGGAGATATCGTCCACATTACTATTGAACCTATTGGAACCCTTATTCAAACCGTTGCCTAATGAATTATAGAGACGCTTCGATTGCAGAAATCGACTCAGCCATAGCAGCAGCAAAAGCAGCATTTCCTATTTATCGCCGTATTTCGGATTCGGATCGCGCGGCTTTCCTTTTAGCCATTTCTCGTGAGATAATAGCCTTGGGTGAGAATTTAATCCAAAGCGCCTGCGCAGAATCAAACCTACCAGAAGCTAGAATTACCGGAGAAAGAGGTCGCACGACTGGTCAAATCCAAGCCTTTGCAGACTTTATCTCCAACCCAGCTTGGAAAAAAGAAATCCATGATCCCGCTCAACCGGACCGTGCACCACTACCTAAACCAGATCTATTTCAAACCCAAATCCCTTTAGGTCCTGTGGCCGTTTTTGGCGCCAGCAACTTTCCTCTAGCGTTTTCAGTAGCAGGTGGCGATACTATTTCTGCCTTAGCTGCAGGTTGTCCTGTCATCTTTAAAGCTCACCCTGCACATCCTAAAACAGGGGAATTAGTAGGCTCAGCGATTTCTAAAGCAGTCGCATCTTGCGGTTTACCGGCCGGAGTTTTTGCTTTGATTCACGGATCATCTAACGAAGTGGGGGCTCATTTAGTGCAGCATCCAGACGTTCAGGCCGTAGGTTTCACAGGTTCTTATCGGGGTGGAAAAGCATTATACGACCTAGCAGTACGCAGACCTCACCCAATTCCGGTCTATGCAGAAATGGGTAGTGTAAATCCGGTCATTCTTTTATCCCAGAAAATCTCCGAAAACCCATCCGCTCTCGCAGCTGGCCTAGCGGGTTCTGTGTGTATGGGAGTAGGACAATTTTGTACGAATCCAGGCCTCTTGATTCTTCAGAAAAAGGATGCGGGTTTCCTAGATTTATTGGCTACAGAATTAGATAAACTACCCTTAGGCACGTTTTTAACACCTGGAATCGCATCTGCTTATTCAGATGGTGTTTCAAATCTGGCTAAACTCTCTACAAAATTAACATCGCGCGAGCTCCCTTCCCCTGCCCTTTTTGTAGCTAATGCGGCAAACGCAAACCACCAGATTTTAGACGAAGTTTTTGGCCCATGCACTGTGGCCATTTTAGTCGAAGATGAGACGGAAATGATTTCATTTATCGAATCATTGGACGGTCAATTAACAGGAACTATTCACGGAACGAAAGCCGAAATATCAGAAGAATTAATGGATACCCTTTTGCAAAAAGTAGGCCGTCTTTTATTCAACGGTTTCCCTACCGGCGTCGAAGTTTCTGAGGCAATGGTTCATGGTGGACCTTACCCGGCGACTACGGATTCAAGGAGTACGAGTGTGGGCACGCAGGCGATTTATCGGTTTACGAGGATGGTTTGCCTTCAGAATAGAATTTAGATTGGAGATAATAGAGTAGAGAGAAGAGATAAAATATGTGAATTATCTCTACTCTCCTATCTATTATCTACTATCTCCTCTCTCTAATCTTAAACCTCCACGATAATATTCTCGAAAGCTAACTCCCCATCAGCACCTAACTCCATCATCACCGCGGAATCTTTCACGATTTTGCCGGACAGAATAGCCTTCGACAATTCATTAAGCACTGCTTTCTGAAGTACTCGCTTCATCGGACGACCGCCATAATTAGGATCATAACCATCGTTTGCCAGTTTATTCAAGGCTTCTTCGGAGGCTTCTAAAGTAATGTTTTGTTCGGCAAGACGCTTTTGAACCTCTTTAAACTGTATCGCTAAAATTTTGCGCGCATGTTCTAAGGTCAATGGTTCGAACAACACAACCTCATCTACTCGGTTCAAGAATTCCGGACGAACAACTTGTTTCAGTAAAGTCATCACCTCTTCTTTGGTCTCCTCTAAAATCAGGGAATTGTTCCAGCCCTCCATCTGTGCCATTTTCTCTTGAATCAAATGGCTACCGATGTTCGAAGTCATAATGATGATCGTATTTTTGAAGTTCGCCGTACGACCTTTGTTATCCGTTAATCTACCTTCGTCCAACACTTGTAATAGGATATTCCAAACATCCGGATGCGCCTTTTCAATCTCATCTAATAACACGACTGAGTAAGGTTTGCGACGAACGGCTTCCGTTAATTGTCCACCCTCATCGTAGCCCACATATCCCGGAGGCGCTCCCACTAAGCGACTTACGGCGTGGCGTTCTTGGTATTCTGACATATCGATGCGGATCATCGCGTTTTCATCGTTGAATAGGTAGGATGCCAAAGTTTTGGCTAATTCCGTCTTACCTACACCCGTCGTACCTAAGAAAATGAACGAACCAATTGGTCGTTTAGGATCTTGCAATCCAGCCCGAGAACGGCGAACCGCATCCGAAACCATTTCAATCGCCTGGTCTTGACCCGCCACTCTTTTGTGCAGTTCATCTTCCAAATGCAATAACTTCTCCACCTCGGTTTGCAACATACGGCTTACAGGAATTCCGGTCCATTTAGCTACCACCTCGGCCACGTTTTCCGCTGTCACTTCCTCTTGTAACATAGCATTTTCTCCCGCGGAAGAAGCTTGCATATCTTTCAACTTCTGCTCGGACTCAACTAAACGTCCGTACCGAATCTCGGCTACTTTACCGTAATCACCTTGGCGCTCCGCTTGTTCTGCTTCTAATTTCAAACGATCAATCGTCTCTTTCTCTGCACGAACCGCGTCGAGCACCGATTTCTCTGCTTGCCATTTAGCCTTCAAGGCATCTCTTTTCTCCGATAAATCAGCTAAATCTCGCGTTAGAATCGTTTCTTTCTCCTTGTTATTTTCACGACGAATGGCTTCCCGCTCGATCTCTAGCTGCATAATCTTGCGCTGGATATCATCGATTTCTTCTGGCACTGAATCAATCTCTAGACGCATTTTAGCAGCTGCCTCATCCATTAAATCAATCGCCTTATCGGGCAAGAAACGATCTGATATGTAGCGATTTGATAATTCTACAGCCGCAATCACCGCATCATCTTGGATTCGAACACCGTGGTGCAACTCGTATTTATCTTTGATTCCTCTTAGAATGGAAATGGCATCTGCGACATCGGGTTCTTCCACTAAAACGGATTGGAAACGACGCTCGAGGGCTTTGTCTTTCTCGATGTACTTTTGGTACTCTTTCAAGGTCGTGGCACCGATTGCGTGTAATTCGCCACGCGCTAACGCTGGTTTTAACAGGTTTGCCGCATCCATCGCACCTTCGCCTCCGCCGCCAGCACCTATTAAGGTGTGGATCTCATCGATGAACAACACGATTTCTCCATCGGAGTCGGTTACTTCTTTGATGACGGCTTTTAAGCGCTCCTCGAATTCACCTTTGTATTTCGCACCCGCTACTAAAAGTCCCATATCAAGTGACATCACGATCTTGGATTTCAAGTTTTCGGGTACATCACCAGAGACAATACGTTGGGCTAAGCCCTCCACAATGGCGGTTTTACCTACACCAGGTTCTCCTAAAAGGATGGGGTTGTTCTTCGTTCTGCGAGATAAAATCTGCAAGACCCGGCGAATTTCTTCGTCACGTCCGATCACCGGATCGATTTTTCCGGCTTTCGCTAATTCATTTAAATTCTTACCGTATTTTTCCAAAGACTGGTAAGTTCCTTCTGCATGTGGATCGTTCACTTTTCTATTTCCTCTTAACTCTATGATGGATTTCTTGAAATTTGCCTTGTTAATACCGAGCGACTTTAATAGGTCTGCTACCGCATCTTTGGATTCGATTAAAGCGAGAAATAAAATTTCTACACTCACGTACGAATCGCCAAATTCAGTTTTTAAAGCCTCCGCTTTCGTCAAAACCTGCTGTAAAGCATTGCTAGCATAAGGTTGAGCGCCAGATACTTTAGGGTAAGAAGAAAGTATGACTTGAAGCTTTTCTTGAATTTGTAGAACAGACACGCCATTCTTCTTTAAGAGAAAGGCGGATGTTTGGGTGTCGTCTTGCAAGATGGCTTGCAAAAGGTGACCCGTTTCGATGGCTTGCTGGCCATTCTGGCTCGCGATCTCCATCGCGTTTTGAATAATAAGTCCAGCTTGTGATGTGTAATTATTGGGGTTCATATCGGCTAGGTTTTCCCCCTAACTAGCAAATAAATATCCAATTCAATAATTCGGAAAAAATGACATTAAAACGCATGCCTATCTGGAGAAAAATACGCCAAAATGGCGCATATTAGGCGAATTTGGCTTTAATCGCGTCCTCGAAATTCTTTAAGGCAATTTGCAGATCCACAATCTCGGTAGCGAACTGGGTGAAATCACAGACTTTGGCCTTCAACTCAATCTTTTCACAGATCGAATGCACCTGAGCCGCACCTAATGTCCCTGAATTACCTTTCAAGGTATGTAATTCGGATTGTACACCCTTGCAGCTACCTGCACCGTGAGAGGAAATGGCAGCGGCAATTTGTTCTTTGGCCTCCGTAATAAACTCTTCTAACATACTTTGAACAAAGGCTGGATCTCCTCCTACAGCATCAGAAAGTGAGGCTAATACTTCCTCATCCACGATAAATTCCGTCCCATTAGCAGCCTCCTCCACTGTACCATGTCCTTCCGAAACCCAGCGCGAAACCGTCTGAATAATTTGCTGCGCGCGAATCGGTTTAGCTAAATAATCATCCATTCCGGCCGCTAGGAAACGTTCTCGATCTTCCTTCATCGCATAAGCCGTCATGGCCACGATGGGTGGCAAATAGCTAAGCTTCAAAGCATGTAAACGACGCGTAGTCTCCATTCCATCCATTTCTGGCATTTGAATATCCATCAACACTAAATCAAATTTCGCATCTTTTTGCAGCAAACTAATGGCGTCCTTGCCACTAGAAGCCATTTCTACCTCACAACCTGCCTTCCTCAAAATCTGACTCGCCACCTTGCGATTCGTAGCATTATCATCTACTAACAAGACCCTCGCGTGAACCGAGTTCAACGTTCCTGAAATAGAAAGATTCTCCACACGCTTCGTTTTTGCTGCTACAGCTGAATCCCCTATCGCAAGTTTGATCCTAAACCAGAACGTACTTCCCTTTCCCTCCTCTGACTCCACCCCTATCTCTCCATCCATCATTTTACAGAATTCACGCGAAATGGCTAAACCTAGGCCCGTACCTCCGTAGTTCTTCGAAGTAGAATTATCCACTTGTTGAAAGGCGTTAAATAATTTTTCAAGATTAGAAGGACTAATTCCAATTCCCGTATCGCGCACACGCACTTCTAATTCCGTCGAATCTGAAGAAACCGAAACGGGTTTCACTGAAATCTTAACCGATCCATTCTCCGTAAACTTCAACGCATTAGAGGTCAAATTCGAAAGAATCTGTAATAAACGCGTTTCATCCGCCTTTACATAAACAGGCACTTTGTCATCCAGCTTATAAGAGACTTTATTCCCTTTCTGATGTGCTAATGGGGTAAACAAGGCCATCAAGCGATCAAACACATCTTCTAACACGATATCGGTTGGGTGCAAGACCATCTTACCTGCTTCGATCTTCGCGAGATCGAGAATATCATTCAAAATATGTAAAAGCGTTTCAGACGACTTGCGTATTGTTTGTAAATAATCGCGCTGGTCTTCATCTAAGGGTGTATCACACAATAGGTCCACCATCCCGATTACCCCGTTCATAGGCGTACGGATTTCGTGGGACATATTCGCTAAAAACTGTTCCTTCACCTTTAACGAGTGTTCCGCTTGTTCACGGGCATCAACAAGCTCACTTTGGTACTTCTTCAAATCCGTAATGTCCCGAGCAATACCGGAAACTTCAGAAATTATTCCTTGATCTAAAATAGGGTTCAAATAAATCTCTAACCAACGATCCGTTCCGTCTTTCTTTTTTAGGCATAATTCAAAGTGTTGTTTGGAACCTCTAAAAGCTAATTTATAGTGCTCCTCCATCACTTTACGTTGTTCGGGAGCCATCATTTTGAATCCCATGGTCTCCGAACTAAAATTTAATTGTGGCTTTATCCCTAATTCTTGCTCTAATAGATCTGCATAGTCGTGGTTAAAACTCATCAGCATCAATCGCTTATTCACTGACCACATCAGGTGAGAGGAGCTTTCAAAAATGGAGTTTAATCGAGCTGTTTCTCTGGCCAAAGCCTCTTCCGCCTGTTTCCTCGAAATCGCAATCGCCACTTGCCCGGAAATAAAGTCCAATAACTCCAAATCTCGGTTCTCGTATTTATTCGCACGCTCATAGGACTTCACCCCAATAATCCCTGTCACTCGATCGCCGATACGCAAGGGAACACAGAGCATGACTTTGGGAACCACTCCATACAAATAAATCTTCTTCTCAGCAGCTAGTTGATGAATCTCATCATCGTGCAAAATCATGGGCTTATTTGCCATTAAAGCATATTCCGTCAACCCATTCCCTAATCGACGCTTCGTAAAGTGTACCCTAGAATTAAAATATTCATCGATGTAGTAAGGGAAATAGATATAACTCTTTCCTGGATCATATTGGGCAATGAAGAAATTCTTCACGTCAATTACTTCACCTAGTTGCTTGTGAATATTCACAAACAGGTCATCTAGATTCGAGGAATTAATGGCTACTTGGGAAATAGAGGAGAACAATTTATTTGCACGCTCCGCCCGTACCTTTGCTGTAGAGTTATGTAAAATACAGCGATAAGCGGTAGGCACTCCGCGCTCGAACCGACAAGTAACTGAGCCTGAAACATAAAGACGACGCCCATCTTTACGCCTAAATACCGCTGTAAACTCGGGAATATCTTCCCCCTTCGCTAGGGTATCAAATTGTGCCTCTGTCAAATGGGCAAACTCTGGATGCAGCACATCCTGAATCTTTAAATCCTTAGCTTCCTCCTCGCTGTAGCCCATGGTTTCTAGCCAAGCACGGTTCACGAACAGGAATCGACCAGTCACACCCGTAATCTGGATGAGGTCGGTCGTATTGTTAATTAAGTCTTGTAATTGGGCATTAGAACGAGTAAGGGCCTCCGATACTTTCTTCTTCTCGCTGACGTCCTCCCCTATGATACTAAGGAAATTATCGCTCACTACGGTAGACGCGACTTCTACCCATTTAATGGACCCTGATTTGGTTTTGTAATTACGTTCACGTTCTTCGAAAAGGCCTCCTGTTTGAATAGCTTTGTCAAAAGAGTTGCGGCGCATTTCACTTTCCCCGTCCGGGACAAGCGTAGTAAAGAAGTCCTGACCATTTAATTCTTCTGGTTTATAACCTAGCAACTGATGCGTGTAGGCATTCGCATGCGTGATGGTTCCATCGAGCGCCATAACGATGCCAAAAAGCTTCAGGGAATCCAATGTTTTAATCAGGGCCTGCTTGTCCTCCATGCCTTTAATCGAAAATTTTGCTTAAATGTACAAAAAAGGGCTTAATTTTACTCCTTAAACCCCAGAGACCCGGTGCAAGTAAGAGCAAAAAAGAGTTTAGGACAACATTTTTTAAATGATTTGGACGCGGCAAAGCGCATCGTAGATGGCTTGCAGCCGGATGGAGCCTATACAAAAGTATTAGAGATTGGGCCGGGAATGGGAGTGTTGACACAGTTTTTGGTCAAAAAAACAGAATACCAAACCTCCCTCATCGAAATCGACAAAGAATCCGTCGACTATTTACGCAAGAACTACCTAGAGTTTACGGGGCCACGCTTAATCGATGGAGACTTTCTTCGATATCCTTTGGAGAATATTTTTGGCGAAGAGAAATTTGCGATCGTGGGAAACTTCCCCTATTTCATCTCCACACAGATCTTCTTCCGCATTTTGGAATACAAAGACCAATGCATCGAAGTGGTGGGAATGCTCCAAAAAGAGGTAGCCGTGCGCCTAGCAGCAAAACCAGGCAATAAAGATTACGGCATTTTGAGTGTTCTTTTACAGGCTTTCTACGATATCGAATACCTGTTCAGCTTAGGGCCCGAGGTATTCACTCCTCCACCTAAAGTAAACTCCGGCGTCATTCGCCTCGTTCGAAACTGGGACAAAAAACTCGAATGTGATCCAACTAAATTCAAGTCTCTAGTGAAAATGGCCTTCAACCAACGTCGCAAGACCTTGCGTAATGCACTCAGAGCCTTGCAGTTACCAGAACATCCACTTTTGAGTAAACGAGCTGAACAATTAGGCGTCGCTGAGTTCACCGAGTTAACGATTTTATGGAAAGATAATGGTTACCAGGGCGCTTAATCGATCTAATTTTCGTAATTTGCGCTGTTAAATCTTAAATCACCTCAAAACATGGAAGTAGTCAACCCACAACACCTTCCGTTTGAACTAACGAAAGAGTTCATAGAGGACATCCGTTTGATGATCGAAAATCAGGCGAATGAGGAGATTTTATTGAAGCTAGATGAACTTTTTCCGGCTGACATTACCAGTATTTTAATTGAATTGACCACAGAAGAGGCGAAATACCTGGTTCTGTTAATCGATACTAAACTAGCGGCAGAAATCATTTCTACCCTAGATGCAGATGACCGCATAAAATTCTTAAAGAATTTCACTTCCAAGGAAATCGCACAATATATCAACGTCATCGATTCCGATGATGCGGTAGATATTCTGAATGAGCAACCGGTTAAAGTACGCGAGGAAGTAATCGCGCTTTTAAAAGACCGCGAGCAAGCTCGATTCATCATTGACTTAATGCATTATGATGAAGATTGTGCAGGAGGTTTAATGCAGAAAGAGTTAATTAAGATTAATATTTCCCAAACCGTAACCGAATGTGTGGAGGAAATCCGCAAACAGGCAGAGGATGTGGAAAAAGTATATTCCGTTTATGTCATCGATGACGACGGACTATTATTAGGTACAGTTTCCCTAAAGAAAATCATTTTAGCGAAACGCGGTTCTAAAATCGCAGACGTATACGATGCAGATGAAATTGTTTCGGTTCAGACCTACGCCTCTGGCGAGGAAGTAGCAGATTTAATGCAGAAATACGACTTAGAAGCGATTCCGGTAGTGAATATTCAAGGACGTTTATTAGGTCGAATCACCATCGATGACGTGGTCGATTTCATCACAGAATCAGCACAAGAAGACATTCAGGTGATGGCCGGTATCTCGGAGGACGTAGAAGAAGATGACTCTGTTTGGTTATTAGTTCGTTCACGTCTGCCTTGGTTAATTGGTGGTATGGTGGGTAGCTTTTTGGCTGCAAAAATCATCGATCGATTCGACGATACAATCTCTCTTTTACCTGCTATATCAGCCTTTATTCCATTGATTGGTTCCACGGGTGGTAATGTAGGTATTCAATCATCCTCCCTAATCGTACAGTCATTAGCCGATAAAAGCGGTTTAGACACCACCTTGTGGAAACGTCTTCAGAAAGTGCTATTGGTCGCTTTGATTAATGCGTTAATCGCGGCAATATTCGCTTTCGGATGCTCTTTATTAGTCGATTCAGGCCAAATCATGTTATCCATGACCGTATCCATCTCGCTTTTCGCAGTGGTAATGCTGGCGAGTTTAATGGGCACTATTACCCCCTTAGTTTTGAATCATTTAAAGATTAATCCAGCCGTGGCGAGTGGCCCATTCATTACCACTACAAACGACATTCTAGGTTATGGGGTCTATTTTTTGATTGTTTACCTACTCTTGTAAATATGATTGCCGTTATTCAACGCGTAAGTCAAGCCTCCTTGCATATCGAAAGTGCACTACACGCCTCTATTCAACAAGGTTTTGTGGTACTTCTAGGCATTCACGTGGATGATACGCCAGAAGATGTGACCTATCTAGCCGGCAAAATAGCTGGATTGCGTATCTTCTCTGATGAGGAAGGCAAAATGAATCTAGATTTAAAGGCTATCAATGGTGAACTTTTATTAGTTAGCCAGTTTACCCTCCATGCGGCGACTCGCAAGGGAAATCGGCCTAGTTTTTTGGAATCTGCCAAACCTGAGCAAGCCATTCCTTTGTATGAATTAATGATCGATACTTTATCTTCTAATATTGGCCGGAAAATTCAAACAGGTGTATTTGGTGCCAATATGCAAATTAATTTAACAAACGACGGTCCAGTTACCATTATCATCGACTCTAAAAACCCCTAATTATGACGATTTCAAACGCGCAACAACAAGTAGATGAGTGGATTAAGACCATAGGCGTTCGCTATTTTAGCGAATTAACTAATATGGCCATGCTAACGGAAGAGGTGGGCGAAGTCGCCCGTATCATCGCACGACGTTACGGAGAACAATCGGAGAAAGAATCTGATAAAAATAAGGACTTAGGGGATGAAATGGCAGATGTTCTTTTCGTGTTGATCTGTCTCGCTAACCAAACAGGAGTAAACCTAGAAGAGGCTCTGAAACAGAACCTCTTAAAGAAGACAGCACGCGATGCGGACCGCCACAAGAATAACCCTAAATTAGCTTAATGAACGGGAATCTGACTTGATTCAATTTTCTTTGCTATCCCTTTACCCTCTTCTTTTGATGGAGTATAAGGCTTTAAAATCGTAATTTGTTCTAGTACAGGATTCATTTGTTGAATAGATGGATGACGTATGTCAAATTCCGCTTCACCTGACACTTTAGTGAATTCGTCTACAGATATATTTTGTCGCTTATTTCGAAAGGATACTAAGTGAGTAAGCGTACTATCCCCGGCTAGTTTTCCACCCTCCCAGGACACTACCGAACCGCCATGTGCCCAGCCAAAACCCGAGATGGTGAAGTTTTTCGTATTTAACTTCTCCACTTCAAGTAAAGGCAAGCCTAAATATAAGCCCGAAGCGGTTTTCCAGGCAGAACTTTCTCCTTGTATACTCACGTCTGAAATTTTCCCCTCGTGAAAGAATACATTCGCTTGCTTAGGCGTTCCCGGAAAAATAATGGCTCCTTTTAGCGTATCATCACCGGAAACTATAGACGTGTCTAAAATGACAGAATTAGCTCCATATTTTGAGACTAAGCCTTTGGCATCCACGCAAGTTAATACTTCATTTAAGTTTTCTGTGGGAGCGCTTACTTCCGAGTTAGATCCACAAGATGCCAAAACGGCAACTGTCAAAAGGAGAATGATTTTTTTCATGGTTACAGAATTATACTTAAAGTTACCTAAGCTTCTGCATAGAAGCAAGCTAGAAATATTCCAAATAAGCCTAGCAAAATAATTGCAAGCACTTAGCGTTTATTGATTTATGAGTATATTTGTTTTTGACGAAAATAATTCCGCATCCTATGCTTAGAATAAGTTCATTAATCTTGTTAGTTACACTTTTATTTAGTTCAACTGCTAATGCCCAATTTTGGAAAATTGGAAAAAAGGGTGGAACAGGCTTTAAAAGAACCACTTTTAATCCACACACATCTTTAGGTTTCGGAGCTGGTAGTTCTCATTATTATAGTTTGAATAAGGAATTAGACGATTTTAATCGCCTAATAAATAACCAAACCCGATTTAACGTGGGTGGGCATTTAACACGCCACGTTAGTAAACACTTTTCGATTAAAGGCAACTTAAACTATATCCGCTTAGCTGGAAATGACTTTACTTTTGATAATTCTGCTTTAATTCCCACAACACCCGATTTACGTTTCCGGTTTAGAAATGACATCGTGGAATTTGGCCTATCAGGACTCATTGAATTAAATGGTAACCAACAAAATTACATGAAGCGCAACCGCTTCTCTCCCTATTTATCTGCTGGTATTGCTTTGATTTCAACGAATCCAGAACTTTATCAATTAGATTCAATCGGCGGTGCCGGAATCCCAGGTGCTTCATGGAGAAGATATGCCGACATCATTGCTACGGATTATCCCACTAACCCCATTCGCAATTTCAAGGAGACCATTCCTTCCATTGCTTTTTCTATCCCCGTAGGTGTAGGATTCCGTTATCGCTTGAATGATTTTATGGATTTTGGGTTTGAGGCAAGTCTTAGAACTCAAGTGGCTAATTTGTTTGCCGCTCCTAAAGAGCAACCACCTAAAACAGAATTTACAACCCGATTATTGATCCCGTCTGAATTCGCGACCAACTTAGTCGACCATTACTTTGTTACTCAATTTCAATTAATCTTCCATTTAGATCGAAGCATTGATTGTCCACCTTTAAGAAGGTAAAATAAACACACATACTTTGACATTTGAAGAACTCGGGCTCAGCCCACAAATTTTAGACGGAATCAGTTCCATGGGATACAAAACCGCTACACCGGTTCAATCTCAAGTTATACAACCCATTTTAGCAGGCCGCGACATATTAGCCTCAGCCCAAACAGGAACCGGCAAAACCGCCGCTTTTCTTTTGCCCATCATCCACAAATTAATCACCGAGCCTCACCCAGAGGACCATATTAATGCAATTATTATTGTTCCTACCCGTGAACTAGCCATACAAATCGCTGGAAACATGGAAGGATTAGGTTATTTCACTAATGTGAGTTCGATTGCCATTTATGGTGGAGGGGATGGAAATTCATTTACAACAGAGAAAACCGCGTTAACGAGCGGAGTAGATATCGTGGTTTGTACCCCGGGACGCATGATTGCCCACTTGAATATGGGCTACGTGAATCTAAAACATTGTAGTTTTTTAGTATTAGACGAGGCGGATCGTATGCTAGACATGGGATTCTCGGATGATCTCATGAAGATCATATCGTACCTTCCTGAAAAACGTCAAAATCTGTTATTCTCAGCGACATTTGCGCCTAAGATGAAAACTTTGGCACAAAAACTTTTACAAAATCCTGTCGAAATCAATATCGCCGTTTCGAAACCCCCTGAGCAAATTGTTCAAGAGGCTTTTGTGGTGTACGAGAAGCAAAAAAGCCCGTTGGTTAAACACCTATTGAAGTTGCAGGATTATACCCGCGTGATTGTTTTTTGTTCCAAAAAGCAAAATGTCAAATCCCTTACTTCGGATTTAAAGCGTGCTCGATTCTCGGTAGAGGAAATTCATTCAGATTTAGAGCAAGAGGTTCGTGAGCAGGTTTTGCAAGATTTCAGAAACAAGAATACAAAGATTTTAGTAGCTACAGACATTTTAAGTCGAGGTATTGACATCGATGAAATAGAATTAGTCATTAATTATGACGTACCTAATGACGGGGAGGATTATATCCACCGCATCGGCCGAACCGCTCGTGCACAAACAAAAGGAACAGCCTATACTTTTATTACAGAATCTGAACAACGTAAATTCAAAACGATCGAGGATTTGTTAGAAAAAGAAGTAACGAAGGCTGCCGTTCCTGCGGAATTTGGAGAGACCCCAGAATACAATCCAGCGGCTCAAAAAAGCTCTTTCGGGTTTAAAGGTAAATCTGGAGGCTTTAAGGGTGGAGGAAAGTCCGGTGGTAAATTTTGGAAAAAGAAGCCATGAGAATAATCGCTTTATTGTTGATTTTCAGTTTTTCAAGCTGGGCTCAAGATACCACCCAACACATCATTGCGGGTAGATCTAACGCAAAAATTCAACAAGAAAAGCCTTATGTCATCTTGATTTCGGCAGACGGATTCCGTTCCGATTTCTCTCATAAATACGATGCAAAATTCCTTCAATCTAAAGAAGCAAGCGGCGTAAAGGCAAGCTACATGCAAGCCTCCTACCCCACCTTAACTTTCCCAAACCACTATTCCATCGTAACCGGCTTATACCCCGCACACCATGGCTTAGTAGATAACTCCTTTCTAGACGTCGCTTCAGGACAAGAATACCGCATGTCTAATAAAAAAATGGTAGGCGAAGGAAAGTGGTATGGCGGCACACCGCTTTGGGTATTAGCCGAAAAGCAGCAGATGATGGCTGCGAGTTTTTACTGGGTGGCATCCGAAGCAAATATCCAAGACACCTATCCTTCGTATTACTATGTATACAACGAGGTTATTGATATCAAAACACGAATCGCGCAAGTTAAGCAATGGCTTTCTTTACCCGCAGATAAGCGTCCGCATCTAATCACGTTCTATTTCCCTGAAGTGGATCACGATGCCCACGAATTTGGCCCTGAAGATCCACGCGTTAAACAATCGGTACAGTTTGTTGATCAAGCGATAGCAGATTTAGAGGCTGCGGTTGCGCCTCTAGGGTTGCCCATTAATTTCATTTTTGTCTCTGACCATGGGATGAAAGAAGTGGATAATGTGAATACCATTAGTAAACCTGCTCCTCTAAACACCTCTGCGTTTCAAGTGCCATGGGGCGATGCCCTGTTGCATGTATATGCTAAAGATCCCTCAAAAATTGATTCAACCTACCAAGAATTGAAGAAGGATACTCGCTTTACGACTTTTAAAGTGGACGAAACGCCAGCACACTGGCACTACCGCAAAAAAGATGATCGTTTTAATCGCCTAGGAGATCTTTTATTAGTGCCCAAAAGTCCGCAAGTATTCAACCTATCCACCCGAAAAACATCGAAAGGCAAACACGGTTTTGATCCAGAGATGCTGGAGATGCGTGCAAGCTTTCAAGCATGGGGTCCAGCTATCAAATCGGGACTTACCTTAGACGGTTTTGAGAATGTGAACGTCTACCCCTTTGTTGCCAAAATCCTCGGATTAAACTACGATCCAAAGGCAATAGATGGAAATTTAAAGGTTTTGCAGAAAGCTTTGAAATAGTTATTTCTTGTAGCTAATTCGCCAAATACTTCCATTCAAATCATCACTCACAAACAAAGACCCATCCGGCCCCTGGGCTAAGCCACAAGGTCTGTGCTCGATAGGACCCGTTGGTTTTGCTAAATCTTGTCCTGAAAAATTATCTGCAAATATCTCCCAAGGACCCGATGGTTTCCCATTCTTGAAGGGAACAAAGGCCACAAAATAACCTTTCTTCAATTCAGCTGATTGACCATGGAAAGCGATGAATGCACCATTTTTATAGCGAGCTGGAAAACTATTTCCGGTGTAAAACAAAATGTCGTTAGGGCCCATGTGGGCAGGGAATGCCACTACAGGATTTAAGGCATTTTCTCCCCCTGTTTTCTTTCCATCTCCCCCATATTCTGGAGCAACAATTTTCTTCTTTTGGATATGATCATAATAAATATAGGGCCAACCAGCATCGTCCCCTTGTTTTTTGAATTCGTACATCGCTTCTGAAGGAAGCTCTTGACTTTGTTTTGGCGTGTAATATTGTGGGTAAAAATCGTGGAATTGACCACGTCCATGCGCCATAGCAAACAAAGATTTTGTCGAATTATTCCAAACAATTCCCACTGCATTCTTTAATCCCGTCGCAAACCGAGTGCCATCTGCAAAACCCTGGTTCAATTTATTGGCATCAAAACGCCACACACCACCCGCCGAATCCAAAATCGCACATGGATTCATCCCTTTTCCAGTCCCAGGCTCTCTGCAAGGGTCATTCCAAGAACCAATCGTCACATAAATATTTTTGCGATCTTGATCAAACGTAAAGGACTTCGCATTATCCCGACCATGATCCGGCAAACCATCTACAATCGTCTCAAATTTATTCCAATCAGCTACCTCACCACTTGCATTCAATGCATAGCGAAAAACCCCCTTATTCGATGAAGCGTAGAAATAATCATCGTGGATTGCAATCCCCGTACCTGTATAGTTTCCATACATTTTCTGATCCTCATAAACCCCATCTTTATCCTTATCCTTCAACAAAACGATGCCTTTTCCATCTTTGAATTTGGACAATTTCGCATAGACATCGCCCTGCTTCGAAACAGCTATATGACGTGTTGAGCCAAGATCTTTTCCAATTTCACTTACGTGAAAGCCGGCTGGCACTTTTATTTCTTGAGCAAAAATGAGAGAGGGTACTAAGAAGCACAGGGTAAAAGATTTCTTCATCATATTTAAATAGGTTGTTTAAAGATAGAAGAAAACTCTTAAAAAATAGATTAACGTTAAATCGAAATTTACCGATTGGCCGCCTTATTCAAAAATGGTACTGGGTCCACATAACTTCCTTGTTTGTAAGGAAAAAAATTTCGTATAGAAAAATGCAAATGTGCTGGAGTAAACTTTGCATTACCTGTATTCCCCACTTTCCCTATCAGCTCCCCTACTTTCAACAAACTTAATTTATGCGTCATAATCGTATCCAAATGAGCATAATAATACATTTTATAATCTGGGCCTAACACTAGTACCACTTTCCCTCCCAACTTTAGTATTCCCTCATAAATAACTATTCCTCTCGTAGCAGACAAAACGGGTGTTCCTTTTTTGGCAAAAATATCAGCACCTTGGTGCTTATGTCCTACCCGAGGTGAACCCATTGATTGTTGACTATAATCATTCTTGGATGCATTTTTAACTGGCATTATTGACTTGGAATCAGAATTAATATACGTCAAAAGAGAAACGAGAAATAGCCCTGAAATGGCAAAAAAGATGAGGATTGAAATTTTGATTTTACGACGCATGCAGAAATTTTTCTTAGAACGAACATGGGGAGGTGTTTAGTATTTAATGACTATCCAAAACCCAAAAAACAATATTTCTCTTCCGTTTTTCGGGATTTAAGAATCGAGTAGTGAGGTAGCAAGGAAGCGATTTCAAGGTTTGAAAATTTTAACTTAGCTTTGACATAATAATTAAATCAATAATGAATCCCAAATCGATACTAACATTAATATTATTTTACTTTTTATCTCAAGAATGTTTTTCACAAAGTAAAAAAATCCAAATAGCTAGTTTAAATTTTCAACTGGACAGTTTATACAATGAGATAGAATTAAGAAATGGTAAAATAAAATCCAATAACACCCTAATATCGGAACTTCAATACAGACTCAGATTTACTGAAGAGAAACTAAGTGAATCGCAAAATTTAGTCATGAACTTGGAAGTAAAGTCAGATTCTTTGAAAATATCAAATCAAGAAATCAGCCAACTGAAAATCGAGTTAAACACGACTAAAGAAAAATATGATGCATTACTCATTTCTTTAGCTGAATGTAATGACAAGTTTGCAAGTATTAATTTTATTGAAAATCCCTCAATCCAAATAGATACTGTTGAATTGGAGAAATTAGCACGCGGATTAATTACTGAACCTTGTCCTGATGATAAGATGTTAATAGAAAATAGTTGTTCTACCGAATTTCCTTGTAAACAATTTTTCAAACTTGGAAGAAATACCTACTTTATAACTATGGTAAATTTTTCATTTAATGGTCCTGGATCTGTTAATGGTAATAGTATAGTTCTTTTATTTCAAATTGTGGATTCAAAGTTAAAATTGCTAGACAGTTTATCTTTAGAGGGTGGCCGTTACGGTCAAGGTTTGTATTATTCAAATGACAAATATCTTCTTGGGAAGCAGTCATTTGCTTTACATTTAGTTGGAGGGAGTGGAGGAGCTGGAGTAATGGTAGGAATAGATTATTTTATAGCTTTTTTAAATAATAAACTTTTTTTGGTACACAATGAAATCGGTAGTGGAATTTACTCAATGGAAGGAATAGAATTTGAAAGTGAATATTCATTTATCCCATCAAATAAAGATATATTTGACATGAAAATTAGTTACAAAGAAAATAAAACAATCAAAGGGAAAATAAAGAAGACAATAAAAAACACTATTTATACTTTTTCTCAACAAGAAAACAAGTACATAGAAATGGAAAAATAAGATTTGTTGTACATATGTTGTACCCTGAAAACAATAAAGCCTGCAGCACATTGTGCTACAGGCTTTATTGCTTGATATCTGTGGTCGCGTAGGGATTCGAACCCCAAACCTTCTCATCCGTAGTGAGATGCTCTATCCAATTGAGCTACGCAACCATTGCCCTTTCGGGATTGCAAAGGTAGAATTTCTTTGGTAAAATGAAAAACTATCGTCTAAAATTTTCTGAAAATTATTTCCCCTTGAAGTAAGGGGCCCTTTTCTGCATAAATGCCGTCACACCCTCTGCAAAGTCTTCACTGTGTCCAAGAATCGTTTGCTCCTCAGCCTCAGAGGCTAGTGTGGCGGCTAAATCCTGAATATACGCTCTTTGTAAGCTACGCTTCATTAATGAAATTGCTAAAGTTGCTTTTTTTGAAAAGGCCAAAGCAACCTCTTGTACTTTTGCCTCCCATTCTGGCCCTGAAACTACCTCAGCCACTAAACCAATCTCTTTTGCTTCTATTGCCCCCACCTTTCTCCCGGTAGTCGCTAAATCAAAAGCGCGGTGATAACCGACAGATTGCATCAAAAAGGCTGTAGAACCCGCATCCATGGCTAATCCTATTTGGACAAATAATTCAGAGAAATAGGCATCTTCACGTGCCACAATATAATCACAGGCTAACGCTAAACTACAGCCCGCTCCCGCTGCCACCCCATTAATCGCACCAACCACGGGTTTATTTAAACCACGTAATGCCATTATCATTGGGTTATACGTTGAACGCAACACATTCCCTAAATTAGGATCGCTCACACCTGACTTCAAGTCAGCACCTGAACAAAAGGCTTTCCCCTCCCCAGTAATCACTAAAACACGCACCTCGTCATCAATCTGTGCGGCTTCAGCTACTTCTCTGATTTCGTGAATTAATCCAGCGTTCAAGGCATTATATACCTC
>JACCDV010421453.1_pt1 | contig 53349 bp, 51 predicted proteins | sample 7446131 | NCBI WGS metagenome assembly JACCDV01 (sample SAMN15323448, study PRJNA562643) | freshwater metagenome | isolation source: river surface water | place: USA:Blue River Watershed | collected 2017-08-17
AATCGACGGCCAACTAGCCACAGAAGGCATTTACTTCTACACCTATGTTGCCACCGGCATCAATGGTCAGGAAGTAAAGGGCCACGGATTCATGCACTTAGCAAATAAAAAATAATAAAAGGGGGTTATGAACCCCCTTTTTTATGGAGCAACATATGTACATTTGTTGCTATAGATGAAGCACAATAAAATCTTCTGGGTAATATTCGGTTTAGCACTTAGCGGAATGATCCTCTATTTTGCGTTGTCAAAAAACCACAAGATTAAAGGACCGGTTGTTTATGGAGGAAAACTTCGTTTCAGCAGTATTGAAAATTTTCAAAAGCTATTTCCTCTATCTTCTAATACACTCGATTACCACCGTGTTCAACAGTTAGTTTTTGAGCCCGTGCTTCTGGCTTCAAACAACAGTAAAGGTTGGGATTACAACTTAGCAAAAAGCATCAAGGTTTCTACAGATAAAAGAAAGATAACCGTCGAACTAAAAAAGCACATCTTTTTTGCGGACGACGCTTGCTTCCGTTTTGAATCTCAAGAACTCACCGCAGCAGATTTAGCATTTACACTCAGCTATGCGTGCTCCTCACAGCCTTTTAACCAACAAAGTCATTTATTGATCGGCCTCATTCAAGGGGCTGAAGCATATTATAAAGCCAACCATTCTCCTTTTGAAAAAATTGTTAGCGGCATTAAAGTGCTGAACCGTTATTCACTAAGCATTCAACTCACCGGACCCTACAATCACTTTCTTCCTTTGTTGTCCAATAATGGTTTAGGCGTTTTGAGCCATAAAGCAGGTGCTTATTATAAAGAAAAATTAATTGACCACCCCGTAGGAACTGGCGCATTTTATCTCGATTCTAAGGAAAAAACGAGGCTTCAATTCAAACGCAATACAGACTATTGGAAAAAGGACAGATTTGGAAACCAACTGCCTTATTTAGAAGAAGTTGAAGTATTTACAGGTGTTTCAAGCGCCATGGAACACCGCCTTTTCTCGGAAAATCGCAGTGAATTATTATTTGACTTGCCGGTCAATCAATTGCCGAAAGCCTTTGGAACCCTGCAAGATGCGCAACATGGTAAAAATCCCTTACACGAAGTTTATATCAAGCCCTCGTCCAAAATCCATTATCTCTATTTTAATGCCCTGCGTGGTCCCTTGCAAAATAAGTTGGTGAGAAAAGCAATTAGCCTAGCAATAGATGCAAGATCAATCTGCGCCAACGATCTAAAAGGAGAAGGAAGCCCCATGATTGGTCGTTATATTCCTGAAAGAAAAGGGTATCAAAATGAGTTACTACTTGCCATGCAAAATGAACTATTGCAAAGAAGCCAAGCTGATAAAAACAAAGAAGCCAAAGCGTATTTAATCAGAGCGGGGTTTTCCACACCTAAGCTATTTCCTGTTCTTACTTTGGGAGTTGGCGGGCCAAAAAACTCAGTGGCAGCTGCTTGGTGTAGGGCTGTGCAACACATGCTACTGAATAATTTAGGAATTAGACTCAAATTAATTTACAATAGCAGCGTCGGGGCAAACCTACATAACAACGATATAGACATCTGGCGGGGTGGATGGGTAGGTGATTATCCGGGTGAAGAATCGTATCTAAGACTTTTTTATAGTGGCGCTCAAAAGCCTTTGTTTTATAAAAACACAAAAGTTGACCAGTATTATTTAGCTTCAATTTTTGCAGATGATCAAAGTCCGATGCACAAATTGTCTCAAAAAATCTGCGAAAGTGAAATCATGAATGATTATGCTTTGATTCCGATTTATACTGAAGACTTTTTTGTACTCAACAAGTTGTCTGTCAGAGGTTTTGAACTTTCAGAATCTGGAATTGTGGACTTCTCTAAAATCTATTTAAAACCCATTTAGGGCATTAACTATTGAGCATTAACCTTTTTGAAGCGCCTCTTCAACCCAGGCTTTCCCCCAGTTTTCATGCTCTTCTTGAGACCACAATGATGGATAAAATATACGCTTTTGAAAACGTGGTGGCAGGTACTTTTGCCAATTAGTTCCGCCAGTAGCTGCTACATCTTGATCTTTTCTAGCCAAGTATCTTACCGCTGACTTGTAGTGCGCAAGGGGCCAATTGATATTGACATTAATATCGTTTTGACGCAATGCATTTTTAACTTGTTCGTCTTGCTGATCTTCTGTAGAGAGTCTTGAGTAAACTTGCCAAAGATTTTTGTCTTTGCATTTTTCACCTAGCGCAATGAATTGATCTTTATATTTTTCTTCAAACTGGATGAGCGTCAGGGTTTTTTTACCTGTTGCAACTTCAGTAGCACCAGCTTTCCAGTAAATGTGTTCAAATAACCTTTCAATTTTATTTTCAGCTCGCAATTCATCGCGCTTATCTTTTGCAACAAGGTTTATAAAATCGGTGCTGAAAATCTCGATCTCACGGTATTGTGCTGACTGAAAACCCGACGCAGGCAAAAGACTCATTCTGAATTTTAAAAACTCATCTCGGTCCATGCCGTCAATCATGATTTCAAAACTCTTGACTAACGCATCAAAATAACGATTGATGCGACCCACACGATCAATAAAATGCGCTTTTGTTGGGGCTTGAATTTTTCCTAACGCTTCAAACTCACGTAGTGCTAATTTGAAATAGAGCTCCGTAATTTGATGGTACATGATAAAAACAACCTCATCAGGAAACGAAGTCTTAGGCTTTTGAAGACTTAGCAGGGTGTCTAATTGGATGTAATCCCAATAGGTAGTGACATCAGCGTATAATAAGCCTTCTAAATAAGCATTGAAGTCTTCACCAAGCGCCGCGTATTTTTCATGAAGTAATGATAATTTCTCTTTGAGTTCTGGTGTTATTTCCATGATTGCGTTGTTGAATATGATGCTTCGAAATTAAGGAATTTTAATGTGTCAAAGTTGACGCACAAAAAAAGCGCCTGTTGGCGCTTTCGGTTCAATGAAATAATGTTATTTCGATTTTTCGTCAAAGATCCGTTTTGGACGAAGTTGTTCGAAAAGACCTAGGGTTAACCAATAAGGAAGGATAAAACCTAATAAAAAGAACAACATCCAAAAGGCCATTCCGCCGATTAAAAGAAACATTACAATACCGAAAGTGCTCATCTTCTATTATTTTTGCAGTTGAAAACAGTTCAAAATTACACAAATTAATTTATAAACAAGAAAAAATGGAATTCCGCATCGAAAAAGACACAATGGGCGAAGTAAAAGTACCGGCTCATCGCTATTGGGGCGCTCAGACCGAACGCTCTCGCAATAACTTTAAAATCGGTCCGGAAGGGTCTATGCCTATTGAGGTCATTCATGCTTTCGCCTATCTTAAAAAAGCAGCTGCACACGCCAACCACGATCTTGGTGTGCTTCCTGTTGAAAAACGAGACTTGATCTCAAAGGTTTGTGACGAAATCCTAACGGGTCAACACAATGATGAGTTTCCGTTAGTGATTTGGCAAACGGGTTCTGGAACGCAATCAAACATGAACTGTAATGAAGTAATTGCCAATCGTGGACACGTTATTCAGGGCGGAACATTATTAGACGAGCAAAAAGTGCTGAATCCTAATGATGACGTCAATAAATCGCAGTCTTCAAACGATACCTACCCTACTGCTATGCACATCGCTGCCTACAAAATGACAGTAGAAACAACTTTACCTGGTCTCTTGCATTTGCGTGCTGTATTGCAAGCAAAAGTTGAGCAATTTAAAGATGTGGTAAAAACGGGTCGCACCCACTTTATGGACGCAACACCCCTCACGCTTGGTCAAGAGTTTAGTGGCTACGTAGCTCAAATTGACAATTCTGTACGCACTATTAACAATGCGCTTGTGGCTGTTTCTGAATTAGCGCTCGGCGGAACTGCTGTTGGTACCGGACTTAACACACCAAAAGGATACGATGTTTTAGTGGCTCAAAAAATTGCAGGTTTTACCGGATTGCCATTTATTACTGCTGCCAATAAATTTGAAGCTTTAGCCGCACACGATGCAATGGTTGAATTATCTGGTGCTCTAAAAAGAGCTGCTGTTGCACTGATGAAAATAGCGAACGACATCCGCATGCTTTCTTCTGGCCCGCGTTGTGGAATTGGTGAAATCATCATCCCTGACAACGAACCAGGTTCTTCTATCATGCCAGGAAAAGTCAACCCAACACAACCAGAAGCATTAACCATGGTTTGTGCGCAAGTAATGGGTAATGACGTAACCGTTAGCGTAGCTGGTTCTAATGGTCATTTTGAACTCAATGTTTTCAAACCAGTCATTGCTGCAAACGTATTGCAATCTGCACGCCTTATCGGTGACGCTTGTGTATCATTTGCCGACAATTGTGCTGTGGGTATTGAAGCAAACTTGCCGGTTGTGAAACAACACCTCGACAACTCACTCATGTTGGTTACAGCACTCAACACAAAAATTGGATATTACAAAGCAGCAGAAATTGCAAAATATGCGCATAAAAACGGCACCACACTTAAAGAAGCTGCTGTAGGTTTGGGTCACGTTAGCGCTGAAGAATACGATCAAATTGTTGATCCATCAAAAATGATCGGTTCTATGGACTAATCTTTGTCAAATATTGACTTGATTAGCCTAGAGTAGAGCATAATATTCATTAATTTTGTACATAAATATTTATCATGTCAAAAATTAAAGTAGCCAACCCAGTAGTAGAACTTGACGGCGATGAAATGACCCGCATTATTTGGAAATTCATCAAAGACAAACTCATTTTACCTTATCTTGACCTAGACATCAAATACTATGACTTAGGGATTGAAAAGCGCGATGAAACAAACGATCAAATTACAATTGACGCTGCTGAGGCTATAAAAAAGTACAAGGTAGGTATCAAATGTGCTACAATCACACCTGATGAAGCGCGCGTACAAGAGTTCAACCTCAAATCAATGTGGAAGTCTCCAAACGGAACCATCCGCAACATTCTAGATGGAACTGTTTTTCGCGAGCCAATCGTCATGCAAAATGTACCGCGCTTAGTTACCAACTGGACTGCACCTATCATTGTGGGTCGTCATGCTTTCGGTGATCAATACCGCGCTACTGACGCTGTTTTCAAAGGGAAGGGGAAGTTAACCATGACCTTTACACCTGAAGACGGCGGCGAAACCCAAACATTTGAAGTTTATAACTTTAAAGGAGATGGCGTTGGTATGGCAATGTACAACACCGATGAATCTATTGCTGGTTTTGCAAGAAGCTGTTTCAATATGGCCTTAACAAAAAAATGGCCTTTATATCTTTCTACTAAAAACACCATCCTCAAAAAATACGATGGTCGCTTCAAAGATATTTTTGAAGAAATCTATCAAGCTGAATTCAAAGCACAATTTGAAGCAGCGGGCATCGTATATGAGCACCGCCTGATCGATGACATGGTCGCTTCTGCTCTTAAATGGAATGGGAATTTTGTTTGGGCTTGTAAAAATTATGATGGTGACGTTCAGTCTGATACCGTTGCGCAAGGTTTTGGTTCTTTGGGCCTCATGACCTCTGTGTTAATTACCCCAGACGGGCAAATCATGGAGTCTGAAGCTGCACACGGTACAGTTACGCGTCACTACCGCGATCACCAAGCTGGCAAAAAAACTTCCACAAACCCAATTGCTTCGATTTTTGCCTGGACACGTGGTTTGGCATTCAGAGGAAAACTAGACGGCAACCAAGCCTTGATTGACTTCTGTAATGAACTCGAGCGCGTTTGTATTGAAACCGTAGAAAGCGGCATCATGACCAAGGACCTTGCGGTTTGTATCCACGGGAACAAAGTCAACCATGGCGAACACTATGTGTATACCGAAGAATTTTTAGATGCACTCGACAAGGGCTTGCAAGCAAAAATGAATTAAATTAGAGGGGCTTTAGCCCCTTTTTTATGCGCTTACTTTTTACCCTTCTGATCAGTTCCGTTTGCTTTGGGCAAAACCCTGCCATTCATGAATTTGAAAAGGGCGTGCCTTCGTCCTGGTTAGGACGCTATGAAGGCAAAATGGAAATATATAGCCCTACAGGTTTACAACAACTTGTTGGCGTCCAATTAGATCTTCAAATAATGGACCGAGAAAACTATTGGATCTACAATATGTCTTATCTCAGTCCGCAGGGTGAGGTGCTCAGCACAAAAGCCTATCATATTGTTTATGATGAAACCAATGAAAAGCTTTGGATGGACGAAGGTGACAGCTTGCTGATTGAAATGACACACATAGGCAACTGCTTGTTTGATCATTATGAACTCAGTGGTATGTTCTTTAATTCATCGCTTTGTAAACAAGATGAAAACTTGATTTTTGAAATTAGCGGCGGACAAAAGAAAGCTTCCTACACCAGTCCTTTTATTAAAGAAGCAGAAGGCGTGGTTGAATCTATGCGCGTGAATTTTTTACAAAGGGCCGTGCTCAAACCTGTCAAATGAAACAACAAATAAGCGCGCTGTTTCTTTTACTCGTTTTTTATTCTTGTAAAACCATACAAGTGCCTACTCCTGTACTTGACTCTAAAAATTTACAGGCCGAGCTTTCTACTATTGAACCATCTACCATTCAAATTGCTACAGAACTTGCGCTACAGCCTTACTTAAAAGAAGCTGAAAGCTCATTAGATCTTAAGTTTAGTGGTGAAGAAAAACAATGCGAAGGCATCAGTTATAAATACAATTTTGAGCGCGAACCGCTTTATTTCGAATTCAAACACAACAATACGATAAGTTACCAAATAGATGGCCGTTTTGACCTCAGTTTATCTTACTGTCCAAGTTGTCATGAGTTATTCGGTGAGCCCTCCTGTGTTATTCCAAGACTTTATGCTTCTTGTGGCGTTGGCGAGCCAAAAAGAAGGGTAGAAATCAAGTACGAAAGTAAGGTCAGCATTAGCAACGATTTCAAACTGAATTCCCAAACCAAGTTAGAAAACTTCAGACTTATTGACCCTTGTAAAATCACGGTTTTTCAATACAATGCAACAGAAACCATCGAAAAAGAAGTGCGTAAATCACTGGTCGATTTAGAAAAAGATATCGACAAACAACTTGAAAGTGCGCCGGTTCGGCAAACAGTAAACGAGGTTTGGAGTGAATTACAAGACTCTATTTTGGTGGCGCCATTCGGCTATTTCTATCTGCGGCCTCACACAATTGGCATTTCTAATTTGCGCCTTGAAAACAATGGAAAACGCGCAACCTTCTTAACACAAATTAAAGCAAACCCTGTTTTCTCTACTCATTCGTTGGCTTTACCACATGTTGCTTTACCCAAAAATACGCCACTTCAGGTTCAAAATGAACAAAGCATCATTCACTTGAGAAGCATTGCATTATATGATTCTATTAATAAAATTCTGGAGCGAGAAATCGGCAAACAAACCATAGAAATTACAAATAAACGCAGCATTCAAATTGATAAAGTCGTTCTACTTGGCCCACAGAAAGAGCGTTTGGTGCTTGCTGTTGATTTCTCTGGTACGAAAAGAGGTAGGGTGTTTTTGATTGTAACGCCTTATATAGATGAACAACAGCACCTCAAAATTAAAGATGTTGATTACGACATTCAAACCAAAAGTGTTTTGCTGCATTCAGCACAGTGGATACTCGATTCAAAACTTAAAGAACTCATGGTATCAGGCTTTGATATCGACCTAAATCCAATTATGAATGAGACAAAGGTTGCTATTGAACAGCAAATGAATGGAGAAATCAGCAAAGGGGTTTGGCTCACAACAGTTATCAATTCATTGACGGTGCATGATCTTTTGCTATCTGAAGATCATATAAGTATTGATCTTGAGCTCATCGGGCACTTGAAACTTAAAATCAAATAAGACGTATATTGGCTTGTGAAAATTTCTCTTTGTATTTTTTTCGCCTTTTTCTTTAGCCTTTCCTTTTGGGCTCAAGACCAATCATACAATCAGTGTAAGGGCGCGGTCTTTGCGCCTTTGGATGGTACGTTTCAAGTCAAGTTCTTAGGAAAAAGTAAAAACAATCAAATTTGGTTGGTTTTCATCGCGCCAAACGACGGTGATGTTATCATTAATTTGAGATCCACAGAATATTTCGGTGGGAAAATTTATTTATCTAATGAATCTATTTGTGAACTAACGGGCAACGGTTCCTCTACTGAAAAGCTGACCTTTGAAAGTATTCCAAGTGGTAATTATCAAAACATTAAAAAACGAGTTGAAAAAAATCAACAGATTACTTTAGTTATAGAGAATAAGCCAAAATCCGAGGTGAATCTCGAGGTGACCAGCTCTTTTATTATTGATGATCAAATAGACCTTCGACACCAACTCAACCTAGTTTATGACGATGCGCTACCAAAATATAGCCTCATTATCCGAGATGATAAAAGCCTGAAGCCTATTTCGAGTAGAATAATTATTCAAGGCAACGCCAACCTTAATGGAACTTATTTTGCTTCAGATTTATATTTAAACTTGGCACAAAAGCTTAAAAAAGTCAATTTAAAAATAGATGCACCAGGATATTTCCCATTAGAATTTAAGGAACAAAGCATTCCGATGGGTCTCACTAATTCAGATACGATTAAACTCCACGCATTTGAAAAAGGAGAACTTACAAAATTAGAACAGGTCTATTTTGGGGCTGGTGTTCCTGAAATCTTAGAAGAATCTTATCCTCAACTCAATCGTTTACGCGACTTCCTTTTACTAAACCCAACAGTATCGATAGAAATACACGGGCATGTGAATATCAGAGAAGAAGGTGAGGGAGAAGCAAAAAAGCTGTCTAAACAAAGAGCGATGATGGTGGAAAAATACTTGGTAGAAAACGGTATTTCGGCCAATCGTTTATTTCCTGTTGGTTTTGGTGATAGTAAACCAGTATATGCTAATCCTCAAAACGAAGAACAGAAGGAAGCTAACCGGAGAGTTGAAATTCTTATTAAAAGTAATTAGCAAGAAATTTTGTCTACGCGTTTTGCGTGTCTACCGCCTTCAAATTCAGTATTAAGAAAAGCGTCTACCATTTCTATTGCTTCTTCTATAGAAATAAAACGTGCCGGCAATGCAATGATATTGGCATCATTATGTTGACGAGCCAATTCTGCGATTTCCTTTTTCCAACAAAGTGCACTTCGGATAGCTTGGTGTTTATTAGCGGTCATGTTGATGCCGTTTCCTGATCCGCATAAAAGAATTCCTAGTGTTCCTGGATTATTTTCTACGTGTTCAGCGACTGGGTGCGCATAATCCGGATAATCGATACTTTCTTCAGAGTAACAACCGTAATCTTTTACTTCATATCCTTTTGCTTGAAGATGTTGTATAACGGCTTGTTTTGTCTCGAAGCCTGCGTGATCAGAACCTATTGGAATCATGTTTTTTTTGGTAAAATTAGCTAGAATAAAGATAAACTTGTAAACATAGCCAGATATATTAGCTCTGAAAGCCAATAAACACGTTCAACTTATGAACCCGTTTCTTGTAAATAACGTTTACAAGTTGTTTAAAAACCATGATAACCTTTTTTGGTTATTGATTTATTTTTTACAAACCAAAATAAGAATGAACTGAGCAGTATTTTTTACTTGATGTTATACCTTCTTTATACACCTTTAAATAGTTAGATTGTTGGTAAAACTGATCGTCATTTATAAACAATATAAATAATTACCCTTTTGTTAATTATGTATTATATTATTTGATTATCAGGTATTTATAAAATATTTTATGTTCACACATTGTTCGTAAATGTGGGTTTAACTGATTAACAAACAAACCTGCTCTTTTTTATACACATATGAACAGCCTTAATAACTATAGTAAATTCTTTAAAAATTTAAATAAAAGAAAGTATTATACTATTTAAACATTAGCTATGCTGCTAATTTTGCTAAACGCTTTTGAAACATTAGCTTTATACTATGAATTCAAACTATCAATCGCTTCTTGAACAAATAGATGCTTTCATACGAAAGTACTACAAGTATCAGTTGTTGAGAGGTATTTTAGTTTTTTCATCCATTTTCATTAGTACGTTTTTACTTACTTCGTCACTCGAGTTTTTTGGTCGTTTTTCAACGGTCATTAGGGCTGTTTTTTTCTTCGGTTTTGTCCTACTTCATGCCGCTTTGTTTCTGAAGCTTATTTTTCAACCATTGAGTAAATTATTTTCTCTTGGTAAAAAAATCAACCATTTACAGGCAGCGGACATTATAGGGCAGTTCTTTCCGGAAGTAGCCGACAAACTCAAAAATACCCTTCAATTGCATAATAGTCTGTCTGCTAAAGATGGAAATATTGAACTTTTACAAGCAAGTATCATTCAAAGATCAGAGCAATTAAGTGTGATTCCTTTTCAGTCTGCACTGCGCTATCAAGACCATCGCAAATACTTGAAGTATTTATTACCGTTGCTCATTTTATTTGTCAGTGTAGGCTTGTTCTTACCCCAGTTAATTTTACAAGGAAGTCAGCGCGTTGTGCTTTATAATCAAGTTTTTGAAAAACCGAATCCATTTGTTTTTGAATTTTTAAATAAGCAGCAGACTATTGAAGAAGGTCAAGATTACCTAGTTGAAGTAAAAGTAAAGCCCAATATTGGTTTTAATGAGTTGCCAAAGCAACTTTATTTGGTTTCGAGCCAAGGAAAGTTTTTAATGAAACAACTCAAAAAAAATAGGTTTTCAGCTCGAATTCAAAAGTTAAATGAAAGCCTAACTTATCAAGTGAGTACCAATGAATTTAGTAGTCAAAAGCAAATCATTAGGGTTACAAAAAAATCAGTAATTGGCGTATTAAATGCCATTTGTTCTTATCCAAAATACTTAAACAAAGCACCTCAAACGTTTCAAAACGTTGGCGATTTAAACGTACCTGAAGGAACACAAATTCAATGGCAACTCAAAGCTAAAAACACGAAGTCAATCACTGTATCCTGGAATGGACAACTTGAAAAATTCAAAGGATCACTCTGCGCTTTTAATAAAAGACTACTCAATAATGTAAAAGTCTCTTTTATACTTACCAATGATCAAACATTAAAAAGAGATACCACCAATTCGAGAATTACAGTAATAAAAGATGCTTTTCCATTAATTGAAGTTTCCGAACAACAAGATTCAGTTTACGATGGAAGGAAGTATTTTTCTGGTTCGGTAAGGGATGACTACGGTTTAAGTAACCTACAATTTGTATATACTATTGAAAGTGCAAATGGTCAGAAAAGAACTGAAAAAATGCCTGTTCAACCGGTAAAAGGAACAGCTCAAAATTTTGATTTTGCTGTAGATTTCAAACGTGAAAAAATCCAATTACAAGATGTTATAAAGTACTATTTTATCGTCAGTGATAACGATGGTGTAAACGGAAGTAAATCAACCAGAAGTCAGGTAGGAACTTACGAGCTACCAAATTTGGAAGAATTAAATGAGCAGCGTCAGGAGGAACAAACCAAACAAATAGAAGAGCTTCAGGATATCCTTCAGAAAAGTCAAGAATTTCAAAAAGATATTCAACAACTCAAAAAAGAAACACTTCAGAATAAAAACACCAATTGGAATAAATTAAATAAAGTACAAGAGCTTAAACAGCAGCAAGAACAACTTCAGAACCAGTTAAAAGAAACACTGGAGCAAATGGAGCAAAGCACAGAAGAAAAAAATCAACTTTCTCCACTTGATCTTGAATTATTAGAAAAACAAGATTTACTTGAAAAACTGCTTCAAGAAGTCATGGATGATGAGCTCAAAAAATTACTCGACGAGCTAGAAAAATTACTGAGTGAGCAAAATAAGGAAGACGTAAAAGAAAAGTTAGATGAACTCAATCAGTCGAGTGAAGATATGAAAAAACAGCTCGATAGAAGTTTAGAAATGCTCAAGAAAATGCAAGTCAATGAACGCATCGATGACCTTGAAAAACAACTAGAGTCTTTGGCTAAAGAACAAAAAGATTTAGAAGAAAAGAATAGCGAACTGAGTAAAGAGGACTTACTCAAAAAGCAACAAGAGCTCAATGAAAAATTCGATGATATTAAACAAGATTTAAAAGAATTGAATGAGCTCAATAAAGAACTTGAAAGGCCTCTTGATCTAGATATCATGGAAAACTTACAGCAACAAGTTGAACAAGATTTAAAGGAAGCAACGCAAGAAATAACTGAAGGAAAAAATAAAAAGGCTAGCGAAAATCAAAAACAAGCAGCCTCCGGTATGCAATCAATGGCAGCACAATTAAATGCCAAGCAACAACAGTCTAAGCAAAAACAACAAGAAGAAGACATGGACGCGCTCAGGGCCATCCTTGAAGGCTTACTGACGCTTAGCTTTGATCAAGAGTATGTTCAAAAGAGATTTTTAAAGATCAGTACTAAAGATCCTATCTACAGAAAATTAGGTCGCAGACAGCAAAGAATTATAGACGATACTAAGATCATTAGAGATAGTTTGTTAGCATTGGCTAAAAGACAGCCAAAAATAGCCACGTTCATAGATGCTGAATTGAATGCCATTGCGCTTCATCATAATTTAACCATTGAAGCTATTGATGATCATCAGAAAAAGGAAATAGAAAAGCATCAGCAAATGACCATGACATCATATAACAATCTTGCTTTATTACTCAATGAAGCGTTGCAATCTATGCAACAACAAATGAGTGGTGAAATGGATGGTAGCGGAAGCTGTGATAATCCGGGTAAAGGTCGACCAAAATCTGGTCAATCTATGTCTCCAGGTGACATGAAGGAAATGCTCAAAAAACAACTGGAGCAAATGCAAAAAGGCTCGCAACCGGGTGGTAAAGAACCGGGGCAGCAACCAGGTAGTATGCCAGGAAAAGATGGAAAATCAGGTCAAGGAATGTTGGGTCTTGGAAGTAAAGAATTAGCCAAAATGGCTGCCGAGCAAACGGCAATCAGACAGCGCCTAGAACAATTGCGTCAAGAAATGAATAAAGAGGGCAAAGGACTTGGTAATCAACTCAACCCACTCATCAAAGAACTCGAAGAACAAGAAAAAGAATTATTACTGAAAAGAGTGGACCAACAAACCATCCAACGTCAAAAAGAAATCATGACACGTTTACTTGAAAGCGAGAAGGCGATGATGCAAAGAGGCTTTGAAGAAAAAAGAGAATCTCAGAGCGGAAAAGATGTACAAAAAGGTAACCAAATTCGTTTTGAAGAGTATAAAAGGTCAAAATGGAATAATCTTGAACTATTGAGAGGATTTGACCCTGCTTTACAACCTTATTACAAGCAACGGGCCGATCAATATCTTCAGCTTTAATTCCAGACTTTTAGCGTATGAAAGAAGGATTAAATATTGTTACAGAATTAGTGTTACCGTCTGATTATCAGTCTCTTATAGATGTTGAGAAATTAGTTGGTTCAGTTTGTCAGGACTTAGGCGTAAACGACGAAGCCTTTGGAAATGTATTAATTGCAGTTTCTGAGGCGGTCAATAATGCCATTTCTCATGGAAATAAAAACAATCCTGATTTAAATGTAACGATCTGTGTTCTAAACGACCCAGATCAATTTTGTATCCAAGTAAAAGATCAAGGAGCTGGTTTTGAATATGAAGCACTACCCGATCCAACAGCTCCAGAAAACATTTTCAAGGAAAGCGGTCGTGGCGTATTCTTAATGAAGAATTTGGCCGACGAAGTTGAGTTTATTAATGCTGGAAACACTGTTAATCTATACTTTCAGAAATGATACAAATTATCAATCTAGGGGTAAAAATCCCAGGTTTCATTTCTAAAACAACACTAAAACAGAACCTCAAAACTTTAGCACAAAGAGAGGGTAAGACACTGAAAGATATTTCTGTTGTCTTTACTGATGACGATTATTTACTAGAGGTAAATAAGCAATATTTGAATCATGATTATTACACAGACGTGATCACGTTTGATTATTCTGTGTTTCCTGAGGTATCTGGTGATATCATGATTTCCTTAGACCGTGTAAAAGATAACGCTGAAACACTCAGTGTTTCCTTTCAAGAAGAACTCAATAGAGTGGTTTATCATGGCCTGCTCCACTTGTGTGGCTATAAAGATAAGTCGGCTGCTGATGAAAAATTGATGCGCACAAAAGAAAATTATTATTTAGAATTGTTTGTTTCACGTGAAACAAATTAAGATTAAACGCTGTTGTTTCACGTGAAACACTTCTCTTTATGTTAGGTAAATACGATGTAATTGTGGTTGGCGCCGGTCATGCCGGTTGTGAAGCAGCTAATGCAGCTGCAAAAATGGGCAGTAAAGTTTTGCTGATTACCATGAATATGAACACCATTGCTCAAATGAGTTGTAACCCGGCAATGGGTGGTGTTGCTAAAGGCCAAATTATCAGAGAAATTGATGCGCTTGGTGGTGGTTCTGGAATTGTTAGTGACAAAAGCGCTATTCAATTTAGAATGCTAAACCGATCTAAAGGGCCAGCAATGTGGTCTCCAAGAACTCAAAACGACAGAGTCATGTTTTCCTTGGAGTGGCGTTATTTACTCGAGCAAAACCCTAATGTAGACTTCTGGCAAGATATGTGCGTCGGCATCATTACAGAAGGAGAAAAAGTAGTTGGCGTTCAGCTAGGCATGGGCACAAAAGTCTACGCAACAACAGTTGTTTTAACTAACGGAACCTTTTTAAATGGACTTATCCATCTTGGTGAAAAACAATATGGTGGTGGTAGGGCTGGAGAAAAAGCCGCTATCGGATTAACAGAATCTTTAGTAGAACACGGTTTCGTTGCTGGAAGAATGAAGACCGGAACCCCTCCAAGGATAGACGGCCGAAGCCTAGATTATTCTAAAATGGAGGTTCAACACGGCGACGAAAACCCTTCTAAGTTTAGCTACGGAACAACACCCGCGCTCAGTACGCAGCTTCCTTGTCATATTACCTATACAAACGAAACAACACACGAGCTTCTAAGAACGGGTTTTGATAGATCACCAATGTTTAATGGAGCAATTAAAAGTTCTGGCCCACGATATTGTCCTAGTATTGAGGATAAGATTTCAAGATTTGCAGACAGAGAACGCCATCAAATTTTTGTAGAACCAGAGGGTTGGAATACGGTAGAAATTTATGTCAATGGATTCTCAACCTCTTTACCTGAAGATGTCCAATATTTGGCTTTAAAAAGTATCCCAGGATTTGAAAACGCTAAAATGTTTAGACCGGGTTATGCGATTGAATATGACTATTTCCCACCAACGCAACTGAGTCACACGCTCGAGACGAAGTTGATTAAGAACCTGTTCTTTGCTGGTCAAATCAACGGAACAACCGGTTATGAAGAAGCGGCTTGTCAAGGGTTAATGGCGGGCATTAATGCACATCAAAATGCACACGGAAATCCAGCATTTATTTTGTCTAGAAGCGAGGCTTATATTGGCGTGTTAATTGATGACCTCATTACAAAGGGTACCAACGAGCCTTACCGAATGTTTACAAGCCGGGCTGAATTTAGAATCCTATTAAGACAAGATAACGCTGATGAACGCCTCACACCACTAGGTCACCAAATAAGCCTAGCAAGTGACGAGGATCTACAACGCGTAGAAAATAAAAAAGAACAAACACAGTTTCTCAAATCTAAACTCAGGGAAATTGGCGTAACACCAACTGAAGCCAATGCAATGCTTGAGCAAAAAGAATCTGCTCCAATTACACAACAGGTTAAGGCTGCTTCATTAATTACTAGACCTCACATAACGTTAGATGATTTAGTCGAAATTAGTGAGCCAATTAGGAATATTGTTGATGCGGTAAAAGCAAATGATCCACTAGCTGTTGAGCAAGCAGAGATTCTATTGAAATACGAAGGATATATAGAACGCGAAGAAGAGCAAGCGCAAAAATTACTGCGCTTGGAAGATTTAAAAATCCCGCAAGAGTTAGATTTTAGACAAATTAAAAGTCTAAGCATTGAGGCCAAGGAAAAATTATCCAGCATTCAACCGGCGACCATTGGGCAAGCTTCTCGCGTATCTGGAGTGTCTCCAAGTGATATTTCCGTGCTTTTAATCCATTTAGGCCGTTAAAAACCCTTTTTAAGCGCGTTTAAGCGCGCTTCTTGTTGGTTTAAGTTCAATCACCTTGGTTGTTATTAGATGTGCGCTTAAAAGCCGCCTATAAAAGCCGTTTTTTTCTCGTTTCGTTGAAAAATTGGCTAATTTTAACCTATGGCGGACAAGCAAGTAATTTTTATTGACAGTGTTCATCCTGTTTTAGAACAAAAACTAGAACAAACAGGAATGGTATGTTTACATCATACCAAAACAAACTTTGAAACACTTCAAACAATTTTGCCAGAAGCTTACGGCATCGTCATTCGTTCGAGATTTACAATTGATAGTGATTTTTTAAAGTTTTGTCCGAATTTGAAGTTTATAGCCAGATCAGGTTCTGGTCTAGAAAACATCGACACCAAAGCATGTAAAGATCTTGGCGTTCGTGTTTATAATTCTCCAGAGGGAAATAGAAATGCTGTTGCTGAACACGCGCTTGGCATGCTGCTGTCTTTACTGCACAAAATTCAAAAAGCCGATAAAGAGGTGCGTCTTGGAGAATGGAACCGCGAATCAAATCGAGGAGAAGAATTGGATGGTAAGACAGTAGGAATTATTGGTTATGGAAATAATGGGGCCGCATTTGCAAAAAAACTCAGGGGATTTGATGTTCGCGTTTTAGCTTATGATAAATACAAGTCTGGTTTTGGCGACCACTTCGTACAAGAGTGTACATTAAATGCAATTTTGGAGCAAGCCGACGTCATTAGTTTTCATATTCCGCAAAACAAAGAAACAAGGTCTTTTCTCAATGAAGCGTTTATCGAAGCAATGCAAAAGCCATTTTATCTACTCAACCTTTCCCGTGGTAAAATAGTGGATACCGCTGCTTTAGTAGAAGGGTTGCAAAATGGAAAAATCAAAGGTGCAGGTTTGGATGTGCTTGAGTTTGAATCAAAAAGCTTCGAATCTTTCTTTGAGCAAGAGCTACCAGGTTCTTTTTCTTTTTTGATTAACTCAGAAAATGTGGTGCTCACGCCGCACGTAGGCGGTTGGACATCAGAAAGTTACGTGAAACTTAGTTCTGTTTTAGCCGATAAAATTCTCGCTGACGAGATTAGTTAGATTCGGACCAATCATCAAGAAAGCGATCCAATTCTCGGCGATCTTTCTTTGTAGGCTTTCCGTCGGTTAGACGGTAGTTGCGTTGTGCTTCTTGGTAAATCTTTAGTTTCTGAATTTCTTCTTCTTTTGTTTGATCTAAAATGTAATCTTTTACCAATGGCGCACCTAGTCTTCGGTCAATTAGATCCAGAACTTTATACTCAAAACGGGCACTGTGTTTTTGCACCACAATGAGGTCCCCAACTTTAACTTCTCGAGAGGGTTTCACGATTTGATCATTGAGCAAGATCTTACTCTTTGAAATGAGTTCAGTTGCTAATGAACGCGTCTTGGTCAAACGAACGCACCAAACGTATTTATCAAAGCGGATTTTCATCTCGGATTTTTTTTGGTAAACCTTGGTAAACCAATTGATATGAATGGTCAATCAGTTCGAAGATGAGTGAATCAGCTACATCTGAATGAAAATCTATGGTGTTCCAGTGCTTATGATTCATGTGAAAACCGGGCCTTATGGCTGCGTAGCGTTCGCGTAAATCGATGGATTTTTCGGGGTCACACTTTAAATTAATCCCTTCAAAGGAGTCTATATCAAGAAGCGCAAACATTTTTCCGAACACCTTAAAAACAAGGGTGCTTTGGTCAAAAGGAAAACAGGCTTCTGTACCCAATTTTTGCATGCAATATTGATGCAAAATATCAGGCTCCATGAATTAGGCCAATACAGGGTTTTTCTTACCGAGGTTCTTTAGCATGCGGGTGTGGTCTGCAAGTGCAGAAACAAAGGTGCTGTAAGAGTGGTAAGGAAGGTTGTATTCTTTTGCGGTTTCCTCTACAATTTTAGAAATTTTGTTGTAGTGGATGTGGCAAATTGAAGGAAACAAGTGATGTTCAACTTGATAATTCAAGCCGCCAACATACCATGAAAATAGTTTAGCTTTTGGAGCAAAATTAGCAGTATTGAAAAGTTGACTCACTGCCCAGTCTGCTTCAACAACACCGGAGTCATTCGGAACCGGATAAGTAGAAGTAGGCACGACGTGAGCAGGCTGGAAGATCATGGCTAAGATGAGGCCACAAATGAATTGCATGAGCAAGAATCCGAGCGCATTTACCAACCAAGAGGCACCACCTAAGTAAATAGGAAGAGCAAGGAACAAGAATGCGTAAAGAACTTTAAAGAACAAGATACCCGCCATGTGCTGAGCAAAAGTAACTCCTTGTGCAGCAATGAGGTTTTTCTTTTTGTAACGGAAAGCCTGGATATAATCTTTAGAAAGGAACCAGAAAAGCGTCATCATGCCATAGAAAAACCAAGCATAAAGGTGCTGGAATTTATGAATTGCGTAGTGCTTTGAGTGTGGTGAAAAACGCAACATGAATACTGGTGGGTCGATGTCTTCATCGTGGTCGGTAACATTGGTGTAGGTGTGGTGAAGAACATTATGTTGGATTCTCCAGTTTCTGGCGCTACCCCCAAGAATGATCATGACGTTACTTACTAGGGTGTTTACCCATTCTTTTTTGGAATAAGCGCCGTGGTTAGCATCGTGCATAACCGAAAGCCCAACGCCAGCCATTCCAAAGCCCATCACAAACCACAAACCAATATAGGACCAAGTAGGCAATTCTTGCCAATATAAAAACCCATAAGGAGTAAGGAAGAGGGCTAATAAAGCAAAGGTTTTGAAAACCATGGCTGCATTGGCCTGTTTTGATATGTTGTTGTCTTTGAAGTAGTTATTTACTCTAGACTTCAGGGTTTTGTAAAACTCTGTGTTGTGTTCTTTAGAGAACTGTATGTTAGTGTTGTTCATTTCTTTATTAAAAACTCAAAGTTAATCAAATTAAGACATTTAAACTGTAACACAGATGAATAGAATTTTGTTATGATAAGCCTTGTAAATCGCAAAGTCGCTTGTAGTGCCCGTTTATACTCAAGAGCTCGTGGTGTTTTCCACGCTCAATTATTTTTCCTTTTGACAAAACAATAATTTCATCGGCGTTTTTTACAGTTGATAAGCGGTGCGCAATGACAAACGAGGTTCGCTCTAGCATCAGGTTTTCTAAGGCTTGTTGCACCAAACTTTCTGATTCTGTATCGAGCGCAGAGGTTGCTTCATCTAGAACTAAAATAGCGGGGTTTTTGTAAACCGCTCTCGCAATAGCAATGCGTTGTTTTTGACCACCAGACAGCTTGTTACCTCTTTCTCCTAAAAGCGTTTCAAACCCTCGTTCCAGTTCATTTATAAAATCAAATGCATTCGCAATTTTTGCTGCTTGAACGATTTTTTCAAAATCAGGGTTGTCATCTCCAAAAGCTATGTTTTGTGCAGCGGTCATGTTAAATAGAATGGATTCTTGAGTCACTACGCCAATTAATGCCCGTAGATCTTTAACTTTCAATGTGCGAATATCTACACCATCAATTTCAATATTTCCATTTGATGGGTCATAAAAGCGTTGTAATAAATCCATGAGTGTTGATTTTCCACTACCTGATTCACCAACGATAGCAACCAGCTTCCCTTTTTTAACATTCCAGTTGATATCAGCCAAAACAGCTTGATCTTGATAAGCAAAACCGACGTTTTTAAATTGGATATCGTTTTCAAAACTAGTTTTAGCTAGCGCATTTTTATCTTCAATAATGTTATCGTGGGCATTCAGTAAAGAGTTGATGCGATCTTGCGACGCCTGGGCCTTGGTCATGTTGGCCATGTTGTTTGACACACTTTGAATGGGTCTTAGAAATTGCGAAAACACAATAATGTAGGTGAGGAAAACTTCGCCGGTTAAACCGATTTGTTTGCCATCGAGGATGAGGCTTCCACCAAAGAAGACCAAAGCCAGCAACACGGCAGCCCCCAAAGTTTCATTGACTAACGGAGACAAATCCCTTTTTCTAAAAACTCTTGTTGCCAGTTTTTGATGCTGGTTGTTTTTTTCTTGAAAAGAGTTTGAAATGTATTGACTGGCATTAAAAGCCTTAATAATTCTAATGCCGCCTAGGTTTTCATCCATTGACGCATATAAAAAACCCAATTGTTCTTGGGTCTTTTTTGCTGTTCTTTTTAGGCTTTTACCAATTCTAGAAATCACAAACGCTGAAATGGGTAATAGAAGTAAGGCAATTAATGTGAGTTTTGGACTCATGTAAATGAGCGTCAAGAGATTGATCAAGATGGCTAGTGGTTCTCGAAATATTAATTCGAGCAAACTCACCACCGCCACTTCAATTTCATTGACATCGCTATTCATTCGGGCCATGAGATCGCCTTTTTTCTCATTGCTGTGGTAAGCCAATGGTAAAGAAAGTGCTTTATCAAAAAGCGCAGAACGCACATCTCTGACTACTGCCATTCTAATTTCTGATTGCGTCCATACAGCTGCATACCTGAACACATTTTTAAGCACAAAAGCGAGTAGTACACTTACGCATACATAAAGCAATGCCGAACGAGGAGAAACAGAAACAAATTCGTAAAGTTGAAAATTGTAGTAGTCATTGATGTATTGAAATATACCCGACCACCCACCTTCGTATTTTGGTATTGGTGGAACAACTAGTTCTTTTGGTTCTCTGAAAATGAGTTGCAACACCGGAATAAATAATACAAGTGAAAGCAAGTTGAAGATCACAAAGAGCAGGTTGAACAAGATAGTGGCCCAAGCCAGTCCTTTGTACTTGAATGTGTAGCGATATATTTCTCTGTAATAAGACATTGACACAAAGATACATTTTTGTTGAGATGGGACCTTGCACAACAAGTATTCTTACCTTTGCAATATGAGTTCGATACGTCAACAAAAAATTGAAGCCGTCATTCAGGCGGAGTTAGCTACTTTTTTTCAGCGCCAAGCGGGTGAAATTTGTTTGGGCGCCATGGTCAGTGTAACCGTAGTTCGTGTAACCTCTGATTTAAGTTTGGCGCGGGTTTACCTCAGTATTTTTGCTGGCCCAGACAAGAAAGAAGTTTTAGAAAGCGTTCAGACAAACAGAGGAAAAATCAGACTTGAAGTAGGGAAAAGACTCAAAAATTTGCGCAAAATTCCAGACCTCGTTTTCCACATTGACGACTCACTAGATTACGCAAATAAAATCGACGAACTTCTCAAAAAATAAGTCATTCGCACTTCTTTTTACATAGCAAAACGCTACCTTTTTAATCGTTCCAAGCGCTCGATAGTTAGTATTATTTCACGAATTTCAGTGGTGGGAATTGCTATATGTACGGCCGCAATGGTGATTTTACTCTCTGCTTTCAATGGAATTGAGGGCATGATTTCAAAGCTCTACACCTCTTTTGATGCGCCGATTACTATTTCGCACACAGCTAGAAAGAGCTTTTTTCTAAGGGAAATTGATACCAAAGCGCTCGCTAAAAACCCAGAGATAACGGCACTTAGTAAAGAAATTGAAGAACTTGTCGTGCTTAGAAAAAACCAACGCTGGATCAACGCAAACATGCATGCCGTGGACCCAGTTTTTTTAAAGAACGCACAGGTTTCTAGGCATCTCATTAATCAAGTTGGCGTAAACAGTTTAGAACAAGAAGGTTTTGCTTTTTTAGGCGCAGACCTTTTTTCAAAATTGAATTTAGGTTTGGGTTCAGATCAAAACGACATCCAACTTTATGCCCCTAAGCGCAATGCAAAAATGCGTCTCGGCAAGACCCCATTTCATTTGCAACAGATTTTTGTAGAAGGCGCGCTTAATTATAATCAAGAGCTTAACGGCTCAGTGCTATTGTGGGATTACAATTTAGCCGCGGACCTGCTCAATCTTCAGGGTTCTTGTTCACATTTGTTGGTTTATGTGAAGGATAATACGAAGCTAGACGCGGTTAAAAATGAATTACAGACTTTGTTGGGCCCTGATTTTTTGGTTCAAACGATTTATGAAAAAAACGAACTGATTTTCAAGACCTCTCAGTCCGAGCGGCTCATTGTTTTTGTGATGCTTTTGTTTGTTTTTGTTTTGGCTTCCTTTAATTTGGTGTCGAGCCTGACTATGTTGATTCACGAGAAACAGCAAAACATTCTTGTACTCAAATCAATTGGCCTTAACAAACAACAGCGTTTTCAAGTATTTTTCTTTGAGGGCCTCATGCTTTCTTTTTTAGGTGTCTGTATTGGCATGTTGCTAGGTTTGCTAATATGTTGGGCTCAGCAAGTTTTTGGCTGGCTGATTGTTCCTGGGGCCAACGTGCCATTTCCTATCATTTTCAAGGCAGCGGATTTCATCAACATCCTACTAGCTGCCAGTGTGTTGTCTTTTTTGTTCACGTTTTTTCCAGTTCGTTTCTTGCTTTTAAGAGACGAGACCAAGCGCGCTTAAAAAATCTTGGCTTTGTTTGTTATCTAAACAAATAAAAACTGCTATCTTTGTGCCCAAATTTTAAAAGACAGCTGATGTCAACAATCAAAGGAAAAATTTCACAAGTTATCGGTCCAGTTGTGGACGTTCGATTTGAGCGCGGTACTGCGCTTCCCAACATTTATGATGCACTTGAGGTGTACAAAGCTGACGGAACCCGTGTAGTTTTGGAAGTTCAGGCACACGTTGGTGAAAATGCTATTCGTGCAATTTCCATGGATTCCACAGACGGATTCATGCGCGGGATGGAAGTAATCTCTACAGGTATTCCAATTAAAGTTCCAACCGGAGACCGCATCAAAGGAAGACTCTTCAACGTAGTTGGTGAGGCTATCGACGGAATCAACACAATGGACAACACTGAGGGTTTACCAATCCACCGTGAAGCTCCAAAATTTGATCAACTTTCAACTGCAACTGAAATCCTATTCACAGGTATCAAAGTAATCGACCTTATCGAGCCTTATGCAAAAGGTGGTAAGATTGGTTTATTTGGTGGTGCCGGTGTAGGAAAAACTGTACTTATCCAAGAATTGATTAACAACATCGCAAAAGGACACGGTGGTTTGTCTGTATTTGCTGGTGTTGGTGAGCGTACGCGTGAAGGAAATGACCTTCTTCGCGAGATGCTTGAATCAGGAATTATTAAATATGGTGATGCATTTATGCACTCTATGGAAGAAGGCGGATGGGACCTTTCAAAAGTTGACCTCAACGAAATGAAAGAATCTAAAGCAACCTTCGTTTTCGGTCAAATGAACGAGCCTCCAGGAGCACGTGCGCGTGTTGCCCTTTCAGGTCTTACAATTGCTGAATATTTCCGCGATGGCGACGGTGAAGGACAAGGTAAAGACATCCTTTTCTTCGTTGACAACATCTTCCGCTTTACACAAGCTGGTTCTGAGGTATCTGCCCTTCTAGGTCGTATGCCATCTGCAGTAGGTTACCAACCAACATTGGCAACTGAAATGGGTGCAATGCAAGAGCGCATTACTTCAACCAAAAACGGATCAATTACATCTGTACAAGCGGTTTACGTACCTGCAGATGACCTTACTGACCCGGCTCCGGCAAACACATTTGCTCACCTTGATGCAACAACCGTACTTTCTCGTAAAATCTCCGAGCTCGGTATTTACCCTGCAGTTGACCCACTAGATTCTACGTCTCGTATCCTTACACCGGAAATCGTTGGCGATGAGCATTATAACTGTGCACAACGCGTAAAAGTTACTTTACAGCGCTACAAAGAACTTCAAGATATCATCGCCATTCTTGGTATGGATGAATTATCTGAAGAAGACAAACTGATCGTTCACAGAGCACGTCGTGTACAACGTTTCTTATCGCAACCGTTCCACGTAGCTGAGCAATTTACAGGTATCCCAGGGGTACTCGTTGATATCCAAGACACAATCAAGGCGTTCAATGAAATCCTTGACGGAAAGTATGACCAATATCCTGAAGCAGCGTTCAACCTCAAAGGAGGCATCGAAGACGTAATTGCTGCCGGAGAAAAAATGTTAGCTGAAGCATAATGATACTAGAAATCATCACACCAGAAGCAAACCTCTTCCGCGGAGAAGTAAACAGCGTTAGCTTACCAGGACTTGACGGTATTTTTCAAGTTTTGAATAATCACGCGCCAATCATTTCCTCGCTCAAAACAGGTACACTTCAGTTTGAAACAAAAGGAACAGCTGAATTGATGAGCCCAAGTCTTTTGGTTTCAGGTTCAAATGTTTCAATTGAAATCAAAGGTGGCGTTGCTGAACTCAACAACAATAAACTGATTGTATTGGCTGACTAAGTCAACAACAAATAATTGTAAAAGGGAATGGTTCAACCACTCCCTTTTTTTATGACATTCTCCGAAAAGAATGCGTATTTTCGTTAGGCCTAATGGATTACAAAGACACAATAGATTTACAAAACATTCCCCAACACGTTGCATTCATCATGGATGGCAATGGTCGTTGGGCTAAAAAACAGGATCAACATCGGTTATTTGGGCATGCTGCGGGTGTTGAATCCGTAAAGGAGGTCATTAAAACTGCCAGAGAAATCGGCATTTCCTTCTTAACCATGTATGCGTTCTCTACTGAGAATTGGTCTCGACCAAGTGAAGAAGTAGAAGGCCTAATGAATTTATTGGTAGAGGCCATCACAAACGAAGTGGATGAAATGCACCAAAACGGCGTGCGTTTGCTTACCATTGGCAATATCAAGGGCTTGCCTGGAAATTGTTATGATTCTTTAGTAGCTGCCAAGGAGCGCACCAAAAACAATAAGAATTTAACACTTGTTTTAGCGCTTAATTATTCTGCCAGGCAAGAAATTCTTGAGGCGTCTAAAAAGCTTGCGGCGCTCATTCAAAGCGGATCAAAAAGTCTTGATCAGATTCAAGAGCAAGATTTCGCACAACTCTTACAAACCAAAGACATCCCGGACCCTGAATTATTGATCAGAACCAGTGGAGAATGCCGTATTAGTAACTTTTTGCTTTGGCAATTGTCTTACACAGAATTATACTTTACTGAAACACACTGGCCCGATTTTCGTCGAGAAGCTCTAATAGAAGCTATTTGTGCTTATCAAAAGCGAGAAAGAAGGTTTGGTATGGTTTCAGAACAAATTAAAAAAGCTTGATGAGGTTTACACTATTTTGTTTGCTTAGCGTTTTTGTTAGTTCAAATTTATGGGCTCAAACACCTAATACGCTCGGCGGTCTTACATTTGACTACGCCAATCCTCAAACTTTTGAAATTGGTCCAGTACGCGTAGTTGGTGCTGACAACTATGATCATCAGGCTATTAAACTGATTGCGGGCCTCAGAACCGGTCAAAAAATTACTTTGCCAAGTCAGCAAATTAGTAAAGCCATCCAGAATCTTTGGGCTGAAGGCTTATTTTCTGATGTAGCTATTTATGCTGAAAAAGAAGTGGCAGGTATTGTTTACCTAGTTATAGAATTGAGCCCGCGCCCGAAACTTTCTAAGTTTCGTTTTGTCGGAGTGAACAAAAGAGAAGCTGACAAGCTCAGAGAAGAAATCACGCTTTATGCTGGTAAAACGATCACTGAAAACCTGATTTTTGAGACCAAAAGCAAAATCAGAAGTTATTATCGAGACAAGGGTTTCTATTACGCAAAGGTTCAAATTGCAAGACAAACAGATACACTCATTAACAATTCTGAAATCTTTGTTATTGACATTGACAAAGGAATTAAAATCGGCATTAAAGAAATCGAGTTTGTGGGCGTAACTTCAGTTCCTATTTGGAAGCTTAAACTGGCCATGAAAGACACCAAACAAAAAGGCCCTCTGCGAATTTTCAAGCGATCTAAATACACTGAAAGCAGCTATTCAACCGACAAGAAGGCTGTGCTGGCAAAGTTCAATGCGGAAGGCCTCAGAGATGCTTATATCGTTAAAGACAGCGTTTATATGCTTGATGACAAGAACATAAAAATTCGCATCGAAATTTCTGAAGGAGAAAAATACTATTTCGGCGACATCGAATGGATTGGCAACGCCAAATACCGCTCAAGTTTTCTTGACACAGTTTTAGGAATTAAACCCGGAGAACTCTACAACAAAGACCTCTTTGCCCAAAGGCTATATGGTAACGGTGATGGCCGCGATATTTCTTCGCTTTACATGGATCGAGGTTATTTGTTCTTCCAAATTTCACCAGTTGAAACAGGGGTTAGTAATAACCGAATCAATCACCAAATACGCATCATTGAAGGAAAAGAAGCGCACATTGGAAACGTAACTATACGCGGAAATACCAAAACCAACGATCATGTTATACTTCGTGAAATCAGAACAAAACCCGGCGACCTCTTCAATAAGGCAGATATCATGCGAACTCAGCGCGAGCTTGCGCAGTTGGGCTTCTTTGACGAGCAAGGTTTTCAAGTTAACCCGAAACCAAACCCAGCTGATGGCACAGTTGACATCGAATATGTTGTTGCAGAGAAGTCAAGCGATCAGATTGAACTTTCTGGTGGTTATGGTGGTGCTGGGCCGAACACTTCGGGCCGCATCATCGGTACTTTAGGCTTGTCTTTCAACAATTTTTCGACAAAGAATTTCTTGAAAAAAGAGGCTTGGTCGCCACTTCCTGGTGGAGACGGCCAGCGCCTTTCTATCAGGGCACAATCAACAGGGCGCTTTTATCAGGGTTATAACTTTTCGTTTACCGAACCTTGGTTAGGTGGCAAAAAACCAAATTCCCTTACTTATTATCTATCGAATTCAGCGATTTCACAAAATGGTTTATTGCGCGCCAACAAAGACTACAGCGGTATATCTATTACGGCTACCGGCGTTTCATTGGGGCGTCGCAAGAAATGGCCAGATGATTACTTTATTGCTTCTTACGAGCTTTTCTACAAGTATTACGATGTTCAGAATTACACCTTCTTCCCGTTATTTCAAAAAGGATACGCCAATGACATCGCATTCAAATATGTGCTTCAACGAAGTTCCGTGAGTGCCCCAATATATCCTCAGAACGGCTCAAACTTCACCTTTACCTCTACGGCAACTTTGCCATACTCTCTATTTGGCCCTGAAAAGGATTTCAGCAGTATGAGTACGCAAGAGCGCTTCAAGTATCTAGAGTATTTCAAGTTGAAATTTACCGGTGAATGGTATACCCCGCTTACGCCAGATAAAAAATTGGTCTTGATGTCTCGTTTTGGTTTTGGTTACATGGGCGCTTATAACAAGCAGAAAGGTGTCAATCCGTTTGACAGATATGTAATGGGCGGAAGTGGTTTAACCGGAATGGGTGCCAATCAGTTCTTGGGGCGCGAAATCATTGCGCTCAGAGGCTATGACGACAACACCCTTTCTACACCAGGAGGAGACCCGATTGTAGCAAAATATACATTAGAATTGCGTTACCCCATTTCTTTGAATCCGCAAGCTACGTTCTATGCGCTTTCTTTCTTGGAGGCCGGCAACACTTATCCGAGCTTTGAGAAGTTCAATCCGTTTAACGTGAAACGAACTGCTGGTGTGGGTATCCGTGTGTTCTTACCAATGTTTGGTATGCTCGGGCTTGACTACGGTTTTGGCTTCGATCAGCTCGATTCTTGGGCCGACGGTTTTGGCTCAGGTTCTGATCTAGACGTGAAGACAAAAGGTTACTATCCTAAGCTAACCTTTACAATTGGCATGAATTTAGGGGAATTGTAGCATTCACAATAAATTGGTATCTTCGTCGTTCTTAGCAGGTCTATGAAAAACTTAAAATGTTTTGTGCTTTTATTACTTGTCTTCTCTTTGAGAATGGCAAGTGCACAATCCTATGCCTATATTGACTCTGATTATATTTTAGAGAATGTTCCAGAGTATGCCGAGGCCAAAGAACGCCTGGATAAAATGGCTGAGCGTTGGACCAAAGAAATCGAAGATCGTTACGCAACAATAAAAGACCTCAAAAGCAAATACGACCGCGAAGAAGTCTTGTTGCCGAAAGAAGAGCGCGAAAAACGCAAGGCAGAAATTCAGAAGTTAGAGCAAGAGGCCATCGATTTACAAACACAACATTTTGGCAGCAACGGAGACTACTTTCAGAAGCGCCAAGAACTCATCAAACCAATACAAGATCGCGTGTTTACAGCCATGAAAAAGGTGGCAAAACGCGAAGGCTATTCATTCGTTTTTGACAAAGCGAATCAAAGTAATTTGCTGTACGCAGAAAAAGAATTCGACATTTCCAATGAAGTGCTCGAAGAAATGGGAATCTCAAAATAAAAAACAGAAAAATGAAAAATGTATTACTCGGACTATTCGTTGTTTTAGGTTTAAACACCTTCGCACAGTCTAAAATTGCACACGTTGACTCACAAAAACTTTTAGATACTTTGCCATCACGCAAGTTGGCTATTAAAAAGTTAGATTCCTTGAAAGCATCAGGAATGCAAGAATTACAAGTAATGGATGCTGACTTTCAGAAAGCTTACCAACTTTACATGACTAACAAAGACAAAATGTCTGAAGTTGAGCGTCAGATTCAAGAGAGCAAATTGATGCAAAAGCAACAAATGTTAGAAGCTACTCAAGGTTCTTTAGAAGAAGGTCTTCAATTGATGAGTGAAGAGCTCAATGCACCAATTCTTGACCGCGTTCAAAAATCAATTGAAATCATTGCTGAGCGTAAAAAACTGAACTATGTCATTGATGTTTCTGCTACCATGTATTCTAAAGGCGGTATTGATATCACCAATGAAGTTATTGTTGAGTTGTTGTTACTTGATGCAGCAGCTACCAAAAAATAACACATTCAAATCATTGAAAAGGGCAGCCATCGGTTGCCCTTTTTTTGTTAGCTTTGGTCTACATGAAGCGTTCCCCAATTGGTGTTTTTGACTCAGGATACGGCGGCCTAACAGTTTTGTCTGCCATTCGTGCACAATTACCGCAATACGATTTTATTTACTTCGGCGACAACGCTAGGGCGCCATACGGAAATCGCTCGTTCGATGTTGTTTATGAATTCACACTTGAGGCAGTCAATTTTCTTTTTGAACAAGGTTGTCCTTTGGTCATATTGGCTTGTAATACAGCATCAGCAAAAGCACTGCGCACTATTCAACAAAACGACCTCCCAAAGATTTCCCCAGCCAATCGTGTACTTGGCGTGATTCGGCCAAGCACCGAAGTGCTCGGTGAACTTACGCATTCAAATCATGTCGGGATTCTTGGTACACAGGGCACAATAGTTTCGAATTCATATCCTATTGAACTGGCCAAATTTGCCCCTGATATTGAGGTCCATCAACACGCCTGCCCCATGTGGGTGCCGTTGATTGAAAACCAACAATACGAGCATCCAGCTGGCCGTCAATTCATCCAGGAAGATGTACAGCAGCTGTTAAGCACCAACCCTTCTATAGATACCATTCTGTTGGCTTGCACGCATTATCCTGTACTACAGCAGCAATTAGAAGAATTAGTCGGCCCAAATATTAAAGTCATTCCACAAGGGCCTTTGGTGGCTGAAAAACTCGCCACCTATTTAAAAATGCACCCCGAAATGGATGCACAACTCAGTAAGAACGGAGATTTGAGTTTTTATACCTCAGAGACGCCAACTGTTTTTGATGCAAAAGCCTCTCATTTTTTTGGTTCCAAAGTAGAGGCCAAGCACCACAGTTTTTAACGCTAGATTTTTCTGCTCAAGCGCGTCATGGTGCTTTCATTGAGCAAGGCCTGTAATGATGGGTGGGTTGCGTAGTAATAAACACTCTTTTTAAACTTCAAAAGACTACAATTGTGTTTTTTAAGCGTTTTTTCCACTGCTTTGTCGAGCGCTTCTTTGTATTGTCCAGGGACACCGTAGGTGCTTTGGTAGTAAGCCTCTAGCACGCTAATTTCCTCAACGAGCACACTCATTTGCTCAAGACCCACAAATTCCTTCGGGACTTGATTTTGATCACAAGCGAAACCAACAAAAAGGAAGATTAAACAAATCAGCTTTTTCATCTTGGGGAAAATGCAAGACGTTGGCCATTAGACCCTTCTTGAATCTGACCATTGTTGTATACACAATTACCGTTCACGTAAGTGCTGTGAATTTGGTGGGCAAATTGGTGGCCTTCAAACGGAGACCAAGCGCATTTGTAAAGTAAATTTGATTTAGTCACCACTTCTCCTGCTTCTGGTTTCACCAAAACAAGATCAGCGTGATAACCTTCTCTGATAAAACCACGTTCTTTAATTCTGAATAGTGTGGCGGGCGCATGGGCCATTTTCTCAACCACTCTTTCAATTGAAATGCGGCCTTCTTGAACCTTGTCTAGCATGGCAAGTAAAGCATGTTGAACTAGCGGCCCACCCGATGGCGCAGACGAATAGGCTTGTGATTTTTCTTCAAGTGTATGCGGCGCATGATCGGTGGCAATAACGTCAATCCGGTCATCGAGTAATGCCTTCCAAATACCATCGCGGTCTTGCGCTGTTTTTACCGCTGGATTCCATTTGATGAAATTCCCTTTGTCTTGATAATCGGTATCACTGAACCAAAGGTGATGTATACATGCTTCTGCTGTAATGAGCTTTTGCTCAAGCGGCAGGCTGTTGTCGAAAAGTTCAGTTTCTTTAGCGGTGGAAATGTGTAGGATGTGTAAGCGTGCTTTGTGTTTTTTCGCAAGTGCAGCCGCTTTCGAAGACGAAAGGTAACAGGCCTCTTCACTACGAATGAGTGGGTGGGCGCTTACAGGAATGTTGTCGCCATATTTAGCTTGAAATAAGGCAAGATTAGATTTAACTGTGTGTTCGTCTTCACAATGTGTGGCAATAAGCGCCCCCACGCGTGAAAACAAGCCCTCTAGAACACTTTCTTTGTCAACCAACATGTTTCCCGTAGATGAGCCCATGAAAACCTTTACGCCGCAAATTTTGGACGTATCAGTTTTCAGCACTTCTTCAAGGTTGTCATTGGATGCACCCATAAAGAATGAATAGTTGGCCAATGCTGTTTGACTCGCAATCTGATACTTGTCTTCTAATAACTCTTGAGTGAGCGCATTAGGTACTGTATTTGGCATTTCCATAAAGCTGGTAATACCACCAGCAATAGCGGCTCTTGACTCTGAATAAATATTGCCTTTGTGTGTAAGACCAGGCTCTCTGAAATGTACTTGGTCGTCAATGCAACCCGGTAAAACATACAAGCCTTCAGCATTGATTTCTTCAACCTTTTCAAGCAAAGAAATATGGCTTGCAATTTTTTCAATTCTACCGTTAGTGATTAAAATATCAGCAACAAATTTTTTGCCTTCGTTAATGAGGGTTCCGTTTCTGAGTATCGTTTTCATTTCCATTTCATTTTTCTCATTTCCCAAACGCCAAAAAACGCTTCTTTAAATATGCCTTTGCTCATTTTTGATTCACCCACAATTCTATCCACAAAAGTGATTGGGATTTCTTTGACTTTAAACCCAAGTTTGAGCGCAGCATATTTCATGCAGATTTGAAAGGCATAACCTTTAAAAGGAATGCTGTCTAGCGGTATGGCTTCCAAAACCTTGGCTTGATAACACTTGAAGCCGGCTGTGGTATCTTTGATATTGATCAAGAGTATGACGCGTACATATACGCTCGCAAAGTAACTCATTAAAATGCGCTTGAGCGGCCAATTGCTGACCCTACCACCACGAACATATCTAGAGCCAATACTTAAATCTGCTCCGTTTTGGCAAGCGGCTAAGAGTCTTGGTAAGTCTTTTGGATCGTGCGAAAAATCGCAGTCCATTTCAATGATGAAAAGGTAATCTCTTTTCAAAGCCCATTTGAATCCGTGAATATAGGCCGTACCTAAGCCTAATTTTCCTGGGCGTTTTTCTAAAAAAACCTCTGGATGTCTTTCCATTAGCATCTCAATATGATGAGCGGTGCCATCCGGAGAGTTGTCGTCAATGAATAAAATATGATACCCTTGTTGTAAGCCAAGAATTGCTTGCACCATCTGAGCTACGTTGTCCTTTTCGTTATAAGTAGGAATGATAATAAGGGTGCGAGGTTGGGTCATAGTTACGGAAACGAAATTAACGAACAAAAGTGACAAAAAAAAACCGCCACAAGGACGGTTTTCTTAATTTAATCAAAAGATGCTTATGCTTCTTCCTCTTCGTCGTCGTCACCGGCGTCAGCACCTTTAACAGCACCACGAGCCATTTTAACGGCAACAACCACTGCGTTTGCAGGGTCAAGGAATTTTACACCTGGAATTTCAATACTGCTTACACGGATCGACTGACCAATGCGAAGTTTTGTGATGTCAAGAGTAATAGCGTCAGGTAAAGCGCTTGGAAGACCAATACACTGTAATTGACGGAAAACGGTCATGAGTTTACCACCGGCCATTACACCGCGTGAAGAACCTGTAATACGAACTGGTAGTTTTACACGAACTTCTTTTGCATCATTCAATTCGTAGAAGTCTACGTGTTGGATGGTGTCTTTAGTTGGGTGTTGTTGTAACTCACGGATGATACCAACTGCTTTTTTACCTTCGATGTCCAGTGCTACTTGATAAACTTCAGGAGAAAAAACGATTTTGTCGATTTCTGTTCGCTTTACTGCGAAGTGAGTTTGCTCACCTTGACCGTAAAGCACACAAGGAACTAAGCCTGCATTACGCAAAGCCGCAGCATCCTTCTTCCCTACGTTCGCTCGGAGCGAACCGCTCAAATGTGCTGTTTTCATGTATATATTAATTTAAGAGATTACGAAATGAGAACTGATAGATTCGTTGTTGACCAAACGCTTGATGACATCGGCAAAAAGATCTGCGACAGAAAGAACGCGGATTTTGCTGCTTTGTCTACTCAACGGAATGGTGTCGGTAACAATCAGTTCGGTTAATTTGGACGCTTCAATGCGTTCGAAAGCAGGACCACTCAAGACTGCATGAGTGGTAAATGCACGGACACTTTTTGCTCCTTTTTCAATAAGAAGGTCAGCAGCAGTGGTGAGTGTTCCGGCGGTATCGCACATGTCGTCAATGATCACAACGTCTTTTCCGACAACGTCACCAATAACTGTCATTTCAGCGATTTCATTGGCTTTCTTGCGGTGTTTGTGACAAAGTGCCAAACCACAATTGAGTTTTTTGGCGTAAGAATTTGCGCGTTTAGCACCTCCGGCATCTGGTGCCGCAACTACTAAGTTTTGTTGGTCTAGTGCTTCTACTTCTTGAAGAAACAGCGTAGAGGCGAAAAGGTGATCTACAGGTACTTCAAAGAAACCTTGAATTTGGTCTGCGTGGAGATCCATGGTCATGACGCGGTCTACACCGGCAGCCATAAGCATGTTGGCAACAAGTTTGGCACCAATAGCAACTCTTGGTTTGTCTTTGCGGTCTTGGCGAGCAAAACCGAAGTAGGGAATCACAGCAATGATTTTACGTGCTGAAGCGCGACGTGCTGCGTCTACTAAAAGTAATAATTCAAAAAGGTTTTCAGTAGGCGGCATCGTGGATTGAACGATGAAGACGTCTTGACCGCGCACGGTTTCTTCAAACGAAGGCTGAAATTCTCCGTCAGAAAAAACGCTTACTTTAACATCGCCTAATGGCGTACCAAAAGACTTAGCAATTTGAGAAGCTAAGTGTTCAGAAGCTCGTCCAGCAAAAATTTTAACGCCCACCTTAATTGAAATTGGATGCAAAGGTAAGGAATTAAGAAGTAATTTTGTAAACAAATGAGTGAAAAGCTGCAATATTCCTTGTTCAAACGCTTATTAAGCTATGCAAGACCCTACCGAAAATATCTAATAATTGCGGTTTCAACTACAATTCTATTAGCTGCGTTATCTCCTGCCAGACCCTATGTTATCGGCCAGATCATTGAGCGCTACCTCGTCAAAAATCAAAATGCAAATTTGCTTTTATTGGGCTCCCTGCTGGTGTTGCTCATGCTTTTGTTAGAAGCTTTATTGCAAGTTGTCGGAACTTACTTTTCCAATTTGCTGGCGCAGTCGGTCATCAGAGATTTACGAAAAAAAGTCATTCAACATTTCATGCAATTACGCGTGGCCTACTTTGATAAAAACCCTGTTGGTGCTATGGTTACACGTGTGGTTTCAGATATGGAGGCCATCACCGAGGTGTTTTCATCTGGCGTCATGGATATCGCTGCTGATTTGTTATCGCTAACTCTTATCATACTTTTTATGTTCTTGACCAACTGGCAACTGGCACTCATGACGCTAATTCCAGTGCCCATTTTAATTTGGTCGACCCGGATTTTTGCACGCGCCATGAAAGGCAGTTTTCAGCAAGAAAGAGTTGCGGTTACCAAACTCAATACCTTTGTTCAAGAAAGACTAACTGGCATGAGCTTAGTGCAGCTTTTTAATCGCCAAAAGAACGAAGCAGATACGTTTGACCAAATCAATAAAGCGCACCGAAGCGCACACATCAAGGCTGTTTGGGCCAACTCTATTTTTTTCCCGCTAGTTGAATTGCTGAGTTCCTTGTCTATTGCGTTCTTGTTGGTATGGGGAGCTATTCAGGCAAGTGGAAAATCAGACCAAGAAGTGCGCAACATGTTTGGGCAAATTTTTGCGTTTGTTTTTTGGATCAGTCAATTGTACAGGCCAATTCGTATGTTGGCCGATAAGTTTAATGTCCTACAAAGAGGAACGGTTCGAGCTGAGCGCATTTTTGCTGTCCTTGACGAACAAACGGATATCCAAACAGACGGGAAACACACAGAAATAGACTTCAATCAAGACCTCAAATTTACAAACGTTCAATTTGCTTACGTAGAAGGCCAACCGGTCTTAAAGCAGCTCAACCTCACGATTAAAAAAGGTGAAACAGTCGCTATAGTTGGTGCGACGGGATCTGGCAAGACAACGCTTGTCAATTTACTAGGTAGGTTCTACGAACATCAAGAGGGGCAAATCACTATTGGCGAGGTTCCCATTGAAGAGATTGCGCTCCAAACATTGCGCAAACATATTGCCATTGTTTTGCAAGATGTCTTTTTGTTTTCAGATACCATTTTTAACAATATTACCCTCGGAGACCCTTCCATTACTCATGAACAAGTAATTGCTGCAGCAAAAGCGGTCGGGGCGCACGATTTCATTGATCAGTTGCCGCTCAAGTACGAGCAACCTATTGGCGAAAGAGGGGGCACGCTTTCTGTGGGTCAGCGACAATTACTCGCGTTTATTCGTGCTTTTGTTTATAATCCAGAACTACTTATACTTGATGAAGCCACTTCAAGTGTCGATTCAGAAAGCGAAATGCTCATTAAGACCGCCACTGAAAAACTAACAAAAGGCCGCACCTCAATCGTTATTGCACACCGCTTATCAACGATCAGACAGGCCAATCGCATTGTGGTCATGGAAAAAGGCGTAATTATTGAGCAAGGATCACATGATGAACTTATTGCGCTCAATGCGCACTATAAAAATTTATACGATCGTCAGTACTTCAATCAGCAAGAGCCATGAAAAGACTAAAAATTGGTGGTGTACCAGAGCACTTTAATTTACCCTGGAGGCTTGCTATTGAAGAAGGTAAATTTAAGGCTGCAGGCATTGAGTTGCATTGGTCAGACATGACGGGTGGCACAGGTCAAATGATCAAAGGCTTACAGGCCGGAACTTTAGATATTGCTGTACTTTTAACGGAAGGAATAACTAGGGCTATATTAAAAGGACTTGATGCGAAAATCATAGCCGTTTACGTAAAAACGCCTTTGATCTGGGGTGTTCATGCTCCGGTTAATCAAGGGATCAATCAGCTTGATGATCTAGATGCCAGCACCTTCGCGATTTCAAGAGAAGGATCGGGCTCGCATTTGATGTCTTATATTCTTGCCAAACAACAAGGCTGGGACCCAACAGCACTCAGTTTCAATGTAGTTGGAGACGTCTATGGCGGTTTATGGGCATTAAACAATGATGAAGCACAAGGTTTTCTTTGGGAGAAGTATACCACCCAACCATTTGTGGATCAGGGTAAGTGCAAGCGCATTGGCGAAGTTTTGACACCTTGGCCATGTTTCGTAGTTGCGGTCCGAAATGAAGTCCTTCAGCACGAGGCAGCGCTGCTTCAAGCTATTTTGCCAATCGTTCAAAAAAGGGCTCAAGAATTAAAAAATAGTGACGATGCTGCTGAGGTGTTAGCATGGCGATATGCACTTAAAAAAGATGAGGTTACCGCATGGTTATCTAAAACCGAGTGGTCTAATCAGTTAGATGTCGATCAAAATGACATTCAAAATGTAGTTGAAACCCTACACGAACTCAATTTAGTGACCGACGAAGAACAAACAAATTGGTCTGAGAAAGTTTTGTAATGAAAGCCCTGGTGTTTTTTCTAAATGTTTGTATTGCATTTTTATCATGTGCACAACAAGGCGTTACCTTACCAACTACAGCCATCGCTCCTCAGTTTGTCGCCAATTTAAGCCCTGGAAATGAAGAAAGCTCGGGTTTGGCATTCTTAAATGATACCCTGTTCTCAATAAATGACAGCGGAAATGCGCCCGCATTAAAAGCACTGAACCCGACAAATGGTCAAACCCTTCAAACTTGGGTTGTGGCCAATGCTCAAAATGTCGACTGGGAGGCCTTGTGTGCGTCTGCAAGTGATTTATTTATCATGGATTTTGGCAATAACATGGGAAATCGCCAATTTTTTGATGTTTATCAGATTCCAAGAGTCACCCTTCATTTATCAGATACTTTATTAGCGACTAAAGCTACTTTTTTCTACCCCGATCAAGCTTCCGGACCTTTACCGGTAAACGCACATAATTTTGATGCAGAAGCTGTTGTTTACAAAAATAATTCACTCCATATTTTTTCAAAAAACTGGCAAAATCTCTGGACCAAACACTATGTATTACCAAGCTCTTGGCAAGACACAATTGCTGCCCAATTAGTAGACTCTTTTGAAGTAGATGGCCTCATAACTGATGCCGCTTACGATCAGAACACCGAAGAACTTTATTTGCTTGGTTACAAGCAATTGAGTAGTGGACTGTATAATTTATTCATGTGGAAGTTTTGGTCTGCTACTGTAGGATTCTTTGAAGGCACCAGAATGCGCATCGAGTTGGGTTCGGCACTTAGCTTGGGTCAGACAGAAGGTCTGTGTTTAAGCGGCCCCAACACAGGGTTTATCAGTAGTGAACAAATTAGTTCAGTCATTACAATTCCGGCAAAGCTCCACAGTTGGTCTGTTGAGGATATCATGGCAGTAGAAATAGATGCTGCTCCAGGACTTTACTTTTCTGATAATACCTTGCATTTACCTGAATCATTCAATGAAATTTTGACACTAGTCGATATCAATAGAAAAGTAGTGCTCAGAACTGAAAAAGGAAAGTCCAGTTATAATTTAGAGCGCTTGCCTCCGGGCACCTATTACTTGCTTGCCCATGATTGGCACTATAAATGGCTCAAAAATAACTAAATAGGTTTTTATATTCTTTCAAAGGACCAACTTGTTCAATGAAAGTAGGTTTTTGTTCATCTCTGGTATTTTGGTACAATTTTAGAGATAACTTAAGAGAACAAAAACAACAAGCCATGTTAGCACTAGCACAATTCGATTCTAATTTCTGGTGGGCATTAGGCGCAGTCCTTACGATTCTAGGTATTATTTTTGCTGTCTTTTTAACAGACAGAAAATAAACTACAATAGCTTAAGTGCGCGTTGAATCTCTTTATCCTGGGCATTAACTACCCGGTAGTATCCATTTTCCGTAAACAGATGGCTCGCTATTTCAGCTTTTAGATGCTGGGCAATTCGTTTTTTGCTATGCGCAAACTCATTTGCTTGAAACACAACATTAAACTCTTTCTGCGCAAAACGAGTAAATGACTTTAGCAAAGCATCATTCACTTGAAATTCATTGATAAATTGATTGAGGCCCATATTGTTTGGGTGCTGATTCAAGTAATCAAAGGCAAAGGCGTTAAAGGCGCCAGCCCAAAGCAATTCAGTAAGATACATTGATGTGCCGGTTGTGTCGCCGGGCACAAAGACATCAGGCATAATACCACCGCCACCATAAACAGTACGACCTTTTCGGGTTTTATATTTCAAAGAGTCGACAAAAATACTAGAGTCTGGCTTGAAGTATTCATCGGCATATGCGCGTTCTTCGGCTTCTTTGTAAGCTTCATAACCTTCCTTGTAGGGCCTTTGAATAGATCTGCCAGAAGGCGTGTAGTAGCGCGCAATAGTGATACGGATATTACTACCATCGCTGAGGCGTTTGTCTTGTTGAATGAGCCCCTTACCGTAAGATCTTCTACCGACAATTGTAGCTCTATCGTTATCTTGTAAGGCGCCTGCTAAAATTTCACTGGCTGAAGCCGATTGTGCATCAATGAGTACGACAACCTTGATGTTTTCAAGTAGGCCTCCAGCTGTTGAAGGATATTTTTTTTCAGCACTATGTAAACCTTTCGAACTTAATATGACACGCTTGGCTGGCAAAAACTCATCGGCAATTTGAATAGCGGTTTCCATGGTGCCGCCGCCGTTTCCACGAAGGTCGAGCACGAGTTTTTTCATGCCAGATTGCAACAAACGGGCTGCAGCCGCTTTGAATTCATTGGCAGTTGGCACCGAAAACTGGGCAATTTTCATATAACCCACCTCTTTGGCAATCAAATAGGAACAATTCACCGTTTGAATCGGAATGATGCCCCTTGTGAGCGTCTTCTTTAATTTTTTCCCGTTTCGGTAAACGGTTACATTCACTTTGGTATTTGGTGCGCCCTTCAAGCGATTCATGACTTTTTCATTAGTCATGAAGCTTCCACAAGCGGCTTTGTTGTCAATAGCTACAATGCGGTCTCCTCTTTGAAGCCCTGCTAATTGTGCTGGAGATAATTCGTTTACGTGGGTGATACAAATGGTATCACGAAAGAGTAAAAAACGAACTCCAATACCACCAAATGAGGCATTCGTTTGTTCGTCGAGCAGCTTGATGTCTTTTGCTGAAACGTAATTGCTATGAGGGTCTAGTTTGTGGAGTAGCTCAGAAATGGTTTCTTCAAAGATTTGTTCTTTGTTGATTTTGTCTACATATTGGTTATCTAGCAATTCAAAGATTTGCTCAAGCTTTTGGATTTCTTTGCTGTTCACGGTATTCGACCCGAGCAATTCGGACCCCACCCATAGACCAATGGCAGCAACAAAAGTGAGCAGCGCAGGCAGCCAATATAAGGGTTTAGAACCTTCGTCAGACATCGTCTATATTTTCAATTTGTTGAACTTGAAGGCCTGCAGATTTTAAAAACTCAATACCAGAGACATCTTTATAGGCTTCTTGGAAGACCAAACGAGTAATGCCAGATTGCAATACCAATTTACTGCAGTCTTTACATGGCGAATGTGTAAGATACAAGGTAGCGTCTTTACAATTATTGGTAGATCTGGCCACTTTTAGAATGGCATTTGCTTCGGCGTGTAAGACGTACCAATGTGTTTGGTTGTTTTCGTCTTCGCAACAGTTGTCAAAGCCTGCTGGGGTACCGTTGTAACCGTCAGAAATAATGATGGCGTCTTTAACGATAATTGCCCCGACTTGTTTGCGCTGGCAATGAGAAAGCCTTGCCCAACTTGCAGCGAGGCGTAAGTAAGCTTTGTCGTAGCGATGTTGTTTGCTTTCTTGATTATCCTCCATGTCTGATGTGTCCGCCTAAATAACCGGTAAATGCGAAAAGGATAAATGCAATGATGCCTACGATCATGACAAATAATTGGATTTGCTTCGCTTTTTCCCACTTGGCTTGTTGCGACCACAGCCCTAGTAGCGCTGCAGCAGTTAGCAAAAAGATAAAGATGAGTGTGTTCTCAGCCATTTCTTCGTGCAAGTGAATGAGGTTATGTGATATTCCTGGAAGTTCTTCAATGTGTTCTTCAGCAGCCTCTCCGGTGAAATACGCGATGAAACCACCAATTCCGCTAATAACCATTAAGAAATAAGCGCTAAAGGCAGTTTGTAAGGAAGGCTTGAAATAGCCAATAAAAAGTAGTAAAACACCAAATAAAGATCCTAAAATAGGTAGGTGATTGCTGAGTAGGTGTAGGTAAGCTAAGCTCATAGCGTTTGATTTTAGATTAAAGTTAACTAAAAATCAGTGAGCGTAGTATGGAGAGATCATGAAATAAACAATGACACCAGTTACAGCGACATACAACCAAATAGGAAAAGCAAATTTTGCCCATTTTTTGTGTTTTTGGTAGTTCCCTTCCCAAGCGTGCAAATAGGTAAACAGTACTACAGGAATAACCGCTACACTCAGAAAGATATGCGATAAAAGCAAAATGATATATGCCAATCGGGTAGAAGCTACTGCAGATTTCTCAATTTCATCCAATTGACCGTTCGCATCTAAATCACCATAGACCGTAGAATCTGAAGTCATGTGGTATGCTACGTAACACAGTAAAAATAAAACACTCAGGACAAGCGCTATTTGAATGGTTTTTTGATGGAGTTGAACGTTCCCTGCCTTTATAAATCTTAAGGCCATAATGAGCAAAGCTGCAGTTGCAGCATTGATGCCTGCATAAATAGGGGGCAAGAACGAAAAGTCAACGCCTTCAATTTTGATGGCAAAAAGAGCTGCCACAGCAATAGGAATGACAATAGAAATGGCAATTATCCATTTTCTGAGCCCTGAGTTATTCTTTGGTGTAATTGTATTCATCTTGAAATAGTTGTTTAGCTTCTTTGATTAATCTTTGGTATTCTTTTGTATTGACGCTGAGGTCAGGTTGCACCACTTCGTAAACGCCACGCACCTGTCCTTTTTTATCGACGAGAGTAAAAGCACCAGAATGTGCGTAGCCGCCCAGTGCTTCATCTTCTCGACCCGCAAAAATAAGAAAGTGTTCAATGCCAAGTTGGTGCGTAAAAGCTTCATTTCCGCTTAAAAATGCCCAGTTTTTATTTTGAATGCCTAGTTTTTGTTTGTGGGCTTTCAAGACACTTGGTGTATCGTGCTTTGGATCTATGGTAAATGACAAGAACTGCAGGTCTTTTGAATAGCGCTGTAGGGCTTTTTCAACGTTTTTAAGCTGCGTATTCATTATTGGGCAAATAGAAGGGCAGGTAGCAAAGAAAAACTCTGTAATCCAAACTTTATTTTTGAAAGTCGCTTTATTGACAATTATGGAATCTTCATTGAAGAATTGGAAATCCGGAATGGTTTGGTAAATGGTATCAATGATTTGTTTGCCATCTTTGTGGCTGTAGTTGAGGTCGTAGTTACCTAGAATAGGAAGTGCTTTGACGGGCTCTTCCTGACACGAGCTGAATAGTGTCAATGAACAGCAAAAAAGGAAAAGAAAACTAACGTTTTGCGCGAGCTTTGTCATATTGTTTCATGAGAAGGCCAAGGTGTTCTTTCATTGTTCGAATCATGCCTTCTGTGTGACCATTCAAAACCATTCTGAGGTGGTTTTTTTTGTCGAGTAACATGATCAGTTCATTATAAGAAACACCGCCAAAGTATTTTTTATCTCTAACAATAAGATCAACGCCATTGTTCTTGTGGTTGAAAAAGTCTTTGGGATCTGCAATGACAAGCTGCCAAAGCTCAGGATCATAACCTTCTACAGTGCTACGCAACATATCTCGAATATCTAGGAGCTCTTTTTCAGAAACAGGATTCCCGAGAGAATCAACCACAATTGAGAGCATGCGCACTTGTTTGAGCTTTTTTCGTTTGTTGGTGCGTAAATCTTTATAAATCTTTTGGGTAAGAGGAAAAAAGGCAAGACCGCAGTCATAGGGGCAGGTGGTTTGCAAGGTGTTGATCAGGACTACCTGATTTTGGTAATCTTTGAGATTTTTTTCTTGCTTGCCGAGATGGTTATAAACAGTAAAGGTTGGTGCTTGCACCAACCCATAATCTGCTAATTCTTTGAAACGGTGGTCACAGCCACGCGTAGCCATAAAAATGAGAAAAAGCGCTGGGCCAAAAACTAAAGTCAGTGCTAATATAGATCTGCCTTTACTGCGGCTCGGGGCTTTATCTTCCATAATTATGGAAACATTTTATCCCAGGCTGTTCCTACTGCAGTACCTTCCCAAAGGGCGATAAAGATGAGGTAAAGAACAAAAATGAAATAGGGAATAAGAATAACGTTGCGTAAGTATTTGCGTTCGTCACCAAGGTGCATAAATACCATCACGATGTATCCAGCTTTCAAAAGCGTAAGCAAGATGAAGATGATTTTTACGGTAGTCCACCAATCTGAAGATTGCTTGATGCTTGCACCGATGAAAACTTCTACAACAGTAATGATTGTAAGAAGTAGGGTTACTTTGTAAATTTTTTGACGAATGCTCTTTCCTGTGGCTTCGTCGTGATGTCCGTGTAAGGAGTATTCAATTAAGTCGTCTCTTTCCATGATCTGCTAAGCTTTGGAGAATTACAATAAATAGAAGAAGGTAAATACAAAGACCCAAACAAGGTCTACGAAGTGCCAATAAAGACCAGTTTTTTCAACCATTTCGTAGTGTCCGCGTTTGTGGTAAGTACCAGATAGTACGCCAAGTAAAATGATGATGTTAATGATCACGCCCGAGAATACGTGGAAACCGTGAAAACCAGTAATAAAGAAAAAGAACTGAGCATATTGCTGAGGCCCATATTCATTTTGCTTCATGTTAGCACCGTAAACAACGCGGTTTTTATCGCCAGCATAAAGTGCTTCGTAATAAAGTTTTTCAGCTTGTTTACCTTCGATTTCTTTGCCACCAACTTTGTAAGTTTGGCCACTTTTTTTGATGATCAACTTCATGTCGTGATCATGGGCTTTGTTGATTTTAGCAACTGAACCATCAGCTAAATGAATTTTCCCAGCTTCTAAGTGACCATTTTCTGCGGCATGTTGAAATTGGTGCATTAAATCATCTTTAATAATTGCACCAACTTTGTGTTTTTTACCGGCCTCAAGAACTTGGAAACTTTCAAGCTCGCCAAAATGACCTTTTACAATGGCTACAGAACCGTCTGCTAATTCAATTTTACCGAACTCGGAACCATGGATAAAGTGAGACCATTCCCAAGCTTGAGAGCCTAAGAAAAAGAAACCACCGATTACGGTAGCAATCATCCATTTGGTAACGCCTTTGCGGTCCATACGGTGCCCTGCTTCTACGGCTAAAACCATAGTTACAGAAGAAACGATAAGAATAAAAGTCATGAGTGCCACATAAAGTAGTGGGTAGCCATGACCTAAGAAAGGCATTGAATTAAAGGTTTCTTCACCGATTGGCCAAGCATCTTGAGCTCCATGACGGGTGAAACCATAGGCGATTAATAAGCCACTAAATGTAAGTGCGTCCGACACAAGGAAGAACCACATCATCAATTTACCATAACTTGTTTGGAAAGGAGATTCTTTTCCTCCCCACAGTGTTTTGGCGTCTAATTGTGCAGAATGTCCGGCCATTTTTATGAAAAATTTTTGTGCAAGTTTAGTGAATAAAAATCAAAAACACGAGTAAATAGAGCCATAATAGACCTAAAAAATGCCAGAAGATACTACTTAGGCGAAGTGATAGGTGGTTTTGAGAAGAGAATTTGCCTGAAAATGAAGCAATTGCAACTTTTAGCAAATAAAGCAATGCAATGATCACGTGAAGTAAATGTACAAAGGTGATGAGATATAAATAAGAAGAAGCTGAATCAGCTGATTGCATCGCGCTCAGCATAAGGTGCGGCTTTAAGACAGTGCCGTTGTATTTTAATTGTCGGTTTTCGTACTGAAGTTCTTTACCAGCGTAATAAATCGTGAAATCTTTTCCGTATTGGCCTCGTGCAAAGAAATCACCGCGTTTATCACGGATATTAAGAGCTAGTTCACTCAAGCGCAATTCATCTGTATATGTAAATTTGGTGCTGTCATTTGCAAAAAGTTCGCCTGATTTATAAAGAACAGGGCTACCGTTGTAAAAGAGTTCAATTTTTTGATTGGGTTGTTTGAGACGCAAAGACACCAAACGTTTTGAGTTCTCAAATTGCTTAAAGAAACTTTGTATCTCTTTGAAGTCTTGGTCCTTCATCGGTTTGCCATTGATGAGAAATTCGTTCCCATCGACAGCAACTAATTGTCCATTATATTTGACTTCGTAATAATCTCCGTAGCGGCCATTAGTAACAAGAATGTCATTAACTGGATTAATTCCTTGTTGAACAAGTTGTTTGTACCCTTGAAACTGGAAATAAATAAAGCCAAGCCCAAAAATGAGCGTAGCAGCCATCCCTAGTTTGATTTGTCCTTGTCGGTCTTTTTTGGCGCTTTGAATAGCGAACCAAAAGGTCAAACTACTCAAGGCAATAAAGAGGGTGCTGAGGTAAAACCCTGTAGGCATTGAGTATTTTAGCCAAAAGGATTTACCCATGGATACATAATATCCGGAGGTGAGGCCGGCAAAGAGCATAACAATACTGAAGATCCCGACGTAGACGAGATTTTTCTTCATTTTCTCTTTGACTTCTGGTTTCAGGTCATTATTCATGGCAGTTTATTTAAAATTTCAATAAAATTATCGGTACGATCAAACACATATATGAATTGGATGATCGGTAAATAAACAAACGAAGCGAACATGAGTTTACGCGCATCGGCAGTTTCACAGCTGTGAAATAATTTATAAGACAAATAAAAGAACCATATACCTAATAAACTGGCGCTGATAAGCGTGACAACGCCGGTCCAGCCGAGCAACCAGGGCATGAGGCTAAACGGTATGAGCGCTAAGGAGTAGGCCATAATTTGGAAGCCAGAAGCTTTGCTTTTCCCTTCTTTTGAGGGTAATAAAGAAAAACCAGCCTTTTTGTAGTCGTCATAGAGCACCCAGGCAATGGCCCAGAAATGCGGAAACTGCCAAGTAAATTGAACAAAGAAGAGGACCCCAGGAACAAAACCAAAGGCATCGGTTGCAGCAATAGCTCCTAAGAATGGAGGAATAGCTCCGGGAAAGGCTCCTACAAAAACGGCCCAAGGAGTAACTTGCTTGAGGGGCGTGTAGACAAATACATAACTCAGAAATGCAAGTAAACCGAGCACAGCACTTTTCATATTGATGAGCCACAGTAAATAGGTGCCAATGAATAGAAATAAAATGACAATTATAAAAGCTTCTTTAAGTGACATTTCACCAGTTGGCAATGGTCTTCTGTTGGTGCGGTTCATGATTTTATCTAGGTTGCGTTCCCAGATTTGATTGGCGCCATTAGAGGCTCCGGTAACCAATGTACCACCCAGCATGAGGTAAGTTATTTCCGTGAGGTCTTTGCCTCCTGCAAATAAATATCCGGTAAGCGCAGATATGATCACTAAGAAAGACAAACGGAACTTGGTAAATACCAAGTATGTTTTGAATTTTGAAGGCTTTTTTAGTGGCGTTTCAGACATTGCTACAAAATTACGGAATCAGAAGCAAAGGGTTCGAATTATTCTTGGTAATAATCATTTTTTATGAAGTATTCAAGTAGCGCTTCTTTTAGCAAATGTTGTTGCTGTTGATGATTGAGCGATGGAAGCTGCTGATTGAGTTTAAAATGTGGCCATAAGTCGGTATCTCTTCCTTCAAAGGTATAATAGCCATAGGGCTCTAGGAGTGTGCAAATTGCAATATGCATTAACTCCATCTTTTGTTGTTTGGAAAACGTTTGATGCCCCATTCCTAATTCATTGACACCCACAAGAAATAGAAAGGCCGACATATCCATTCCTGGGCCGAAGTCTTTTTCTAGGTGTTTTTGAAGTTTTTGAAAGCGCAATTCAATGTCGTGATCCATATTGCAAAAATAACGATAGCTTGCCGATTATTGGGCACAAAAAAAGGGGTTCCTTTTGAGAACCCCTCCTTTTCATCAATCAACTTCTTATTTCTTCACAAATTGCTTAGCGCTGTTACCAGCAGCAGTAGTAATTTGGATAGTGTAAACACCTGCTTTGAGGCTATCTACATTGATTTCTTGAGTAAGACCATTACCAGCAATTGTTGCAACTACTTTACCTGTAAGGTCAAGGATGCGGATGTTTTGCATAACGTCAGTAGCTTTGATGGTCATGATGCTGTTTACTGGGTTAGGGTAGATAGCAACTGAGTTATTCAATTCTTCTACACCAGCCAAGCAGTCAGAGCAGCTTTCCCAACAAACTTCAGGAATTGTAGCTGCAGCCGTAACTGTGTAAGCACGGTTTGTGAAACCACCGTTAGTTACAGTACAAGATTCACCACCTACAAATTGTTCAGATACATTCCATCCGTCTACAGTGAATTTGTATTCGATATTTCCTGCTCCGATTGGTGCAGTTACTTCCCATACGTTGTCGTTGTTAGCGTCTGTCATTGGCGTACAAGTACCACACCAGCCATTAAATGTACCATTTAAGAATACGCCAGCAGCAGTAGAACCACCACCTGTTACGTAATCATTCATGTCCACTTTGAATGTGATATCGTTTGTACAGATATCGCAGCTTGCAAAACATACATTTGGCAAGTTGATATCGCCAGCTACAACGTGGTAACGGTTATTGAAACCATCGTTAATAGGGTCGATACAAGTTTCAGTTCCTGTGAACTCTTCTTGTGCGTTCCAACCATCGATAGTGAATTTGTATTCGATAGCACCTGGAGCTAAAGGAAGCGTTACTTCCCAGTTACCGTTGCCCATGTCTGTCATTGGGTTACAAGTACCACACCAGTTATTAAATGAACCATTTACAAAAACACCACCAGTTAACGAACCTGTGTATTGTGACATGTCTACACGGAATTTTACTTGGTAATCTTGAACAGCAAGCGGAACAGTTCTGTTGTAAACAAAACGCCACCATCCTGGACCAAAGTTGATATCCAATGTCATGGTGTTTCCGCCGTTTGAGATCGCTGCATTGTAAGTAATAGAACTTGCCGCAGCTGCAGGATTCGCGATTTCAGCACCGTTAATTACTTTAGCTAAACCGAGGTGAGCACCCAAACCGTTTACGGTAAGTGTTCCGGCTGTAGCATCATAAGCATAAGTTGCTGCACCACCAACGTGCGGAGCTACAGGTGCGCCACATGCGTCTGGTGAAACACCTTGCCATCCTTCGAGCCAAGTGTTACCATTCATATAATGCGTCATGGTTCCGTTAGCTTCGAATTTAATTGAGTCGTCAAAAAGACAAGCACGTGTGGTGACATCACCAACATTGTTAGACCACCAGCTGATATCGCCAAGGTTAGGACCAACACCGAGTGCACCCGCTTGTGGAGCGAGTTTCCATGTTCCTTCTACCTGAGCGGTAAGGCTTAAAACTGGTGCAAAAAGCAAAAAGTACAGTTTTTTCATGTTGTTAAATTTTAAGGGTTTTAGAGTTTCTAAATTAGAAAGTTTGCGTTAAATATAGTAAAAAATACAATAAGCAAGAAAAATCAGGTGTAATGCGCTAATAATCAATCGAAATTAATGTCGTTATCTAGTTCAAAAACGAGTTTTCCTTCGCCACATCTTATTTCAAAAGTGCCTTTTTCAGCGCGCCATTTGCCATCAATTGCAATTCGTTTGAGGCTATTGGCATCAAATTTAAAGTATAGCGTTTTGTTTTCACCTGGGTTTAAGGTTGTTTTCGTAAATCCGATGAGTCTTTTACCTTCGGGGCTTGTGCTGGCATAAAGGTCACTTAAATATACGGGAACAAGTGTTTTAACCTGTTTTTGGTTCGGGTTACTAACCGTTACTGAAATCGTAAAGCTTCCGTCTTTTTCATTCTTACTTTCAAATTTTGCTTTTCCGATTTGAGCATTGTTGTAAGACAAACCAAAGCCAAAGTCCCACTGTGGGTTATAGGCAGAGAAATCGCCAGATTTGGAGCGGTCAACACTGCGCGGGTGGTCATAGAATTCAATCACGCCGTCGTAGCGAGGATACGTATATGGCAAGTGTCCACTGAAGTCTTCTTTACCAGAAAAAAGTTCAGCTATAGCAATTCCACCTTGATCTCCTGGCAAGTAAGCTTGTACAATGGCATCGCAAAGCGGTTCGATGTCGTGAATGATTCTTGGTCTGGCTTCAAGTAATACAAGCACGATTTTTTTGTTGGCAGCTCTTGCTAAGCGCACCAATTCTTTTTGTTTGTCGTCTAGTTGTAAACTGCGAATGTCACCAGGTTTTTCAGTGGATGGCAATTCACCCACACAAATGACGATGACGTCATTTTTCTTGAGTGCTTTTTTATAGGCAGCGATATCGAGGAACCTTGAAGCTTCATAGTCTTTTTCCATATAAAGTTCTACGCCCTGAATATGAGAAATTTGACTTGCAGGAAATATTTGAGTAAGCGCTTTGTATATTGTTAATGCTCCTTTTGTATTGTAATTTGTGTCCAGGCCTTGCCAAGTGTGTGTCCAGGCACCATTGAGCATATTTAGGCTGTTTGCTCCGGGGCCTGCCACTAAAATGCGTTGGCCAGCGGTCAAAGGAAGTGCAGCATTGTTATTCTTCAATAATGTAATTGACTCTAAGGCCGCAGCTTTAGCTGCTTTTTTGAAGTCTTCACCTCCAAAGAGAGTGTATTCGTCTAGGTTTGGAACTGGATTACCAAAAAGGCCAAGTTGTTTTTTGACGTATAGTATTCTTCGAACGGCGTCGTCGAGACGGGTCATGCTGATACGGCCACTTTTAACCGCTGCAACCATATCTTGGCAATAGGTTTTGTACTGCGGATTTGATGGAACCATACTCATGTCTACTCCGGCATTGAATGCCTGAATGGCGGCTTCTGCTAAAGATGGGGCTGTACGGTGCACAGTGTGCAACATAATGAAGTCTTCCCAATCTGAAACTACAAAGCCCTTGAATCCCCAATCTTGTTTGAGTGTTTTGGTCAAAAGCTGGTAGTTGCTGTGTCCGGGAATACCGTTTACAACACCTGAATTGATCATGAGCGTAAGTGCCCCTTGTGCAACGGCTTCTTTGAAGGCAGGGAAATAAAGCTCTTGCATGTATTTTTCTGGAATCCAGGCTGGGGTGCGGTCGCGGCCACTAAAGCTTGCACTGTAACCAACAAAATGCTTGAGACATGCTGCTACATGAAAATTGTCCACTTCTTTTGTAGATCCTTGATAACCTTTTACAAGAGCAGCTCCCATTTGGGTACAGAGGTAAGGGTCTTCACCGAGTGTTTCAAAATGACGCGACCAAAGCGGTTGACGTCCTAAATCAAGTACCGGAGAAAAATTCCAAGGTATACCAGAAGCGCGACACTCATAGGCAGTTACTTGGCCCATTTGCTCTGCTAATGCCGGATTCCAGGTTGCAGCCAAGCCAATTTCTTGTGGAAAAAGTGTGCCACCTATGGTATAATTGACACCGTGAATGGCATCTATGCCATAAAGAATTGGAATGTTCGTTTCTTTTTTGAGGTAAGGAAGATGAACAGCACTCATGATGGAAGTCCATTCATCTCGGCTTAAGGTATGTGCCCCAACATTCAAAATTGAACCGACATGAAAAGTATTTATAGCTGCATCAAGCTTCTTTGGATCAATTTTTACCGGATTCAGCGCTTGCCCTTTTTCATCTGTTTGATAAATGGCATCAAGCGTAATTTGACAGGTTTGCCCAACTTTTTGCTCAATAGTCATATTGGCAATCAGGGTTTCAATATCCTGATCTGTGGGGTTGGTAAAATAGAGTTGCTCAGCACTCTTAAATCCAAAAAGGATGACAAGTACTAAAAGAGAAGACAATACTTTCATGTGATTTTTATTGGAAGACGCGAACGTAATCTACAAACATTTTTTGTGGGAAAGTGGTGGTAGCATCTGGTGATCCTGGCCAGTTTCCTCCTACTGCAATATTTAAAATAATGAAGAACTTCTCGCGGAATTCACTCATTTCAGCAGGGCTGGTATTAATGCTGTGATATTCTACGTTATCGAGCAACCAATGAATTGAGTTTGCATCCCAAACGATGGAAAATACGTGGAAGTTATCGGCAAATTTTCCTGAAGTAAGGCTTTTGCTGCCGCCATATTGTGCGTGTGAACCGTTGTCGCTCCAGTGTACTGTGCCGTGAACAGTGCGGTCATTCGCTCCGGCACCACCAATGAGTTCCATGATATCAATTTCCCCACAAGCTGGCCATCCGACTGTTGTGATGTTGTCTCCGAGCATCCAAATGGCTGGCCAAATTCCTTGGCCATATGGAAGTGCGGCACGCACATCGATGCGGCCGTATTTCCATGATTTTAAGCCTTGCGTTTTAAGTCGGCTAGAAGTGTAATTCGAAGTATTAAATGTTTCGTTTTTAGCAGTTATAGTGAGTAAACCATCAGCAACCACTGCATTATCTTGCTTGTAATACTGAAGTTCGTTGTTCCCCCAACCCCAACTTCCTGTACCGATATCGTAGGTCCAGTCGCTTGAAAGACTGCTGCCATTGAATTCATCGCTCCAGGCAAGGGTATAACCAGGATAACTCAATGGACTGATGTACCCCGAGTTTGGTGCGCCTGAGTTACCCGTACTGATTTCAATTAAAACTTCTTCATTGAGTTCGATGAAATCATTTTGCATCACGTGAGCACGTGTACGAATCTTGTAGGTTCCACTCGTGTTGAAAATATGTGTGGCTTCGCCATCTTTACTTTCTACTGTAATAGTATCATTGACATCGAAGAACGTAATCGTGAAAAAATTTGTGCTATCAGCAGTAGCCTGCACATGGACCTCGCCATTAGTGATGGTCAATTGCGTTTGTAAATTACTGGGTTTACCAGCAGGTTTTACAACATCAGGCTGACACGCCATCAAGGCAATGCTTAAAATGGTAAATAAGATCATTTTCATTGTTTGAAATTTATATTGTTCTTATAGATTAAGGCAGGGCTTTTAACTTAAGATACCACTTTAGGCCACCAGCGTGATGCCCGTATTGCAAGTTCAGGGTAGAGTCTGTAGAGCTGATGATTTTATAAACGCGAGGACCAGTGAAAAAACCAAGGAAGGCATTTCCAGAAATGGTAATTGTTGTTTCAGTGCCTTCAGTTAATAACCAACTTTCATTTAATTGATCTGCAAAAGGCGCTGTGTAGTCAGCTAAATTTTGAAAAGAACCTGGAAACGAAGCGGCTAATGAATTGTGCACGTAGACATCTCCATTGGTAATCATGTCAAATTTAAATGCATTCAAATAGAAAATGTATTTGTCATCATAGAGTCCACAACCCGGCTTTTCATTGGCTCCGGCAGCCCACCATTCAGGAATTGGCCCAAGGGCACTCTCTGGGTCAGGACCAACGCCCATGTGCCCAGAAGCAGCTGAATCAATGACCCAAATTCTGTATCCAGGGCCGTTTACACCGCCGGTGAGCAGCGTATAGTAAGGGTTGTTTAATAATGTAAAATCATCGTTGGCAATGGTGACAACCTGACTTGAGCTGCGGCTTCCACCTTTAGCAAAAACAGTGAGTTTAATCGTGTAGGTACCGGCATACGGATAAGTTGCCGTTACGTTTGGACCTTGTGCTTTGGTTCCGTTACCAAAATCCCAAACGCATTGAATATTAGGATTATTTGCACTGAGTTCAATCACATTGACATTGGCAGCTGATGGAGCCATCGTAAACTCGGCGTCTGCTGCACTTGGCGGATCACCTAGTGTTGGTTCATATTTTTGACATGCGGCTAAACCTAGCGCGATTGTCAGGATGCTTAAAAATAAATTTTTCATGGCTTTTAATTGCTAAAGATTAATAACCTGGGTTTTGGCTCCATGTTCCTCCGGCTAAATCAATTTCTACCTGCGGAATAGGGAATACCTCATGTTTACCAACAACAAATCCAGGGATATATTGTGCGGCCTGACCCGTACGAACGAGGTCAAAAAAGCGCAAGCCTTCTCCAGAAAGCTCTAGGCGTCTTTCATTGTAAACTTTTTCAATGCTGTTTACAGAGGCTCCTGGGATACCTGCGCGCTGACGGATTTGATTCACTAAAGCCGTGGCTCTGCTTGGATTTCCGAGTTGATAATGCGCTTCTGCAGCCATGAGTAAAACATCGGCATAACGCAAAACACGGTAGTTTACAGGGCTTGTGAGGTCGTTGTCAGGCAAGCCAATTTCACCTTGTTTTTTAATGTATTTGTTGTTGTAGTAACCTGTATGGCCACCCGCACCAATTGCATAGGTGATTGATGCTGGATTTGGTTGAGCAGAAATAAATGCTTCGATATCAAGAACGGTTGCTGCTCTGCGCGGGTCAATTGGTGAGAATGCTGCATAAAGTTCTGGTGTTGGCAAGTTATAAGAGTTACCATCGCCATAGACAGGGCCGGTGTATTGTCTGATTCCTTGGAAACCAACGGCTGCATTTCCTTCTAAGCAAATAAGACAGCCATAACTACCACCTTCAAGACCAGTATATTCAACATCAAAGATGGTTTCGCTGTTGTTTTCAGCAGCTACGCTAAATAATTGGCTGTAGTCTGGGTAGAGGCTATATTGTCCTGAGTCAATGATTTCATCAAAAATTGCAGCAGCTTCGGTGAATTTATTTTGGTACAAATAAACTTTTCCGAGTAGCGCTTTAGCTGCACCGCGAGTTGCTCTTCCTTTTTGCGCGGCAACCGGAGTTAACACAGCAGCAGCAGCAATTAAATCTGCTTCGATTTGGGCATAAACTTCGGCTTTCGGAGCGCGTGGAATCGTTCTTGCTTCTTCAATACCAATGCGCTTGTCAATGATGAGCGGAACGTCACCAAAGTATTTCACAAGTTCAAAATAGTAATAGGCACGCAAGAATTTCGCCTCAGCAAGAATATGTGCTTTTCTAGGGAAATCTATGTTGTCTTTGTGCTCAAGAATGTAGTTAGCACGCGTAATACCCGTGTAGTTCCATCTGAGTACATTGCGCAACTCCACATTGACGCCACCATGAGTCATGTTATCGATGTCGTGTAGACCTTTGCTGTCATTGACACTTTCACCACCTGCAATGGCGTTGTCAGAGGCAATTTCGCCAATCCAAAGTGTTAAGAATGAACTTTGGAGTAGGTCATAAGCGCCGACAAGTGCACGCTCGTAATCTTCAGGGGTTTGGAAGAAGTTTTCTGCATCCTGCGCATACGGAGGATCAACATTTAGGAATTTTTCACAAGAAGGCAACACAGCAAGGGTTGCAATTGTAGCTAAAGTAAAAATCAGTTTTTTCATGACGTTCAGCTTAAAATTTGATTTGAATACCACTCATGATAGAGCGGGCTTGCGGATACATACCGTAGTCAACACCTGCTGACAAC
>JACCDV010356411.1_pt1 | contig 53326 bp, 46 predicted proteins | sample 7446131 | NCBI WGS metagenome assembly JACCDV01 (sample SAMN15323448, study PRJNA562643) | freshwater metagenome | isolation source: river surface water | place: USA:Blue River Watershed | collected 2017-08-17
GACAGCAGCGAAGCCAGTTTTCCGGAAATGTTCTTCATGGTTCTCAAAAACTTCCAAGTCTCGGTTAGATCCCACACCTTTGGCTGGGGCTGTCACCAACCCGGGCCAGGCCTCACGCAGAACGCAAGGCCCTTCTGATTTCCCCCGCCAGCACCTGGCGGAGTTCGGGCCGCACAAAGCGCCCCACTTGCACTTTTCTACCCCTGCCCGAGAGCTCGATCAGGCTGTGCTCGCCGGCCTTGGGTTCGACACGAACCCACTGCCGCTCAAATTCGGCCCGTTCCAGGCGCCCGGCGGTTTCGCACTCCACCACAAGGCTTGCGCCCTGCAGCGAAATCCACTCGCCATCGGTGGCATGGCGGGCATAAACCACAAAGGCCACACCCACCGCCAGCAGTTCCAGTCCGGCAAACGCCAGCACCAGCGGCGCCCCCATTTGCCAGAAAAACAGGCCGATGGCCAACGACACCGCGCTCAGCACCAGGTACACCGCCAGCAGCTGTGCGGGAGAAACCGAACAATTGCGCCGCAGCCGCCAACTGATGCTGGGACCCGACACCTGAGCAAACTGGTAAGCCGGATGAGACACGAATCAACTTTCAGCAAGCCTACGACCGAGCGTGAGGCAGGAAGGAGAAATCCGGGCGATTTTAGCCCACTTGCAAAACGGCTTTGACATTTCTCAAAGCTTACTGCGGCGGGGGCCGCCTGCTGGCCAGCATTTGACGCATGTCATCCAGACCAATCTGGCTCTGCGGCAGCACCCTGGCCCGTGGGGCGGGCTTGAGCGCATGGCCGTAGACCACCTCGAAAGTCAGCGTGAGCCGGCCATCCTGGCCGCGCGCACCACGTTCGGCCAGGGCCTGCAGCCAATGGCGCTGCCAGCCGCGCCCCCGCAGACCACCAAAGCGGTGGGCATGCAGGTTGCGCCCAAGCTCGCGCAACTCCCGCAGCAGGCGTTCGGGGGTTTCGTAGGTCAGGGTGATGCGCTCCATGTCCATCACCGGTTCGGCAAAACCGGCTGCCACCAGCATGTCGCCCCAGTCGTGCATGTCGGTGAATTCGTGCGCCGGCGCCGGCCAGCCCATGGCCTGGTGCAGGGCGCGCAACTCGCGCAGGCTGTCAGGCCCCAGGCAGGAGAACATCAGAAAACCGTCGACCGCCAGGGCGCGGTGCCATTGCCCAATGAGCGCCTGCGGGTCGGCCACCTGGTGCAGCAGCATGTTGGCCCAGACCATCTGCACGCCGGCCTCGGGAGGCAGGCCTGTCCGCACCGCTGGACCGGTCCAGCGGGCTGGCTGCCACCAGGCGGGTGCCGTGCCGGTGCGCACCTGCCCGGCCTCCCCGGCCTGCTCGGCGACCAGCCACACCGGGGCCTGCGCATACCGCGCGCGCAAAGCCCGGTGGGCCAGCAGGCCGCCACGCAGCGGCTCCCAGTCGGCCCAGGCCTGTGGCTGCAACCGAATCACGTCCAGGCGCTCCTGCATGCGGCGGGCCACCTCTTCGTGCAGCCAGGCCGACGCCGCCATCGGGCGGGCGGCCCAGCGCGCAGCGGCGACCGGGTCGAGGGTGGGGGGCTTGTCGGGCGTGCTCATGAACAGAGTCGGCAGTATATTGAGCCCATGGGAGGACTCGAAGACTGGCTGCACAAAGCCTGGTCCAGCGCGAGGGGCATGGGCTGGCACCTGCCTGGACGCTGTGCCATCTGCCGGCATTGGCCAGCCGAACCCGTGTGCGAGACCTGCATTGCCCGCTTTGCCCGGCCGCGGCTGCGCTGCCTGGACTGCGCCCTGCCGGTGCCCGCCGGGGTGCAGCGCTGCAGCGCTTGCCTGCTGGACCCTCCCCCCTGGGCCCGCGGCCTGTGCGCGGTCGACTACGCCTGGCCCTGGACCGCTCTGTTGGCCCGTTTCAAGTTCCAGCAGCAACCCGGCTGGGACCGGCAGCTGGCCTGGCTGATGCGCAGCGCCGCCTGGGCCGAGGACACTCTGCACGCTGCCGACCGGGTGCTGCCCATCCCGCTGTCACCACAACGGCTGGCCGAACGCGGCTACAACCAATCCTGGCTGCTGGCGCGGCAGCTCGCCGCGGACAAGGCCGATGCCCGCCTGCTGCTGCGCATCCGCCACACGCCGCCCCAGCGCACCCTGCCGCGCACCGAGCGGCTGAGCAATCTGCAGGGGGCTTTTGCACTGGAGCCCCTGCGTGCGCATGAAGTGCGCGGCCGGCACCTGCTGCTGGTGGACGATGTGATGACCAGCGGCGCCTCGCTGCGCGCAGCCAGCCAGGTGCTGCTGCAGGCCGGGGCTGCGCAGGTCAGCGCCCTGGTGCTGGCGCGCACCGGGCTGGGAGACAGCGATGCCGATGTGCCGCCTGCCCGCTGAGCGGCTGCGACAATCGCCACATGTTCCGCATCGTCCTCGTCGAACCCGAAATCCCGCCCAACACCGGCAACATCATCCGCCTGGCCGCCAACACCGGCTGCGCACTGCACCTGATCGAACCACTGGGCTTTTCGATGGACGACAAGCTGATGCGGCGTGCCGGCCTGGACTACCACGAATACGCCGAGCTCAGACGCCATGCGGACTGGCAGGCGTTCATGGCCCAGGAGAGGCCTGATGCCGGACGCATGTTCGCGCTGACCACGCGCGGCAGCCGGCATGCCCACGAGGTGGCCTTCCAGCCCGGCGACTGGCTGGTGTTCGGCTCGGAGAGCCGCGGCCTGGCGCCCGCGCTGCGCGAGTCGTTTGCGCCCGCCCGGCGCATCCGCCTGCCCATGCGCGCGGACCAGCGCAGCCTGAACCTGTCCAACGCGGTGGCGGTGACGGTGTTCGAGGCCTGGCGGCAAAACGGTTTTGGCGGCGCCGTCAGCCCGCCCGTTCAGGCGTAGAGCCGGGCCAGCGACTCGGCCACGCAAACCGGCTTGTCACCGCCCTCGCGTTCGACCGTCACGTTCCACTGCAGTTGCAGGCCACCGTCGATCGGCGTGGCCTGGGCCAGCGTGAGGTGGGCGCGCAGGCGGCTGCCCACCGGCACCGGCGCCGGAAAGCGCACCTTGTTGAGGCCGTAGTTGACCCCCATGCGGGCTTGCTGCACATGCACCGCTTCGCCCATGAATTTGGGCAGCAGCGAGAGTGTGAGGAAGCCATGTGCGATGGGCGCGCCAAACGGCCCCTGCTTGGCGCGTTCCACATCCACATGGATCCACTGCTGGTCATGGGTGGCATCGGCAAAGCGGTTGACCTGCTCCTGGGTGACGGTCAGCCAGTCGGTGGTGGCCACATGCTGGCCGACGCAGGCGGCCAGATCGGAGAGTTGGGCAAAGACTTTCATGCGCCCCACTGTAGGCAAACCCACACAGCGGCACTGTCCATGGGGTGACAGGCTTGACCAGGATCAAGCCTGAGCGGGCGCGGGCCCAACACACTGGGCGCATGCCCCAGCCGCCGCCCCCGAGTGCCACCCTGACCGGCCTGAGCGCCAGCGAGGCGGCGCAGCGCCTGCGAGAACACGGCCCCAATGCCCTGGACACCGAGCCTCCGCGCAGCGGGTGCCAGCGCCTGCTGGCGATGGGCCGCGAGCCGATGTTCATGCTGCTGGTGGCGGCGGCCGTGCTTTACATGGCACTCGGCGACGTGCTGGAGGGGCTGACCCTGGCGCTGTTCGTGCTGGCCGTGCTGGGCATGACCTTCTGGCAGGAAGGCCGCGCCGACGCCGCCGTCCAGGCGCTGCGCAGCCTGACCCAGCCCCAGGCTCGCGTGCTGCGCGCAGGACAGGTCCAGCGCATCCCGGCGCAGGCGGTGGTGCCGGGCGACCTGCTGCTGCTGGCCGAAGGTGACCGCATCGCCGCCGACGGCTGGCTGCTGCAGGCCGACAACCTGCAGGTGGACGAATCGCTGCTCAGCGGCGAGTCGGTGCCGGTGGACAAGTGCGCCGCGGCGCAGCCACCCGTTGCCACTGCCGCAGCGGGCGGGGAAGAGGTGGCCGCCGTCTTTGCCGCCTGCCATGTGGTGCGCGGCCAGGGCCTGGCGCAGGTGACGGCGACCGGGGCGCGCAGCCAGGTCGGGCAGATCGGGGCGGCACTGGCGCAGGGGCGCGAACCCGCCAGCCCCCTGCAGCTGCAGACCGCAGCGCTGGTGCGCAGGCTGGCGCTGGGCGTGGCCCTGCTGTGCCTGTTGATGGTGCTCACGCTCGGTCTGCGCCAGGGCGACTGGCTGGCGGCGCTGCTGTCGGCGATGGCCCTGGCCATGGCCTTGCTGCCCGAGGAGTATCCGGTGGTGCAGACCCTGTTCCCTGCCCTGGGCGCGCGGCGGCTCACCCGCGAAGGCGTGCTGACCCGGCGCATCAATGCCATCGAGACACTGGGCGCAGTCAGCGTGCTGTGCACCGACAAGACCGGCACCCTGACGGAAAATCGCATGGCGGTCGCCGCCCTGGCCACCGGTGCGGCCGATGCCCCCCAGGTGCTGCGCGGGGTGCCCGGCCAAGTGCTGCTGGCACCGCCGTTCCGCGCGCTGCTGGAGCACGCCATCCTGGCCAGCGCACCCGAACCCTATGACCCGATGGAGCATGCCTTGCACCGCATGGGGGCCGAACAGCTGCAGGGCAGCGCCCAGCTGCACACGGACTGGACGCTGGTGCACCGCTACCCGCTCAGCCCTGCCCTGCCGGCGATGTCGCACATCTGGCGCAACGCCGACGCTGCAGCGGGCCTGGGGCACAGCGTCTCGGCCAAGGGTGCACCCGAGGCGGTGATGGACCTGTGCCACCTGCCCCTGGACCAGCGCCAGGCCTGGCTGCGCACGGTCAACCACTTCGCCGCCGACGGGCTGCGGGTGCTGGGCGTGGCCCGTGGCCGGATGGCCGGCCCGGACTTCCCGGGCAGTGTGCATGCGCTGGACTTGGAATGGGTGGGCCTGATCGGTCTGACCGACCCCCTGCGTCCGGACATCCGGGAGGCGGTGGCGCAATGCCACAGCGCCGGCATCCGCGTGATCCTGATCACCGGAGACTACCCGGCCACGGCCCGGGTCATCGCAGCCCAGGCCGGCCTGCCCGAGGGCCAAGTGCTGACCGGCAGCATGCTGGCTGCCCTCGACGATGCGGGGCTACGCGAGCACCTGCGCGGGGTGCACATCTGCGCCCGCATCAGCCCGGCGCAGAAACTGCGTCTGGTGCAGGCCCTGCAGGCCGCTGGCGAAGTGGTGGCCATGACGGGCGACGGGGTCAACGACGCCCCGGCCCTGCAGGCCGCACATGTGGGCATCGCCATGGGCCTGCGCGGCACCGATGTCGCGCGCGAGGCGGCCGACCTGGTGCTGGTGGACGACCGCTTCAGCGCCATTGTGCGCGGCATCCGCAGCGGGCGCCGCATCTTTGACAACCTGGGGCTGGCGATGCGCTACATCTTCGCCATCCATGTGCCGATCGGCCTGCTGGCCTTGTGGCCCCTGCTGGGGGGGCCGGCCCTGCTGCTGCCGCTGCACCTGGCCCTGCTCGAGCTGGTGATCGACCCGGCCTGCGCGATTGCCTTCGAGCAGGAGCAAGAGGACCCGGGGGTGATGCAACGCCCGCCGCGCGACATCCACCAACCGCTGTTCGACAGCGCCACATTGCTGACGGCGCTGCTGCAGGGCCTGTCGGTGCTGACGGCGCTGGGCCTGGCGCTGGCCTGGCTGGTGTACAGCGGCCTGGGCGCGCTGCACAGTCCGATGGCCCGCAGCCTGGTCCTGCTGGTGCTGGTGCTGGGCAGCAGTGCGCTGGTGCTGCTGGGCACGGGCCGCAGCTGGCGGCGCCGCCAGCCCTGGGCATGGGGCCTGAGCGCGGGCAGCCTCGCGCTGCTGGCGCTGATGGTCTATTGGCCACCGCTGGCCCGGGCCCTGACCCTGGCCGCCCTGCCGGTCGCGGTCTGGCCGGCGGCGCTGCTGCTGTGCGTGGGCTGCGTGCGGGGCATGGACATGCTGCGTGCTGCGCTGCAGCGTGGGCGGCCATGAGCATGGGCACCCCGAACACCGGGCACCGCGCAGGTGCCGGACTTCAAGCCTCGTGCTGGCGATGGCGCCGGTGCGCAGCCGCCTCGGCATGCGCACTGGTGGCATCGAGCGCCTGGCGGTAGCGGCGCAAGCGCGCCTGCACCCGGCCCAGCAGGCTGGCGGCCGGATAGCCGCCCGGCCCCAGCTCGCCCCAGTGCAGACCACACAGCAGTGCCATGCCCTCGGCCACGGTGCTGGCCACATGGATGTGAAAACGCCCCTGTGCCACAGCCTCGATCACCCGCTCGTGCAGCATCAGATGGCGCCGGTTGCGCGCCGGCATGAGCACGCCCTGGGTGCCGTCCAGGCCCACCCGTTCGCAGCTCTTGAAGAAACCCTCGATCTTTTCATTGATGCCGCCCACCGGCAGCATGTCGCCGCGGGCATTGAGCGAACCTGTCACCCCGATGCCCTGCGCCAGCGGCACGCCGGCCAGCGAGGACAGCAGGGCGTAGAGCTCGGCGCAGGAAGCCGAGTCGCCCTCGACACCGCCATACTCCTGCTCGAACACCACGCTGGCCTCCAGCGCGAGCGGGGCCAGGTGCGCAAAGAGGGACATCAGGTAACTGTGCAGGATCATCACCCCCTTGTCGTGCACCGGACCGGAGAGCGCCACCTCCCGGTCGATGCTCAGCAGACCCTTGTCGCCGGCGCCGGTGCGCGCGCTCACCCGCATCGGAAAACCGAAGCTGTAGTCACCAAGCACCACCACACTCAGGCCATTGACACTGGCCTCCATATGGCCGCTCAGGGGCAGCACATGTTCGCCCTGCGCGAGAGCATCGAGCAGGCGCTCCTCGGGTTCGTTGTGGCGGTGGGTGCGCGCCTGGCGTGCGGCCAGCACATCGGCAACCTCCACCTGTGGCGCCTGCCGCGCGCTGGCCAGCGCCGCACTCTCCATCACCAGCGCCTCGGCCGTGGCGAAGACCGCGCTCTGGCGGTACTGGTCCTCGGCCAGCCGGTGGCTGTCCTCGATCAGCAAGGCGGTCGCTGCTGCGGAAAAATGCGGCAAACCCCAGCGTGCACAGGTGCGGGCCACGAAGACCGCAGTGTCGTGCCAGGTCTGGGCGGTGGCCACAAAGCTTTCGGCCACGTCCACCTTGCAGCGAAAGCGCCGGGCCAGCTCGGGGTCGAGCGCCTGCACCGCCTCGAACTCGTCCGGCGAGGCCAACAACACCAGCTTGACCTGGGCCTGCACCGACTCGGGGGTGAGCGAGACCGCGGCCACCGGCGCATACAGCACCCCCGGCTCGTCGATCTGCAGACGCCCACAGCGCACAAAGCGGCGCAGGCGCTCCCATACCGGCGGATCGGCCAGCACATCACGCAGGTGCAACATCAGAAAGCCGCCGTGCGCGTGCAGCAGGCTGCCGGCGCGAATGCGGGTGAAGTCGGTCACCAGCATCTCGCCATCCGATTCGTACTCGATGCAACCAAACAGCTGCCGGTAGGTCGGGTTGTCTTCCTGCAGCACCGGCGCGCCACGCAGGCCGTGGTTGTCGACCGCGACATTCACCCGCAGGTTGTACAGCAGGTCATCCAGGGCTTGCAGCCGCAAGTCCTCGTCCTCTCCGTTGCCCACGAACAGCTCCACATGTTCGAGCACTTCGGTCTGCAGCGACTGCAACCACTCGTCCAGCCTGGGCGCCTCGTCCGCCTGCGGATGCACCACGGCGCGCACCTCCTGCCAGGCATGCGCCAGCAGGGGGCGCACGATCTGACGGCGCAGTGCGGCCAGCCCCTCGTTGCGCACGTGCTCGAGCGCGCGTGTCTTGTCCAGGAAGGCCGCAATCTGCTGGCGCAGAACAGCTTCGGCCTGATCGATGTCCGCGCGCGCCTGCAGGCTCAGCGCCATCGCCTTGCCGGTGGTCAGCGGCTCGCCCTTGTCGTCGTGGCAGGTGAAAACCAGGTGGCCTTGCTCGCGCATCAGGCTGAAATGCCGGGCCTCGGCGAGGGTGTTGAGCTCGGCGTAAGCCTGCGATTCCTCGCGCTTGAAGGCCTGTTCGATGCGCTCGCTCTCGGCCTTCACATCGGGCTCCGCGAGCCGGCGGGGAATATCCGCCTGCAGCCGTTTGACCAGCTGAGACATGGCCTGGCGCAGCAGCCGTCCCTCGCCTGCCGGCAACCGCAAGGCCAGTGGCCGCTCGGCCTGCTCGACCTGATGCAGGTAGAGCAGGTCGGGCGGCACCGGGCAGCTGTCGGCATGGTGCTGCATGAGTTGCCGCATGAGGGTGGTGCGGCCCGTGCCGGCCTCGCCGACCACCAGCAGGTTGTAGCCCGGCAGGGCCATGCCCAGGCCAAACCGGGCGGCCGCCTCGGCACGGGCCTGACCGATCCAGGGCAGGGGACGCTCGAGCAGCTCCCGGGTACTGGCAAAGCCCAGATCCTCCGGATGTACCCGCCGCGACAGGTCTGCGGGCTCAAGCCGTGGGCAGACCATGGCGGGAACAGCAAGCATCAGTCATGGCCCATTGTGGGCGGCGCACCGGGAGCCCGTCGATACCCGGTTGCAGGGGCACCGTGTGGTGTACACCCCCTGGCGCTGTGGCGGCCCTCAGTCGGGCAGTGGCTCGATGCCCTGCAGCATCTGTTGTACCAATGGGTGGTGCCGGGTGCGGTGGCTGTAGATGGCATGGATGTCTTCCTTGACATCGGTGTGCCCCAGCAGCCGCAGGCCGGGCATCAAGGACAGGTCCTCTGCACCCAGCACGCTGACGGGAAAAACGCCGAGTCCGCGGGCGGCAAAGACCGACATCAGGGCGCTGTCCTCGAATTCACCGACCACGGCGGGCACCAGGTTGTGCTCTTCAAACCAGCGGTCGAGCGCCGCGCGCACGGGCGTGTGCCGTGTGGGCAGCAGCACCGGCACCTCGTTGAGGCAGGCCGGGAAGGCAGCCTTGGTGTCGTTCGTGACCCACTGCGCCAGCCCATACCAGCACATCGGGGAAGAAGCCAGCCAGTGGCTCGCGACCTTGAGGTTGGCATTGACCGGCGCGCCCTGCCCGGCCAGCACCATGTCCAGCCGGTGCAGCGCAAGGTCGGCCATCAGGTGCTCGAACTCGCCCTCGTGGCAGAGCAGGCGCAGGCCTGCCGTCTGCAGCACGGGATCGAGCAGGGAATGCGCGGCCAGCTTGCTCAGGCCGTCGGACAGGCCGATGCTCAGCCGGATCGCCGGGCCGGCCGCCGCATCGGCCACCTCGCGCGGGATGCGCTGGCCAATCTCGAAGATCTCCTCCGCACGGGCGCAGGCCGCCTCGCCGGCCTCGGTCAGGATCAGGCCCCGGCCCTCGGGCTTGAGCAGCTGGTGTCCCAGCGATTTCTCGAGCTCGCGGACCTGGGCGCTGATGGTCTGGATGGCGATGCCCAGCCGCTGGGCTGCCCGTGCCATACCGCCCTCCTTGGCCACGACCCAAAAGTAATAGAGATGGCGGTAATTGAGGGCACTCATTGAGGGGCTCCGGTCAACGGATCAGGCAGGTGACCAATCGCCCTGCAGCGGCTGACGGTCGCGGATGCGGTGTACCGCAGCAAGGTCGAGCACCCAGACCAGACCGTCGCCGATCTGGCCGGTACCGCAAGCGCCCATGATGGCATCCCGGATCGTCTCGACCATGTCGTCCGGGCAGATCACGCAGACCATGCACTTGTCGGTGAAATCGGTCAGTTCGTCACGCACGCTGCGCTTGTCGACCGAGGCCGGGGCGGTGAAGCCCTCGGCCTTGAACATCGTCACCCCCGGAAAATTCGGGATGGCACGCAAGGCCTCGCGCAGACGGTCGCGGCGGTTGGGGCGGATGATGGCCCGAATTTCCTTCATGTTGTTCTCCTTGGATCAGGGGTTGCGTTGGAGGTCGTCGAACCAGCGGTAGAGCGTGGGCACCACCACCAGGGTCAGCAATGTGGACGAGATCAGCCCGCCGATCACCACCACCGCCAGCGGCCGCTGGACTTCGGAGCCCGGCCCGTTGGCGAACAGGAAGGGCACCAGCCCCAGCAGCGCCACGGTGGCGGTCATCATGACCGGCCGGAAACGCTGTACACAGCCTTCGCGGACCGCTTCGGCAATCGTCATGCCATCCTCGCGCAGGCGGCGAATGCTGCTGACCAGCACCACGCCGTTGAGCACCGCAATGCCCCACAAGGCGATGAAACCCACCGAGGCCGGCACACTGAGGTATTCACCGGTGACAAACAGGCCAATCACTCCGCCAATCGATGCAAAGGGCAGCACCAGGATGATCAGGGCGGCCAGTCGCACCGAATTGAAGAGCATGAAGAGCAGGAAGAAGATGGCGGCGATCGTCAGCGGCACGATCACCATCAGGGTGGACATGGCCCGCTCCATGTTCTCAAATTGGCCGCCCCAGGACAGGTAATAGCCCTCGGGCAGCTGCAGCTCGGTCGCGACACGGCCTTGCACCTCGGCCACAAAGCCACCGAGGTCGCGACCGCTGACGTTGGCCCCCACCACCACGCGCCGTTTGCCCGACTCGCGGCTGATGGTGGGCGGGCTGTCCTGCAGCTCGATGTGCGCCACGGCAGACAGGGGCACCAGGGTGCCGTCGCTCGAACGCAGGGTGCTGTTGCGGATCGCCTGAACCGAGCTGCGGAACTCGGCGGGGTAGCGCACCACGATGCCAAAGCGGCGCTGGCCCTCGTAGAGCTGACCCACCTCGTTGCCGCCAAAGGCGGTCTCGATGAGGTCATTGACATCGGCCACATTGATGCCGTAGCGGGCAATCGCCCGGCGATCGATGTCGATGGTCAGGGTCTGCTGACCGGACAGCCGTTCCACCCGGATGTCGATCGCGCCAGGCACGGTCCGCACGATGCGCGCGAGGTCCTCGGACACCCGCTTGAGCTCGGCGAGGTCGTCACCGAAGACCTTGATGGCCAGCTGCGAGCGCACGCCGGTGACCATTTCGTCCACCCGTTGCGCAATGGGCTGGTTCATGATGACCTGCACCCCGGGCAGGACCGACAGGGCCTTGCGGATGTCTTCCTCGATTTCCAGCTGGGTGCGTCCCGCCTCGCGGTCGATCACCGCGATCGGATCGGATTCGTTCGGTCCGGCCGGGTCGGCTGGCGATTCGCCGCGGCCGAGCTTGGAAATGACCGACTTGACGCCGGGCACCTGGGCCACCAGCTTCATGGCTTCGGTCTCGACCTTGAGCGACTCGTCCAGCGAGATGCTGGGCACCCGGATGATCTGGGGCACGATCGAGCCCTCCTTCATCGTCGGGATGAAGCTCTTGCCCAGGAAGGGGAACAGCGACATCGAGCCCAGCAACAGGGCAATCGCCAGCAGCACGGTCTTCTTCTCTGCGGCCAGGGCCAGGTGCAGCAGCTGGAGGTAGTGGCGCTTGAGGAAGGCGATCGGACGCGTGTCGTGGTCGCTGCCGCCGCGCAGGATGTAGCTGCACAGCACCGGCGACAGGAAGAGCGAGACCGCCAGCGACACCGCCAGCGCGATGGCGATGGTCAGCGCCAGCGGACCGAACATCTTGCCCTCCATGCCCGAGAGCATCATCAGGGGCAGGAACACCAGGATGATGATCGAGATGCCGTAGACCGTGGGCTTGGCGATCTCGCTGGTGGCTTCCAGGATGACCCGGAATCTGGACTCGCCGGATTTGGCCGCCAGCCCGAGCTTGTGGAACACGTTTTCCACCACCACCACCGTGCCGTCGACCATCAGGCCGATCGCGATCGCGAGCCCCCCCAAGGACATGAGGTTGGCCGACAGGCCCAGCCGGTTCATGGCCATGAAGGTCACCAGCGGGGTGATGACGATGGTTGCCACCACCACCAGGCTCGAGCGCACATCGCCCAGGAAGAGAAAGAGGATGATGATGATGAAGACCACCCCTTCGAGCAGCACCTTGGTGACCATCCACAGGGCCGAGTCGACCAGTTCGGTGCGGTCGTAAAAGGGCTCGATCTGCAGGCCGCCGGGCAACATGCCCTGGGTGTTGATCTCCTTGACCTTGGCCTTGACCCGCCCCACCACTTCCTTGGCATTGCCGCCGCGCAGCATCATGACGATGCCGGCCACCGCCTCACTGTCGCCATTGCGCACCACGGCGCCCTGGCGCACGGCCGCGCCGATCTGGACCTGGGCCACATCGCGCACAAAAACAGGCACTCCGCTGGTTTCCTTGAGGATGATGTTGCCGATATCGTCGGCCGAGCGGATCAGGCCGACGCCACGGATCAGGTACTGCTCGGCAGCCGAGCGCAGCACACCGCCACCGGCGTTCGCGTTGTTGCGCTCAACGGCTTCCAGGACCTCGCGCAGCGAGAGCTTGTAGTGGCGCAGCCGGTCCGGATTGACCAGCACCTGGAACTGCCGCTCCAGGCCGCCCATGGAGTTGATTTCGGCCACCCCCGGGATCGAGCGCAGCAGGGGACGCACCACCCAGTCCTGCACCACGCGCCGCTCCATCAGTTCCTCGTCGCTGAGCTGGCGTTTGGCATCGTCCGGATGCACCAGCGTGTACTGGTAGACCTCGCCCAGGCCGGTAGAGACGGGACCGAGCACCGGCACCACCCCTTCGGGCATGCGCGGGGTGACTTCCAGCAAGCGTTCCATCACCAGCTGGCGGGCAAAGTAGACATCGGTCTTGTCGGTGAAGACCAGGGTGATGAGCGAGAGACCTGCCCTGTTGAGGGCCCGCATCTCGGTCAGGCCGGGCAGACCGGTCATGGCGATCTCGAGCGGCACGGTGACAAAGCGCTCGACCTCCTCCGGTGAGCGACCGGGCACCTCGGTGGCCACCACGACCTGCACATTGGTGACGTCAGGGAAGGCGTCCACCGACAGCCGCATGGCGGCACGCACCCCAAAGCCCACCAGGATGGCTGCGACCACCAGCACCAGCAGCCGCTGGCTCAGCGCAGCACGGATCAATGACTTGAGCATGGCGCGTCCTTACTGGAGCTCGGCGCGCTTGCGCTCGTTGTGCAGATGGAAGGCGCCCTGCACCACCACGGGCGTGCCCTGCGTGAGCCCCTTGAGGACCGGTCGCAGGTCTTCCTGTGCCTCGCCCAATTCGACCGGCACATAGCGGTAGGTGTTGTCGGCCACACGCACATACACATGGTCACGGTCTCGTTCACGGATGACGGCCTCCTGGGGCACCACCAGCTGGCGCACCGCTTCACCGCGGATGCGCATCGTCGCCAGCATCTGGGGCTTGAGGTCCCGGCCGGGGTTGTCGACCTGGGTGCGGATCGGCACGGTGCGGGTTTCGGGCGAAACGGTATCACCCACATAGATGATCTTGCCCGACAGCCGCCGGCCACCCAGGGCCGGCACTTCGATGTCCACGGCCTGGCCGGCGGTGACCGCGCGGGCGGTCTGCTCGGGCAGCGCGCCCACCACCCAGACGTTGCCCAGATCGGCCAGGGTGAACAGCGGGTCGCCCGGCTGGGCCACCTGGCCGTTGCTGACGTTGCGCTCAATGACCACGCCGGACTGGGTGGCCAGCACCGGCGCATTGGGTTGCAGGGTGCCGCGTTCGCGCAGGGCGTCAATGGCCCCGTGGGAGATGCCCAGCAGGCGCAGCTGGTCGCTCTGGGCGCGCATTTCCGCACGCGCCACCGACAGTTCGGACTCGCGCCGCTGCAGTTCTGCTGCGCCGATCACATCGGCCTGAAAGAGCTGGCGCGCACGGTCCACCGCGCGTTCGGCCAGACCGGCGCTCGAATGGGCGCGCAGGTAGGCCATCTGGGCCTGGGTCAGTTCGGGACTGGCCACGTTGGCCAGCGATTGCCCGTTGCGCACACGGTCACCCACCTCGACCAGCACTTCGGTCACACGGCCGGTGACCGACGCTCCGATGCGGGTGACCAGGCGCTCGTTGGCCTCGATCCGGCCCGGCACTTCCTTGAAGGGCACCAGATCGGCCAGCTCTGCCGGTGCCACGGTGAAGCGGCTGGCCATGGCGGGTTCGATACGGACCAGTTGCGCGGCCTCGGCGGCGCTCGAGGCGTCGGCGCGTGGTCCCGCGACCTTGGACGCATCCGACTTCTGGCCACAGGCGACCAGCAACAGGGACAGGGCGAGCGCCGTCGCCAGCGCGGTGCGGCGCAGGGTTCGGGCGGCTGTGGGGTGGAGGGACAGGTGGGTGTTCATGGTGCAATGGATCAAGGGGCGGTCGCGTAGCGTCCGCTGAGCTGTTCAAGGGTGATGCGGGCGGCCTGCTGCTGGTAACGCGCCTGCAGCAGGTCGGCGCGCACCGTGCGCAGCAGGCGCTGGGCATCGAGCACATCCAGGATGCCGCGCTCGCCAAAGCGGTACGCAGCTTCGGCCACACGCAGCGCGGATTCGGCCTCCTTGAGCACACCCTGGCTGAGGGCCTCGACGCGCAAACTGGCCATCTCCAGGCCGCGCCAGGCCAGCAGCACCTGCTGCTCGAGTTCGGCCTGGCGTCCTTCAAACAGCACACGGCTGCGTTCGACCTCGGCGGCCGCCTCGGCCACCGGACCACGGCGCTGATCGAGCAAGGGCAGTTGCACGCTCACTCCCCATTGGGACTGCCGCACCTGGGGGTCTTTCATTTCGGAGTAGCGCAAGTCGACCGAGGGCAACACGCTGGCGCGCACCGCCTTGAGCCGGAGCTGGGCCCGCTCAACATCGTGGCGCAGGCTGTGCAGTTCCGGGTTGGCCTGGCGGGCCTGCTGTTGCAGGCGAGCCAGCTCGAGCGGCTCCTGGCCCTCGGTGGCGGTGCCCGGCTTGAGCCGCCACTGGGCCGGCAACTGGCCGGCGGCCAGGCGGTTGATCAGCAGCAGGGACTGCTGGGCCTTGAGTTCTGCACTTTGCTTGCGCTCGCGGGCGTTGATGACCTCGGCATCGGCCTTGATCAGCTCGTAGCGCGCGGCCTCGCCGCTGTCGACCTTCACACGCACCCGCTGGCGCACCTGCTCGAGCAGGGTCAGCGCTTCGGAGGCGGCATCGGCCTCGGCCTGGTAGAGCAGAACCTCATGGATGCGCAGCCGCAGCTGGGCGATCAGGTCATTGCGCACCACCGCCAGCTGCTGTTGGGCACCGCGCTGACCGGCCTGGGCAGCATCGATGCGCGCTTCACGCAGCCAGGGGTTTTCGATGGGTTGGGCGACCGACCAGGTCTGGCCGCGCCCGGCCAGCGGGTCTGCCGCTTGCCAGGGGCCGCGCCCCCATTCCAGCCTGGGGTTGGGCAGCGCTGCGGCGGTGGTCACCGAAGCACGCGAACCCTGCAGGCTCTGCGCCGCCGCAAGCAGGCCGGGGTTGTGCTGCAGCACGAGGGCCACCAGTTGCTGCAGATCGAACGTGGGAACGGCTGCGGGGCTGGCCCGCTCTGGTGAAGACGGGCCCGGCTGGGCATGCAGCGCCGGGGCCGACAACAAGGCCGACAACAAGGCCGGCAGCACCAGCCAACCCCCCAGGCGCGCGCGCGGCGGATGCCCTCGCACAGGGGCCTTGAAAGCACATCGGGTCATGGTGTGTCCTGCAAAAGAAAACCGGAGTCTGAACGGCTTTCATTTTAAAAAAAAGCAGAACAATCTTGACTTGAACTTAGTTTTTCTCTGAATAAACAGGGTTTTTTTGTGCGGTGGACCGCGCTCAGACGCGTTCGAGGACCAGTGCAATGCCCTGGCCGACGCCAATGCACATGGTGCACAGGGCATAGCGGCCGCCAGTGGCGTGCAGGCGGTTGACGGCGGTGGTGGCCAGGCGCGCGCCCGAAGCGCCCAGCGGATGGCCCAGCGCAATCGCGCCGCCCCAGGCATTGACGCGCTCGTCGTCGTCTTGCAAGCCCAGCATGCGCAGCACCGCCAGGCCCTGAGCCGCAAAAGCCTCGTTGAGTTCGATCACGTCCATCTGCTCAAGCTCGAGACCGGTCTGGGCCAGCACTTTTTGCGTGGCCGGAGCCGGGCCGATGCCCATGATGCGCGGGGCCACGCCGGCAGTGGCCATGCCCACCACGCGGGCTTTGGGCGTGAGGCCGTATTTGGCGGCTTGCGCCTCGCCGGCGAGCAGCAGGGCGCAGGCGCCATCGTTCACGCCCGAAGCGTTTCCCGCCGTCACGGTGCCGTCCGGGCGCACCACGCCCTTGAGCTTGGCCAGCGCTTCCAGGCTGGTTTCGCGCGGGTGTTCGTCGGTGTCGACCACGAGGGCGTCACCCTTTTTCTGGGGGATGGTCACCGGGCAGATTTCACGCGCCAGATGGCCGGCCTTGATGGCCGCGACCGCACGCAGCTGGCTGTTCATGGCCATTTTGTCCTGCGCTTCGCGCTCGATCTTGAAGTCCACCGCCACGTTCTCGGCCGTCTCGGGCATGGAATCCACGCCGTATTTTTCCTTCATCAGCTTGTTGACGAAGCGCCAGCCGATGGTGGTGTCGTAGACCGCATTGGCCCGGGAAAAGGCGCTCTCGGCCTTGGGCATGACAAAGGGGGCCCGGCTCATGCTCTCGACGCCGCCGGCGATCATCAGGCCGGCCTCGCCGGACTTGATGGCGCGCGCTGCGCTGCCCACGGCGTCCAGCCCCGAGCCGCACAGGCGGTTGATGGTGGCGCCGGGCACCTCGATCGGCAGACCCGCCAGCAGGCTGCTCATGTGGGCCACGTTGCGGTTGTCCTCGCCGGCCTGATTCGCGCAGCCATACAGCACATCGGTCACGGCGGCCCAGTCGACCTGCGGGTTGCGGGCCATCAGGGCCTTGAGCGGGATGGCGCCCAGGTCGTCGGTGCGCACCGAACTGAGCGCACCGCCATAGCGGCCGAAGGGGGTGCGGATGGCGTCAACGATGAAGGCGTGGGTCATGGGTCTCTCCGGATGTGGAATGCATGAAACAGGTGAACGATCATGCATTATCTTGCATGCTTGGGCCATGTGTCGATTGTGCGGCAAGTTTTCGGCCACACAAGGCACTCGGCGACAATGCAGGCATGCTGATCCAACCGTCCCAGGCCGATGTGCGGCGCTTTTTTTGTGGTGTGTACGCCAAAGCCCGCGCGGGGGCCCCGCTGGAGCCGATGGAAATGCTGGTCAGCCAGTGGATCGACGAACACCCGGAGTACCACGCCAGCCTGGCCGACCTGGAGGCCGCGCTGCGCGACATGGGCCGGGTCGACCCACAGGCCGACAACCCCTTCCTGCACCTGTCGATGCACCTCTCGATCAGCGAGCAGTGCAGCATCGACCAGCCGCGCGGCATCCGCCAGGCGGTGGAACTGCTCACCCACCGACTCCAGTCCCTGCACGAGGCGCACCATCAGGCCATGGAATGCCTGGGCCGCATGGTCTTTGAGAGCCAGCGGGCCGGCCGCATGCCCGATGGCGAGGCTTACATCGCCTGCGTGCAGCGCCACGCCACGCGGGACTGAACCGCCCTTCAGCGCCGCACCACCACCAGGCCCTTGAGGTACTCGCCCTCGGGAAAGGCGATCGTCATCGGGTGGTCGGGTGCGCCCTGCAGGCGCTCACTGATGAAACCGTCCACCCCGGCGTCGGTGCCGGCCGAGGCGACGATCTTGTGGAACAGGTCGGCGCTGATGCCACCCGAGCAGGAGAAGGTGAACAGCTCGCCACCCGGTGCCAGCAGCTTGAAGGCCAGCCGGTTGATGTCCTTGTAGGCGCGGGCGGCGCGCTCGGCATGCGCCGCCGTGGGCGCGAACTTGGGTGGGTCGAGCACGATGGCGTCAAAGGTCTCGCCGCGCGCGATGCACTGGCGCAGGCTGGCGTTCACATCGGCATCCAGAAAGGTGGCACGGGATGCGTCAAAGCCATTGAGGCGTACGTGGGCCAGAGCCCGCTCAAGCGCCGGAGCGGAGGAGTCGATGGAAGTGACATGCCCGGCCCCGCCAGCCAGCGCCGCCACCGTGAAACCGCCGGTGTAGCAGTAGCAGTTGAGGACCTTGCCGAACTGGCGATGGCGGGTGTGTTCGAAAAAGCGCCTGCGGCTCTCGCGCTGGTCCAGATAGAAGCCGGTCTTGTGGCCGGTGGCCACGTCCAGCGTGAGCCGCCAGCCATGCTCGCGGATCGCCAATTCGGTCCCTCCCCCGCCGCGCAGCCAGCCGGTCATTTCTGGCAGGCCTTCGAGCTGGCGCACGCTGGCATCCGAGCGCTCGTAGAGGCGGGTCAGGCCCGTGACCTGCAGCAATGCGTCGGCAATGGCGGGCTTGAACTTTTCGGGACCGCAACTGGTGAACTGGGCCACCAGGGTGTCGCCATAGCGGTCCACGACCAGACCGGGCAGGCCATCGGCCTCGCCGTGCACGAGGCGCAGCCCATCGCTCTGGATGTCGAACCCCTGGCGGGCGGCCACCGCCTGCGCGATGCGCGCCTGGATGAAATCGGCATCGATGCGCTGGGTCTCCTCGAAGCTCCAGACGCGGGCGCGGATGCGCGAGCTCGGGCTGAAGGCGGCCCAGCCCAGGAACCGGCCTTCGGCCGATTCGACCCGCACGGTTTCGCCCGCATCGCCACCGCCCTTGGCAATGGCGGAATCGAACACCCAGGGGTGGCGGCGCAGCAGGGAACGGTCCTTGCCGGCCTTGAGACGGATGGTTTTCATGCGCCCTATTGTCGGCGCTGCGGGATAATGCCCTCTGTGAAGCTCGCCAGACCGCCGCTGGTGCATGTGCCGAAAGGCCGCACTGGAGGAACGTCCGGACTGCACAGGACAGCGCAGGAGGTAACACCTCTCCACCGTGAGGTGAGGATCAGAGCAACAGAGACGAGTCGCTGCGGGCAACCGCAGCGGGTGAAACGGGCAATCTCTGCGCGCAGCAACACCAAGTAGGCACACGTTGATCTGGTTCCGGAGAGTGTGCGGGTAGGTGGCAACGAGCCGGGTGGGCGACCCCCGGCCCAGAGTAATGGCGGTCACACCATGGGCAACCGTGGTGCACAGAATCCGGCTTATCGGCGAGCTTCACAACTTATTGCCAGAAACTGCCTCCGGGCGGTTTTTTCTTGCCCGTTTTCATCGGCAGGGTTTGGGGTCAGGGCGGGCTGCGCCGCACCCCCCCGGCACACCAGGACCAGAACACAACAAAAAAACCGCCCGAAGGCGGTTTTTTGCGGGGATCGCTGCACTCAGCCGCGGCCCGGGGCCAGGCTGCCGGCCAGTGCAAACACCGAGTTCGGGGCAGTGATCTTGATCGGCTCGGGCTTGCGGGCAAAGACACCGCGCTTGACCGAGGCGACCTTGGCCGGCGCCGGCTCGATGGCAACGCCCTTGGCGCGCTGCTCGGCCACCAACTGGCGCAGCTTGATCGATTGCAGATGGGTCAGCATCTGGTGGTTCAGGCTGGACCACAGGTCGCTGTTCATCCAGCTGCTTTGCTCGTCGGCCGCTTCATCGGCAGAGGGGGCGTCGACCGCACTGAGGATGTCGGCCATGGAAATCTGGTCAGCCGCACGGCCCAGGGAGTAGCCCCCACCGGGACCCCGGGTGCTCTCCACCAGACCGGCCTGGCGCAGCTTGCTGAAGAGCTGCTCAAGGTACGAGAGGGAAATCTGGTGCCGCTCGCTGATGGCAGCCAGTGAAACAGGCCCACGGTCATCGCGCAGGGCCACATCGATCATGGCGGTCACGGCAAATCGGCTCTTCGTGCTCAAACGCATGTTGTTCTCCTCTGTGCGTCCTTCAGGGGACGGGTTGCCGCGGGGCAGTCGCGTGTGTGACTGCACCCGCGCGGCGAGTGTCGGTCATTTTGTTCGACCGGACACCGCATTTTGAGCTCATCCTTACGGTTTTCAAGGTCAAACCGAACAGTCTGGGCCTGAATTTGTATCAGAATTTTTCGAAATCGCGCCGCTGCCGGGCCTGCCCGGGCGCCAGCGGGGCCAGTCCCAGGCGCCCCATGCGCTGGCGGCGCAGTGTCCAGGCCTGCCGCCATGGACTCTGCTCCAGAAAGGCCACCAGCGCCGGTCCGCGGTCGCCCTTGTCCACCAGACGCCACTGCCCAAGGCCATCCCGCGCGTGCCCCAGACTGGTGCGCACCCCACCCGATTGCAGGGGGGCAATGACCGCCTCGGCAGCCGCCAGGGGCAGGCCCAGCAGCCATTCCGTCTCCAGTGGGCGCTCTGGGTCGAGCAGGCGCCGCACGACCGGGCGATCGTCCGACCAGACCGACAGCCCCGCCGCCTGCTGCGGCAGCGGCAGGCACTCCTGCCAGCCCGGCGCTGGCGCCGGCCCCAGACCCAGCGTCGGCCAGGCCTGGCGCAAGGCTTCGGCGGCGACCATGCCCGCCGGCTTGTGCAGCAGCAGCGTGATCGCCCCGAGCCCCACGCCGGTGCAGACCGCCACCAGCACGCCCTCCGGCACACGCCGGGCCGGGTCGGTCACCACCTGCCCCTGCACCTGCACCGCGCCGGCGGCAATCATGGCCTCGGCCTGGCTGCGGGAGCAGGCCTGCAAAGCCGCCACCCGCTTGGCCAAACGGACGCCCTCACCGGCCTCGCTCATGCGCCCAGGGTCTCGCGGATGTGGTCCACATGTGCCTGCAGCGAGCGTGCGGCCACCGGCCACAAGCGCGGCGGCACATCGTCGTAGGCCTTTTCGACCCACTGCTCGAGCGTGCCGTGCGGCAGGGCCTGCATGGCGGCAGCGATCTTCGCCTCGCGCCGCAGCCGGTGCGCCTTGAGCTGGGTGATGGCCTGGCGTGCAAAGCCCAGCACGTAACCATGGGCGGGCAGGATGAATTCAATGCCATGCAGATCGCAGGACGAGGCCAGCAGGTCAAGCGAGTTCAAGTAATCGCCCATGTGGCCATCGGGCGGGTCGATCACGGTGGTGCTGCCGTTGAGCACATGGTCGCCCGAAAACAGCAGGCCGTCTTCTTCCAGCACGAGGCACACATGGTTGGCGGCATGGCCCGGGGTGTGGATCGCGCGCAGCGTGTGGGTGACGCCACCGGCACCGAGCACCAGGCGCTCACCGTCCTGCAGCTCGCGGTCCGGCCGGAACTGGCTGTGGGCGCGCGCGGTCGGGCGCGAAGCCAGACCGAGGATGGGTGGCTTGTGCTTGCACAGGGCCTGCAGGGGGGCTGCGCCAGGCGAATGGTCCGGGTGCGAATGGGTGCAGACGATGAAACGGATGTTGCCGCCCGCGGCGCGCCAGAGCCGCTCGATATGGTCGGCATCGGCCGGGCCGGGGTCGATGGCGATGAAGCCGGTGTTCGGGTCACCCACCAGGTAGCTGTTGGTGCCCGGCCCGGTCATCACGCCGGGGTTGGGGGCGGTCAGGCGCTGCACGTTTTTCAGAAGCAGCACAGGCCGATCGGTCAGCCAGTCCAAGTGGTGCACGATCTGGCCGTCGGGACTGACCAGCGCCAGCTCGCCGTAGGGCGACTCGTGCTCCATGTACCGCATCTCCTGCCCGGCCAGCCAGCCGGCGCGCGGGCAGCTGGTCCACAGCGGCGCTTCGGTGGCGGCGCAGGCGTCCAGCAGCGCCTGCACGGTGCTGTAGGCCTGCAGGCGTTCGAGTGTGCGGATGGTCGGGAAGATGATGAAGAACTGCCCGGCCTCGTGGCGCGAGAGGGCATCGGCAGGCCGCACCCAGACGGGCTCGAACTGCTCGGCCTCGTCGGCCACCGGCGTCTGGCCTTCAGGCATGCGGGCCACCAGGAAGGGCACATCAAAACGGCGTGGCAGGTCACGGTCGGTGATCCAGTGTGCCAGCAGATGGACCTGGTCGGCCGCCAGTTGCAGACCGCGTGCCAGACACTGGTCAGCGAAGGGACTCTTGCGGTCGATGGCGGCAATGTCCGCCGCGTCGGCCCAGCGGCCGTCGGCATGGCGGGCGAACAGGACACCGAGTTCTTCAAAGCTTTCGCGGATGGCAGCGATGGCCTGGGTGAGGTGCAACTCGCTTTGGCCAGGCCGGCGGCTGGCCTGCGCATGCGAGGCCGCATCGGCGGCATCGATACCGCCGCCAGGAAAGACATAGGCGCCTGGCGCGAAGCTGGCGGTCATGGACCGGCGGGTCATCAGCACTTCGAGGCCTTGCGGGCCGTCGCGCAGCAGCAGCACGGTGGCGGCCTGGCGCAGGGGCGCGGGTTCGCGCTGGGGATGCAGGAGTTGGGTGGAGCGGACCATGTGGAGGATTATCTATCCCGCTTGGCTGAAGAGGGGACCTCCGGGAGACGCGGCCGCGCGGTAGCCGGGACTCCTCAGGCAGCGATAATCAAGAAATGCGCATTCGCTTTACCAAAATGCAGGGTGCGGGCAACGACTTTGTCGTGCTCGACGAAACCCGGGGTCGCCTGAACCTGAGCGCGGCCCAGTACCGCTTTCTGGCCGATCGGCACTTCGGCATTGGCGCCGACCAGGTCCTGTCGGTGCGGCCCTCGCCTGCGCCCGGACTGGATTTCGAATACGTGATCCACAACGCCGATGGCGGCGAGGTCGAGCACTGCGGCAATGGTGCCCGCTGCTTTGTGCGCTACGTGCGCGACCACGGACTGACCGACAAGACCACCGTGCGCGTGAAAGTCCAGCGAGGCGAGATCGCCCTGAGCATGAACCCCGATGGCCGCGTCAGCGTGGACATGGGCGCGCCGGTGTTCGACCTGGCGCAGGTGCCCTTCGAACCTGAGGGCCTGGCCACCCGGCTGGTCAATGGCTGGCCCGTCTACGAACTGGCCCTGGGTGAACTGGGCACGGCCTGCGTGGGCGTGGTCTCCATGGGCAACCCCCATGCCGTGCTGCGTGTGGACGATGTGGACAGTGCGCCCGTGCTCTCCCAGGGCCCGCTGATCGAGCGCCACCCGGCCTTTCCCAGACGGGTCAATGCCGGTTTCATGCAGATCGTTTCGCGCCAGCAGATCCGCCTGCGCGTCTTCGAGCGTGGCGCCGGCGAAACGCTGGCCTGCGGCACAGGGGCCTGCGCCGCCGTGGTTGCAGGCATCCGACAGGGCTGGCTCGACCACCAGGTGGATGTGCAGACCCGGGGCGGCCTGCTGACCATTGCATGGGGCGGCGGGCCACAGGATCCGGTGCGCATGACCGGCCCCGCCACCCCGGTGTTTGAAGGCACCATCGACATTCCCGACCTCTGAACCGAGACCCCACCATGAGCAACGCCCCGATGGCCCCGATCACCGAAGACGACATCGCCAATTACCTGGCCAACACCCCTGATTTCTTCGAGCGCCATGCCGAGCTGCTGGCCAGCGTACAGCTCTCGCACCCGCACAGCCAGCGCGCGGTCAGCCTGCAGGAGCGCCAGGCACAGATGCTGCGCGAGAAGATCAAATCGCTTGAACACCGCATCATGGACATGTTCCGCCATGCCCACGAGAACATGGCGCTGACCGACAAGCTGCACCGATGGGCCTGCGACCTGCTGGCCACGCCGGCCGCCGATCTGCCCGCCGTCACGGTCGACAACATCCGCGAGCTCTTTCAGGTGCCGCAGGTCGCCCTGCGCCTGTGGTCGCTCGATGGCGCCCATGCCCAGGCACCCTATGCCCAGGGTGTGACCGATGCGGTGCGTGAACAGGCGGACGGTCTGGCCACGCCTTATGTCGGCGCCAACAGCGGCTTTGAATCGGTGCAGTGGCTCGAGCAGCCGGCCCAGGCGGCTTCGGTGGCACTGATGGCCCTGCGGCCAGCCCCCGGTCTGGATGCCTTTGGCCTGCTGGTGCTGGCCTCGCCCGATGCCCAGCGCTTCAACAGCCAGATGGGCACCGAACTGCTCGAACGCCTAGCCGAACTGGCGGGCGCCGCCCTCTCCAGCCTGCGCCAGCCGCAGGCCTGAGCCCCCATGCCAGACGCCCCGGTCGCGGACGCCACCCCCGAGCCCGGGCCGATGGACCCGCTGGTCCGGCGCTACCTGGACCATGTGCAGTTTGAAAAACGCCTGGCCGTGCGCACCTGCACCCTCTACCAGCTCGACCTCGAGCGCCTGACGCAACTGGCCAGCGCCGAAGGCGTATCGCTGGCACAGGTGCAGGCAATGCACATCCGCCGCTGGGTCGCGCAGATGCACAGCAGCGGCCGCAGCGGGCGTGGCATCGCGCTGATCCTCTCGGGCTGGCGCGGCTTTTATGCCTGGCTCGGCCGCGAAGGCCGCATCGCCAGCAACCCGGTGCAGGGGGTGCGCGCCCCGAAATCCCCCAAGCCCCTGCCCAAGGCCCTGGGTGTGGACGAGGCGGTGCAGCTGGCCGAGCACCACAGTGCCGACAGCGACCCCTGGCTGGAGGCGCGCGACGCCGCCATGGTCGAGCTGCTCTACGGCTGTGGCCTGCGGGTGGCCGAACTGACCGGGCTGGACGTGTGCGCCAGCGACGAGGCGCTGCGCCAGGGCCGCGGCTGGATCGACCTGCAGGCCGCCGAGGTGCAGGTGCAGGGCAAAGGCAGCAAGCGCCGCACGGTGCCGATGGGCGGCGCGGCGCTGCAGGCACTGACGCACTGGCTGGCGCTGCGCACGCAGGCAGCCGGCCTGCTCCACGCGCCGACACCGGGCGCCTCCAGCCAGTCGCTGGCCCTGTTTCCGGGCCGCCACGGCACGCGGCTGACCGCCCAGTCGATCCGTCAGCGCCTGCAGCGCCGCAGCCTGCAGGCGGGGCTGGCCACGCCGGTGCACCCGCACATGCTGCGCCATTCGTTTGCCAGCCACGTGCTCCAGTCCAGCGGCGATCTGCGCGCGGTGCAGGAGCTGCTGGGCCATGCCAGCATCTCGACCACGCAGGTCTACACGCGGCTGGATTTCCAGCACCTGGCCAAGGCGTATGACGCCGCGCATCCGCGAGCGAAACGCAAGGGTTGAATCTCCCCTGTAATGGAGCATGGGCATCGGGTGGGGCGGGCGACGATTTCTGCGTACCCCGCAGCATGAGGAGTTCGGTCCACCCCTTCACCATGCTTTGGCGTTGTGGTTACGCAGGGGATAATCACGACCTCTGCTTGATAACCACAAGCCCGTCACCATGATCCGCGTTTCCGAACTCAAACTCCCCCTGTCGGCCCTGCCGGTCGAAGAACGCCGCGCCGTGGATGCGCCTGCCGAGACCGACGAGGACCGCCTGCCCCCACCCCACCCCGAAGCGCAGCTGCGCCAGCTCGCCGCCAAAGCGCTGGACCTGGCCGAGAGCGACATCGCCACGCTGCACGTCTTCAAGCGCAGCTTCGATGCGCGCAAGCCCGAACTGCTGGCCGTGTTCATCGTCGACCTGACGCTCACGCAAGCCGGGCGCGAGGCCGAGCTGCTGCAGAAATTCGAGAAGCACCCGCACATCCAGCCCACCCCCGACATGGTCTGGCGTGCGCCCGTCCAGGCGCCACCAGGCTTCGGCGCCCAGGAGGGCGAACGCCCCGTGGTGGTGGGCTTTGGCCCCTGCGGCATGCTGGCTGCACTCACACTGGCGCAGATGGGATTTCGGCCCATCGTGCTCGAACGCGGCAAGAGCGTGCGCCAGCGGACCCGGGACACCTGGGGCCTGTGGCGCAAGAAGGTGCTGCAACCCGAGAGCAATGTGCAGTTCGGCGAAGGCGGCGCGGGCACGTTTTCGGACGGCAAGCTCTACAGCCAGATCAAGGACCCGCGGCACCTGGGCCGCAAGGTCATGGACGAATTCGTCAGGGCCGGGGCGCCGGCTGACATTCTGTTTGCCGCGCACCCGCACATCGGCACCTTCAAGCTGGTCAAGGTGGTCGAAGGCATCCGCGAACAGATCGTCGCGCTCGGCGGCGAAATCCGCTTCGAACAGCGCGTGACCGGTCTGCTGCTCGATGGCGCGCACCGCCTGCAGGGCCTGCAGGTGGCCGACCAGGCCAGCGGCGCCGCCTGGACCCTGCCGGTACGACAGGCGGTGCTGGCTTTGGGCCACAGCGCACGCGACACCTTCCTGATGCTGCACCGGCACGGCGTGGCCATGGACGCCAAGCCATTCTCGATCGGCGTGCGCATCGAACACCCGCAAAGCGTGATTGACCAGGCCCGCTGGGGCCGGCACGCGGGCCATCCCCTGCTGGGCGCGGCCGACTACAAGCTGGTCCACCACGCCAGCAATGGCCGCGCGGTCTACAGCTTCTGCATGTGCCCGGGCGGCACGGTGGTGGCGGCCACCAGCGAAGCGGGCCGCGTGGTGACCAACGGCATGAGCCAGTATTCGCGCGCCGAACGCAATGCCAATGCGGGCATGGTGGTCGGCATCGAACCGTCCGACTTTCCGCAGCACGACCATGCCGCCTGGATCGCCGCGTTTGGCGAGGCCGACGGCGCAGCGCTGGCCCAAGAGGCGCAGGCCCTCATGGCGCGCGGGCAGGTGCATCCGCTGGCGGGCATCGTGCTGCAGCGCCAGCTGGAGAGCCGTGCCTTTGAAGTCGGTGGCCACAGTTATGAAGCCCCCGCCCAGCGTGTGGGCGACTTTCTGGCGCAGCAGCCCTCGCAGGTGCTCGGGGCCGTGCAACCGTCGTACAAGCCCGGCATTCACCTGACCGACCTGTCGCTGGTGCTGCCCGAGTACGCCAGCACCGCCATGCGCGAGGCCTTGCCCGTCTTTGGCCGCAGGATCCGGGGCTACGACATGCCCGACGCCCTGATGACCGCAGTCGAAACGCGCACCTCGTCGCCGCTGCGCATCCCGCGCGGCGAGGACTACCAGAGCCTGAACACGCCGGGGCTCTACCCGGCCGGCGAAGGCGCCAGCTATGCAGGTGGCATCCTGTCGGCTGGGGTCGACGGCATCAAGGTCGCCGAGGCGCTGGCGCAGGCCTGTCTGCAGGCGCACCACCCTGCAGCCCGGCAGCCGGCCTGAAGCAGGGCATCAGCGCCGGGACATGGCGCACGCCGTTCAGGCAGGCGTGCGCAGGCAGCAGCAGGCCAGTGCGGCCAGCACGGACTCGTCCTGCACCTGCAGCGCCGCCCCTTGGCGCCGCAGCGCGCCGGCCGCCACCCATTGCACCAGCAACTGCTCGCGCGCCTCGGGCGCCAGACGCTGGCCTGCGGGCAAGGCCTTGACCGTCCATGCCACAGCACCTGCGCCAGCGCGATGGGCCCACAGCAGGGCATCGGCCAGCGCCTGCGCCGGGCCATGCGCGCGCGCGCAGGCCGCCTGCCGCGCCATCCGTTCGAGCAGGCCCTGTTGCCAGCCCAGCAGCAGGTCCGGCACATGCGACAGGGCCTGCTCGGCAGACAGGCACAGTGCATGCCCATCGCTCAGCGCCCGCAGCTGCAGCATGCCCGGTGCCAGCAGTGGGATGGCACTGTCAGCGCCCAACAGCGCCAGCGCCACCGGCCCGGCATCGCCAGGCTGCTCGAGCGCCATCAGGCCGGTCTCCAGAAACCACAGCCCGGGCGGCTCGCCGGCAAGGCACGACCAGGTCATGCCGGCATCAAAGGCCACAGTGCGCAGACCGCCCATGGCAGCGCCTGGCGCACGGGCCTGCAGGACCTGCAAGGCAGGATTCCGGTAAACATGGTTCATGGCAAGGGGCTGCAGGGTGGTGGTGGCGGGCTGGCAAACCGCGACAAGGGTGTTGGTTCAATCAATTTTATGTTCTTTACCGAACATTCATACCCGCCATCACCAGCCCCGACAGAGGATGTGCCGCATATACTCGACCAGGCCATGATTGCGCTGCGACACGGCCTCCTCTCCACCCCTTCGTGCCCATTCAGGCGGCACAACTGACAGCCTGCGGGTAACCAGTGTGAAACTTTCTTCCAACGGCATCGTGCAGCAGCTCGCGACAGACAGCGCCCTGCGGCTTGCGCACATCGGCCAGGTCGTTGCACTGGAAGCTGACCAGCGGCTCGAACCCCTCGACGGCCCGGCCAGGCCGGTGTTTTTCCTGCTGGACGCCGTCGCCAGCATCTGGATGCCCTGCAGCCCGGGATCGAGCAGCCTGGCCGTGGCGCTGGTGGGTGCCGAGGGCATGGTCGGCGGTGCCCACCTGTGGCCCGGCATCCCCGGGCTCTGGGAGGTGCGCGTGTTCCAGCCCGGACTGGCCCTGCAGGTCGAAGCCGACGACTTGCGGGGTCTGCTGGCAAACATGCCCGAGCTGGCCGGCGCCCTCTGCCGCTTCCTCTGGCAGCAGACGCTGGAGATCGCCCAGCTGAGCGCGCGCATGCAGCTGGCCGACATCCACACCCAGCTCGCACTGTGGCTGCACCTGCTGCAACACAAAACCGGGAATCACACCCTGCGGCTGACCCAGCAAAACCTGGCCGACATGATGGGCACGCGCCGGGTGAGCGTGACGCTGGCCGCCGGACAGCTGCAAAGTGATGGCGTCGTCACGCTGCGGCGGGGCGAAATCCAGATCAATGACCTGCAGGGTCTGGCCAGGGCGGCCGGCTTGCAGACCTGAGGCCAACGTGCGGCTGCGCCCCGGCACACCCGGGATGCAGCCGCACCCTCAGACCTGGACCATGTGGTTGCGGATGGCATAGCGCGTCAGGTCCGCCACCTTGTGCAGGCCGACCTTGCGCATGATGTTGCGCCGATGCACCTCGACTGTGCTGGGTGCGATCTGCAGGTTGCGGGCGATTTCCTTGGACGAGTAGCCGTCGGCAATCAGGCACAGCACCTGTTCTTCGCGTTCACCCAGATGGCTGCCGGTGGCCCTCGGCGTCCTGACCTGCCGCAGGCCGTCGACCATGACCGCCCCTGCAGCCGGACACACATAGGCACGGCCGCCGGCGGCGGCGCGGATGGCCTGCAGCAGCTCGTCCATGCTGCTCTGCGTCGAGACAAAGCTGTTGGCGCCGGCCTGCATCATCTGCAGCACTGCCGCGCGGTCACATTCGGTGGAGAACGCCACGATTTCCGGGCGGGGCACGAGCTGGGCGATCCAGCGCGTCAGGGCCACATCCCCGGCACGCCGGGGGTCCACCCCCACCACCACCACCTGGGGCCGGACCTGCACACACAAGGCCTGGGTGTCGGCGTCATCGTCAGCCATGCCGACCAGCTGCAGGTCGGCATGCGTTCGCAGGATGGCGGCGATGCCATCGAGGATCACCTTGTGTTTAGAGGACAACAGGACACGTGTCGACATGGGCTTTCTCCATCAATGCATCCCTGCTGGGCGCCTGTTGTTCAAGCTTGATCCGATTGATCCGGCGCCTTGTGGTGCAAGTCTAGGCAGGCCGTGGCACCAAGTCTGTGCGCGTCAACACAATGCAGCGCAATCTATCCCCCGCTTGATCGAGTTCAATGGTCGCGGTAGACCTCGGGTCCGAGCACCACATGGCCTGCAGCCAGGCCCGGCGCGGACAAGGGCCCGGACTGCACCAGCGCCTGCGTGAGGCAATCGTTGGCCGCCGCCGCATGCACACACGACAGGCGGGCATGGTGCAGGGCCGCCCGAAAGGCACCCCGGTCGTGGTGCCGGGTGGCTTCCTTGTTGCGCTGATAAGCCAGCAGCAACTGCTGCGCGGCGGTACGGTAGAGGTCCGACACGGCCTGCGCCTGTGCCTGCACCTGTGCCTGGGCTGTATCGACTTCAATGGTCACGTTATTCATGGCTGTCCTGGAATGGTCTGGATGCAAATTCCTCAATAACCGTGCTGCTGCATGTAGAGCATCAGCGCCATGCGACCGCGGCAATTGAGCTTCTGGTAGATGTGGTGCAAGTGGAGCTTGGCCGTGCCTTCGCTGATGGCCAGCTTGCTGGCGATCTTTTTGTTGGGCCAGCCTTGCGTGACCATGCGCGCCACATCCACCTCGCGCGGGGTCAACCGCTGCGTGCCTTCCAGACCCTCCTTGTGCCGTCCCATCAGCATCGAGACGGTCTTCATCGTCAGGTCCTGGTCGAGGCAGGGTTCGCCGGCGTAGACCTGGCGGATACAGTGCTCCAGCGCCTCGTGCGGCTGGTGCTTGGCCACCAGGCCACGCACACCAAGGTCCAGCGCCCGCATGACCTGCCCGACGGGCTCCGAGGTGAAGACCACCGGGCGGGTGCGCAGCTGCTGGTGCTGCAGACCGGCGATCAGGTCCAGCCCGCTGCGGCGCGGCAGGTCGAGATCCATCACCAGCACATCGGGGCGGTGGTGCAGCACCGCCTCCCAGGCCGCATCGCCATCGCGCACGGAGGCGCACACCTTCATGTCGGGACAGGCCTGCAGGTGGCTGGTCAGGCCGTCCAGCATCACCGGATGGGGATCGGCGAGAACCAGATGGATGGGGGCTGCGCTCATGGAATACACCTCATGCAGTCAATGTGGTGCCTTGAGCATAAGCAGGCCATCAGGACCGCCCAATACATTGAAACGCTTAAGCCATTTACCTTCGATGAAGTACTGGCTGTGCGCGCCAGCACACATTCGCGTGGCCGCGTTCAGGCGCTACAGGCGGCTTATTCGACGGTCACGGATTTGGCCAGATTGCGAGGCTTGTCCACATCGGTGCCCCGCGCGCAGGCGGTGTGGTAGCTCAGCAGCTGCAGCGGCACCACATGCAGAATGGGCGAAAGCACCCCATAGTGCTCGGGCATGCGGATCACGTTCACGCCCTCACTGCTGTCGATGCGGGTGTCGCCATCGGCCAGCACATACAGCACGCCGCCGCGTGCGCGCACTTCCTGCATATTGCTCTTGAGCTTCTCGAGCAGCTGGTCATTCGGCGCCACGGTGACCACCGGCATGGCGCTGGTGACCAGGGCCAGCGGGCCATGCTTGAGCTCGCCGGCCGCATAGGCTTCGGCGTGGATATAGGTGATCTCCTTGAGCTTGAGCGCGCCCTCCAGTGCGATCGGGTAGTGCGTGCCCCGCCCCAGAAAGAGCGCGTTCTCCTTGTTGGCAAACTCCTCGGCCCAGGCCATCACCTGCGGCTCGAGCGCCAGCACCGCCTGCAAGGCGGCTGGCAGGTGGCGCATGGCCTTGATGTGGGCGGCTTCCTCGGCCTCGGACAGGCGGCCCTGGGTCTGCGCCAGTGCCAGCGTGAGCAGAAACAGGGCGGCCAGCTGCGTGGTGAAGGCCTTGGTCGAGGCCACCCCGATCTCGGCCCCGGCACGGGTGACGTAGGCATGCCTGCACTCGCGCACCATGGCGCTGGTGGCCACGTTGCAGATGGTCAGCGTATGCGCCATGCCCAGGCTCTGCGCATGGCGCAGCGCAGCCAGGGTGTCGGCGGTCTCGCCGCTCTGGCTGATGGTCACCACCAGGGTCTGGGGGCTGGGGACCGACTCGCGGTAGCGGTATTCGCTGGCGATCTCGACCTGGCAGGGCAGCCTGGCGATCGCCTCGATCCAGTACTTGGCCACGCAGCCGCTGTAATAGCTGGTGCCGCAGGCCAGGATCAGCACCTTGTCGATGGCCTTGAAGGTGCTGTAGGCGCCGTCGCCGAACAGCTCGGGCGTGATGCCCTCCACGCCTTCAAGGGTATCGGCAATGGCACGTGGCTGTTCGAAGATTTCCTTTTGCATGTAATGGCGGTAGGGGCCGAGTTCGGCTGCACCGCTGTGGGCATGCACGGTTTTGACCGGGCGGCTCACCGCCTTGTGCGCGCGGTCCACCACCCAGTATTTGCCCAGCTGCATGTCCACCAGATCGCCTTCTTCCAGATAGACGATCTGGTCGGTCACCCCCGCCAGCGCCATGGCGTCGCTGGCCAGGAAGGTCTCACCCTGGCCCACCCCGAGGATCAGCGGCGAGCCGGCGCGGGCGCCGACCACGCGCTGCGGCTCGTCCTTGTGGAACACGGCAATCGCGTAGGCACCGTGCAGCTGGCCGACGGCCATCTTGACCGCTTCAAACAAATCGCCGTCGTACACGCTCTCAAGCAGATGGGCAATGACTTCGGTGTCGGTCTGGCTGGCAAACACATAGCCTTTGGCCTGCAAGACAGCGCGCAGCTCTTCGTGGTTTTCGATGATGCCGTTGTGCACCAGGGCCACCTTGCCCGGTCGCGCGTCGGCCGCACCGGTGCCATGGCTGAAGTGCGGGTGGGCGTTGTGCACCGCCGGCGCGCCGTGCGTGGCCCAGCGGGTGTGGGCAATGCCGGTGCCGCCCGCAATGTGCTCGGCCTCGACCTGCGCCATGAGCTCGGCCACGCGTGCCGTGCTGCGCGCGCGCTGCAGACCGCCCGTGCCGCCCCCCAGGCTGGCCGCATGCACGGCCACGCCACAGGAGTCATAGCCCCGGTACTCGAGCCGCTGCAGGCCCTGGACCAGCACAGGCACGATGTTGCGGTGGGAAACGGCGCCGACGATGCCACACATGGAAGGAACTCCTGGAAAGGGGATGGGCGCATCCTATCCCCATCATCAGGAAATTTCATTCAATAAACTATTCATAAATGAAATTAATTTTCATTTCGAGACGTTTTTGGTTTTTTATTGCAATAATCAAGACATTATGGAATTTTCAGAACTGGACGCCATCGACCTGCAGCTGCTCGATGCCTTGCAGCACGATGCCCGCCTGAGCAATGTCGCGCTGGCCGAGCGGGTGCATGTCTCCCCGCCCACCTGCCTGCGACGGGTCAATCGGCTGCTGGCCGGCGGCTGGATCGAACGCCAGGTGGCCATCCTCAGCCGTGACAAGCTCGGCCACGGTCTGCAGGTGCTGGTGGAGGTGAGCCTGGACCGCCAGGGCGCCGAACAGCTCGACGCCTTCGAGGCCCGAGCCGTGGCCGAAGCGGCGGTACAGCAATGCTGGCGTGTCTCTCCCGGGCCGGATTTCATGCTGGTGGTGCATGCCGCGGACATGCCGAGCTACCTGGCCCTGACGCAGCGCCTGTTCACCCAGGACGCCAATGTGCGCAACGTCAAGGCCTTTTTCGCCACCCGGCGCGCCAAGTTCAGCACGCAACTGGCCCTGCCCGCGCCTTAGGCAAGGCCCGCGCCGCCGCGCGCGGGGCTCACTTTTTCCTGGCAGGCCGCTGCCAGTCGGGGATGCCCACCTGCTTGCCGCGTGCCACACTCAGGGCGCCCGGCGCGGTGCTCTTGGTGATGGTCGAGCCTGCGCCCACAGTGCCACCGGCGCCAATCGTCACTGGCGCCACCAGCACGCAGTTGCTGCCGATGTGGACATCGGCCTCGATCACGGTGCGGTGCTTGTTGGCGCCGTCGTAATTGGCAGTGATGCTGCCGGCGCCGTAGTTGACCCGCTCGCCCACGGTGGCGTCACCCAGGTAGGCCAGGTGGTTCGCCTTGGCCCCCCGGGCCAGGGTGGAATTCTTCACCTCGACAAAGTTACCGATATGGACTTCGGGCCCGAGTTCGGCGCCCGGGCGCAGGCGGGCAAACGGCCCGATCAGGGCGCCCTCGCCCACCGTCACGCCCAGCTGGTCGCCATCGATGTGGGTGAAGGGGTGAACCACCGCACCCGCGGCGATGCTGCAATTGGCCAGCACGCAGTGGGCACCGATGCGCACGCCATCGCCGAGCGCCACCCGGCCTTCAAAAATGCAGTTGACATCGATCTCGACATCCTGGCCGCAGACCAGCTCGCCGCGCAGGTCGAAACGGGACGGGTCCTTCAGGCGAACGCCCTGGGCCATCAGGCGCTCGGCCTGGCGGCGCTGGCAGGCCCGCTCGAGCTCGGCCAGCTGCTGCGGGCTGTTGACGCCGGCCACCTGCAGCGCATCGCGGATGCTGTGGGCCACCACAGGCACACCGTCGGCCACGGCGAACTTCACGATATCGGTCAGGTAGTACTCGTTCTGCGCATTGTGGTTGTCCAGGCGGGCCAGCCAGCCCTTGAGCAGCCGGGCCGGCACCGCCATGATGCCGCTGTAGATTTCGCGGATGGCACGCTGCGTGTCATCGGCGTCCTTGTGCTCCACGATCGCGTGCACCGCCCCGCCGGGGCTGCGCACGATGCGGCCGTAGCCGCTGGGGTCGTCCATCTCCAGCGTCAGCAGGGCCAGCCGCTGGCCCGCACATTGGGCCAGCAAGGCCTGCAGGGTGTCGGCCTGGGTCAGCGGCACATCGCCCGAGAGCACCACCACCACGCCATCGTCGGCCAGCGCCGGCACCGCCTGCTGCACCGCATGGCCGGTGCCCAGCTGCGGTTGCTGGCGCACAAAGCGCAGCGCCAGCCCGGCCGCCTGCGTGCCCAGGGCTGCTTCGACCTGCTCGGCACCGTGACCGGTGACCACCACCGCTGCGCGCGCCTGCAATTGCGCCGCCGTGGCCAACACATGCTGCACCAGGGGTTGGCCGGCCAGGTCCTGCAGCACCTTGGGACGGCGGCTTTGCATGCGGGTGCCTTTGCCGGCCGCCATGATGACCACATCGACCGGGGAGGAGCTGTTCGAATTCATGGATTTCTCTCTGGTATCGGCCTGCCCAGGGTGCATGGCCTGGGCAGGATTATCCCCACAGCGCCAGCGCTGCCCAAGCCGGTGGCGCGCCAGGTCGGGTGGGCACTGCACAATCGGAGGACAATGGCAGGGAAACGGCCATTGCAAATCGGCCATTGGCCATCAGCAGCACGGCACCGACGGTGGCGGCTGCAGCCGACAACAACATTGTGGAGTCTTGCATGCCATGGTCTTCAGGTGCAGCCTTGATGCTGCTGGTCACAACGCTGTTGCTGGGCTGCGGGGGCGGGGGCGGACCGGACCGCAGCGTCACGCTGCAGGCTGTGCAATGCGACTCCGGCAACCAGTGGGCCAACACCACCAGCATCGCCGGTGCCCGCATCCCCGACAACGGCACCGGCAGTGTGACCGTGTCCTGGAACAACCAGAATTGCCCGCTGCAATCCATCGCCACGGTCACGGTCGACATCTGTCTGGCCCACACACGGCCGGCCGACCTGGCCTGGACACTCACGCCCCCGGGGGGCGCCAGCGCCATCCCCCTGAGTGCCCCGGCACGCTGGAATGAGACCGGCACCAGCTGCGACGCCGGACAGGGACGGCGCCAAAGCATCCCCCTGCCCGCTTCGCTGCCGCCGGGCGCGCCCGCACAGGGCCTCTGGACCGTGCAGGTGAGCGACCGCAACCCCGGCGACGAAGGCGCATGGGTGCAGTGGCGCGTGCAGCTGGCGGGCTACAACTGATGCGGCCAATGCGAGGGATGCGTTGGGCCTGGCTGGGCCTGCTGCTCCTGCTGCAAGGCTGCAGCGCCATCAAGCTGGGCTACAACCAGGTCCCGACCCTGGGCTACTGGTGGCTCGACAGCCAGATCTCGCTGGAGGAAAGCCAGCAGCCGCAGGTCAGGGAGGCCCTTGTGCAGCTGCAGCGCTGGCACCGCGAACAGGAGCTGCCGGTGTATGCCGCGCTGCTGCTCAGGCTGCAGGGCCTGGCCATGCAGGACGTGCAGGCGCAGCAGGTCTGTGAGGTCTGGTCGGATGCCGGCAACGCCGTCGACCGCCTGATGGCGCAGGCGGCGCGGCAGGCGGCGCCCATCGCCCAGCAGCTGCAGCCGCGCCAGCTCAGGCACCTGGTGCGCCAGTGGGAGCAGGGCAACGAGACCTGGGAAAAGGAATGGCTCATGGGGTCCGCACCCGACCGGTTCAAACGGCGTCTGGACCGCCTCGCGGCGCGCTACGGCGATTTCTACGGCAACCTGAGCGAGTCGCAGGTGGAACTGCTGCGCCAGCAGCTGCAGAAATCGGCCTGGAATGCGGAGTGGGGGCGCCGCGACCGCCTGCGCCGGCAGAACCTGCTGCTGTCCGCCTTGCAAAAAGCGCCGCAGGGGCAGACCACGGCACAGGCCGAAGCCGCCCTGCTGGCGGTCTGGCAACAGTGGCTGGCACCTGCCGCCGAGGCGGACCGCCGCCTTTATGCCGAATTTTCGGCCCAGGCCTGCCGCCATCTGGCTGAACTGCACAACAGCACCAGCGCCGAGCAGCGGCAACGCGCCGTGCGCCGCCTGCGGGCCTACGAGCGGGACCTGCGCGAACTCGCCGCCAGGCCCTGAAGGCCGGTGCGGCTCAGGCCTGCAGCGACTGCCACATCTCCTTGTCGCGCTCGGCGGTCCAGATGCGCGGGTTCTTGATGCCGCTGGCCTCGTCGTAGGCGCGAGAGACATCAAACGGCAGGCAGTGCTCGTAGATGAAGACATGGCCGAACACCGGGTCCATGCTTTTGCGGGTGTGGGCCATGGCGGCCTTGAGGTCCATGCCGGCGGCCACAGCTTCCTGGCCGGCCCGGTAGAGGGTCTCGACCCAGCGCTTGGTGTAGTCCAGCGCCTTGTTGACGTTGGCCTTGCCTTTCATGGCTTCACCACGTCCGGGCACGATGTATTCGGCCTGCAGGGCACGCAGGGCCTCGAGCGTGGCGGGCCACTCCGCGAGCTGGGCGTCGCCGGTGTAGACGCCGGCCTCGTACTCGACCAGGTCGCCGCTGAACAGGACTTTCTCTTCCTCCACCCAGGCGATGGTGTCGCCGCGGGTGTGGCCCGGGCCCGGGTGCCAGATCTGCACCACCACGCCGCCCAGGTTGATGCTGAGCTTGCCGGGCACCTCGCCCCTGACCGGGTTCCCCCCACCGACGACCATGGTCGGCCAGGTCAGGCCGGGCACCGTGTCGGCGCCGCGGAACAGGCGCGGAAAGCGCTCCATCTCGCTCTTCATGTCCTGCGCGCCACGCTCCTCGATCAGCTCGAGCGTGCCCTGGCTGGCAATGATCTCGGTCGCGCCTTCGGCGGCGTAGGCATAGGCCCCGAGCACACGCACCGCGTGGTAATGGGTGAGCAGCACGTACTTGATGGGCAGGTCGCTGACGGTGCGGATCTTGCGGATCAGGTCCTGCGCCATGGCCGGGGTGGCGGTGGCGTCGCTGACCATGATGAAGCGCTCGCCAATGATGACGCCCGAGTTCGGATCGCCCTCGGCGGTGTAGGCCCAGCAGTGCTTGCTGAGCTGCTCGAACGTGATCTTCTTGTCTTGCAGGTCGGCCTGGCTGGCAAAGGCTTTGGACATGGTGTCTCCGTGGGGGGATGGGATCCTGAAATTTTACCTAAACGTAACGCATTACGGATTGTTGAATCCGCCCAGGCCTTGGTCAAGCATGGCCACCACCTCTTCGGCAAAGGCGGCGTAGCTCATCGGCCCGCCCGGCCGCAGCCAGGTGAAGGTCCAGTTGATCATGCCCAGCAGCATCATGGTCTGGGCCGTCTGGTTGAAAGGCGTCAGGCGGCTGGGGTAGGCGCGCCGCAGGAAACGGGTCATGGCCGCCACGATGTCGCGCTGGCGATTGAGGATCAGCTCGCGCGCCGAACTGCCGCCCAGCGTCGCATCCGCTTCGGCGCTGAGGAACTTGGTGTCGTTGAGCAGGGCCGCATGTCGGGTGGCCGAGCTTTCGTATTCCTGCAGGAAGGAACGCACCAGTTCGTGCAGAGCGGCACGGTCGTCGAGGTTCTGGCGCTGGGCCTTGGCCTCGGTCTGGGCGATCAGGGCCAGCAGGCGCTGGGTGTGGCGGTCGAGCAAGTCAAACAGGATCGCATCCTTGCTCTCGTAGTAATGGTAGAGGCGGGCCTTGGAGGTGCCGCAGGCGGCGGCGATCTCGTTCATGCTGGCGGCCGGGTAGCTGCGCTCGGCAAAACACTGGGCAGCGATGTCCAGGATCGCGTCGCGCTTGAGGTCGTGGCTGGCGGACTTGGGACGGGCCATGGCGGACTTTCTGGATCAGACCGGCCAGACCACGCCGTTGTCATTGAGGATGGCGTCCAGCGGCTCGTCGTGGGGTTCAGGCTCGAAATCGTCCACATAGCCCTGGGTGTAGCCCAGCCCCACGGTAAATGGCTTGGGCTGCAGGCTGGCCAGGGTGCGGTCGTAAAAGCCGCCGCCGTAACCCAGACGGTAGCCGCCCGCGCTGTAGCCCACGCAGGGCACAAACAGCAGCGTGGGCACGATGGTCTCGGTGTCCTTGGGCTTGGGAATGCCGTAGGCGTCTTCCTCCATGGGGCAGCCCGGGTACCAGGCGTGGAAGGTCAGCGTCTTGTGGACCTTGTTGACCACCGGCAGACCGATGCGGCGGCGCAGCGGCTGGTCCATCAGCTCGCCGTCTTCCTTCCAGCGGTGCAGCACCGGCAGCGGGTCAAATTCGCCCTTGATGGGCCAGTAGGCGCCGATCACGGTATCGGGGCGACCGACCAGCCAGATGCGCATGACCCGCTGCAGCGCTTCGGCACGCTCGAGCCGGTCGGGCAGGTTCAGTCTTTCTTCAATCAGGGTCTGACGCAGGGCTTTCTTGGCCTGTGCTTTGTCCATAATCGGGCATGCCTTCTTTCAAGCGATTGCCTGCCATTCTGACACTGCCCGGTGTTCTGTCCCTCTGTCTGCTCACCAGCGCCCTGGCCCAGGGGCCCCAGCGCGGTGACGAGGCGGTGCTCGAGATGCACCAGGCCTGGCGCAAGATGGACCGCCAGCGCCTGGCCAACCTGCTGCCCCAGGTCCAGGGCCACCCGCTCGAGCCGCTGGCGGCCTACTGGGAACTGCGCAGCCGCCTGGAGACGGCCAGCGAGGGTGAAATCCAGACATTCCTGGCCCGCTACGCCGGCACCTATTACGAGGACCGCCTGCGCAACGACTGGCTGCTGCAGCTTGGCCGCCGGCGTGACTGGCCGGCCATCGCGGTGGAGTACCCCAAATACCGCATGCAGGACGACCGTGAGGCACGCTGCTATGCGCTGGCCGCCGACGCCGTGCTCAGCAAGCGCGATGTGGCGCAGGAAGCGGTGCGCCTGTGGCATGCCCAGCGCGAGGCCGACGACGGCTGTACCTGGCTGGCCGAGCACCTGCACAGCAGCCGCCGCATCAACGGCCTGGACCTCTGGCGCAAGGCCCGCCTGGCCACCGACGCGAACCGGCCCAAGGCGGCCAGGGACGCGGTCGACATCGAGGCACCGCGCCTGTCCGATCAGATCGGCCTGATCTTCAGCGACCCCGAAAAATACCTCGACAAGCGCATCGTCGCGGTCACCCGCAACCGCAAGGAGCTGGCGGTGCTGGCCCTCATCCGGCTGGCCGCCAGCGACCCCGACAAGGCCGCCGACTGGCTCGACCGGCGCTGGGGCCTGATGCTCAGCAGCGAGGAGAAAAACTGGACCTGGGGCGTCATCGGCAAGCAGGCCGCACAGAAGCTGCAGGACAACGCCAGCGGCTATTTCGCGCGGGTGCAAAAAGACAGCGACCTCAGCGACGAACTGCTGGTCTTCAAGGTGCGCGCGGCCCTGCGCGCAGGCCAGTGGCGCCAAGTGCTCGCGGCCACCGAGGCCATGAGCGCCGAGGCACTGCGGGACCCGGCCTGGACCTACTGGCGTGCCCGCGCCCTGCTGGCCACCGCCGAACACGATGCGCAGCGCTTGCAGGCGCAGGACCTGCTGCGCAGCATCGCCAGCGTGCGCGGTTTTTATGAACAGCTGGCGCTCGAAGACCTGGGCCAGCGCATCACCGTGCCACCGGCACCGCCGCCACTCACGCCGCTGGAAAAAGGGCAAGCCTTCGCCAATGCGGGCCTGCAGCGCGCACTCCACGCGATCGCGCTGGGTCTGCGGCCCGAGGGCAACCGCGAATGGAACTACACCACCAACCTGCACACGCCGGGCGGCATGGCCGACCGCGAACTGCTGGCCGCCGCCGACCTGGCCTGCCAGCGCCAGGTCTGGGACCGCTGCATCAACACCAGCGAACGCACCAAAAGCGTGGTCGATTTCGAGCAGCGATTTCCCATGCCGCTGCGAGAAACCGTGGTGCGACGTGCCAACGGCATCGGCCTGGACCCGGCCTATGTGTATGGCCTGATCCGGCAGGAGAGCCGCTTCATCATGGACGCCCGCTCCCACGTGGGTGCCTCGGGCCTGATGCAGGTGATGCCCGCCACCGCCAAATGGACCGCGAAAAAGATCGGCATGCACGATTTCCGGCCGGAGCAGATCACCGACAAGGAAACCAATGTGGCCATCGGCACCGCCTACCTCAAGCTGGTGCTCGACGATTTCGCAGGCTCCATGCCGATGGCCGCCGCCGCCTACAACGCCGGCCCCAGCCGGCCGCGCCGCTGGCGCAACGGGCCGGTGCTCGATGCGGCCATCTGGGCCGAGAACATCCCCTTCCAGGAAACGCGCGACTACGTCAAGAAGGTGCTGTCCAACACCACCAATTACGCCGCCATCCTCAGCGGGCAGCCGCAGTCGCTCAAGGCCCGGCTGGGCAGCGTGGGGCCGCGCAGCGCCAGTGCCCCGGCGGAAAACAGCGACCTGCCCTGAGGTGGCGCACACAGCAGGCGCAGCGGCGCACGGCGGCTAGAGCGGCTGCACCTGCACCAGGCAGTCGTAGAACACCGGCGCACGACCCAGGTCGGTGAGCTTCTGGCTGGTGAGTTCGTTGACATTGGTGCCGTTGAGGCCAAGTTTGCGCCACCAGATGCCCATGCCATTGACCACGCCAGGTCGTGCGCGCTCGCACACGCGGGCCTTGCAGCGGTAACGGCCCCGGTCGTTGAACACTTCGACCACGGCGCCATCGGCGATGCCCCGGACATCGGCGTCCTGGGGATGGATTTCCAGCAGCGGCTCGGCCTCGATGTCGCGCAGGCTTTGCACATTGACGAAGGTGGAGTTCAGGAAGTTGCGCGCTGGCGGCGAAATCATGGCCAGCGGGTAACGCGCATCGCTGCCGGGCATTTCGTGGTTGGGCAGATGGTCCGGCAGGCCATCGAGGCCCATGTCGGCCAGGCGCTGGCTGAAGAACTCGCACTTGCCCGATGGGGTCGGAAAGTTCCCCTTGGCAAATGGCGCATCCGGCACCGGCAGGCTGGCAAAGCCGTGTTCGAGCATCACCTCGAAATCCTGCGCGTCGCCGATGGCCATGCGGCACAGCTGCTCGTCCGTGTCGGCAAAGCAGGGCTCGCTGAACCCCATGCGCGCCGCCAGCGCACGGAAGATATCGGTGTTGGTGCGGGCCTGCCCCACGGGTGCGATGGCCGGGCGGTTGAGCAGCACATCGGTGTGGCCGTAGGTGCTGTGGATGTCCCAGTGCTCGAGCTGCGTGGTGGCCGGCAGGATGTAGTCGGCGTAATCGGCCGTGTCGGTCCTGAAATGCTCAAGCACCACGGTGAACAGGTCATCCCTGGCAAAGCCCTGCACCACCTTGCCCGAATCGGGGGCGACCGCCACCGGGTTGCTGTTGTAGACCACCAGCGCCTCGATCTTGGGGCCAAAAGCAGGGCAGGCCTCGCGCAACAGGTCATCGCCGATGGTGCTCATGTTGATGGTGCGCGGGCGGCGCTCGCCCAGCAGCTCGGGCTGCTGCAGCGCCGCGCGGCGCACCGGGAAATGGCCCGAGCTGCTCATGAGCAAGCCGCCCGCGCGGTGGCGCCAGGCCCCGGTCAGCGCCGGCAGGCAGGCAATCGAGCGCACCGCGTTGCCACCGCCACGCACGCGCTGCATGCCGTAGTTCAGGCGGATGGCCGCCGGCTGCGTCGTGCCCCAGTCCCGGGCCAGGCGGCGGACCTGCTCGACCGGCACGCCGCAGACCTCGGCCGCGCGCTCGGGCGGCCACTGCAGGGCGCGGTCGCGCAGGCCCGCCCAGCCCAGGGTGTGCTGGTCGATGTAATCCTGGTCCAGCCAGCCCTGCACAATCAGCTCGTGCATGACGGCCAGCGCCAGCGCGGCGTCGGTGCCGGGCCGCAGGGCGATGTGCTCATGGCACTTGTCGGCGGTTTCGCTCTTGCGCGGGTCGATGCACACCAGCCGCGCGCCCTGGCGCTTGGCCTCCTGCGCGATGCGCCAGAAATGCAGGTTGGAGCCAATCGAATTGCTGCCCCAGATGACGATGAGTCGGGACTCGGCAAAGAACTGCACCTTCATGCCCACCTTGCTGCCCAGGGTGTGCGTCAGGCCCTCGGCCCCGGCCGAGGCGCAAATGGTGCGGTCCAGCAGCGAAGCGCCGAGCCGGTGGAAAAACCGCGCCGACATCGACTCGCCCTGCACCAGGCCCATGGTGCCGGCATAGCTGTAGGGCAGGATGGCCTGCGGATCGCGCGCTGCCACCGCCTGCAGCCGGGCGGCGATGTCCGCCAGGGCCTCGTCCCAGCCCACCGGTTCAAACCGGCCACTGCCCTTGGGGCCGCTGCGCCGCAAGGGCAGCAGCACCCGCTCGGGATGGTAGGTGCGCTCGGTGTAGCGCGCCACCTTGGTGCACAGCACGCCATCGGTGAGGGCGTGGTCCGGGTTGCCCTGCACCTTGACAGCGCGCCCGTTCTCCACGGTGGTGAGCAGGGCGCAGGTGTCGGGGCAATCGTGCGGGCAGGCGCCGCGCACCACGGAGGCGGTGATGTCGGTCATGGCGGCATTGTGGCGCAGCCGCGCCTGCCTGTCCCGCCGCCGCCGTTCTCCGGAGAAACCCGCAAGCCGCATCCTGGTGTCACCGGGGCGTATGGCAGACCGGGCGCAGGACGGCTAGACTGGTCACCATGAAGCTCAACGAATCGATCCTGTCCGACGCCGCCAGCATTGCGGCCATCCGCAAAGACATCCACGCCCACCCCGAGCTGTGCTTCGAGGAAGTGCGCACGGCCGATGTGGTCGCGGCCAAGCTCACCGAATGGGGCATCCCCATCCACCGAGGCATGGGCACCACCGGTGTGGTCGGCATCGTGCACGGCCGCGACGGCGGCGCCTGCAGTCGGGCGGTGGGCCTGCGCGCCGACATGGACGCCCTGCCCATGCAGGAGTTCAACACCTTCGCCCATGCGAGCAAGCACACGGGCAAGATGCACGCCTGCGGCCACGATGGCCACACCGCCATGCTGCTGGCAGCGGCCAAGCACCTGTCGCAGCACCGCGACTTTGACGGCACGGTCTACCTGATCTTCCAGCCCGCCGAAGAAGGCGGTGGCGGCGCGCGCGAGATGATCAAGGACGGCCTGTTCGAGAAATTCCCGATGCAGGCGGTGTTCGGCATGCACAACTGGCCGGGCGCGCCCGTGGGCACCTTTGCCGTCAGCGCCGGCCCGGTGATGGCTTCGAGCAACGAGTTCAAGATCACCATCCGCGGCAAGGGCAGCCACGCCGCACTGCCGCACAACGGCATCGACCCGGTGCCAATCGCCTGCCAGATGGTGCAGGGCTTCCAGACCATCATCACCCGCAATAAAAAGCCGGTGGACGCCGGCGTGATTTCGGTCACCATGATCCATGCGGGAGAAGCCACCAACGTGGTGCCCGATGCCTGCGAGCTGCAGGGCACGGTGCGCACCTTCACGCTGGAGGTGCTGGACATGATCGAGGCGCGCATGAAGCAGGTGGCCGAATCAATCTGCCAGGCTTTTGGCGCGCAATGCGAATTTGCCTTCGAACGCAACTACCCGCCCACGGTCAACAGCCCGGCCGAGGCCGAGTTCGCACGCCAGGTCATGCAGGCCATCGTGGGCGAGGCCAACGTCATGGTGCAGGAGCCCACCATGGGCGCCGAAGACTTCTCCTACATGCTGCAGGCCAAACCCGGCGCCTATGTCTTCATCAGCAACGGCGACGGCCAGCACCGCGAAATGGGGCACGGCGGCGGCCCCTGCACCCTGCACAACCCGAGCTACGACTTCAACGACGACCTGATCCCGTTGGGCGGCACCTACTGGGTCGAACTGGCCAGCCGCTGGCTGGCGCAGGCGGCCCGGGGCTGAGGACAGACCGGCAGCGGCACCGGCCAAGGCAGGGCCCGGTCCATGCCGCTGGCCGCGCGTGCGCATGTCGGATGGGTGACAGCCTGGCGTCGGGAATTCCCTGTGCCCTGTTTGCTCACCGGTATTGCATATTCCAGAATTTCCTTGTCCAAGACCTGAGAGGCTTTTACCATGCACAACACCACGCTCAACCGCTGCAGCCTGACCCTGGTTTCTGCCGCATGCCTGCTTCTGGCCGGTCAGGTCCAGGCCAAGACCTTCAAGTGGTCCAGCGCCAGCGACATCCCCACGCTGGATGTCCATTCGCAGAACAATGCCCTGGGCAACGGGGTCCACGCTTCGATCTACGAATCCCTGGTCTACTACAACAGCAAGACCTTCAAGGTGGAGCCGCGCCTGGCCACCGCCTGGCGTGAGGTGAGCCCCACACAAATTCGCTTTAGCCTGCGCAAAGGTGTCAAGTTCAGCGACGGCAGCGATCTGAGCGCCGACGATGTGGTGTTCTCGATCGACCGGGCCCGGTCCCGCACCTCGAACTTCCAGATTTACGCCCAGGGCATCGCCCGCGTGGTCAAGGTGGATGCGCACACCGTCGATGTGGTCCTCAGCGGCCCCAACCCGGTGCTGCTCAACCAGATGACCGAGTTGCGCATCATGAGCAAGGCCTGGGCCGAAAAGAACAAGTCGGTCGATCCCAAGGACATCCGCACCAAGGACGAAACCTTTGCCCACCGCAACGCCATGGGCAGCGGGCCCTTCATGGTCAAGGATTGGCAGCCCGACCAGCGCCTGGTGCTGGTCAAGAACCCCGGCTGGTGGGGCTGGAAGGACGCGCCCTCCAATGTGACCGAGATCGTCTACACCCCCATCAAGAACGAAGCCACCCGCGCTGCGGCCCTGCTCTCGGGCGAGGTCGATTTTGTGCTGGACCCCAGTCCGCAGGACCTGGCACGCATGCGCGCCAACCCCAACCTCAAGGTGGTCGACGGGGTGGAAAACCGCACCATCTTCCTGGGCATGGACCAGTTCCGCGAGGAGCTGCCGGGCTCCAACGTCAAGGGCAAGAACCCCCTCAAGGACGTGAAGGTGCGCAAGGCGCTCTACCAGGCCATCGACATCGACACCATCCAGAAGGTGACCATGCGCGGTCTCTCGCAGCCCACGGGAGCGCTGGTCTCGCCGCAGGTGGCAGGCTGGACGCCCGGGGTGCACAAGCGCTTACCCTACTCGCCTGACGAGGCGCGCAAGCTGCTGGCCGAGGCGGGTTACCCGCAAGGCTTTGAGGTCGATTTCGCCTGCCCCAACAACCGCTACATCAACGATGAGGAAATCTGCCAGGCAGTGACCGCCATGTGGGCCAAGGTCGGCGTCAGGGCCAAGCTGCGCACGCTGCCGCTGGTGACCTACTTCCCCATGATCCAGCGCTATGAAGCCAGCATCTACATGCTCGGCTGGGGGGTGCCGACCTTTGACGCCCTCTACAGCCTGCAGTCCCTCACGCGCAGCGTCGGCACCGGCGGCGACGGCAATTACAACGTGGGCCGTTACAGCAACCAGCGCATGGACTATGTGGTCGACCGCATCAAGACCGAAACCGACCTGCCGGTGCGCAACCGCCTGCTGACCGAAGGCCTGCAGCTGCAGAACGACACGGTCGCCCACATCCCGCTGCACAACCAGGTGATCCCCTGGGCCATGAAGAAGGGCATTGAGGTGGTGCACCGCGCCGATAACCGCCTCGACTGGGTGCTGATCAAGGTCAACTGATGCTGGCCTACATCCTGCAGCGCCTGATCCAGGCGCTGGTGGTCATGGTGACTGTGGCCTTCGTCGCCTTTTTGCTGTTCCAGTACGTGGGCGATCCGGTGGTGTTCCTGCTGGGGCAGGACGCCACCCAGGAGGAGGTCGAGCGCATGCGCGCCGACCTGGGTCTGGACCAGCCTTTCTTCGTGCAGTTCGGGCATTTCCTCTACAACGCGGTGCAGGGCGAATTCGGCATGAGCCTGCGCCAGGGGGCCAAGGTCTCGGGGCTGATCGCCGAGCGCTTTCCGGCAACGCTCGAGCTGGCCCTGGTGGCCGCCGGCCTGGCCCTGCTGGTCGGTATTCCGATGGGGGTCTATGCCGCCCTGCGGCGCGGCACCTTCCTGAGCCAGCTGTTCATGACCATCTCGCTGCTGGGTGTCTCGCTGCCGACCTTCCTGATCGGCATCCTGCTGATCCTGGTGTTTGCCGTCACGCTGGGCTGGTTCCCGAGCTTCGGCCGCGGCGAGGTGGTGAAGCTGGGCTGGTGGCACACCAGCCTGCTCACGTCCAAGGGCTGGCACCACATCGTTTTGCCCGCCGTGACCCTGGCCATCTTCCAGCTCACCCTGATCATGCGCCTGGTGCGCGCCGAAATGCTCGAGGTGCTGCGCACCGACTACATCAAGTTCGCGCGCGCGCGCGGCCTGTCCAACCGCGCCATCCATTTCGGCCATGCCCTCAAGAACACGCTGGTGCCGGTGATGACCATCACCGGCCTGCAACTGGGCGGCCTGATCGCCTTTGCCATCATCACCGAGACCGTCTTCCAGTGGCCTGGCATGGGCCTGCTGTTCATCCAGGCCGTGACCTTTGCCGACATCCCGGTGATGGCCGCCTACCTGTGCCTGATTGCCCTGATCTTCGTCATCATCAACCTGGTGGTGGACCTGCTGTATTTCGCGGTCGACCCCCGCTTGCGCGTGGACCGGGCCGGGGGCCACTGAGACCACACTGGAGCACCCATGCAGGACACCCAAGCCCGCCCCACGGGCCGCTGGCAACGCTGGTGGCACAGCGATATCGGCTACAGCTTCCGCCAGTCGCCCACCGCCATGCTGGCCGGGCTGATCGCCTTCGTCTGCGTCTTCTGCGCGTTTTTTGCCGGATGGGTGGCGCCGACCAACCCGTTTGATCTGGCCTCGCTCGAGCTCAGCGACGGTCGTCTGCCGCCGGCCTGGCTCGAGGGCGGCTCCGCCAAGTACCTGCTGGGCACCGACGACCAGGGCCGTGACATCCTCTCGGCCCTGATCTACGGCGCCCGCATCTCCCTGGTGGTCGGCGTGGCCTCGGTCATCCTGTCGGTGCTGGTCGGGGTCGGTCTGGGGTTGCTGGCCGGTTTTCGCGGCGGCTGGATCGACACCCTGCTCATGCGGCTGTGCGATGTCATGCTCTCCTTTCCCGCCATCCTGGTGGCCCTGCTGATCGCCGGTGTCGGCCGGGCCCTGTTTCCGGATGCACACGAGGGCCTGGCCTTTGGCGTGCTGATCATGTCCATCTCGCTGACCGGCTGGGTGCAGTACGCGCGCACGGTGCGTGGCTCGACCCTGGTCGAGCGCAACAAGGAATACGTGCAGGCGGCCCGGGTGACCGGCGTGGCGCCCTGGCGCATCATGCTGCGCCATGTGCTGCCCAATGTGCTGGGGCCGGTACTGGTGCTGGCCACCATCCAGGTGGCGACCGCCATCCTGACCGAGGCCACGCTGTCCTTTCTGGGCGTGGGGGTCCCGCCCACATCACCCTCGCTGGGCACCCTCATCCGCGTGGGCAACGACTACCTGTTCTCCGGCGAATGGTGGATCACCATCTTCCCCGGCCTGATGCTGGTGCTGATCGCCCTGTCGGTCAACCTGCTGGGCGACTGGCTGCGCGATGCGCTCAACCCGAGGCTGCGATGAGTCTGCTGCAAGTTCAAAACCTGGTGGTGGAATTCCCCAGCCGCCACGGCACCCTGCGGGCCCTGGACCACATCTCCTTTGACATTGCGCCCGGAGAAATCCTGGGCGTGGTGGGCGAGTCCGGCGCGGGCAAATCGCTGACCGGCGCCTCCATCATCGGCCTGCTCGAACCGCCAGGACGGGTCGCCAGCGGGCAGATCCTGCTGCAGGGCCAGCGCATCGACCACCTGAGTGCCGACCAGATGCGCCACATCCGTGGCCGCCGGATCGGCGCCATCTTCCAGGACCCGCTGACCTCACTGAACCCGCTGTATTCGGTGGGCCGCCAGCTCACCGAAACCATCCTGGCCCATCTGCCGGTCAGTGCGTCCGAGGCCCGCCACCGCGCCATCCAGTTGCTGGTGGACACCGGCATCCCGGCCGCCGAGCAGCGCATCGACCACTACCCACACCAGTTCTCGGGCGGCATGCGCCAGCGTGTGGTGATCGCCCTGGCGCTGGCGGCCGAGCCGCAGCTGATCGTGGCCGACGAACCCACCACCGCGCTGGACGTGTCGATCCAGGCGCAGATCATCAGTCTGCTCAAGCGCATCTGCAAGGAGCGCGGCGCCGCCGTCATGCTGATCACGCACGACATGGGCGTGATTGCCGAAACCTGCGACCGCGTGGCCGTGATGTACGCCGGACGCATCGCCGAAATCGGTCCGGTGCATCAGGTCATCCACCAACCGGCCCACCCCTACACCGCCGGCCTGATGGCCTCGATCCCCAACATGGACAGCGAGCGCGAACAGCTGGCCCAGATCGACGGCGCCATGCCGCGCCTGAACGCCATCCCGCTAGGCTGTGCCTTCCACCCGCGCTGCACGCAGGTGCATGCACGCTGCCTGGCCGAACGGCCCGAATTGATGCAGGCGGACGCCACCCGCGCCGCCTGCTGGCTGCACGCCGGGGAGGCCGCATGAGCCAGACCCCCCCTGCGCAAAGGCCCCTGGTCGTGGCCCGTGACCTGGCCAAGACCTTCGACGTGTCCCCGCCCTGGCTGCAGCGCGTGATCGAAGGCCAGCCCCGCCAGCTGCTGCAGGCGGTCGATGGTGTGAGCTTCGAGATCGACAAGGGCCAGACCCTGGCCCTGGTGGGCGAGTCCGGCTGCGGCAAGAGCACGGTGGCGCGGCTGCTGGTGGGCCTGTACGAACCCTCGCGCGGCAGCCTGCACTTCGACGGTCAGGATGCACATGCGGCTTACCGCGCCAAGGCCTCGCGGCAGATCCGCCAGCGCATCCAGATGATCTTCCAGGACCCGTATGCCAGCCTGAACCCGCGCTGGACGGTCGAAGCCATCATCGGCGAGCCGCTGCAGGAGCACGGCCTCGTCACCGACAAGGACATGCGCCAGGCCCGTGTGGCCGAACTGCTGCAGTCGGTCGGTCTGGCGGCGCAGGACATGCTCAAGTACCCGCACCAGTTCTCCGGCGGCCAGCGCCAGCGCATCTCGATCGCACGCGCCCTGGCCACCGCCCCCGAGTTCCTGGTGTGTGACGAGCCCACCTCGGCGCTGGATGTGAGCGTGCAGGCCCAGGTGCTCAACATCATGAAAGCGCTGCAGCGCGAACGCGGCCTGACCTACCTGTTCATCAGCCACAACCTCGCGGTGGTGCGCCATGTGAGCGACCGGGTCGGCGTGATGTACCTCGGGCGCCTGGTGGAGCTGGCCGACAAGCACACCCTGTTTGCCCAGCCGCAGCACCCCTACACCCGCATGCTGCTGGACGCCATCCCCAAGATGCACGACACCGGGCGCGCCCGCACCCCGGTGCAGGGCGAGGTGCCCAACCCGCTCAACCCGCCCAGCGGCTGCAGCTTCCACCCGCGCTGCCCGCAGGCCACCGACATCTGCAGACAGGAACGCCCCGTGCTGCGCGCGTTCAAGGGCATCCAGATCGCCTGCCACGCCGTGGTCTGAACTGGGCCACAATCGCGGCCATGAACAACAGCCCTGTCCTTGTCCTCGGCGGCAGCGGGTTCGTCGGCCGCCATGTGTGTGAACAGCTGGTGCGCGCGGGTTACCGTGTCACGGTGCCCACGCGTCGCGCCCGCAACGCCGCCAGCGTGCAGACCCTGCCGGGCCTGACCGTCATCGAGACCGATGTGCACAACGATGCCGCCCTCGCGGCGCTGGTCTCCGGCCATGCGGCGGTGGTCAACCTGATCGCCGTGCTGCACGGCGACGCGGCACGTTTCGAGCGCATGCATGTGCAGCTGCCCCAGCGCATCGCGGCCGCCATGCGCCAGACCGGCGTGCAGCGGCTGGTGCAGGTGAGCGCGCTCGGCGCCGACGCGCAAGGCCCCTCGATGTACCAGCGCAGCAAGGCGCGCGGCGAGGCGGTGCTGCAAGCGGCGGGGCTGGACCTCACGGTGCTGCGCCCCAGCGTGATCTTTGGCGCGGAAGACAAATTCCTCAACCTGTTTGCCGACCTGCAGCAGATCGCCCCGCTGGTGCCTCTGGCCGGCAGCGCCACCCGCTTTCAGCCCGTGTGGGTGGTTGATGTGGCGGCCGCCATCGTGCGTTGCCTGCAGGACCGCCACAGCATCGGGCAGACCCTGCAAGCCTGTGGTCCGGAAACCTTCAGCCTCGGCGAGCTGGTCAAGCGTTCAGGCCAATGGGCGGGCGTCAACGGCGGCAAGGGCCGACCGGTCATGCCACTGCCCCACTGGGTCGGCAGGCTGCAGGCCCTGGCCATGGAAATGCTGCCCGGCGAGCCGCTGATGAGCCGCGACAACCTGGCCTCCATGCAGGTGGACAACGTCGCCAGCGGTCAGCAGCCGGGCCTGCAGGCGCTGGGCATCACGCCGGCAGCGCTGACGGCCGTGGCGCCTGGCTACCTCGGCCGCAAGGGTCCGCGCAGCCGCCTTGATGGCTGGCGCGCGCGGCACTGAAGCGGTTTTCAGTTGCGGAAAAAGAACTCGCCGATCGACTGGTCGTAAAGCGCCGGGGTTTGCTCGTGCCCCACCGTGCGCGCCAGTCGCACCACCTCGTTGCGCACATTGCGCAGCACGCGGTCCACGGACAGTCCGGGTTTTTGCATTTCCTTGACGAAAATCCGGGTGAACAAGCCATTGCGTTCCTTGTCCTGGTCACCGAGGCGGTCAAGCGCCTGTTGACCGGATCCGGCCGAGAACATGATCATCTGTCCGGTGGCCGCGGTGGTGGGCGCCAGGCCACGCCCACCGATCGCCCGCCCCTTGCCCTTGAAGGGGTTGTCCCGGCAGGCATCGATCACGGCCAGAGAAAACTTGGCCTTCTTTTCTTCGAGGTCATCGAGGATTTTCTGCAAAAGAATGGCCTCGTCCCGAACCTGGTCCTCGCCATCGCCGCGGATGTCGACCGGCAGCAGGTAGTTGGCATTGCCCAGCTGCACCCCATGGCCCGCATAGAAGACCAGCACTTCATCGCCCCCCGCAACCTGTTGCTTGAAATCCCGGATGGCCTGCCGGAATTGCCGCTCCGGCACATTGATGTATTTGAAGACCTTGTACCCGACCGCCTCCAGCGACTTGGCCATGGCCTCGGCATCGGCAACCGCATTGTTGAGCTTGGGCACATCGGTGTAGAGGTCATTGCCCACGACCAGTGCCTTGCGGTAAGCCATGACAGGCATGGGCTTGCTCGCTTGCTGGGCAGCTGCAGCCGTCTGTTCACGCAACTTGGCCGCCTGGGCGGCTGCCTCCGCCTCCCTGGCTTTGTTGGCCTCGGCCGCAGCCGCATTGTCCTGCTGCAGTTTGGCCAGCATTTTGGCCATGGCCTCGAGCTGCTGGGCCAGCTTGCGCTTTTCCTCGTCGGCCGCCTTGCGCTCTTGCTCGAGGCGGGCGCGTTCTGCAGCCAGCGGATCTGCCGCGGGCGCGGGCGCGGGCGCCTGGGCCACCTGAGGCGCCGGGACCGCCTGCGGTGCCGGGACCGCCTGCGGTGCCGGGGCCACCTGCGGTGCCGGGACCGCCTGCGGTGCAGGGGCCGCCTGCGGTGCCGGGACCACCTGCGGTGCCGGGACCACCTGCGGTGCCGGGACCGCCTGCGGTGCCTGGGCCACAGCCACCGGCGATCTGACCGGGCCTGTTTCGTAGGCCAGCGCCATCAGCCCCTGCGGCTTGCGCGCGAGAAAGCCCTGCTGCATGGACTCCACGTAAATGGCATTCCAGCCGGCCAGCACCTCGTGCTCCACACGTGTTGCCCCCTTGCGGAAATCGTCCCTGAAACGGTTGGCTGAAAAACCGCGCGGTGGCTGCACAAAGGCCTCCACCCGCAAGGCCCGGCCATTGAATTGCTGGACATGCATCTCCACCATGAGCATGGACAGGGGGCTGCTCACGCCCAGATCCTGCAGGCCATTGCCGGCCGCCAGCCACCACTCACGGACGGATTTGGGCGTCTCTGGCGGCCAATCGGCAACGTTTTTCCACTGCAGTGCGTTGTTGATGGCAAAAACCCTTGAACATTTGTTGATCAGCTCGTTGCTGCGCGTGCCATGTTCATTGACCATGAACTGCGAGGCGCTTTTCGACTGGCAATTGGTGTTGCCCCAGCGCTCGCCCATGCGGGTTTGCCGGACCACCAGGAAAGCCACCTTGGCCTCAGGCTGTTCGTTCTTGAGCACATAGTTGTCCCAGACATTGCCACCGCTCGAGAAATTCAAGCTGCTCACGTGGGTCACACGCCAGCTCCCTTCAGGCAAAGGCGCACTGGCCCCGCTGCCCAGGGGCAGATGGTCCTTGTGGAGCGTGCCGGGCGAGGGCTGGGCCCAGGCCGACAGGCACACGCCCCCCAGACACCCCCACAGCACCACACGACCGAGCAGGCTCCTGATTGTCAACATACTGTTCCTGTCATTCGAAGTGTCAAAAAAATGTAACAGCCGGGACTGATTTTTCAATAATATAAGTTTTGATTGAATACTGACAATTCTAGTGGTTACACTTTTCAGAACGCCGTCTTTTCCCCTGTCACCATGAAGCACCCTGCCCGCCTGCTCCTCGCCACTTTGCTGCTGGGCTTGTCCTGGCCGGCGGCTTGGGCACAAACCCGATTGATCACGGAAGACGAGGCCAAGGCCCCCAACATGGTGGTGCCGACCACCCGCGCCATCACCCGGGGGCCGGGCATCCGCTTGCTCAGCCCCAACGACGTCAGCGCCAAGGCATTTCCGTTCAAGCTGGCCTTTGAGCCGCGGGGCGGCGCACAGATCCAGCCCGATTCGGTGCGCATCGAATACCTCAAGCAGCCGCTGGTGGACCTGACGCCGCGTCTGGCTGGCGCCCTGCGCGGCAACGCCATCGAACTCCCTGCGGCAGCCGTTCCTCCCGGCAGCCACCCCCTGCGGGTTTCGGTGCGGGACTCCGAGGGCCGGGAAGCCCACGCCATCATCCATCTGCACGCCAAGTGAGCCTGGACACCTACCGCTGCCCGTACTGCTGCAGCGACATCCCGGCGCAAGCCATCGTCTGCAGACACTGCACGCGTGACCTGGCGTTCTTCAGGCCGCTGACGCTGGAACTGCAGGCCCTGGGCCGGCAAGTCCAGGAGCTGCAGGCCACGGTGGCGCGGCAAGACGGGCTTTTGCAGCGCCTGCAAGGACAGCCTGACCTGTCCCGGGCCGCCGAACCGGCGGGCCTGCGGCTGGCTTCAGCCAGCGCAGCCGCCTGGGGCACCTGGCTGGGTCTGGGCATCGTGACCGTGGCTCTGCTGGGCCTGTGCCACTGGGTCCTGCTGTTTGTCTACGATGCGCCGCCGGTGTACCTGCGTGTGCTCACCATCGTGCTGCCCATGCTGACGGCTTACCTGTGTGCCCGGCTCACCCGGCTCCATCTGGCGGTGCAACTGCTGTCGGCGCTGGCGGTCGGTCCCGGCGCCGTCGTCCTCATGCTGGCCATCACTGCGGCCATCGACCATGTGCCCTTGTGGCCGGCCAACGCGCGGGAATGGCGCGAGACTGTGGAGTACACGGTGGCCATCGTGCTGGCCTGTTTTTCGGGCGCATTGGGTCACCACCTCAAGCAACGCATGGACAACCACAGCCAGCACCA
>JACCDV010161828.1_pt1 | contig 53140 bp, 56 predicted proteins | sample 7446131 | NCBI WGS metagenome assembly JACCDV01 (sample SAMN15323448, study PRJNA562643) | freshwater metagenome | isolation source: river surface water | place: USA:Blue River Watershed | collected 2017-08-17
ACAGAAGCATCTTGGTCAATCTGTTCAATCTTGAAAGCATCAAGGTCGATGATGTCATGACGCCAAGATCACGCATGGAAGTCTTGGATTTTTCAAAACCAATCGAAGATGTGATTCATCAACTTGAAACTTGCTATCACAACAAGCTACCTGTCTGCGACGAAGACTCTGATCGCGTGATTGGCATCTTGGCCGTTAGAAAGGCTTTGAGCTTATTAGGGGATGAAGATCTTCAGCATCATCATTTCAAAGAGTTATTGAGTGAACCTTATTTCATTCCAAGTGGTACGCCTGTTCTTCAACAACTTCAGTTCTTCCAAGAAAATCAAGAACGCATTGGTCTTGTGGTGGATGAGTACGGAATTGTTCAAGGACTTGTGACCATTGAAGATATCTTAGAAGAGCTGATTGGCGAATTCACAACCTCTCTTCCAGATCTTGCCATCAAAACAAAATGGTCCAATGACGATACCTATATTGCAGATGGCACAGCCAGCTTGCGTGATTTGAATCGTCTTTTAAATCTTGATCTTCCTACCGATGGACCTAAAACCTTGAATGGTCTATTGATTGAGACACTTGAAGATATTCCGGACAATAACGTCAGCGTCAAAATAGGTAAGGTTGTCATGGAAATCATCCAGGTAGATGAACAGATCATTAAGACGGTCCGCATTTATCAGCCGAATGATTGAGGAAGATGATGTCATCATTCGTTTCTGGCAAGACATTGTTGATCAAGCACTCCTGGCAAAAGCCAGTGATATTCACATTGAACCAGAAAATGGAGTAAGCCACGTTCGCTTGCGCGTTGATGGCTGCCTGAGTCATTTAAGAAGTTCACCAGCACCTTGGCATGACCGATTGACTAGTCGAGTCAAAATTTTGGCGCGCTTGGATATTTCAGAGAAACGTCTACCCCAAGACGGTCAAATGTTATTAAACAGCTCTCAAAGCTCAATAAATAAGAATATTGATTGTCGCGTCTCAACTTTACCCACACTACATGGTGAAAAAATTGTTTTAAGGGTCTTGAGTAAACAGGATGACGATCTTGATATCAATAAGATTGGTCTTGATCAAACTCAAAAACAACATTTACTGCGCTGCCTTGAGCAGAGTCAAGGAATGATTTTAGTCACTGGTCCAACTGGTAGCGGCAAAACTCAAACTCTTTATAGCTGCTTAAAGTATTTGATGGATGGCAGTCGAAATATCACCAGCATTGAAGATCCAGTTGAAATTCAATTACAGGGTGTCAATCAAGTACCGATCAATGAGAAAGCAGGGCTGCACTTTGATATAGCTCTTAGAGCATTAATGCGACAAGATCCTGATGTCATCATGGTTGGAGAAATCAGAGATGCCGTGACAGCAAAAATTGCATTACAAGCCGCTGAAACAGGTCATTTAATTTTAGCCACCCTGCATGCCAACGATGCGCCCAGCGCAATCTTCAGATTAAAACAATTGGGGTGCTTACACAGTGATATTGCTAATAACGTCAGCTGCATCACAGCTCAGCGCTTAGTGCGGATTTTTTGTAAAGCTTGCGCACGTAATCAAATAGAAAATCAAACTGAGTTATGCACTACATGCAACGGTACAGGATTTCATGGTCGAAGAGCGGTTCATCAGGTGATGTGTCTATCCCATCAATTAACACAGCTGATTGAAGGTGAAGCGCCCTTGAGTGCTATTCAAACTCAATGCCAAATTGAAAAAATATCTACTCTGAAAGAATCTGCGCAAACTCTTATTCTTGCAGGGCTCAGCTCTGAAAATGAAATCAGGCGCCACATTTGATGAAAGATAACGCTCAACTTTACCTAATAAGACAACTTCATTCACTCTTGAATTCTGGGTTATCTTTACTGGATGCTGTTCAGATGATGGGGCTGACTGAGCTCCAAAAATATTTGACCAATGGCAACAGTCTTTCTCACTCTCTGACCAAAATTGGATTTCACCCACTTTGTGTCAGCTTGATTCAAACCGGTGAGGCAACTGGTGATATCGCAGATAGCCTTTCACAAGCAGCCAATTACCTTGAGAAACAAATCAAACTGCAAAAGAAAATCAAAAAAGCATTGAGTTATCCATGTATCGTTTTAGTTGTTTCTACGCTTATTTTGGTAGCAATGTTTCAATGGGTCATTCCAAGTTTTGAAAACATGTTTTCCAACTTTCAAGCAGAGCTACCTTGGCCAACAAGACTATTAATTCAAGGCTCTCACTGGGTACGGCAGTATTTTCTTATTGTGATAATCATACTTTTGATTCTAGTGTGGCTATGTAACCACGTCTGGAGAAACCACCCTCCTACACAACAGATGGTTGATCACCTCTTGCTCAAAATTCCTATTTTTGGACAAATGAGAAAAAGCTCACTATTGATTCAGTGGAGTAGAAATATTTCACTACTGACCGATCGAGGAGTGCCGATTCTTGAAGCCTTAAAACAAACTGCATTGCATTCCAATAACTGGATTTGTTTTATTTTTTGCGCACAAATCAATGTTTCTTTGGTGCAAGGATGGTCACTCTCAGAATCTATTAACCAATTATCCGAAAAATCTCTTCTGATTAAGGAAGAACAAATTCAATTAATCAAAGTAGGAGAAATTTCAGGAGATTTACCTCAAATGCTTGCCAATATCGCCAATCAAGAAGAAGATCACTTAGATCACATGATTGATCAATTAGCTCAAAGTATTGAGCCATGCTTGATGCTGATCATGGGACTTATCATTGCTTGCTTGGTAATTTCTTTATATTTGCCAATTTTTGAAATGGGACAGATTCTTTGATTGAAATTTTCTCCATCCTCATCATCATTAGCACCCTGCTAATACTGTCTTGGATAGATTTCAAGACCTTTCTTTTGCCTGACTATCTAACCTATGGTTTGACCGCTTACGGAATCATTGCCAACCTTTTCTTCGGACTTGGCTGGGCCAGTGCTCAATCATCAATTTTTGGAGCTATGTTTGGCTTTATGAGCCTGTACCTACTGAATCAACTGTATTTAAAAATCAAAGGGCAGCATGGCATCGGCATGGGTGATGCTAAGTTGTTGGCTGGCTTGGGTGCCTGCTTAGGCTTTCAAAATCTGCCCTATATCCTTCTAGTTGCCTCTTTTTCTGGCTTAATTGGTGGTTATGTTTGGTTAAAAGTGAATCAAAAAAATCATACCCATGCATTTCCTTTTGGTCCTTTTATTGCATTTGGTGGCCTGGTTGTATTAATAAAGCAAGTGTTTGTGATAAATTGATACACAATTAATCTATACACAGTAAACATATGCGCGCACTCTATTTAACCTTCATACTCGCAGCACTATCTTCGAGTGCTTTCGCGCAATGGGTTGCTATTAATCAGTCTGAAAACTATTTTTACGATCCCAGCTCGTTCAGCTCACAAGGTAAATATGTCAAGGTATGGGGAATGATCAATTATGCTGAACCAATCCCAAATAATTACCCAAAATCTAAAAAAGTACTTTTGGAAATTGACTGTCACCAAAGACAGGTTAAAACTTTAGTATTCAGCTTCAATAGTGAAATGATGGGTAAAGGTGATGTTCTTGCGGAAAGCAATAATTCTTTTGGGCCTTGGAGATGGATTCAGCCAGGATCATTGGATGAGTCACTATTTAATATAAGCTGTAGATCAAGCAATAATACTAACAACGCTGATATCGTTGAAGAAGACCTGGACAGTGAAGAAGAAATCGTGGATGAGACTGAACCCAACTGATTTTTATTTCACAAGTATGTTTCCTTAGAAACAAGGAAACCATGATCTACCTAAATCACTGAAACTCTTAAGTGAATTAAGTTTTTTTATCATCTAAATTTGGTAAAGAGCCTATTTCAGGCAACTCTTTATTTGGATCGATACCTTGCTTGATTTCATAAGCCCACGCTAAAACCCTGGCCACAGCCTCAAACAGCTGGATTGGAACAGGTTGACCAATATCTAATTTTGAGTACATTAATCGTGCAAGTGGAGGAATGCGGGCAATAGGTACCTGATGCTCCTTAGCCACATCCTGAATGCGTAAAGCAATTTCATCCATCCCTTTTGCAACAACAATGGGTGCCGCCATCTTATCTTGGTCATACCTTAAAGCCACAGAGTAGTGATCTGGGTTAGCGAGAATGACATCGGCCTTCTCAATTGCCTGCATCATTCTAGAAGTGGCAATTTGACGCTGTTTTTGACGAATCTTGGCGCGCAACTCTGGTGAACCTTCCGACTCTTTAATCTCTTGACGCATTTCCTCTTGAGTCATGCGCATTCTTTTTTGAAAATTAAACCATTGAAAAAATGTATCCCCAAAAGCTATGAGTGCCATCGGTATCAACAAAAACATGAAGCCATACATGACCAAGTCATATGATTGAGCTAGAGCCACGCTCAAATCTTGATTGACCAACAGACTCAAACTACCGAATAAGCCAACCAAATAAATTAAACCAACACCCAGCAATAAAGAAGCTTTAAAAATATTTTTAACTAACTCAGCCAATGTATTGACAGAGAACATTCTTCCTATGCCTGCAACAGGATCAAGACGGTCAGCATTAAATTTAAAAGCAAAATATGGTCTGAAAGATACGAGGGATAGTGGCGATATTGCAGAGATTAACCATAATGGAATCATGATCATCGCCATAATTCCACACAGGCCTAGAAATGAGCCCAAAGCCCACTGAGCCACGGTATCAGACCATCTATCTGGGGTGGTAAAAGTCAGGCCATCTTTTACGAGCGAAACCATTTGGCTCATAAACATTGGTCCTAGAAGAAACACAAAAATAGGAAGCGCAAGCAAAACAGCAAATGTAGATAAATCTCGGGATTGGGGTAATTGCCCCTCCTCACGAGCTTTCTGTATTCGCCGTTCCGTGGGTTCTAACGACCGCTCTTCCTGATTTTCATTTTCGTCTGCCAAACCCTAATTCCTAAAAAATTCTTAATGACGAAATCATACCTTTTTATGACTTAACAAAGGAAAAAGCCCAGATAACTGGGCTTTTTCATCTTCTAAGTCAATAAAGCAAAGCTTGATATTAACTACCTAGCTCCAGGCAAAACCACAGCAGGATTTCGTGGAGCACCACTCGGCACCTGACCAGGTGATGGGTTAGACGGTGGAGTAGCTTTAGAAGGTGGGGTAGTTTTAACACCAGGAATTGATGTATTTGTTTTTGACTCTTCTATGAATTTTGTATTTTGCTGAGAAAATGCAGTAATAGAAATGCGTCTATTTAAAGGATTATTTGGCTCCTGAGGAATCAACAAAACCTTATCAGCATAGCCAGTCACTTGAGAAATCTTCGCTTCATTGAGTCCGCCAGCCACCAATTCTCTTCTGGCAGCATTAGCGCGCTCCGTTGATAACTCCCAGTTTGAATAGCTACTTCCAGATTTGTATTGCAAATTATCCGTATGGCCTTCAATCTTCATCTGAAACTTTGAGGCTGATAAAGCTGGTGCGAGTTTTCTTAAGATGGCTCTGGTGCTTTCTTCCATATTGTTACTACCAATATTGAACATTGGCTTCTTGGTTTCAGACAATATGATCTTCAAGCCTTCAACTGTTTCTTCAATGAACATTTGATTATTGGCATTAATCAAACCTGCGTTTTCTGCAATCAAACGCTCAATTTCTTTTTTAAGTTCCGCCATGCGCTGCATATCGGCTTTTGCCGATTGAGCTTCAGACATTGTGGATTGCCCCTGACTTGTACCCTCATCAGGCTTAACTTCTTTACCATCCTTATTACTTGGACTTTCACCCTTGCCCTTCAACTCAGGACTGGCGCCAACTTCTGTCAATTCATTTTGACCTTGAGTAACAACACCGCGCAGCGGATCTTTAAAGTATTCAGCGACACCCTCTTTCTGTTTCTGTGGAAGCATATTGATAATCCACATGATCATGAAGAAGGCCATCATGGCGGTGACAAAATCACCGTAAGCTAATTTCCATGCTCCGCCATGAAAGCTCTTGTCTTTCTTTTTGCCGGAGCGACGGATAACGTAGACGGTATTGGAGTCGTTAAAAGCCATGAATGTTTTTTATTTTTATTTAGCTCTGATAACTTCTCTCGTTCCCTCTTCCAACTCTTCAAAAGTTGGGCGCTGGTCAGAGTAGAGAACCTTACGACCAAACTCAACGGAAGCGGAAGGCGGGAAATTGTTTAAGTGCGCCAATAAAATGGCTTTGACTGCAGAATATGGTCGAATTTCAACTTCAGCATTGTGTTCAAGAACCTTAGCCACTGGAGTAACGATGGCGTAAGCCAATAAAACGCCTAAGAATGTACCAACCATCGCAGCGGCAATTTTCTCACCAACAGCTGGATCGTTGATGTATTGCATAGCAATCACAACACCCATAATCGCCGCCACAATTCCAAAAGCGGGAAGGCCATCAGCCATCGTATGCACTGCTACAGCAGGAGTTCTGGCTTCATCATTAAGCACTTCAATCTCTTGCTCCATCAAACTTTCAAACTGAATCAAATCCATCGACCCAGCTAACATCATGCGTAAATAGTCAGTGATGAAATCAACCATTTTTTGGTCGTTTTTAACAGTTTTATATTTGTTGAAAATGGGACTTGATTGAGGATCTTCAATATCGGCTTCCAAGGACATCAAACCATTGCGTTTGATTTTTTGAGTCAACTCAAACATCAAACAGAGCAATTCAACATTGGAGTCTTTATTAATCTTGTTTGGTTTAAAAATATTTCTTACAGCCAACCAAATTTTAGATAGCACACGTTTTTTATTGGAGGCAATCATGGCGCCAAAGGAAGCACCAATAATAATCAGGTACTCAAAAGGTTGCCATAAATGATAGAGGGCATTTCCAACCGCGTAAAAACTCACGGGTTCTGTAGAGCCATGAAGACTGACCCCCACATAGCCACCAATAACGCTAAACATGGCAATAATCCAGCCGATAGTTAAGTTCATAGTCTTATTCTTTCAACTTGTTAATCACAACTTATCAAACAAACTAGATGTTTGAAGTTTTGCAAATATGTTTTGAGCAGCTTGAAGTAAAGTTTGCGAGCGACTTAAGTTTGCTGAAGCCTCTGCAATATCTGTATCTAACAATACGGCACGGGCATTTTCTAAATTGCCCATTTTTGTTTCAACAGCATCTTGTGAACTTGCCACAATCTTGCTCATCAAACCCGCTTTAACCTGGGCTGCACGAACTTGCATCACAGCAGTATCTAAACTTGCTGCCACGTACGCACTTGGAACAGTTGGAGGATTACCATTCAATGCAGCATCAACCATATTAATAATGGCAATCACGTCAACGGTTTTACTCAAGCTAAAACTACCAGTTCCAGAGCCATTTGCAGCAGGAGCTGCCAATGTCAATTTTTCTACTGTTGGATCTGGATCAAATGAAGCAACAATGCCAATAAGATTACCACTTGAGTTAAATATTTTTTGCCCAATGGCTAACTCTGACCTAAATTTAGTGCCAGTTCCAGTTATTTCTGTTGCACCTGGAGCAAAACTATCCAAAGTTCCAGAAGCAGAATTCTTTGGTGATTCAACAGATGTACCAGTGACGCTTGAATATTTACCCATGCTTTCAGCAAGGCTAACACCCTCATCGACTTCGACATTCGGCTCAATCTTCACTTTACCTAGCTGATCAGTAGGGCCAGTTAACGCCTTCAAAATTGGTCGTCCAGTAGCATCATTAGCACTGGCAAAGCTCACAATCGTTTGTTTCAACGACCTAACTTTTTGGCCCAAGGCAGACAAATCTGATTGACCAGAAGCACCGCTAGATTGCGCAACAACCTGCTTCATTGATGCCATAGCAGAGTAAATACTGCCTAATTGAGCTTCAATGACATTGGTACGATCAGTCATTAATTTTTGGTTGTTTTGGAACATCTCAAACTGCGCCTTATCAAAGGCGTATTTCATACCCAGACCAATATCAGCCGGACTATCTGAAACATTTTGATATTTCTTCCCAGAAGAAATCTGAGTTTGGTATTTCATGGTATCGCCAGCATGATCTTGAATAGATTTCACACTCGCATCGAACATTTGTTGGCTACTGATTCTCATGATCTATTCCTTAAGCATTCATTGCAGATAGCAAAGTCATGAACATTTGATTAGCGGTTTGCATTACTTTACTGGCAGCGCCATAAAGCTGTTGAAACTTAATCATATTGGCAGCTTCTTCATCTAAGTTAACGCCAGATATTGACTCTTTTCGATTTTTTAACTGGCCCTCAATAGACGTATTAGCTTTATCTATATTTTTCCAGTTTGCAATCGTTGTGCCAACTTGAGACGTCATCGTAGTTAAGGGATTGCTAAAGCCTTCACGTAAAGCTTCAATTGAATTAGCTGCTTTAGCATCGATAGTTAAAGTAGCAGTGGTATCAAATGAAATGTTTGATACAAACAGACTTGGATCGTAAGTACGGCCTGCAGCACCATTAACAACATCAGCAATGGTTGTATTGTAAGAAGCAGACTTGGGATCTGACATTCTCATGATTTCGGTGGCTGTTAGGATATGACCAGCAGCACTCTTTGAAAAGATATGGGTTACAGGGTCTTCCACCCACTTATCTGTGAAGTCAGCAGGTACTGAAGTAGTTACACCACCACCAGAACTTGTGGCCTTAAAACCAAACACAGGCGTGATAGACCCATTACTTATAGTAGTTACAGAATTAACATCTCTTGCAAAAGCTATAGCAAAGGAACCTAATTGCTGTTTCAACTTGGGAACAAAGTTGCTCAATATTTCAAATGCAGCACCAGCCTGACCAGAAGTAAATGCTGTGCGTGATTCAGTCAGCTTTGTACCGCCCGTAGTTAGTGCAATCTGGCTACCCAATGTAGACATTGGTCCTAAAACTCTATTCGAACCATCACTGGTTTGTATTTGGATATTCCAAATACTGGTTGCTACATCAGTATTAATGAATTTATTTGGGGTTTGACGATCAACTAAAAATACCCCGCCAATTTGAAAGCTTGCTGTGCCATCTTCATGCAAAAGTGTTGAGCCACCAAGCAAGTCTTGTAGCCTCATTGTGATTCGGTCGCGCTCATCCAACACATCTGCTGATGGTGTTGTATTGCCCATTGATGTTCCAGCTAAAACCTCTGTATTGATTCTTGCGAGGGCAGGCGCTAAGGCATTAGCTTCTTGCAAAACAGAGCTTAACTTTGCCTGAGCACTCGTTTCTAGTTGATTGATAACCTCTGAGAAACTGCTGACTCTTGCTGCTACTTGATTTGCTGTAGCAGCAAAATTTTGAATATTTGTGATATTGCCGGTATCAGACGCCAATGTGCCTGCTGCATTAAAAAACTTAGACACTGCCTCAGATATTGAATTTGAAGGATCCATCATCAAAGAATCTAGTCCAGCCACACTCTCCAATAAAGTGCCTGTATAACTTGACTTACTTCTTTGTTGAAGCATTTGCTTGTTAAGCAAAGCATCTGTAAAGCGAGTAAAACCCTCTACTGAGAAAGTTGTCCCTGTGATCTCTCTTGAATTGGGTGCCATGACATTCACAATCGTTGTTGAACGACGTCGGCTATACCCTTCAACTGATGCACCAGCAACGTTCTGCGAGGTCACGGTCAAGCCTGACTGGGCAGACTCCAGTGCCGAATATGCAGCGTTAATGATGGACAAATTGCTCACAAATTTCTTTCTATTTAATTACTGACCACAATAAACACGTAGCCACACAGACTATTACGGATTTTTTCCAGAATTGATTAGTTTTGCCATGTCGCTCTGTCTTAGCATTTGCTCTGTCATTTTTTGAGCGAAGCCAAGGCCTTTGCCTTGAGTCAAAATACTCGCCATCTGATCATCAACCATCTCTAAATAGCCATTGCTGACATCTTGCTTCTCGGAAAAAGATGATTTACGAACTTCACGCAACATTTGTCGAACTAAGATCGTTTCAAAACCACGAGCAGCCTCTTCAACCTGCTTTGATTGAGCTTGATTCTTAAAGCCCGCGTTATTAGCGCCACCTACAGAACCAAGACTCCAAGGAGAAGAGTTAATTGTGGTCATCTTAGATAACTTCCAAATCTGCCTTGAGAGCGCCAGATGCTTTCATCGCTTGCAATATTGCAATTAAGTCTTGAGGACTTGCACCCAACATGTTGAGAGCTTTCACAACATTTTCAAGAGATGCGCTGCCAGCTGAAAAACTTAAACCGCCTCTACCTTGGTCGATGGTGATCGTGTCATTTGTAGTAATGGCTGTTCTGCCACCACTAAATGGCCCAGGTTGACTCACATTAGGCTCTTGATTCACTCTGATTGATAAGTTTCCATGAGCAACAGCAAAGGGAGCCAACTTGACTGATTGATTCATCACTACAGAACCTGTTCTTGAATTAAGCACAACCTTGGCTGCATCTGGAACAGTTTTCACATCAAGCTCTTGCAATTCAGACAAAAATGCAATTCTGCTCATAGGCTCTGTGGGTACTCGCACATTTAATGAACGCGCATCCAATGGCATCACAGTGCCACGGCCAAAGCGACGAACAATAGCATCAGCAGTGCGCTGCATTAGGGTAAAGTCGCTGCTCTTTAAATCAATTTGAACAAACTCACTAGGTGCAACTGTAGGTGTCGAACGCTCAATCAATGCTCCCGAAGGAATTCTTCCTGCGGATAAATGGTTAATACTTACGCGGGCATTTTGAGTTGCGGCACCAGCGCCAGAAACAACCAATGAGCCTTGAGCCTGGGCATACACTTGACCATCAGCAGCACGCAAAGGTGTCATCAATAATGTGCCACCTCTCAAACTTCTGGAGTTACCCATAGCTGAAACCGTCACATCTATCTGTTGACCAGGACGACCCAAAGCCGGTAACTCAGCAGTCACCATCACAGCAGCCACATTACGTAATTGAGTTTGGCTCTGACCAGGTGGAATGGTCACACCCAAAGCCGATAACATTGCAGTAACGCTTTGCAATGTGAATGGTGTTTGAGTTGTCAAATCACCCGTACCATCCAAACCAACCACCAGACCATAACCAACTAACTGGTTTGGTCGTTGACCGGCAATATTTGAAATATCTTTAATTCTTTCAGCTGAAGCAGTTGGCGAAATTACCAACTGTGAAGCCAATAGAAGCAAAGTTGCCAGAGATTTTATTAATTTTGAAGTTTTCATTTTTAGCCCTTAATTTCACTCTTAAAGAGGTGAAAGCTTCATTAATGCTCTTGTTAACCAACCTGCTTGCTGAACGTCATCTGTTGCACCTCTACCACGATACTCAATGCGTGTGTCAGCCACTTGCGCAGAAGATACTGTGTTGTTGATCAAATTTCTTGGATTAACAACACCACCAAAACGAATCACCTCTTCTTCAGCACTAACACCCAATTGTTTTTCGCCAGCAACAACTAAATTTCCATTAGCTAAAACTTCTAAAACAGTCACAGTGATTGTTCCGTTAAAGGTATTCGCAGCGGCACTGTTACCAGTACCTTCATGCTTGACACCACCTGAAGATGAAAGATTTAATTTATTCAAATCAACATTCCCTGGGATGCCCTTGCCAGCTTCAATACCAATATCAGCGCTTGATTTTCTCTCCGCCAATGAACCGCTTCTCTTAGTAGCACTGGTTGTTTCATTGAGCAAAATAATCAATGTGTCGCCTACTGAACGAGCACGATAGTCCTCAAAAAGTGGGCGATAGCTTGCCGATGCAGTTGTTGCAACAGGAAACAAACTTCCTTGACTCATCGCCTGTGAATTAATTGCTACTGGTTTAGCAGTCGTAGGTGTTGAAACCAATGAAGGGCGGTCGGCCGTTGCACAACCAAACAAATAGAAAGATGAAAATGTTACCGCTAGTAAACGAAATAAATTAGTCATCATAGCTGTCCTATTTTTTGCAACATTTGATCAGAGGCTGTAATGGCGCGGGCATTAATTTCATAAGCACGTTGTGCAGCAATCATATTCACCAACTCTTCTGCAACGTTAACGTTAGACTGCTCAATATTGCCTTGTACCAAAACTCCCATACCATTTGTGCCCGGAACGTTTTGTTGTGGCGTTCCTGAAGTCGGCGTTTCTAAAAATAGATTTCTACCAATCGAGGCCAAACCTGACGGATTAATAAAATTAACAAGATTGATACTGCCAGCTGTAATTACTCTTGTAATATCCTGCTGGGTGTACTGAACCCTACCATCAGCAGTAATTGTTACTGAAGTTGTGTCGGAAGGTAGCGTGATTCCAGGAGCAAGAAGATCACCAGAAATAGTGACGATCTGACCTGATGAATTTTTTGTGAAGTTACCATCACGTGTGTAAGCAAATGATCCATCTGGTGTTTGAATTTGAAAAAATCCATTACCCTGAATCGCCACATCCAGTGAATTGCCAGTATTCACTAAACCACCTTGGGTATTCAATCTTTCAGTTGCAGCAACACGTGATCCAGTACCAATTTGTAAACCAGTAGCAAGAACGTTTTGAGCCTCAGTGTTAGCGCCAGGAGCTCTGATAGTTTGATATAACAAATCCTCAAACATAGGTCTAACACTCTTGAAACCAGCAGTGTTGGCGTTAGCTAAGTTATTGGAAATCGCGTCCAAATTGGTTTGCTGGGCATCAAGTCCAGTCTTTGCAATCCATAGTGAGCGAATCATATTAAGTTTCCTGTTTTAAATATTTTTAACCACGAGACATGGTCATAAGGCTATTGGCTGCTTTAGCATTTTGGTCAGCAGTTTGGATAAATCGAATATTCAAATCAAACATTCGATTTTGCTCAATCATCTGCACCATCGCATTAGTAGGATTAACGTTACTAAGCTCTAATGCGCCTTGCTGCACTCGAATTTCTCTATCTAACTCGGGCTGCTCAATACCAACAGCCTCAAACAAGCCATCGGCGCCGCGCACTAAATTTCTAGGATTGACATTGACCAAACGCAAACGATCAATTCGATCAAAAGTATTAGAGGTTGCGTTAAATCCGTAAACAATGCCATCATTGGCAATTTCAATGCGGCTTACATCTGCTGGAACAGTGATATCGGTACCCGCTTCACCAACAACTGCATTTTGTCCTGATCTAAAAACACCTAAATTATCGAGTGTGAATTTACCTGCACGGGTATAAGCTTCACTACCATCAGGACGACGGACAGCAAAGAAACCTTCATTATTTTTAATAGCCACATCTAAGGGATTGCCAGTGGTTTGAATCGGGCCTGGCGTAAAAACTGAGCCAGGAGTGCTATCAACCACGAAAGCACGAGAATCTGCACGCTCACCATTCAGTGACACAGAACGGAATGCAGCAACCATCTCACGAAAACCCGGTGTTTGGGCATTCGCAAGATTATTGGTTGTATTAGCTAGCTGGCCCATGGAGTGCTTGGCGCCAGTCATTGCTACATATGCAAACCGATCTAACATTTTCTCTATTCCTTAATGAAATCTATTAAGAAGTCATACGGATGGTGTCTTGCAATGTTTGATCGAATGCACGCATACTTTGTGAGTTAGCAGAGTATGAACGTTGCAAGATCATCAATTTCACCAATTCATTTGACAAATCAACGTTAGATTGCTCAACAGCATTTTGTTTTAGCTGACCAAATGAGCCTTCACCAGGGCGACCAACTGTAACGCCTACGTCACCCTCAGTACCAGACATATAGCTTGGCGCAAATGAATTTCCACCAGTCGGTACTAGCTGCTCAGAAGCATCGAAGTGAGCAAGAGCTACTTGACCAGCAAAAATCTTACGGCCGTTACCATAAATACCAACGATATTGCCACCAGCGTCGATAGATACGCTTGCCAATTCAGAACGTGGCTCACCATCTTGAACGCTTGCTGTTACTTGGAATGAAGATGCCTGTAATTGTGTATTTGACAAATCCAAGTCATAGATTAATGGAATAGTTGTGCTCTGTTGAGAACCGTTGCTAACTTTGGTTGTTAAAGTTACCTTGGTGCTGAACATTGGCTTACCAGTACCAAAATCTGTTACTAAGGAATCAATGTTACGACCAGCTACTAGACCGATACGAGCAACCGCACCATAACCACCTGCACCAGGAACATCTTCAGTGATAGCCTTGTTGCTATAAGTATTTGTTGCATCTGTGTGGTTGTAGAACTTGCCGTTGATTGAAGCATATACCTCAACGTTGGCCTGAACTGCATTCAAAATAGTATTAGATGCTTGTTTGTTAGTTGTTCCCTGAACTACTAAATTAGTTCCGTCTGGTGCAATCAATGTCATATCCAATGATTGCTTGAATGTCAACGAAGTTGATGACAATGCGCCAGCACTTAATACAGTGCTTGGCAAAGGACCGTCCAAAGTGACAGTGCCATCACCAATAGAAGCGATATTCACGCCACTATCAACACCATTAACAAACAGTCTTTGACCAACGGTCAAATTTGTAATTGGTGTATTAATGATTGACCAAGCTTTACCATCAGTTGTCGCAGTAACAGTGGTGTTAGTTGCAGTTGCTGTTATATCTTTTTTGTAGAAGGTAAAAGAGGCATTCGATGGAATATCAATTGGCGTACCCGCAACTGTAATAGTTGAAATTGATTCACTTGATGTCACGGCAGTTGCAACTGTCAAGCCAGTATCCACACCATTCATGAACACCTTATCACCAACCGCTAAAGCTGCTCCAGTTGTCGTTGTTCCGCTTAAATTAATGGTTGCATTACCAGTTCCAACACCAGTCTTACCCGTTGCAGAACCCAACAAAGTTGTGATTGGGGCCGTTTGAACTGTCATCACAGATGTCTTCGGGATTGTTACTGAAGTTGTTGACAGCGTGTTTGGTGAAGATGCTTCACCAGGAGTGTATGTGTAACCGCCCGCACCAGAAGTGATTTGTAACTTGCTGTCTGTTACGCGACGATAGTAAGTCTCAAGAGTATGAGATGTACCATTTGAATCATAAATAATTTGCGTTGTTTTACTATTAAAAGTATTTTGTGCTGGATCAAACGCAACACCGCTGCCCTTAACGAAGGCGTTTTCTCTTGAGTCTAAAACAACATCAAGTCTTGAAGTGTCTGTTTGAGCACCGTTGGCATAATCATCAGGCATCTTTAATGTGCCCAATGTGTCAGTAATTGAAGAACCATCAGCCGTTGGCTGATAGCCAGTCAAGTACATACCATTTTCATTAACGATGAAACCATCTTTAGCAACAGCAAATTGGCCGTTACGTGTGTAGTTCAAAGATTTTGGATCGTTCTTGTCAGAAAGAATACGGAACCAGCCATCGCCACCGATAGCCATGTCCAAAGGATTTTGTGAGTTATTGATCGTACCGTATGTCAAAGGGCGACGAACAGATAGTCGCTGAGAACCCAAACCAACACGATTAGGATCTGATGGATTAACAGCTTGGAAATATTGATCAGCAAATACATATTCACCAGCCTTATAACCAACAGTATTTGCGTTAGCAATATTGTTACTTGTTGTATCAATTGCTAATGATGTGTTTTGCAAACCTGACAACGCTATTGTGTAGTTACTCATTTTTCATACTCCTTTTGACAATTTTTTATCTATTAGATTAATCAAGCGACCCACTGAACAATTTCAGATGGTGTCAATGTTCTTCCATCAGCCAAGTTAACTTCAAGGGCTGTTCCGTTTTTACCGATAGTTGCAACACGTGAACTAACGTATGAAGATGCTTTTTGATCTTTGCCATCCGTTGTTGTTGATGCAATTGATAATTTGTAAGAGCCAGCTGCAAGTGGATTGCCAGCTGTATCAGAGCCATCCCATGAGAAATTAACAATGCCGGCATTTGCAGCACCCAAGTCCACTTCAAGAACTTTTTGGCCTAATTCATTTGTTATTGTTGCAATCACACTGTTTGCATCATTAGGAAGATTTGCAGCTAAATTCACAGGTGTAGATCCATCGAAATCAATCTTCGAACCGGGAGCCATCGCAAACTTTCCAACCGTTGTAGACATGTTGATAAAGTCACTTGACTGAATCTGGCTCAATAAAGATCCCATTGATGTGTTCATCTTATTGATGCCATCTACCATGTTTAACTGAGCTAGCTGAGTGGTCATACTGGCAGTATCAGTTGGGTTCATTGGATCTTGATTCTTCAACTGAACGGTTAGCATCTTTAAAAAATTCTGAGTTAAATCTTTTGTGGATGTAACGTCTTGTGCAGCTTTGCTAGCAGCAGCAGCTGGATCGTACTGTTTAATTGCAGAGAGGTTAGATGTAATCGCCACTTATATTTCCTTTATTAACGGCCTAAATCAAGCGTTTTCAACATGAGCTGACGTGTTGTATTCATCATTTCAATATTCATTTGATATGAACGTGATGCAGAAATCATGTTCACCATTTCTTCAACAGGATTCACATTTGGCATTTGTACGTAACCATTAGCATTGGCCATTGGATGACCTGGTTTGTACTCTTGACGCAACGGGGCATCGCTCTCAACAATGTTTGAGACCTCAACACCGAGACCCTGAGCATTTGGAACTTCTGTTGGACGGAATAAAACATGGCGAGCACGGTATGTGCGTCCATCTGGACCTGCCACACTCTCGGCGTTAGCCACGTTAGAAGAAGTGATGTTCAAGCGCATAGCTTGAGCAACCAAGCCTGTTGAACCAATATTAAAGGTGCTCATCAAACTCATGATGGCTGTCCTGAAATTGCTGATAAACGACCGCGGATAGTTGAACTAAGGAAGTTCAAGGTTGCCTCGGTCATGAAGGAATTTTTGGCAAATTCTGTTCGTTCGACATCAGGATCTACAGTATTACCATCGAGTGCAGGCTGAACTGCCTGACGATACTGCACTGATGAATCGAAAGAATTGCTAACAGATAAATGTTTGCTATTGGTCACAGATAGTGGCAAACCAGACTGTCTAGAAATGCCAGCCAGTTGTTGACGCAATACATCACCAAAAGCAATGTCTTTAGCTTTGTAGCCCGGCGTGTCGGCATTCACAAGATTTGAAGCAATAATCTCTTGGCGGTAGGCGCGAAGTTTTAGCGCTGCCTCTCCAAAAGCTATTGAGTTGTATTGTGGAACCATCGTCATCTGCTCTACCCCGTTATTACTAGGACACAATGTCCAAGTCACGGTTTAGTAAGAGCAAATGTCATGCCAGATTGTATTAATCATTAAATATTCAATTTATTCAATGACTTACATCTTAATTTTTCTGTAAAAAACGTGTTTTTTCAAGCCCAATAGATCTCAGGCGGCAAATTTTGCAGTGGTGAATTTTATTTCTCGGTAATAAATGCCTAACTAGCGAACTAAATCAATTGATTAGTTCGCCATAGGATTCAAACCTTTTCTCACAAAGCCAACTGGACCCTCAAGAATTCTAGAAACCAAACCAGGCATATCAGGTAATAAAATGATTAATAAGACGAATGCGATTGGAACGCTGACCGCAAAACCCACTGAGAATAAGTTCAGCTGCGGGCTGGTTCTGCCCAAAATAGCCTGCATCATATTAAAAATCAAATAAACAATGATTGTTGGCATGCTGATGATCATTCCAAACTGGAATGCTTTTACGATAACCGAAACAATCCCCTTCATATCCCAAGCACTTGGCCATGTACCAAAAGGAATCGCCTTAAAGCTATCCAAAAGAATGTCTATTAAAACCAAATGAATATTAAAAGCAAAGGCCAAAGCAATGGCGGTTAAGAGCAAAAATTCACCTAACAAACTTGGAGATAAGGTAGGATCCCTACCAAAAGTTGCTGCAAAGCTAAAGCCAGACAACATCGATAGAGTTTCAGCCAATACATCGAAAGCCATCAATCCCAAACGAATGACGTAACCAGCGACAGCTCCGATCGCCAACTCAGTTGCAGCTGCAAGAAAAGTGGTTGGGGTGCCCATCAAGATGTTTGGATTTGGCTCAATCATTGGGGCTACAGCGAAACCAATGACCAGAGACAATAAAACCCGCAAGCGCATGGGTAATGCTCGAAAAGCAAACATGGGCGCAGTTAAAAACAAACCAAACACCCTGAATGACACCAACATGATGATAGCGACAACCTGAGGAATTAAATCGCCATTAAAGGTAATCATGTTAGATGATCATCGATGGAATACGCATGATTACTTCACGCACATAATCAATAAAAATAGCCAAACTAACAGGCCAAGCTAACAATAAAACAAAAGCAACAACAAATAACTTTGGCACAAAGGTTACTGAACTCTCGTTAACGGAAGTAGCTGCTTGCAAAATACCTAAAACAAGACCAACGATTAAAAGTGCCAAAAGAGTTGGTCCCGCCAGCACAAAGGTCATTCGCATGGCCTGGAATGCTAATTCAATGACTGATCCGGTATCCATCAGAAGACCTTATAACTCTCAACAAGTGAAGCTGCTAATAATGCCCATCCATCGGCCAGTGCAAAGATAACTAGCTTCAATGGCAAGGAGAACATCATGGGTGAAATCATCACCATACCCAGGGAGGTCAAAATACTGGCCACTGCAAAGTCAATCGCAATAAACGGTAGGTAAATCATGAAGCCAATTAAAAATCCCGTTTTAATCTCCGAGATGGCAAAAGCTGGAATCAAAACAGTCATTGGTACATCTTCTCTTGAAGCAATCGGTTTGTTGTAAAGCTTGGCAAAAACATTCAAGTCATCTTGTCTTGTTTGCTTCAACATGAACGCTTTGATTGGCTTGGTGCCTTCTTCGACTGCTTTCTCAAAACTCATTTTTCCTTGGGTATAGGGTAAATAAGCATCTTTATAAATGGGCTCAAAAACCGGATTCATAATGAAGAGAGTTAGAAAGAAAGATAAGCCAATCAGCACCATATTGGGCGGCATACTCTGAAGACCCAAGGCTTGGCGAAGCAGAGAAAAAACAATTAGGATTCTTGTAAAGCTCGTCATCAGCATTAAGGCCGCAGGCACAAAGCTCAAGGCTGTTAAAGCGATAACCGTTTGTACCGGAATTGAATAAACAGTGCCGCCCTTACCGCTAGAGGTTGTCACCATCGGAAGAGCTTGAGCAATCGCCACACCAGAACCAAGGGCTAAAAACCCGATAAGGCTCCAACGAAACCATCTTTGAGAAATCAAATATTTCATTATTTAATTCCTTTGCGAAGTAGGTCAGATAGCTTTTTAGCAAAATCAGGGACGTGCTTGTTGATCTTAGGTAAAGTCGCCACCTCTGCAGCATCTAGTTCAGCAATAAAACTGATTTGAGTGGGTGTGTGACTTAAAACAAAGACTCGGCCAACTATTTGAGCAATGACGATGCGCTCGCGCGGTCCAATACTTTGTGAGCTAAGAACTTTGATAGTGGAATTTGGTACGTCGATTTGTAGATTACGCTTAACGAACCAAGCAATTAAGGCAACTAAAACGGCGGCTAAAATCAGGGTCACTAGGGTGAGCCATATAAAACTGCCACCACCAGCACTTTGATAGGTCTGTGTAGTTGTGTAACCTGATTTGGCAGCCTCTTGTGCCCAAACAGGAACGGCAAAAAGCAAGCTACAGGCTATACCTGTAGCTCGACCTACTGGACTACCGAAAAATCGGCCCATCTGAACACCTCAGCGATTAATTTTTCTTAAACGCTCAGCCGGGGTCACAATATCTGTTAAACGAATACCATAACGGTCATTAACAATCACAACCTCGCCTTGAGCGACTAAGCAACCGTTAACAACTACTTCCAATGGCTCTCCTGCCAAAATATCCAACTCAATGACGGATCCATAAGTAAGCGCTAACAAGTTACGTATCTGCATTTTAGCTCTACCAAGCTCAACTGTAACCTGAACTGGAACATCCATCACCAAATCAATGTCATTACCACTATTAGCATTGACCGAAGATCCATCTAAACTATCAAAATTGGCACGTCTTACAGCACCTTCGTTGCCCGCCAGGGCTGTTGCAATATCATCACCACCAAGGGTATTTTTGTTTTCCGTCATGATTATTCACCTTTGTTTTTTGAAGGTACGATTGAATCTACTTCTTTTGCCAAAGCAGCCATTCGCTCGTCAAACTGCTCATATAACTCACCACGCTCCTGACTTCGCATCAAGCTAGGTCCCAATCGTGCATTGTCTAATGGACTTTTTAAAAACTCCTCTGGATGCTGTATGGACTCCAGCTTCACGGCATAACGGCCATTTTTAACACCATATTTACCGCGAATCATCGGTAAACCATCCACAAACATAGTCACAGGATCTTGTATTTCAATCGGAATAATTTCACCAACTGACATACTTAAAATATCGCCAATCGTCATTTCTTTGCGAGCCAAAACAGCAACAGCTGTCACCATCGCACCCTGAACCTGACTTTCTAAAGCATTCGTCCAAAGCAAATCGTTTTCACGCTTCACTTTGACATCATTACTGCAAATTTTTTCCTTGAATGGCTCTAGAACCCAATAAGGAATACAAAAATCCACCAAGCCTTCAACACCATGAATCTCAACTTTAAATTTACAATGCAGAACCATTTCATCTAAAGCAGTGATTCTTACAGCATTGAAAGTACTTTCATGGCGCACGAAATCAAATTTGATTTCTGCAATCGGCTTCCATGATTTCTCATACTCTCGCATTAAGAGATCAAGAATTCGACGAATAATTCGTAATTCGGTCACTGAAAATCTTTTTTGATCAGTCTTAAGTGGTATGTGCCCATTACCGCCAAAAATATTATCAATTGCCAGATGCAAAATCTTAGGGTCAATGACCCAGCAACCCATACCTCGTAAAGCTCTCATGCTAACGATATTGATATTTGATCGCTCAGGCATTTCTTTTAAGAAATCTTGATAACTTCTTAATGTTGGCGTTAAAGGCTTGACCTCAATTGAGGTACCTACCATATTGGTAAAAGCTGATCGCAAGCTTCTTGAAAATGAATCATTCACGATCTCAAGCGCAGGCATGCGCCTACGGACCATGACATTCCACTTATCAAATACAGAAGTTTGGCTATCTACACTCATAGAATTCATCATTATTTAGTTTTTAAGCGTAGAGATGTACTCTGCCATCGGAGTTAATTTGATTAGAAATAATTCCACCCACTTGATCGACTACCGATGAATCATTTCTACGATTATTGGAATTGTTAAATCCGTCAGAAGATGAAGCAAATCTAAACTGCCCTTCAGAATCAGACTTTTGACGCATATTCAAGCTAAGCTGCAAGCCCATATCTGCCAACTGTTGACGCAATTCAGCACTGCCTTGCTCAAGACGCGCTCTGGTTGAATCACTAGCGCCATCAACAATCAAAATAGCCTTACCTTGATTATCTAAACGCAAATCCAACTGTAAAGTACCCTGATCTGGAGGAGTCACCTCCATGATGACACGACCACCGCCTTCTTTCAGAACACGCATGACTTCAATATTTAATGGGCCGCTAGCCAAGGAAACATTGTGTGGCTCTAATTTAAGAGGTGCGGCTTGAGTCAATTGGAACTCTTGATTGGCATTGGCAATAAAAGTAGAACGGTTGCTATCAGTCATGATGATGCCGTTGTTAATGGAATCAACCTTATTGAAATCCTTGATATCAATGGCAGACAATTGATCTACTTGAACTGCAGCAAATTCTGACTTAGCTAATTTAATGTTCTCAGCACGCGCTGCCAAAATATCTTCGGATTGCGCCAAATCATCACGACTTAATGTGATTTGTTTGCCGTCAAGCGTGAATGAAGATTCAGCGCTCACCTGCTCAGCAGTTACAACAGGGCTAGCCACCTGCGTCTGCACTGGAGAATCTGTATCGGTTACTGCTTGATTCGTGCTTACTTTTATAGATGATTGAGCATCAAGTTTCAATCCTGAAACAGTCTGAGCAACCACAGGGGCTGACGCCTGCACTTCAACAGCATCAGTCGTTTTCGTAGTCACCTGGATTGGTGTTGAAACAGTCGTAGCAACCTGAGCCTCCTCAGAAACCTGCTGAGATGCTGCAAGCTTTGCAGCCTCATTTGTCACCGCTAAATCTGCATCAATCCTCGCTATAGTCTGCTGATTTGTATCTGCAATAGCCTTAGTTTGACTGGATGATTCAGCATTTTGATTCATCACTTGCTGCGTTAACCCAGTAAGCGTGGTGCTGGTGTTATCTTGGTCAGTAATGACTGGTGAATGGGCATTGGATAATGTTGCAATATCGATTGAGCTTGCACTGGTTCCAGCTCCAGCCTGAACCTTAGAGCTTAGATCAACCGCTGCGACATCTACTTTTGATTCAGCACTAACCAGCTGTTTGGTCAATCCTGAATCAGCACTAACAACAGGAGTAGTGATAGCTATATTGAGAGCATCCTTTGAGTCTACTGATAGCTCTGCCGTATCAATCTTTTGATCAAGGCTCACACCTGGCTGATTAAGAGCTACTTTTGCAAGATCTAAAGATAAATTAGCATTAAGAGCGTCAGCAGACTCAGAACCAGTCAAAGAAGACTGCTCAAGAACTTGAGAAATGACCGGCGAAACAGTTGGAACAACCGCTTCTGCAGCTTTAGTGTCTGCAAGTGTGTTTTGAATATTTTGACTAGCAATCGCTAGAGATTCAGGAGATACCAAATTCTGTGCAATTAATTGCGCATCTGAACTTGTGTCTATCAACAGAGCAGGATCAATAACGACCTGCTCTGACTTTAATGCAGCTTCACTCGTCAATGATGCCAATTGAAGCTGTTCTAAATTAATGACCTCATTACCCAAGGTATCAACTGGTGCCATGACTTGAATTGCTGCGGCAATATTTGCAGCATTAAGTACACCAACCGCTGCCGTTACCGGCAAATTTTGCAAATCTATGTTCTCAACAATCTCAGGTTTTGACTCTGGCAAGTCAGCGCTTGAAGATGTGTTTTGGCTCTGACCTTTTGCGGCCTCCAGCTCATCTGGAAAACTTGCAAATGCTTGATCTATAAAGGATTCTTGCGAATCTCCATTCATAGATTGATTTGAATTTAAAGCCTTAACAGGCTGATTCATCTGGATCGGATTTATAGTTGCCATAGTCATTTCCTCATTTGAGTGATATTAACTATGCATCTTCCGTGCCAGATCCTCCTTTACGTCTTGCAGCATACCCATCTTCTAACTCTGAACGCTCGATAGCCATTCTTCTTTTTTTGGATTCTGCGTCTTTTTTATCAAGAACCTTCTGGATACCATCCGCCTTCAACTTTGCATCAATGGCCTGGGCTTTTGCTTGCTGAGTTGCAAAACTCAAGCCATCTATCTGTTGTTGCTGCTCCTGCGCTCCAGAGGTCAGTTTATTTCTAAAAGATGTTGAATCTTGTAGATAAGCAACCGTGGCACCTTGTTTGGCAGTTTCAACCATTTGTCGTTCATATTCATGAACATAAGTGGTGATTTGTCGGTTAAAGTCTTCAGCCTGCTGAAGCTGAGCGTTGTATTTCTTAAATTGGCTGATTGTTTGATCTTCACGAATTTTTGCAATCTTATGCAATAACTTCAAGGCGTTCTTCATTGCGACTCCTTGGCTATCTCAAGAAGTAAATTAGCAGAGTCCTCAAAATTAAAAACATTGCCTGCATCTTGCTGTAAAAAAGCTTGAATCTTTGGCCATAAACGAATGGCTGCATCAAAATCTGGATCTGTGCCAGGAGCATAAGCCCCCATTGTTAACAAATCACGTCCGCGCATGTAGCGACTATAAAGTTGCTTGACGCGCCTAGCAGCCAACAAATGCTGCTCATCAACCACACGAGGCATCACCCGTGATATCGATTTTTCAATATCAATTGCTGGATAGTGTCCGCTATCGGCCAATTCTCGAGACAAGAAAAAATGCCCATCTAATATGCCTCTGGCTGTATCTGCAACTGGATCATTGATGTCATCAGCCTCTAGTAGAACTGTGTAGAAAGCTGTGATTGAGCCCGCTGGATTTGCCCCATTACCTACTTTTTCAACTAACTCTGGCATTTTTGCAAAAACACTTGGCGGATAACCTCTGGATACGGGAGCCTCACCCAAACTTAAACCAATTTCTCGCTGCGCCATAGCGAAGCGAGTTAAAGAATCAACAATCAGAACAACGTGCTTGCCTTGGTCTCTGAACCAGGTGGCAATATCTGTTGCATACCAAGCGCCTTTTGATCTAGCCAAGGGAGAGGAGTCTGCAGGAGCAGCAACAACAACTGCTCGCTTTAATGCTTCCTCACCCAAAATATCATCAACGAACTCTCGAACCTCTCTACCTCGCTCACCGACCAATGCAATCACGATGACATCAGCCACACAATTGCGTGACAACATACCCAACATCACGCTCTTTCCAACACCGGAGCCAGCAAAAATTCCTAAGCGCTGCCCCCTACCAACAGTGAGCATTGAATTGACAGAGCGAATACCAGCATCCAAAGGTTCATGAATTGGTGTTCTTAAAAGGGGGTTGATGCTTTTTGTCTGAATGTTTGTGGCTTTTTTATCACCACCACCCTTACCATCTAATGGACGCCCGAAACCATCGACAATGCGCCCCAGTAATTCCTCACCAATTGCAAGAGGATCAATTGATGAGCGAACCACATACCCATCGGGAGTTTTATACGGTGTATTAGCTGGGTAAACCAAGGCTCCCGGAGTGATACCCTCCATTGAGTCAATGGCCATTAAATAAGTAATGCCACCATTAAAACCAATGCACTCAGCATCAATCACTGATGTACTAGTTCCAGAAATAATACAAGCGCCAGCACCCAAAGGCAGAGGCAAACCTTCCACCTCCAAAACCAGACCAGAAACTCTTTTCAGGCGCCCTTCACGAACAGACTTGGGAGCGATCTGCAAATGATTTCTTATATTTTGTAATTTGGCATTGATTTGCGCAGGATGAACTGTCATCAGCGATGCCTCAATAGTCTTCTTGCAATGCTTCTGTTTGTGACAAGCCTAAGGCAGTTCTTACAATAGCAATTCTTGCTTCATAACCGACATCAATACGTGCACCACCCAATTCAACGTAAGCATGACCTGGGGGCACATCCGCATCAAGAAGAACTGTGCATGCAAAAGGAAGGCCTGGATCCTCGACGATCCTCTTCCAAACCTCAACTTCTTCCGCCCTTAACCTTAAAAATAAATTTTCGCCTGGTCTAGGCAAACGCATCAAAGCCTCTTGAACGGCTGCCACAAACGGTCCACGTTCCATCGATTCCTTACCAGCAATTCGAACACCAATGTCGTAAGCAAGCTCATTTAAAGGTGCAGCAATCGCCTCTGGCATTCCTTTTACGGCAGATAAAATATCTTGCAAAGCTGTGGTGACATTTTTTATATCTTTCGCAGCATCGTCATAAGCCTGCTGATAACCTGCTCGCGCACCAGCTTCAGTACCTTGTTGATGACCCAGTTCCTGACCCTGCTTTAAACCATCTTGATAGCCTTGCTCTTGGGCTTCTTTATATGCGGCCTGACGAATGGCTTCGATCTCCTCCACCGTGGGCAAAGGAGTGACTGTTTTAGTTGGAACAATAGGAGCCACCAAAGATTGCGGTGGCTTAGGGTCAAACGACGGAGGTTCCCATTTAATGACCATGCAAAATCTTTATGTCAAACTGCCGAACTGTCTAACGCGCTCCAGCACAATTTTTCGATCTCCAGCCAATTTTCTGGCTATTTTGATCATTTCTTTTTGCTGCTCTTCGACTTCAATCACTTTAATCGGCGGCAATGCATCTAATTCATCACGAATACGATCAGCATTACGACGCGTCATATTCTTAAATATTTTGTCTCTTAATTTAGGGCTGGCACCCTTTAAAGAAAATATCAACATGTCTTGAGGAATTTCCTGCAACAACATTTGCATAGAACGGTCATCAACATCTAAGAAGTCCTCAAACACAAACATCTTTTCAACAATCGAATCAGCCAATTCACTGTCGTAGCTTCGAATACCATCCAATGCACGCTGGTCCATTTGACCAGTCATTAAATTCAAGATTTCAGCAGTAGGAACAACACCACCCAAACCAGAATTAGTTTTCTTAGAGTCGGGGCCGACAGATTGCTGCATTACTTCATTTAATTCCTGCAAAGCAGCTGGATCAACTTTATCCAACAGAGCAACGCGCAACATCAGCTCATTGCGTTGGTCCTCGGGGAATAATGCTGCCAATGCAGATGCCTGACCAGGCTCTAAGAAGGTAAATAATGTTGCAACAATTTGCGGGTGCTCATCTTTAACTATGTCATAAATAGCTTGAGGTTGAACTAATGACAAGGCCTCGATACCATCCAAATTGACCGATGATCCTAGACGACCCAATAAATCTGCCGCACCACCAACACCAAGAACACGCTTGAGCATATTCTGCATGAAAGATTCTGTATCTAATGAGATTTGGGCGTGATTAAAAGTTAAATCTTTAAATTCGCGCAAAACCTTCAACACAACATCTCTATCAAGAGCTCTGATAGAAGCCATCTTTGCAGATAAATGTTGTACTTCAAAAGGGGTTAACTGACGCAATACTTCAGCCGCAATCTCCGGCCCTACCGTTAACAAAATGGTGGCAACTTTCGCGGAAGCATCTACCTCTTGGACTCCCATGATGGCAGAAATTTTTGAGGCGCCAGATTCTTTGATACCTTGCTTGACCGCATCACTTAAAGAAATTTTTTCAGTGGGATTGATGTTTGGACTGTAGGTCTCATCCATTGGTATATCCATCAGATACTCCTTCCTGATAAAGCACCGTCCAAATCATCCGGGGCTTTTTTCTCTTGTTCTTTTAAGGACACCCAATTTTTGAAAAGCAAAGCAACAACTTGCGGATCATTTTTAACAAAATTGGTTGTGTATGCAATCAAGTCCTCATATTCTTGGCGGATGTATTCTTCTTTGCGAATCTTTTCCTCTTCAGCAAACTTTCTTTCATCCTCTTCGCGCATACGTTCTTCTTCTTGCGCCAACATACGACGCTCACGCTCACGCTGAATTTCCAACATTCTTTGCTCACGAACCATAGGATCAAGTGCCGCCATTTCAGCCTTCACTTTCTCGTCAAATTCATCACCAATGCTAATTTTTTGTTGAATGGGTTCTGCTGCTTTTTTCGGTGCAATCAATGTTCTAACAATTGTGAAATACACCATCGCCAATGCGGCTGCTAATAAACCAAATTTTGTTAACTCTTTGATTAAATCAACAACCCCAGCTTGCTTGTAGAAAGGAATATTTTCAACAGGTTCAGCGGAGAATGGAATATTAGCCACACTGACCGTATCGCCACGACGCTCTACGTAACCAACAGCATCCTTAACCAAGCTATTGATTTGCTGAATTTCTTCTGCTGTGTATGGGACAGGGGGAGTAGGTTGACCATCCTTCAGAATACCTGGCTTGTAATTAACCACCACTGCTGCTGATACTCTGCGCAATTGACCTTTGTTGGCTTTGAGATACTCAATCGCCTTATCAACTTCGTAGTTAACGGTACTTTCACGACGATTTGAGCTGTTAGAGCTAGCGCTATTTCCTGGTGAGGTCAATTGACGTGCGTCATTATCGCCAGCCAGTGGGCCACTGAGTGGAGCCAAAGGTTGCGCTGGCGGTTGATTTGTCAATGCTCCAGGCACTGCTCCATTAGCACCCTGCTGACCTGAAGACTCCAGATTGTGCTGACTTCTCACAGAGGATTGATTGGGTGCAGAATTTTTTCCAAATGTTTCTTCGGTTCTTGTGCGCTCATCAAAGTTCATATCCACGGTCACTTGAGCGCGAATATTTTCACGACCAGCCACTGGTTCAAGAATAGTAGCTACACGTTTTGCAAGAGCGCTTTCAAGCTCAGCAACATACTTGAGCTGGGAAGAATCCAAACCAGTATTACGCTGAGGGTTTGGAGCCAGCATATTGCCATCTTGGTCAACAATCGTCACATCTTGTGCACCCATCTTAGGTACAGATGAGCTCACCAAATGCGCAATAGCTATCACTTGCTGAGGATCCATGAAGCGACCGGGATACATTGTTAGAACCACGGAGGCAGTTGATCGTTCTTGCTCCCTTACAAAAGCAGATTGCTTTGGAACAGCTAAATGAACCCTTGCAGATTTAACCTGAGAAACCGAACTGATACTTTTGGCTAACTCACCCTCTAAACCACGCTGATAGTTCACTTGCTCAACAAATTGACTAGTACCTAATTTTTGATTTTCCAAAAGCTCAAAGCCAACAAAACCAGATTTAGGTAATCCTTGACCAGCTAACTTCAAACGAGTTTCATGAACAACTCGCTCTGGAACCATCAAAGCACCACCACCCTCGGTGAACTTGTAAGGTACGTTCATCTGTTGCAAAGAAGCAACAATTGCTGAACCATCACGATCATTCAGGTTTGAAAAAAGAACTTTGTAGTCGTTTTTGCTTTCGCCCGACGTGGCAAGACCAACAACAACGATCAATAAAAAAGCTATGGCAGCGCCCAAACCTAATTTTTGGCGCAAATTTAATGCATCAAATCTTGACTGAATTTGACCGAGTAAATTATTTGAGTTGTTTTCATTAGACATGGCTGCTGCAGCCCCATTTTGTGGACTATTAGATCCAATATTAAGAAAAGTAGCATCCTTTTCTATATCTGGTAATTTGGGCTCTATTCGGTCGCTCAAGGTGTACTTTTCTTGTCTCTAATTAATCAATTCATATACTTTTAATTCAAAAAGCATATTTATTTTTTCATTGGGAAATATAATATTACTTTCTAGCATATGATTGTATATAGTTTTTACATAAAACTACCTTTTAAATCAATCAATAATGTCACTAAGTTCTTCCAAAACCCCCGATAGCGGCTCCAAAACTCCCAATATTGCTGTTGCCCAGGATTTGGAAGCAGCCTTTGGTCTCTTTATCGAAGCATCTAAGGCTCTTGAAGAACAGCAACTTGTATTACAAAACCAAATCACCCAGTTAAGCCAAGAATTAGTTGAGGTGAATGGCCGTTTGAGTAGCTTGTTAAATGCCTTGCCTGCCGGTGTTATTCTTGTTGAAAATCAAATAGTTATAGATTTTAATCCAGCTGCATTGCAACTCATTCCAGACTTGAGTAAAGGCTCCTTTTGGAGCATCCCCAAAAGCTGGAAAAATTCAACGGCCGAGGGAGAATATCGCCAAAAACAAGGGGGAAATGAGCAAATCTTGCAGCTTCACCAAATTGATACTGGTGAACGCAGCGTTATTCAAATTCAAGATATCACCACCACGATCTCCAGTCATGCTGAACGCGAGCGTGTTAATCGTCTCGCCGCAATGGGAAAAATGAGTGCGGGTATTGCGCATCAATTACGCACCCCACTATCAACAGCGCTACTTTATGCATCCCATTTATCTGATGAAAAAGTGCCTGAAGATCAAAAGCGTTTATTTGCCGATCGCTTACGTAAGCAATTAATGAATTTAGAGAAGCTGGCTGGAAATATGTTGTTATTTTTACGTCAGCGCCCACAACAAATGGCTACCGCCTCTTTTGATGATCTGATCGATGAGGCTTGTCAAGCTATTCAAGCCATATGCGATGAACGTCAAATTGGTCTGGAACTTAGCCTTGAAACCTCTGGCAGCGTCGTGAATGTTGAAAAACAATCGATTGTGAGTGCATTGGTAGCCATCCTTGAGAATGCCCTCCAAGTAACCCAATCAGGCCAAAGCATCTCAGTTGCAACAAGGGCCTTACCTGGTAGAGTTCAAATTACTATCGACGACCAAGGGCCGGGCATTGCAGCCGATATGATGGATACCCTCTTTGAGCCTTTTTCAACCAGCAGAATTACAGGCACAGGCTTAGGCTTATCCATCGCCAGAAATGCTATTGACAGTCACAGAGGTGAAATCATGGTCAGTAATCGAGAAGGCGGCGGCGCAAGATTTACGATTGTTCTACCATCGCTGACGGAACTGTAAAGTCATAACAATTAATCAAGAAACCAAAAAAGCCATATGTCAAAAAATCCAGTATTGCTAGTTGAAGATGATGATGATCTGCGCGAGGCCATCAGCATTACTTTGTCTCTAAAAGGTATTGATTACAGGATTTTTGAACGCGCTGAGTTGGCTCTATCCAATATCCATCCGGGCTATGAAGGTATTCTGATCACAGATTTTCGCCTGCCAGGAATGAACGGTATCGAGCTACTTAAGGAAGCATTAAAGATTTGCCCAGATATGCCTGTTGTTGTCATGACTGCATATGCCGATGCAAAACTAGCTGTTGAAGCTCTCAAATCAGGGGCCCGCGACTTCTTAATTAAACCCTTTGTACCAGAGCAACTAGTAGAAGTTATTGCCAGATACCAAAAACAAGAAAGTTCGGTTGGGAGCACAAAATCAAATAATGCAGCGGAAATTATTGCCGCTGACCCTGCAACACTTGCCGTCATGGCCAGATGTGAAAGGGTTGGTAAAACAGATACAACCGCCTTGCTGACCGGAGAGTCTGGTGTTGGTAAAGATGTTTTCGCAAGAAGAATTCATGATTTATCAAAAAGAGCTGGTAAACCTTACATCGCTCTAAATTGTGCAGCGATACCAGAAACTCTTTTGGAATCAACGCTCTTTGGCCACGAAAAAGGTGCTTTTACGGGCGCAACCAAAGCGCAACCAGGCAAATTTGAACTGGCTGACGGTGGCACACTGTTTCTCGATGAAATTGGAGAAATGCCCCTAGAACTACAAGCCAAGCTTTTGAGGGTATTGCAAGATCATGTTGTAGAAAGGCTCGGAAGCAGGGAGTCTCTCTCTTGTGATGTCCGCATCATAGCCGCCACCAATCAGGATTTACAGGCACGGGTGGCCGAAGGTAAGTTTCGCGAGGATTTGTACTTCCGTTTAGCGGTTTTCCCCATCAGAATCCCAACTCTGAAAGAGAGACCTCAAGATATTTTGCCATTGTCAGAGGCCTTCTTACGCCGTTATGGTCTAACGATGGGCCGAACAAGCGCCTCATTAAGTCCCGCCACCAAAGAAGCCTTGCAGATCTATCAATGGCCAGGCAACGTTCGAGAGCTTGAAAATGCGATTCAACGAGCCTTGCTTTTATCGGATGATGACCTGATTGAACCAGAACACGTTGAATTAGATCTTCCCAAAAACACATCATCTGGCACGAAAGTTGCTTATATACAAGAGCTTAGCCCAACAGTTGCACCGGCAAGCCCTTTAGAAAGCTCTGGGGATATCAACTCTTTAGAAAGAGAACATATTCTCAAAGTTTTAGCCCAAGTTGGCGGCAACCGTAAACAAGCCGTTACCATCCTGGGGATCTCTGAACGGGCCTTGAGGTACAAATTAAAGGCTTATCGCGAAGCTGGTTTTGAATTTGATTGATTTTGGAATATGATTAGGTCATGAGTATTGAAAAGATGAACGCCCTGCTTGCTCAAATGCAAGCCATGCAACAGGCTACCTCGAATCAGCCTGTTGGTAATTTGCCGTCTGTGGCAGGCGATGCATCGGGCGTTGACTTCAAAACAATTTTGAAAAACGCCGTTCAAGAAGTCAGCAATGCGCAAAACTCAGCACAAGCAAAAGTTCAAGCCTTTTCTACCGGTGATTCAAATATGAGTCTTGAAGAGGTGATGATATCTCTGCAAAAAGCTAACATCTCTTTCCAGGGCATGTTGGCCGTTCGTAACCGCTTGGTGGATGCTTACAAGGATGTGACTAATTTGCAGGTGTAAATTTGTTAGCCTTGACGAATTAAAATTCGCTAAACAGAATTTAAAAAGCGCTTTTAAGAGCGCTTTTTTATTACTCCTGTTTTATGGCCTACCGTTCTCTTTCGTCGAGCATCTTTTCGTCTACCGTATGAGCCCAAGCTAAAACTTCAGCAATAGCAGCATAGAGCTGTGGTGGAATGAGCTCATTCAATTTCAACTGCATTAAAAATTCAACGAGTTCCGGCTCTACGCGAGTTGGAATCCCAAGCTCAGCGGCCTTAGCTAAGATAGCCTCAGCCAAATAACCTTCACCCTGTCCAACCACACGAGGAGCCATGGCAGATTTTTCATATGCCAGGGCGACAGCCTTCATCTGCTTAGGATGATTTGAGTCATCATGATTCATGAATATCTCCAAGAGCATCCGTCAAAAGATAATTAACGGGCACAGAAATTTGCTCCTTTAAACGAAGGTCTAAATCAAGCAAATGCTGTTCAAAAGTAGCTTTATGAGCTGCAGAAGTTTCAATTCTTAAGCGTAACGCCTCGCCAAACTGAAAGCCGACAACCTTGAATGATCCGGCTTTTGGCAAATCAATTTCTAAACTGAGTTTGCTACCCTTCAATAATTGACCTTCATGATCAGGGTCATTATCCCAAGCGTCCTCTCGACTCAATCTAGCTTTAACACCCGGCATTAATTCACCTTGCCAAAACAATTGCCCATGCAATAAGAGACGAGCGGCCTCTTTTGCACTTGAGGAATCCGAAGACAAACTCTCTAAAACTTTTGATGTTTCTTCTTGCAAAGAAACATCATCCACACCTGAAGGATGAAGCAACTTGGGACCAAGCACATCCGCTAAATATCGAGCGGCAAATAATTGGGAACCCGCAAAAGTGCTGATTAAATTTTGCATGGCCTGCTTAGGCGTTAAGGCTTCTCCTCCAGGGCCTCTCCATGGCTTTTCCAAAGCCCCAGGCCAAGTGAGTACACCTTGCTCTGTGGATTGAAGGTTTGCTAGCTGAGCGAGCAATTTTGCAAATTCGGTAGATTGTGGCCTCAAAGAACCTTGCATCATCGATGCATGAGAAGCCATTCCTTGTAGCATCACTGCCTGCCCAGTTTCTGGTTCAACATACAGAACCCCGGGATTAGCTAAAGCGTTTTTAAGGAGCGCACTTGCCTCACTCTTAGCAACTGGGTCAGGCAATTTAACAGCGATCCTTGGATCAACGCTCACTTGATCATTCAGAACAACAGGGGTGATTTTATTAATTGGCTCAACTTTGATCTTTTGGCTTGACGCCACGGAAGTATCCGGAAGATTTGTTGGCGGTATTGGGAAGACCATGGCTTACCCGGGTAGCTAAAAGCCACCCTCAATTTTAAAAGTGGATTTAAGTGGTAAGTCGCTCACCAACAACACCTTGCCACGCCTCATAAATTGGCATCAAGACCTCACGGACCTCTTTGATCATGGCCGCATCTTTATTGATTCTTGCTTTTAACAAATGACGAATCGACCAGTCATAAAGAGCCGCTAAATTTTTAGCAATCTCGCCACCTTGCTCGATATCCAGAGCAGGAATCAAACCAATTTTAAAAATATCCAAGGCCTTATCTAAAGGCTCTATGGCCAACTCACCAGCCTGCATTTGCTTTTCTGCTGACAATAAATGATCTAACAATTTCTCGAAAACCAATAAAATTAAGTTTTCTGGGCGAGAAATGCCAACGGATGTTTCCGCAAAAATATTTTTATATCCAGCGACTGCTTTATTTGTCATATTAATTAATTATTTTTGCTGTTATTAAGAACATTAAAAGTAGTTGTCAAAGAGCTATTGGTGGCTTGCAACTGATATAACAAGGCATCCAATGCTGCATATTGAGCTTTGTATTTAGCCATCTTTTCAGCTTTGCGGGATTGCATATCTTGAACTCTACTTTGCAAGGTATTGTTCTCACTTTTAATACCATCAATATTTATAGCAAGGCTTCCCGTCATACCGCTTAAACCAATTGCAAAGTTAATAGATGTGTAAGTTGGTGATGTAAAACCACCAGCTAGTTGATCAAAGACACCATTACCTAGAGAGTTGTTATACATGGTGCTATTGAATTGCAGGGTGCCATCCAGTTGCAGTTCAAGTCCCAAAGTTGTCAAACTGATTGCCTTGCCATTTTTATCTAACAAGGCAGCATTATTTGCTGAATTTTTAAACCCCGTCATGAAAGAGTTAGTGATCGAATCAATGACTGAAGACAGAGTGCTATCCCCATACAAAGAACCTCTTTTAGATGGGTCTGGATCAAACTTACTCAAGCTTGTGTATGAATTGATCAAGCTGTTGTAATTATCAATAATCTGGCCCAATAGATTTCTTGCGTTTTGTGAAGATGCAGAAGTTACTGAAAGCATCGAGCTACCCACCTTACCCAATTGCAAACTCAGGCCAGGAACAGCATTCAAAACTGTATTAGAAGTTCTTGTGAATGATTGGCCATTCACTGTGAATTTTGCATCAACTCCTAAAGAACTCACTGTGGCAGCCAAATTAGCGCCAGTACTATCTTTCAAAAATAGACTATTCGATGCACCACCATTCACAGCAGTAAAAGTCAGACTGTAACCATTACCGGTATCCACAACTGCCGCACGAACAGAAGTTGAGGTTGAGTTAACCTTATCTCGTATTGCATTCAAGCTTGTAAATTGAGCTAAATCAATTGAGGTTCCGGGATTGTCACCTGTCGCTCCAACAGTAATAACATTGCTCGATGCAACTCCAACACTTAAAAAATTTCTTAATGTTGCTACAGGTTGAGCAGCCGCAGGATCCGTGATTGTCGTGCCCCATGCAACGTTCGCTGAATTCAAGCCTCCAAATCCGACGAAAGCAGATGAAGCTAGTGCAGTTACATTGATATTGTAATTTCCAGCAATGGCTGCTGAACCTGCGCTTACTGCAGCATCAATGACTGTTGAATCACTACTACTAACTAATTTATTAGAGTAAATACTTGGATCAGAAAAAGACTGAAAATCAGTCTGCAAAGCGGCAATTTTTGCCTTGATAGTGCCTAAATCGCTGATAGCAAGATTATTCCTATCAATGACTTTGGTGACTTTATCAATCGGGGCCTGCTCAATCGTATCTAGCTTTGAAACAATAGAATTGACGTCGATAACCGTACCGTTACCCAGACTTCCATTTGATCCGGCTAGTGATGAGGTGCTACCTGATGTTGAACTGACGGCCATGATTTGCTTTAAAAATGTTTTTAACGACTAAAAACATGCAATTTACATGCCATCGCGCATGCTTTGCATGCAACTATGAAACTACGCAATGTTATTGACGAATAAACCCTGTAAGCTCTCCATATTGCGAGCAATACGAACAGCGGCCTCAGAAGGCAAATGCATCACAACATTACCACCGCTATCAGTTACCTGGATAACGTGATAACCCGTTGTTTTATCGACAGTAACAGTTAAATTTGCACCCTTAGATTGAATAAAATCTTGGATAGCTGCAGCAGCCGCTTGAACAACCTTTTCAATCGGTTGAGCAAACTCACGCACGCTGGCAGCTGAAGTGCCAGATGTATCGAGCGCAATCACTACTTCTTTTTTAGGCGCAATTTCAGGTGCCTTAAAAGCTGGCATTGCTGGTGGCGCAGAGTCACCTTTACCAGCAGACGCCTGTGCAGGCGCTTGCTGGGGGATGGTCACAGAAGCAACGGTACTAGAACTAATAGGATTCATGTTGAAACCTCGTTTATCAATGTATTAGCCTAACAACATTGGCTGCTAGGCTAATACGATTTCCTCAATATTTCAAGGTATTACCTTATTTCAAAAGGGTCAAAATCACATTTGGCATCTGGTTAGCTTGAGCCAACATTGATGTCGCAGCTTGTTGCAAGATCTGACCACGTGTCAACTTGGCAGTTTCAGCGGCATAGTCGGTATCGATGATGCGGCTTTGTGCATCAGCCAAGTTATTTGACAATGTTTGCATGTTGTCAACAATGTAGTTAAGGCGGTTTTGAACTGCGCCTAACTCAGCACGATTTGCAATATTTGTCTGTACTGCGGCCATAAGCGTACCGGAGTTTACTTTGAATAAAGTATCAGTTTGAGCACTTGCTGCTAGAGTTAAATTAATCGGCGAAGTGCCTGCCATTGCATTATCGTAAGTATCAGTTAACTTGATATTAGTGTTATCAACACGAATCACGTAATAAATACTTTCTGCAGACAACCCAGCAGGAATATTTGCACCAGCTGCCTTGTAAATAACTTGATCACCGGTTACAAAACCATGCGCAGCGCTAGTAGTTATGATTTCAGTCGCGTTCGCTACGCCAGTGTTCGTATTAAAAGATGCCTTCGTGTCATTTGCAGAATTTGTGAATAATGCTGACAAACTCAAATCCTTGATCGTAATTGATGTGCTAGTAGAGTCACCAGTACTAAATGCCTTAGCTGTGCCACTAAACAAAGAGTCGCCAGCACCTTGGAATTTTGTTCTGCTTTTGATAGAAGCAACCTCGCTGAGCAAAGTTGATATCTCAGAATTGATTGAATTTGTTTGGGCAGTAGTTAATGAACCATTATCTTTTGCAGTAACAAGAGTCAATGCACGTTGCAAAATCTTGCTAACAACATCTAATGCGCCCTCAGCAGTCTGAACCATTGAAATCGCATCTTGCGTATTCTGGATTGACTGGTCAGTCACGTTCTTTGTTGCTTTTACGGCTTCAGCAACAGCATAACCAGCCGCATCATCTTTGGCGCTATTGATACGCTTACCTGAAGACAACTTTTGAACTGAGCTAGCAAGATCAGTTTGAGCTGTGCTCAAGTTCTTTTGAGCGTACAAAGAAGCCATGTTTGTATTTAGGATTGCTGGCATTTTTTAATTCTCCTGGTGCTTATCGCTGTTAAATTGTTTCCGTAAAAATAAAACCTCTTCGTACTCTATTACGGTCATTGCCTCTTTTTTGTTTAGGGCAAATAAGATTAAAAATATAAGTAATTGTTTTTATTGGTTTTTTTATTTTCATATTGATGACTTTTCAATCTTTTTTGGGGAATCATTAGCCATACGGTTAATGCAGAAAAAAGTTAAGCGCCACTGATGAACAAAAACCCTGAAATAGCTCTATTTTTCATAAGATTTGTCCATGACATCAGGTAGAATTCACCTTATTAATCAATGATAATTTTGTTATTTCTGTAATATTTCACAGATAGAAATAAAATTAACTTTTAGGTACTTTTAGGCGCCCACCCTATGGCAATTTTTGGCATTTCTCTAAAGCGTCTACCCGCACCATCTGCCACTGCAGCAATACCTATACTGGTACTACTAGTCTTAGTGATGATGTTGGTACCACTACCACCATTTCTATTAGATATTCTTTTTACTTTCAACATTGCCATATCCATCATGGTCTTGATATTGGCGATCAATATCAAAAGCTTTAAGGACTTTGTAGCCTTTCCAACAGTTCTTCTCTTGACCACTCTCTTGCGCCTATCCCTTAACGTCGCATCCACGAGAGTTGTTTTAATTGAAGGTCATACTGGGCCTGGTGCCGCAGGTAAAGTGATTGAAGCTTTTGGCCAATTTTTGATTGGTGGTAATTTCACAGTTGGTATTGTCATTTTTATTGTCATCACCATCATTAACTTCGTGGTGATTACAAAAGGTTCTGGTCGCGTTGCAGAGGTATCTGCTCGTTTTGCTCTTGACTCAATGCCTGGTAAACAAATGGCAATTGATGCTGACTTAAATGCGGGCATCATCAAACAAGATGAGGCGCGCGAAAGACGCAATGACGTGGCTCAAGAAGCAGACTTCTACGGCTCGATGGATGGTGCCTCTAAATTCGTGCGTGGCGATGCCGTTGCAGGCATTTTGATTTTGCTTATCAACCTCATTGGCGGTATCGTGGTTGGTGTTGTGCAGCACAACCTTGATTTCAGCACAGCATTTAAAGTTTTCGCCGCCTTATCTGTTGGTGATGGTCTTGTTGCTCAAGTGCCCGCATTGATCATTTCCACTGCAGCCGGTATTTTGGTAACCCGTGTTGCCACTGAAGATACATTCTCTGAGCAGGTTGGGAAGCAGTTTGGTGCAAATAGCGATGGCCTTGCTGTAGCCGCTGTTATTTTAGGCGTCTTAGGTGTTGTGCCTGGCATGCCACATACTGTATTCATTGCATTTGCAATCATGTTTGGCACATTGGCATGGGTTATCAGAAAAAAAATTGCCAAAAAAACTGCAACAGCGGCTGCAATTGCAAGTGCTCCGGTCATGCGCGAAGAATTAGACTGGAAAGATGTTCCAGTCATTGAGCCTTTATGCTTAGAACTTCCATACAGACTGATCACTCTCGTTGAAAAAGGCGATGACAGTGACCTGATTAAACGAATCAGAGCTATTCGAAAGAAGTTTATCGGTGATGTTGGCTATTTAACTCCATCAGTTCATATTAGAGATAACCTTCAACTTCAGGCTGAAACATATCGCTTCTTGCTTTATGGAGCAGAAATCGGTCGCGGACAATGTTTACCAGATAAGTTATTGGCCATTCAGCCAGCTGGCGCTGAAGATATTGCTGGCATTAAGGTAACTGATCCAACTTTTGGTATGCCGGCAATTTGGATTAACCGCATTCAACGCGATGAAGCGATCACGAAGGGGTACACGGTCGTTGAACCTGCCGTGGTACTTGCTACTCACCTAGACCACCTAGTACATAAACATGCTCACGAACTATTGGGCCGCCAAGAAACCCAAGATTTACTTGAACACTTCAAAGCCAGCTACCCTAAGCTGGTAGAGGATGTTGTACCCAAAATTGTTACCGTGGCAAATCTACAAAGACTCCTTCAATTACTTTTGGAAGAAGGTGTGCCAATCAAAGATCTTCGTACCATCTTGGAGGTTGGGGGTGAAGTCGCCGTTAAATTGCCAGAACCACAAGATATGCTTCAACATGTTCGTTTTGCATTAAGACGCACGATCATTCAAGAGACTTTTGGTGACTCAAACAATTATTCTGTTTTAGGCATCCAACCTGAATTCGAAAGATTGATTGAACAAGCCATCGGTAATAATTCAGTTGCCCCTGATGGGGTTATTGAGCCTGGTCTTGCCCGTCTTTTTGGCGAAGAGGTGATTCGTGGCGTCGACTCTCTAGAAAGTTTAAATTTACCTCCTGTGATTGTTTGCAGCACCAGATGCCGCCTGACTTTCTCAAGGCTAGCCAAACGAGTACGACCTCAAGTAATAGTTTTAGGTATGGGTGAGTTGCCACCAACCTCTAATTTGTCTTACCATCAGGTATTGTGTTCACAAGCAGCACCTAACAATAACCGAGGTTAATAAACCATCATGGGACCGCAAAAATTTATTGCCGCCAACTCTGCTGAAGCTCTTCGCATGGTTCGAGAGAAGATGGGTTCTGAGGCAATGGTACTTTCAACAAAAGATGTCCCGGAGGGCGTTGAAATTGTTGCTATATCTCCAGATGCTTTATCTTATTTATCTAACCAAAACAACACATTCCCGACAAATAAGCCAAACGCACCCACAAGCAATCCTTTTTCATCAAGCCCTGTATCCGAAAAGAAACCAAGCACAATACCCAATATGGGTGGATTGGTGATTGCAGATGTATTACAAAACAGCCCTCGAACTCGAGGCTTAGATCGCAGCCCAGTGATTCAACCAACAGATCTGCAAACAAACCCTAACCAAGCGGATACCGCAAAAAATCCAGGTGGCTCATCTGCATCTGTTGAATCTCCAAGAGTTGAGCGCCTAATTGCCGAAGTAGAAGAAGTAAAAAAAATGCTTCAATCGCATTTGGCCACCAACTATTGGGGCAATATGCAGCAACAAGCGGTCAATCAAGCAGAAGTGACCAAGGCTTTATTGAGTGCAGGTTTCTCACCTAAGTTATGCGCTCAATTAGTTCAAGATTTAACAGATGACGGTGACGTCAAAACTCTATTGAATCAAGCCCAACAAAAATTAGAGGGCATGATCAAATTGGTTGACCCAATCACAGCATTTGATCAAGGCGGCGTATTTGCTTTCATCGGCCCTACAGGTGTCGGAAAAACAACCACAGTTGCCAAGGTTGCTGCACGCTGCGTTCTTCGTTACGGAAGAAACCAGGTTGCATTACTCACCACTGACACCTATCGTATTGGCGCGCAAGAACAGCTCAAAGTATTTGCTAAGATTCTTGGGCTGCCCGTTGTATCGCTCAGAGACAGTGAGGATTTAGCATCAAAACTTGATGAACTATCTCAACGCAAAATCATTTTGCTAGACACTGCGGGCGTTAACCAACGTGATGTGTTGATGATTGAACAATCACAATTACTGAAAGAAGGCTCTCGCTTTGCTCACCGTATCTTGGTCATGAGTTCGACAACGGATCTGAGAACTCAGGAAGATGTGATCATGCTTCACAATCAAGCCTCAAAAGAAGCCAATAAGTCTAGTATCTTGGGTGCCATCATTACCAAAACTGATGAAGCCGCACAATTAGCCCCAGTTATCGACTGTTTAATTAGGCACGAACTTCCTTTATTGTTCTTATCGAATGGTCAAAGAGTTCCAGAAGATTTAAGTCAAGCAAATATTCCTTATCTTGCCCATAGAGCAATGCATCCTCGCCATTTAGGCAACAACCTGAATGTTAGCGATGATCAAGTACCTGCTCTTATGGCCGATTATCTTAACGACTGGACGAAAAAGAACTTCTCATGAGTCTAGAAAGCCCAGCAAGTATCAGCGCAACAGATCAAGCCGAAGGCCTTCGGAATCTTTTTGGCCAACCCTACGCCAAGGTCTATGTGCTAGCGAGCGCATTGGATGCTGACAGCACAGTGACCATTGGCCTTGGTACAGCACACTCGCTTCGGAAAGCTGATCATAAAGTTTTATTGATTGATGAGGTGCCGCTCAATCATCGCCAAGATCTTGCTGGACTATCGTATCCGATCAAATATGATTTAGGACAGGCTTTTTCAAACTTAATTGACGTCAGAAAATGTGTTCGTGAAGTTGATGAGAATCTATGGTTTGCCAGCAGCGGCAGAATTCGCCAATACTTTAAGTCCAAAAAAACCAGAGGCCCAGCTCTAGATGTTCGACTACACCAACTTGAGATGGGTATTGACTACATTGTTATAGCAACCAATGACCCATTTAATCCAGTTCTTTCTCTGTACAGTAAAGAGATCAATCACATTGTCATTGCATCTGTTGATCAGGAATCAATTGTTAAGACCTTAGCACTCATGAAAGAATTCACTATTACTGGCATTGAAAAACCAATTCCGGTCATGATGGTTGGTGGTAGCGATCGCAAAGAAGGCGAAAAAGCTTTTGAACGTCTCAAGGCTGCGGCCACCCTTTATTTAGAGCAACCCATTGAACTATTGTGCTGGGTTGGCGCCACCTCTTTTGGAGAACTATCACCAAAAGAGTTAGATTCATCTGTAAAAAACAAGGACCTACTATTACCAGCTGGCCTCTTTAAGCAGATGGCCAACAAAATAGCCAGTTAAGTTTTAGCATGCGTCCTCGCTCGAGCAATCCGTATCAAAACCATAGCTTAGACGAAGCTATTAAGACGTATACACCGCTTGTCAAAAAAATTGCTCACCACATTGCCTCAAGACTCTCAGCGAACGTTGAGGTTGATGATCTCATCCAAGAAGGTATGACGGGATTATTAGATGCACTACAAAGATATGAACCACAGCCAAACTTAAGTTTCGAGGTATATGCGAAAACTAGAATCAGAGGTGCTATTTATGATTCTTGTAGGCGTAACGATATTCTTCCGAGACATCAAAGAGATCAAATCACATCTCTTGAAAAAATCAACCGTTCTCTTGAGCAAAAACTAGGCCGCCCCGCCGACGATACTGAAATTGCTGCCGAAGCTGGGCTTAGCTTAGAAGATTATTTTGAAGCCATGGGCAACATGGTCAACCTCATGCCGTTAGATGATTTACCTGAAGAGCTGATGCCCGCAGATAATGCTAATGACCCAATGAGATTAACCTCCATGAAACAACTTGCAGGAGAAATGGAAGCCGCCCTCAAGAAGTTGCCAGAAAAAGAACAGCTGATCATGGCCCTGCACTATCAAGAAGAACTGTCATACCGAGAAATTGCGGTAGTTATGCAATTAACACCGGGAAGAATCAGCCAACTTCACACTCAGGCAATGATCAGAATCAGGGCTGAGATAAATAAATAAGCAGCTAATCAAACAATGCGCTTATTTCTATCGTGAGAACCGAGCCGGCTGGGTGAAGTTTTTGTATCGCATTTGTTTCTACTGACAACTTGCATTCCTCAAATGAGTTGAATACCTTTAAAAAGTCTCCTGACTGTATTCCAGCATGGCCACTGTAAAAAAGAAGGTACATGACACCCCCCTCATTTTTTACTGAAAAGTATTGTTTTTGAACCAACTCTTGGATGCTTAAAGATTTGTAATCGATATCTTTGTCTGGGAGCTTAAATCTTAATAATTGTTTCCTGAGAACGTCTCGGTATTTTTGCTCTGATTCACTCATGACGGGAGATAAAGAATCTAAGATATCTTCCGCAAGCACTTCGACCTTTGGAAGATTTTCAGCTTCCAAACTGGCAACCGGCAACTTAGCTTGATAATTTTTAATATCCACCAGTCTAAATGTGGAAACATAAGCACCAGCGATACTCATTACAAAAACAATGCCGTAGAACATTAATGCCACACCAGGCGCATGGTAATCATCGATGGGCACAAAGAATCTTAGAACAGCAGTAAAAAAAACAATCGCCCAAACGATTGCAATATGTCTGGGCAGTCTTGCAATACCTCTATTGGTTTTTACTTTAATAAAAAAAATACTTAAGCCATAAAAGAAACCAACGCTGGGTATTTGCATTGGCACCAAATATGCGAATAAGAATAGAAGCGCCTCAGATAAGTTGTTGTTCATCGACTTTTCAAAAATAAATCTTTCAATTTATTTTTCAAAAATTTAAACCTTGCGAGAAAGGACGCCACCACTTAGATTGGGAATACTTCCTGAGCTTGAATAAGTGGCTGAATCTGATTGTTGAGCCATGAATGCTTGAAGCGCTGCGTTTTTTTGCATGGCCAACTTAATGAGCTCACCATTGATTTGGTGATCTACCCCGGCTTTTTGTAATTTATCTTCTATCTCTTGCCTCAATGGCATCTCAAGAGCCGTGATATCTTTTCTAAGTTGCTCAACACCACCTGGATAGGCATTCATTTGGTCAAGCGCAGCCTGAGCTCTCGCCAAGGCGTCAGTTAAATCATCAATGCGATTGTTCTCTAATGTATCTCTCAAAAAAGAAACTGCATTAGCAACTTGGTCTACTTGAGATTGAATGGAGTGAGACACTCAGATCACTTCTTAGAATTTTTTCTTAGAGCTATCAATTGCTGATACAGCATCTCTCAGCATTTGCTCTGCGACTTTAGGGAAATCAACCTTAAATTCCCCTTTCTCTATTAACTGGCGAATTTTCAACAAAGCTTCTGTCTCTGAAATTTGATGCGAAATGGTACTTGCAACAAAATTACTTGCCTGAGCTACAGATGCGTTGATACCAATATTCACAGCTGGTGAAGCCGAAGAGGTACCAGTTTCACCACCTACTGTTTTATTTTTTCCAGCAACAGACTGCCCGACACCTTTTTGGGTGTCAGCTGATGGCACTAACGGTCTGTTGTCATTAATCTTCACGATAAACTCTTTTTACACTTACTCTATCTTAATTTCGACTACTCCGGGGGCACTGATTTTACCCTGGAGTACCTGCCCATCGGGCAATCGGACCTTGATTATCTCATTAACAGTCCCAGCAGATTGGGCAATGCCCTCTCCTGCAGCCTGAAAACCAACTCCAATAACCTGGACCCTGACTCGATCTCCTACCTTTATTACGGCCGGTTCCTTCAAATTGTTTAGCGCAATATAGCTACCCGCTTGGATTGGGCGCACGATTTGTCTGCCTATGGCCTCCCCAGGGGACCTGATAAGGTCATCTGGCAAAGCAGTTAAATCACCCTCAATAATTCGTAAATCAGCTGATGAAATCTTTGATCCTGTCGGCAAGAATTTGGTAGTAAGTACATACTCACCATAGACCAGAATTCTCACCGGATATGCCAAAAACCATCCTTGGCCTTTTTGACAACGTAATTGCAGACTAACTCGACCCCAAGGCCTGACTCTGGCAGGTAAAGATACCTCAATGGGGGCAGAACAAGTCGGTATCTTTATTTTTGAATCGATATATTCAATATCTGATCTCAAACCAGCCATACTGGGGTGCTTTGACACAAATTGACGAATAGATTTATCTAAATCCAGGGGAACTTGAACCTGGGCATAGCCAAAATGGCTAAAAAAAGTGGCAAATAGGGTAAAAATGCCAAGAAAAATCACCCTAATCATGCAGATCTCCCTAAAGAAATCCAAGAATATGGCTGGTTAGCGTTATCTAAGGCAACCCCACGCAACCAATCTGGGCCAGTTAGAGCTGTTGGCAATGCAAAGATATTCATGTTAGCAACCGGTAAAAGCTCTTCAACATACAAAGTAAATGTTTGGTTTCCACTTAGCAGTGAAATTTCTTTAGGACACCCCTCCGCCCCACCTAAAGCATCCGAAGTGCCAAAAGTATTAGCAACATTAGCAACGGATACGAGTTGAGCCCAACTAACAACAAATTGATCAGACCCCCGTACAAATGGAATCACCCGCATTCTTTTTAGACTACTAGGAACAATTAATCGAATCGCGTTATCTACAAATTCGAGGCGACCCGATAAACCTGCCACCATTTTCCCCGCATGATCCAACTCAAGTTTGGATGGAGAAACGTTTTTCAAATCAATGAATAACGTTTGCGCTTGCTTTGATGCAGTTAATTGTGAAGCCTTAGGCAAAATGCTGAGTACAGTCACTAGAACATTTAAGACTTCCTCATCCGCGAAAACCAAAATTGCATCAACACTATCAGCGATACCCTCAAAATAATGTCCGAGATTTAATTGACCATGCTCAATGAGTGCATCTTGATGCTCACTCAATAAACTATCAATTTCTTTTTGCGGTGCTTGCTCAAAAACTAAGCGCCTGATGCGCTGAACCGTGTTCAATGCATGTCGTCTTTGCGACAACAAAATTGCAGAGGCCTGAATCTGATTAGATTGAAGATTGGCTGTAGCAGAAATATTTTTTGCTGAATTAGGCGAATCCGATGAAGCTGCACCCCATACCTGTGGCTCAAGATCTGGAGCGGCCAATCCAAATACATCCTTTGAAGCAAAACCAACACTTGTTAAATCTAACATCTTGCTAGCCAGCTTTTGAATCTCATCAATCTGATCTGGAATGATCACAACATCATCTGTTGACTCTAAAACCTGTAGTGCTTTTTTTAGCAACTCTATTAACTGCTGCGTTAAGGGCAAAACTGAGGGCTGCTCCATGCTCAATTGTCTTGCAACATCAGCAGTTATATTGCTTAGCTGCAAGAGGCCAACACTACCTAAAGCATCTGCCAAATCTCGCGCATGCAAAGCAGCCTGCGACATCGCAGGCTGCTCACGCTCGATAGAGAGAACTAAACCGTCAAAAGAGCGATTGATGTCAGCAACGAAAAGACTTAAATAATCATTAGCCACAACTAAGCATCCAATCTAAAGGATGGAGGATCTTTGGATTCGCCGGCATAGCTATCGCCATGTATTGCTTTTTCTAGAGCCTCGGTCATTTCTTCGAGAACACCATCCATGCGCTCAATTTGACGCTCCCACTGCGATAGAACCAAGATGAGACCCTCAGATTCTCGGCTAATCTTTTGCAAATCACTCGACTCCATCCCTTGCTTATAAGCGAATGCTTGTTTAACTGAATTATCAATTTGGCTTAAGTTCATCTCAAGCGCATCAACAACTGCATTAATTCTGATGCACTGATCAGCAAGATTGCCACTTGATTGCAAACCAGAATTAGACAAGGACATTTGTATTGTTTGCTCACGCAAACTAACAATTTCGCTTCTCATACGCGCCAACTCAGACTCCACAATATTCACAGGAGTCAAGGCCTCCAAACGCTCTCTTTGACCAGCCAAACTTGCTTCAGTTAAAACACCATGAAAACGCTTAACTGCCTTTAGAACTTTTCCACCCAAATCCGATACTTGATTAACAGCTATTTGTGTATACGGAAGAATGTCCTGAGTTTCCCTCAAAGAACTAGATTTACTTGAACTAGAAATAGATGCAACATCAATATCGCTGTAGTGGCGACGTTTATCGCCAACCAATACAACAACCAAAGCACCCAAGATTGAGATGGTCGCCAGAACTCTAGTCATATCAATGAGCAGCTCAGTGTCGTCTCGACTGGCATTTGATGCCAATGAACTAGCAATCGCAGTCAAAGCATCTTTATCTTTGGTTAAGTCTAAAACTTTTTCCCTGGCACTTGTAAATTTATCTAAAGCTTCAGCGTATTCCGAGGATTTAACCCATATGTTTAATTTTTTAAGTGATTTATAAATTGCTTCTTGAGAGGGATTAAATTTGTCATCTTTCGCTAATGCATCTAATTGTGGCTTTTGTTCAGCGACCAAAATTAATGATGCCTGTAACTTCTTGACCGCCTCAAGATCTCCAACATTATTCGACCAAGCCTGCAAACTTACTGTCATATCAGCCATTGCTTCAGCTGTCTTTCTAAAAGGCGATTCTGTACGGATACGATTAACATCTAGCAATGGTTTTTTTGCACCACCGCTAATTGACTGCAAACCTTCAAGAGATGCAGATAGATTGATGACACCCTTTTCTGTGGCCGCCAAATTCTTCATCGCATCTCTTATCAAAAACACTCTGGCTCTGACATGCTGATCAGATTTTGGTTTTTCAACCAAGAGCTTTTCAAGCACAGGGTCAATCTTGTCAGGCCCTACTATTTTCTCAAGCTGCTTGTGTGATCTATTAACCCTAGCAAAGTAATCAGTTCCTGGAGCCTGAGGCACATCGACTATCTGTCTTACAAAGTTAATCCTCTCCATCAAGACTTTTACTTGTTCACTCTTTTGCTGAGCTTCGGCAGCCAAAATATTCTTCTGACGCTCAATACCAATAGATGCTCCAAATGCAATGAGTGCAACAACCAATAAAAGAACTAGCAGTAGTTTTTTTCCCGAGTCTTTTTTGGCCATCATCACGCTAAGTGTTTTTAAAAAGTTAGCCATGGTTTTTCTCCAGAGGATTAACTACATTAAGAATTTGCTCCAAATACTCAATCTGATTTAAGTCATTCTTGATTGCATGAAATGGACCGATTGTTTTTTGAACTCTAAAACCAATATGAGCATCCTCATCTGTACGAAGAACAATAACCCACGATGATGGAGCGGGATTATGACTCGAGAGATCAGCACTTAAATCAAATAGCTTTTCTGGGGATAATAAAAAAACTGGCACCCCCTCGTACACCTCCAGACCATACTCTCCTTCAAGTTGGCCATTAGCAACACTATAAAAAACAGACGCAACAGAGCCAAGCGGCAGGGCCAATTTCTTGCCCCCCACTTCAAACCCAAGCCACTGCTGATGCTCCTGTTGATGATGCATTTGTTAAATTTCCGCTAATTGCTTAGAAAGTACACGAGAACGAATTACAAAAGCCATGATCCATAAAATAAATGCCGCCCCAAAACCAAATATGGCCTGCTGGAAATCAGCCATCACAATGGCCTGTTGTGCAATTTTGTCTCGCATTTGCGCATGAAACTTATTAAGTGCAGCGATAAAGTTTTCGTGATGCCAGGACAAAACAGCGACGGCATTAAGCTTTTCATACTTTGCTAAATCAGCTTCCCGAGCAAATGGCAAGGCTATCAAGCCCGAAGAAAAATTACTTAAGTTTTCAACATAATCTTTTTTAAATTCACCATCGATGACCTTTACAAATCGTTCATCAAACTGATTTGCCAAATCAATTGATTCAGACTTAGACATATAACTTAAACCCTTAGGAATCACAAATAACAAACCCACCTGATTTGCTAAAACTTTTTCCGTAAGATCAGTTGCAATAATTTTCACGGACTTCTTTCCTCGATTCACGGTAAAGCTAAGTTGCTGTCCAGAGGCCTCCTCGAGTAACTCATACACATCCCACAAGGTACTCACTGGGGTTGTTGTAACCATGGTGATTTGGTCCCCCTTCTTAAAGCCCCAACCTTCAGCCAACGACCCTTTTTGAACTTTGGCAACCACAGGATCAATTTTTTTAAACCCTATTTCTGCACGTCGATTTTCGAATGTTCTGAGATTTTCAAAGATCTTCTGTAACGCCGGGGATTGCGTTTCTTCATTTTGCACATCGACCCGAGCAGCCTCAACAGTCGCTGCTTTAGCTGGCTGATCAAGATTGACCTTTTCTTCTTTCTTTTTCTTTTCTTTAGCAGCAGCAATTGGATTACCAATAGGCACTGTTTTTGGTAATTCAACATCAGCGGTAGGTGCAGCTTGGGCTGGTAACTCAATCCCCAAAGTCGCCAAGTAATCTTTTAAAACAGGCTTCTCTAAGGCGAGAAGAGATTGTCCTTTTGAAAATACCAATGCATTTTGACCAACATAAGCAGTCCATGCGGTTGCCGTTGCCAAAATTAAGCCTGCCAAAATTAAAAACCAATAACTTAGGCCTTTTACTGTTTGTGTTTTTTTATTCTTATTAAACATCTTTCTCACTATCCAAATCTTTTAAACAAATCGTTTTTTTAATCTTTCCACATCCTGATGCTTTGCTCGCAAAACCAACTCGGCCTCTCGAACATCCATCAACATGCGGCAAGTTAATAAATCTCGTAACCAAGCCCCTGACTTCATGGCGATAACAGCTTCCTCTAAGAGTTCCTTTTTCTCCAATTCAGCTGGTCTTACTCGAACAATCAAGCACGCATCTTTGTTCTCATCCATCAAAGTTAACTCTAAAAATTTGACCTGAGAATATTCATGCCATCTTGAACTTAAAACATAATCTCTGTTGAATAACTTGAATGCAACTCGTAAACCGACATCAACAATTAATTGATCCACAAATAGATCTGTCAAACCAATCTGTTTGTGCCATTTTCGGTCCTCTTCTTGTGCGCTCTCATTTTTTTTGGGGTACGCCCTGGTCTCCTCATAAATTTGATAGAGCGTGAGCGGTAAACGTTTTTTTGTGGCCAATGTTTTCGCTTGTTCTGCGTTAGCAGTTACCTCATAACGCTCTTTGGCTAAATTTTTTTGTAGGGCCTCAAAATCTTTATCCAAATGACCCTGTATGAGACTTATTTCCTCTAAGGCTTTCTTCCATATTGGATCTAAATCAGTCACCTGAGTTTCTAGCAATATCTCTGGATCATTGGCTTCGCGCTCATCTTGATTAATTCTTTTGTAGACACCAAGCATGCCAAATACAAGAGCTATAAAAATGCATAAACCTACTATGAGATAGCCAGGGTTATAAACAGATAATGTTTCTTGCATTTAACTCTTATTTGCGTATTTAATTAATAGTAAAGTATATTAAAAACAAGGACTTTCGGGGTGAAATATGGCCCTAAAATAGTTAAAACAATGAATAAATCTAATATTTCCTCAGCGGATATGACTCCTAGCCCAATTTTTAGAGTTGGACTGACCGGTGGAATTGGCAGCGGAAAAAGTGCCGTGGCAACTATTTTAGAAAAATTAGGTGCCAAAATAATCGACTTCGACCTTATTTCTCACCAAATTACCCAGGCAGGCGGGCTAGCAATCCCGGAAATTCAAAAAGTTTTTGGTCAAGACTTCATCAGCAATGGAGCCCTGGACCGACATAAGATGAGAAATGAAATTCTCAACAACCCCTCAGCAAAGGTCAAACTTGAGGCAATTACACACCCTGTGATTCATCAAATAGCAGATCAGCTTAGTCAAAAAATTAGGTCAGAACCCAACACCCCATACCTTGTATATGTGGTACCCCTTCTGCTTGAATCAGGTAAATGGCTGAACCAAACCCCAGCCAAAATTGACCTTTTAGCCATCGTCGATTGCCCTGAAGACCTCCAAATTTCTAGAGTTCAGCAAAGAAGCGGCTTGGATAGGGCTTCCATCTTGAAAATCATGTCCCATCAAGCAAATCGGCAAGATCGTCTCAGTCAGGCCGATTTTGTGATTACAAATGATCAAGATTTGGAATATTTAGAAAAACAATGTTTGACGCTTCACCAGCAAATTTTGCAAAAAACTCATCAAAAACAGTGATATTTGAGGCTTTTTCAGTCTAGAATCACAAGATATATGGTAGTTTATGAATACCCCTTCAACGAGCTAGTTCGAAGTCTTCTTCGGCTGGAGTATCTGTTTGATCGATTTTATTACCATGTTGAAAAAGATGATGCTAGAGACATGCATCAAGCAATCAGCATCATTCTTGACTTGGGTGAAGTAACTGCAAGAGCTGATTTAAAGTCTAGCTTAATGAAAGAACTTGATAGACAAAAATCAAGTCTTGAAGCACTGAAAAGTCAGGCAGGCATCAATCAAAAACTTTTAGATAGCACGCTAAAAGATATGAATGCCATTTGGCAAAAGATTAATCGCACAGTCGGAAAATCTAATACCTTGATTACAGACAGCGAGTGGCTAAATACCCTCCGTACTCGTTTGAATGTGCCAGGTGGAACTAGCCCAGTTGATTTACCTTCCTATCATGCATGGCAATTCATCGCTCCAGAAAAAAGACGCGCTGCTCTAAAAGCATACGTGACTCCATTAGAACCATGGAGTGAAGCAAGCAGTATGTTTTTGAGGCTTCTTCGCGAATCTGGTCAAGCGGTTAAAACTCTAGCCCCTCAAGGGGCTTACCAGCAAATGCTATCCGGTAAGACCTATCAGCTCATGCGCATTTACGTTGAAGACCCAAGCATCATTCCCGAGATCAGCGCTAATAAATACATGCTATGGGCTCGCTTTATGGAATGCGATGGTTTAACTAAACCTAAACCAATCACCACTGATTTCGAGTTCCATATGTTTTTGTGTAATTTTTAATTACAAGTTACGCAAAGTAATCATTGCCTGATAACTCAAAATATTTTTTTCAACTCATTTAATATCGGTAGAGTTGCTGGCAAGATAGGTTGAAGTACTGAAAGTTCATGGCTGATGATTTTTTCTTTAGGCAACCATGCCAATGCCTGCCCCTCTAGACCTTCAGGATCACCAGACCAAGATTCAACCAAACAAATATGCAATCTCACATATGCATGCGCATAATCATGCTCAATAACTAGGAACTCCTTAGCATCAATAATTGATACATTGATTTCCTCTTTAAGCTCACGATGCAAAGCTTGAAAAATAGTCTCACCATCTTCAATCTTGCCACCAGGAAACTCCCAGTAACCTTCATAGGGCTTACCCTTTGGTCTTTGACCCAATAAGATCGATTGATCAGGCTTCATCAAAATTCCAACAGCAACCTCAACTATAGGTCTACCACTTGAATTTATTTCAACATGGGATGAGGAAGACATATGTCCTAGGATTCTTGACCAGCCCAGTGGCGAGCAAACTGCCAGGCTACTCGACCTGACCTTGAACCTCTCTCTAAGGCCCAGATCAAAGCTTCCGGTTTTGCTGCAATAATTTTTTCTGGGCTTAGGCCAAAATGTTTTAGCCAATGCGCAACGATATCAAGATATTCATCTTGCTTTGGAGGGTAAAAAGAAATCCACAAACCAAATCTCTCAGACAAAGAAATTTTTTCTTCAACCACTTCACCAGGATGTAACTCTCCATCAGCGTCATGATGGTATGACTCATTGTCTGACATGTACTCAGGCAAAAGATGACGACGATTAGACGTTGCATAAATCAAAATATTATCAACTTGGGCAGAAATAGAACCATCCAAAGCAGACTTCAATGACTTATAACCTGACTCGCCATCTTCAAACGATAAATCATCACAAAAAATGATGAACTTCTCTGGTCGTCCTGCTAACAGGTCGGTGAGATCGCCAAGATCTGTCAAATGCTCTTTATCCACCTCGACCAAACGCAAGCCCTTTGCAGAAAACTCATTTAAAGAGGCTTTGATCAAAGATGACTTACCAGTTCCTCTGGCGCCCGTTAACAGAACATTGTTAGCGGGCTTACCCTCCACAAAGTGTTTGGTATTTTTAAAAATTAGATCTGTTTGACGCTCGATGTGCTGAAGGTCTTTGAATGTGATGCCAGAAATATGATGAACTGGCTGAAGATATCCCAGCTTACCCAAGAGAGTATCTTTACGACGCCATCTAAAGGCCGCGGCAGAATTCCAATCTTTCTCTGTCAAAGATTTAGGCATCCACTCATCAAGTCTTTGTAAAAGATTATCTAAACGGTCAAACTTATCAGACATGACTTTCCTAAGATATTTATAAAATCAGCGGTTTCGGCTTAAGAGCGATAGTCCGCATTGATCGAAACATATTCATGAGACAAATCGCAAGTCCAGACAGTTTGAGCCGCTTGACCTCGACCTAAATGAGCCCGCACTGTGATTTCAGCTTGTTTCATCACACGCTGGCCATCTACTTCTTGATAATCAGGATGACGACCGCCATCTTTAGCAACCCACACATCATCCAACCATAACTGCACACGACCAACATCAAGATCTGTAATGCCGGCATAGCCAATTGCAGCCAAGATACGACCTAAATTAGGATCGCTGGCAAAAAAAGCTGTTTTCACCAAGGGTGAATGAGCAATTGCCTCTGCTACCTGCTTACATTCAGCGTCTGTCTTACCGCCTTCAATCTGAATCGTGATGAATTTGGTTGCTCCCTCACCATCTCGCACAATCATTTGAGCCAATTTTTGACAAACTTCAATCAATGCTTGACGGAAAATGTCATGAGCCTGACCTGAAGCCGGAATCTCTACCTGACTGGCGCCACTGGCCATGACAATGAAAGAATCGTTTGTGGATGTATCACCATCAATCGTGATGGCATTGAAAGATAGATCAGCAGCAGCTGTGGTCAATTCCTGCAACAAAGCCGGTGACACTTTCGCATCGGTTGCGACATAGCCCAACATCGTGGCCATGTTCGGATGAATCATGCCAGCGCCTTTACTGATACCAGTCAAGGTGATGGTTTGACCATTGATC